>ERZ1026776.41-NODE-41-length-87727-cov-26.108997_pt1 | contig 87727 bp, 101 predicted proteins | sample MGYA00380125_ERZ1026776 | MGnify/ENA primary metagenome ERZ1026776 (study PRJEB33269, sample SAMEA4719761) | human gut metagenome | biome: human-associated habitat; feature: organic feature; material: feces | place: Cameroon | collected 2013-10 ...
TTTCTTCTGCTTGATACCATCTAACAGAATTTCACTTTCTTCTGTTCCCCATGCGCTAGTACTGCTGTTGTATCGGTCGATAATCTCATCTGTTGTAATCTTACCACCCAACACGATACTCTTACCTCCCGTAGCTGGAGCCGTCTTTGCCCAGCCGTTGCCAATATCATCCTGCGCTTTATCATAGTCGGCAAGCGTTTTCGGAGTAGGAAGCACTGATGGTTCTGAAGCTGAAGACTGATAGCCTACGAGGAGACTATGGCCGTCCTTAGCCTTATATCCCTCGCAGGACACTGTGTATTCAGGAGCATCCTCAGTATAGTCTGTTCGGACCACCTTCCACAACCAAGGCTTGTCGTCACTGAAATTGGTCGGCATGGACGTGCTGCCAAAGTTCCATATCGTGGAAGCATCTGGTCCATCAGTCAGAGAGTGCCATGCGATGAACCTCGTTTCCTGACTGACGATACTTTTGGGATAACGAGTGAAAAGCTTTGGCATCGAGAACTCACCATCACTGCCAAGTTCTCCCCGCTTATAAGCCACGAAAACATATCTTTTATCCTTTGTTGGAGCCATCAGGTCGTCCTGCCATCCATCAGTAAGTTTTCCGTTTGTTCGCTTAGGTGCAGAGAAATTATTATAGAGATAATTAGACTGATAATAGATATACTCATATCCGTCACCATCAGCACCCATCACGTTTGGCACTATCTTCACTGTTACATAGTCGGAATAGCTTGAGCCATCAAGCGTGCCCGTCACCTTGAAGACTATAGTCTGTGCAACCATGCCGAGATTAGCACCTTCTGCACACGATATAGAAGCCGTATTACCACTTATGGAATAAGACACATTAGTAGTATTTGCCCTGTCTCTAACAACTTGACTTACATTACAGTCCCTTCCGTCTATACGAAGGCTAAAATGAATATCCTCGCTGAACGCTGCCAGTGCCTTGCCATTGCTGTCTGTCGGAATAGTGACAATATCGTCCGTAGATGAAGCCTTAGGCGCATGCTTACCATCGGTAGCTATATAGCCGATAAGCTGCGCATCAGAATAAGTCGTATCCCCGTTTTTCCATACTATCTTATCACGACTCCAGATGTACGTTCCCTTAGAGGCATCAGTAGGATAGGCATCGTCCCATGAAGTAGGCTTATTCTTGTCGGATGCCGATGTACCATATTGCTCTGTTACCGATGCAAGGTCAGAGCACTTACCAATGCAGTAGATGCCAGTGAAGGCTTCATCATTATTAGTATAGGTTACCTTGTCGGCACTCCATACATAATCATTTGCATGTGTCTCAATTACGACCTTAGACAGGGTATTATAAGTGAAGCTGCTAGGCTGCGAAGTCATGGATTTTGACAAGCCATACCATGTGTTTACACTTGTAATTCCTATGCCATCCTTCGCCTTATAACCCTCACAGGAAACCACATCGTCCGTAGTACCATCAGTATAGGTTGTTCTGATAATCTTCCACAGCCAAGGATTGCTATCATTGAAATCTGTCGGCATAGTGGTAGAACCATTATTCCAGATTGTTGTAGCAGGAGGCGTAGGAGTTAAAGAACTATTTGTATAGAACCTCGTTTCCTGCTTAGAGATACTCTTAGGGAAGCGGTTGAAGAGCTTTGGCGTTGAGAACTCGCCATCGCTACCAACTTCACCCTGCTTGTAGGCTACCCACACATATTGCTTATCCTTGGTAGGGAACATCGGGTCGTCCTGCCAGCCAGTAGTCAACACACCGCCCGTTCTGCTTGGCTTCGCAATGGCAGACGCAGAGCTGGAAGCTGTAAGGTAATAGATATATTCATACCCGTCACCGTCCGCGCCAGTCACGTTAGGAACGACCTTTACCGTTACATAGTCAATATAGCTTGAACCATCAAGTGTGCCCGTCACCTTGAAGACAACGGTCTGCGAGGTAATACCGAGTTTAGCACCTTCCTCGCACTTTATTGTAGCTACATTGCTGCTGATAGAGCAAGAAACATTACTGAGCGTAGAACTGTATTTTTGGATAGATGAAATATTACATTCATGCCCATCTACGAGAAGGCTAAAACCAACTTCCTCTCTGAATGCCAGAAGAGCATTGCCATTGCTGTCTGTCGGAATAGTGACAATATCATCGGAAGACTTCGCTTTTGGCGCATGCTTACCGAAATGTGCGTATTCCGCAGGCTCAGAGAATGCACCCCAATGACCATTAACAGACACTCGCTTGCTTACCCATTCGTACAGATTCACTGCATCCACGCCAGTAGGGTCGTCCGTCCATCCTTCAGGAACAAACTCCTGGTCTGTGCGCTGGTATTCCGTGTTTGTAGCATAGTCGCTAGGTGTAGGGTTGGAAGGAGCTGTGTTTTGCAACTTAAAGATATACTCGAAACCCTTACCGTCCTTACCGAATGCAAGCACAGGTACAGATTCCTTATCTAGCATCTGATTGTTCTTGTCATAGAGAGCGAAAGTAACCATCTTGTCTGATGCTGACACAGGTACATCTGTTCCGATACCTACGGAAGTCGTAGCATTCTCGCCCTTTCCGTATTTCAACGACATTCCAGCAGGAAGGGCAGTCAGCTTGTATCGCTTGTCGTCTGACGATGTAGCATAGACATCGCAGCTTACGGAATTAACTGTCGTGTTCCCGTCCTTATCAATCACGATGCTGTCCGCAGAAGGTATCAGCTCATAGACTACGGTATCAGACGATTTCAGAATGGTAAGCTCCCTTGTATACTCATAGTTAGCACCTGCATATCTGCCAACAACCGTGATGTTCATCTTCGTAATCTGAGCGAGGGTATCGGCAGTAAGATTATCAGCGTCAATGGTGATTACCTTTGCTTTGCCCTCAATGCTCATCGAAGTTTTCAGACCTGCTACCTTAGAGATATTAAGCGAGGAAATCGCCCATGGTTCATTGTGATACATCAATGAAACCTTAGTCTTGATAGGCAAGCCTATGTACTTAGCTGTCTTAGTATTCCATGCAACCGATGCGCTCTCGTTACTGAGGTCGCACACCATGAATGGCAGGGTATCGTGCTGAATGCGGATAGGCATCTGCACCGTCTTTGCGGTCTTGCCTTCCAACTCTACCACAATCGTTACCATCGCATCGGTAGCCTTTCGCATCGCATCATAGTCGAATGTGGCATCATCTTCTGTTCCTGCCACTCCGTCCTTGATATTGCGGATAGCTGTGACAAAGATTGTAGAGTTCTGCACTATCACTTCGCAGTCCTCGCTCACTGCATGCACACGATAATGTCCTGCTGTCACGTCCTCAGTATTGCCATCCTCTTCGAGCAATATATCCATTCCCTTGCGCACGAATACAGCCGTAGAGATGCGGTATTGCTTCGTAGTCTTCGCCTCATCCTCGGTGTAGAGACCATTGATGACATTGCCCATATCATCTACCGTGATGACGCTTTGATATTGCGAGAGACTTACATCATAAGCCTTCGCCTCCTCACGCAAGTCATCCAGTCCCGAAAGACCTTGCAGGTAATTGATATTGCCACCAAAATAGATGTTGTCTTGAACATAGATGCCATTACCCTCTGGTCGCACGGTAGAGCCATCCTTCTTGACAAGGGTCAGACCGCCCAACCATCCGTATCTTGCTACACGGTTCTGAGACTGCACTTCCCAAGTTTTGACTCCATCCAATACCTCGATATAGCTGTTACCGCGAGACGAGAAATACATGCTGCTCTGACGCTTTTCATCGGTAAAGCTACCGTATTGGGCAAAGTCCATGTAAGCGCAAGGGTCTGGAGTCACGGAACTTTTCTTGCCATACTGGAAGACAAACTTACCCTTCTCATTCGTGATGATATGAGTCACGTAGAAATAGGTAGAGAAGAAGCCTTTGTGCTGAACAAAGTTGCAATCGTCCAACGCTCCTTCCTCTGTCTTGTCTGCTCCATGGGCGTTATCTATATCGGCATAGAGACCACGACAAATATCGCCCACTTGCAGAGAGCCGTAATCGTTCTCCTCAAGATGCAGGGTGATAGTACGATTCTCCACGTCCACGCTCTCTATTGTACCATATCCGTTCGTATTCCACTGCTCTGCCTTGGTAACGGAAATCTCATTGAAAACGAACTTAGGTGCTGATATAAACTGACGGGCATAGATGCTGTTTGCCTCTATATTACCCTTCTCGTCTATTTGAGCACCATGACCGTAAAGACCAGAAGAGAAGTTGTTGGTAAGAAGACGGAATAGACTCAGAGTACCATCAGCAGACCATGCGCCGTTGCCATCGCCAATATTCAATCCCTTGAGAAACTTCTGTACCTTCTCGAAGGTGATAGTACCATGTGCCACATCGTCCTTATCCTTCGCAAGGAAATGCTTCACACCAAACTGCCCAAGATACTGAGGAGTAACCACGGTAGTAGTGCTCGTTTCAATGGTCGTATCATCAGCTACGCCCGTCAAATCCTTACCGTTCAGGATGAGCTTTGTAATCTTTGCCACCTTTGCGATCAGTTCCTCGAATGTAGCCTTCTGGATAGTCTTGAGGAAGGTGATGGTATCGGTTGCAGAATTAAACTGCCACCATGCACCTTCTCCACCGCTGGCAATCGCCTCGTCCGTAGCCAGGGAACCGCAGTCAATATGCTGCTCCCACTCACGCTTTCGGGTGTTGTCTGTATCGGTCTTAACCTCAGAGATAATACCCTGCAGATAAATATAGTAAAAGTTCTCATTACCTATCTGATCACCAGAAACCAGTTCCTTGCTACCGTCTTCCTTAGTCTGCTCAATAATAGCCTTTCCATAAAGATCAATGCGCTGACTAGGAAACACCACAGTAGCTATATCATTATCACCCGTGCGGACACGAGGAATGGCGACATAAATGTATTTCTTTCCGGAATCGGGAAAGATAGAAGGGTATGAAGCCAGCGTCCATCTCTGATAGTTGTGACCGGCATCATAGCCAAGTCCAGGCACATTGTTCATATAACAGAGAATGGAAGCACCGCTCACTACGCTGCTCTGGATGTAGTCAGGCTCACCCATCGCATTGAGCTGGATATAGAGCGCACTGCTAGAAATCCAATAGTTCGTATTTTTTACTTCTGTTACCATTTTTTGTGATTAAAATTATTAAATATAAAGCAAAGATAAGGGTTTTCGCTTTTTTAGTGGGGACAAAAAAACCAGCGATGGAATCGCTGGGAACGGAGGCAAGAGGGAGACACACAGCTCACGCTGGGCTAAAGGGAGGCGAAAGGGTCGCCGTTAATACCCAGGGTGGCGGTAAAGGAAACGGAATACATATTCCTGGCGGTATCGTCCTTGATGGTTATCTCATCTTCAAGACTGATGGTACAAGGGAGCCAGGTATCATTCGCTTTCAGCCATACGTGCTCAGACATCAGAAACTCATGGAGATACCACTGCTGCCATGCCTTGGTGAGTGGGTCGCTCTGATAGAGCCAGCCTTCGCGATCGTTCTGCTTCTTGATAGCGGCACGGGAAAACTGATTGAAGGTTTCCTGAATGGATTTCGTATATTGCGTGCTCTCTACACTCATCTTCTGAGAGTAGGATTTCGGAACGCTGATACTCTCCAGACAACCGAAGCGATTGATGAAGCGGAATGTGGTTCGGTTTTCAGCTTCAGAGGATGGCAGGGCATAGATAGGGTGCCCCTGAATGCTCTGCGCACCTTCTTTCGTTATTGCATGTTCCTCGGATGCAGGGGCGGTCAATGAGCTGCTGGTAGCTAGGTTCTGCGCTGCGCTATATGATACCGGGTAGGCGAAGCTCTCGCCTACAACGGCTATTTCGTGGGTAGCTGTCGGCTTGCAGGAGAGAATGGTGACAGCCTTGGTTACGCCCGACTTCAGGCGCTCTATATCGCTGAAGGCACCGGCTATGCAGCGGAGGTTGGTACTCCCACCCGATACGGGTTTCTGTGGGTAATAGACTTCACCCGCATTGGTATGCACCTCGCCGTTGTTATCCATATACTCATCGTAGGCTTTAATGTACCAGCTTACCACGGGGTAGGTGGTCGGAATGGCGGTATATTCGTAGTTATCCAGCGGAATACGGAGAGCAGAGGAAATATCGAGCGATACATCTCTTCCCTCGGTGGTAACAGGGATGGTGAGCTTATTGGTTTCATAACTGCACGTACCATCATCAAAGTTCACTTCTACGATAACACGATGAAAAGATGGCTTTGTGGCCACGGAAGGGGTGATGGTAAAGGTTATCGGGTTTCCGGCAAAAACAGAACCCGATGTGAGATTGATTTTCTGTGCCATATTATTCTTTCTTTTTAATTACGAGATTGATTACATCCGAAACGAGCTTGCAATCTTTCGCCTCTTCTGGGGAAATCTTAATGTGGAACATCATCTCCACCTGCTGGATCATATCGAGGAAATCAATAGACTCCAGCTCTACCTCGTCACGGAGATTAGAAGAGGGAGTTACCTCGTGGTTGACCCATGAGGTTTTCAGGCTGTTTACGATGCCGATAATGCGAGGAGTTATTTCTTCTTTTTTCATATTACTTGTTATTAATGGACCAGCGATAAAATCGCTGGGAACGGAAGCTTAAAGGGGTAAGGTTCTTTTTTACCCTTTTACCTTTAAAAAGCCTTTGAGATGACAAATGAGGAGTTTGTACCCCCAAAACCAAAAGCATTACAGAGGATATGATGAGGATCATAATACTTAGGGCGCATCACCAGGTTAAGATGTGGGAAGGCATTCTCCTCGGTGGTGGCTGCATGGAACAGACGGCCATAGGTGAACATCGCTACAGCCTGCACAGCTTGTGATACACCTGCCATCCAACACTCGTGACCCGTCATACCCTTAGTGGCTACAACGTGAGGGCAGATAGGGAAGACCTTCTCTATTGCCTTTGCCTCGGCTTCATCGCCCATCGGGGTACCTGTAGCATGAGCAAGTACTACGTCTATCATACCTTCATCCAATCCTGCATTCTCGATAGCATTCAGCATAGATACTTCTTCCTGATAGCTATCAGGGGTAGTGATAGCTTTTCCATTGGTAGAAAAGCCATAGCCGGAAAGGGAAGCGAATGAATGCACCTTCTCTTCTTTCAATCGAAGACTATCTGATGGTTCGAGAATGATGCAGGCTGCGCCGCCCGATGGTGCCAATCCGTTTCTGCCTTTGCCGAATGGCTGCACTTTGTCGGGTGAGAAGACACCGAGGGCATCGAACGCTTCCATACAGTATAGAGATTCGCATTCCTGCGCACCAATTACAATTACCATTTCCGTCTGCTTGCTATCGAGCAACATCTTGGCAAGACCGATGGCGTGACCACCTCCTGCACAAGCTGCGCTTACAGTGAGCGACAAGCCGTGAATATGGAGGATGGATGCCAGGTTCATGCTGATGGTGGAATTAAGTGAACGGAACAGGGTTGTTACCGGAAGTCTACGATTAGAGATGTCCTTTTTCACGTGAAAGACCACATCTTTGCTTTCGTAACATTCAGAGTCGTTGCTTACGATGATTGATACATTATGGTTTTCAAGGAACTCTTTGCCAACCTTCGCTTCCTTCAAGGCTTCAAGTACGGCTTCGAGGACGTAGAAGCCGTGAAGGGGCATGCACTCGTGTTGCGCACGGGTGAGAATATTGTGGTAATCTTCTTCCCAGCTTGGTACATTACCACACAAATCGGAGTTATAGTTATCACGAAGTTCATCGTGATGCAAGCCGCATTTGCCCTGATAAAGGTTCTTGGCTACTTCTTTTGTATTTCTGCCCATGGCAGAAATAATACCGGTTCCAGTAATCAATATCTTTTTATCCATTTTACTATTCTTTTTATGTTATAAAACATATTTTACCTTTTTACTTTTTTACCCTTTTACCTTTAAAGGGCGTATACCGTTAACTCTACTTCGCCCATACCCGTCTTGGCATCGATGGTGGTATTCACCTTATCTATGAGGCATTTCATGCCACCTATGTTCCACCATTCCTGCCAGTGGTTAGGTATATCGGCCACCTGCGCTACGGTGGTGGTACATCTTACCATAAACTTCTTTCTATTTAAGAGGAAATAGGCGTATGGGAGAATGAAGGTATCAAAGAGACCGCGGGAGCGAATCTTCTTAACTACCTTACCGTTTTTATCTACTTCATCATTATCGCAAAGCACTACATTTTGATACTTCGGATCACTTAACCACGATGGTTCCTTGAAAGCTCGTATCTTGAGCGAGAAACGTTCACCATCGCCTACACCTTCCTGCACACCGTTGTAATCAAATTCATTACCCATCATATCCAGTGAATCACATGCCAGGGCATACTTGCCTGACACGGTTCGCCACTTGGATGTGCCGAAATGGTCGTAGTTGTAATCGTAAGACTGGCGAGTTGCATCGCTACCACCGCCTCGCATCAAAGCAACAGCAAATCCCCAGCGGGAATCATCCTGCAAAGGAGAGTTACCATCCTCTGTGTCTGACGGGTCGTAGCTTTCTACGAGTGATAGTGTCTGCTGCATGTAGAAATCACAGAAAGCAGTAGAGATAGTCTGATTGATAATCTGCTCCACAAACTCATGCTCCATATCCTCATCTACATAAGCACATAGGATAGGCTGACTATCGGCGATGGTTACACCATATTTCTTGCCGTTGTAGGAGTCGATTGCCTCGTGAGAGCCATAGGCAGCTTCTATCTCCTTGAAATAGTTCACATCATTGAACGGAACAGGAGTAAAATCTACCGAAATATCGTGAATGAAATCTTCGTTCTCATCGCTGCAATCTCCATATTCTACACCCTTAAACTGACCTACCTCAAAGAGTACCGGTTTCAAGTCGGCTGTCGTGGTTGCATCACTATTCACCTTTACGCGATAAGCGTTGCCAGTCTTGCGGTCGATATAGCAGTGCTTGTCTCCACTACTCAGATTATGGAAGAAATCGATGTAGTCGAGATTATAGACGGTTGAGTTATTACCACTATCGGGTGCAGGGTAATCGATGTAATCATAATCGGTAGAATAGCCCATGTTCTTGTTTCTACTGCTATCGAGTACATTCTGACGCTGATCCTTGGCATCACTCTCTGCCGAATAGCGCATACGCACACCCGTAATCTTCTCGGTCATCGGGACCATGGAGTGGATATTGGCATGAAACGTTCTTGCCTCGTTGCCACTCTTGCGCAGCACATCACGGGTAAGGTAAGCTGTTACTTTTTTCTGTTCATAATCATACGAGAACTTGATACCAAAGGCGCTTTCAAGTGAAGATATAACGGAACTTACGCTCTCGTCAGGGAAATTGCCGCTATTGGCTACCATATTGAGCACGTTTGCCTGCACCTTGAACTTGCTGATTTTTGCCTCGATACTAATACCGGTAACTTTGCCGCCATCATCACGAACCTCACCAACCTGTATATGCTCGGTGGTGCCTTCAGGTGTGTGAAGTGTTAATTCCTGCACGTCCTTATTCTCTGCCTTCACGATGTTTATCTTTCCACCGCAACCACGGCTTTCCAGCCATGAATTGATATGCTCCTGACTTTGGAAATAACCCGTCTTGATTTCACCAGCTTTCTTCTTCTTAGCGATGACTTCGGCATCGTCTTTTCGGTAATAAGTACCATGGTGAGGGTGAAGATTAGGTTGTTTTGCGCCTGTAGGATCTTCCTCGTCGTACTGGTAACTGACGGTATCGTAGCTGCATACGGTCGTGAAAAAGCAGAGATGCTTCAAATCCTCTATCTCCATCAATGCCTTCTTGTCGAAAGTTACGCCCAGATAGGCAAAAAGGCAATCGAGGAAATAGAGCACATAGAAGCAGATACCCGACTGCGGACGTTTTGCATCCAATACCCAGTAAGGATAAAGGTCTTCGTTCGTCCAGGTACAATCTTTTATGCTGATTACATCACTTGCGGTCTTTCCGTCATCATCTAACCCGTGATGCTTATAGCAGATACGGGCGTTACAATAGGTAGCGGCTCTGCCTGCACCATCTGTTTCTCCATAAGCTGCTGCGGTATTGATATAATTGCCATTGCTGGCAATGGCTGGCTCATTTACCTTGTGATTCTGAGGATAAGAACGCTCTGAAAGCTTCTGTGCATCACCCATATAATGCTGGGTAGATGTAGAAGTGTATTCATTGCAGCTTGCAGGGTAGGAAAAACCTAAAACTTGCGGTTCCAATACCTTGCTTACGCTTACATGGTCTGCCCTGATTTCGTGGGCTTCCGTATGATCATGCTTATGCTTGCCTCCAGTAACAAAAACATCTACCTTTACTACCGGATCACTTTCAATATCCACCCTTACGTTACCAATCTTCTCACCGATGATAATTTGGTCCTTGACCGGAATATCACGGCATTGCAGGTCGCTGATAAGCTCGCTGAAACTCTGCGTGCTGGCATCGATGTTCATGGAGAGAGAATTGGTTATCTCCTCATCATCTTGCATAACCAGGGTGCCGCTGCGGAATGGCAATCCGTCGGCATTGATTCTGACAGGCAGATGCTCCATATTCACGGCTTTCATCGCGGCGTGAACGTCTTCGATGTTCTTTACCAGCCAGCGGTTGCCGTCTAGCGGGATAGAGAATGGATAGGAGAACATTTCCGTATCGTTAAATACCGGGTTCTGATCCTCTATATCTATAGAGAAATCATCGGGGAGCGCCACAGGCTTATCATTGATTAATATAGAGAGATGTGAGTTCATTTTCTGATTTCTATTTTTGCGTTATCGTACAAATCTATGAGGCGATCGGTGAAGGTATCGATGGTTGCCGTGCCAAAGGCATTGATTTTCTGGTGCCCATGGTCGTGAAGGGTGCCATCGGTAATGAAGACTACACTCTGATCGTAGCTTTCTGCCTCATTGCAAGTTACCATGTGGGAATAATTTCGGGCGATGCCGTAACCTGCCTTGATGGTTGCCTTGCTACCATCCAGGAGTTCTACCTTGCAGCCTTCATTCATTACCAGGGCGGTAGCGGCATTATGGAGAATGACGTGCGCCTTGCCTAAGACGTATATCTTTCGGGAAGAGTAGAGGTGGATTTCCTCGTCTGTATCGCCTACGAGAACGGTACCGGTAGGCGAATCCTCGTTATAGAAGATGCCACCCTGGTTAATATCTGCCTTAAACTCCGGATATACGGCTTTAAAGGCATCGATTACCTGCTGCGGAACCTCGGTGATTAAGCCATGCCAGTATTTACGCCATGCCTCGCACATATCCAGAATGCTCTGTGTGCTTTTGAAGGCATGCTGGGATTCCTGGCAGTTGCCGCTCTGGGCGAGGATATTGACGCAAAGGGTCTTGAAACGCTGCGTGCGCTGTTCTGGGGTTTCTTTATTCTTTGCCATTGCTTTTTTCTTTTTATTTATATGGCAAAGATAGGAGGTTTTTTCTTATTAGGGGGGACATAAAAAAGAACCCAGCGATGGAATCGCTGGGAACGGTGGCAAGAGGGGCGGCATTATGCTTCGGCATCCTCTTTGGCTTCTTCTATAGTTTTTGTGAGAATAGCTTCATAGCCGGAAAGCTCCTCTTCGGTCACGATGTCAGAGAAATCCTGGCGAAGTTGGTCTATGCGCTCCTTGATACCTTTCACTCTCGTCTGGGTAGATGGCTTATCCTTGCGAAGGATATACTTGATGCGGGCATCGGCTTCTGCCTTGTGCTTGGCGGCTGCATCACGAGCTGCCTTTACTTCTGGGCGATCGTTGGCTATCTTCTCGGCTACCTGTTCAGCAAAACGAGGGTCACGAGACAGCGCCTTCTCGTAGAATGGCTTAAACTGGGTGCGGAGGGTCTGAGGGTCCACGGTAAAGGTTTTCTTTACATAGGCGATGTACTCAGGGTCGCCTGTCTTCTCGCTCAGTCGCAGATAGCATTCGCCCATCTCTCTATCTACTGCCTTGAAGATTTCCGGAAGAATATCGCTTTCGATTTCTACGGCTCTTGTGGCGAGAGCGGCAATCTCATCCTCGGTATAAATGGCACTCTTGCCTTGTGAGATGGCTTTCTCATTGGCTTCTGCCATGGTCTTGGCCTGCTCTGCCTTGCTCGCCATCTCGCTACGGAGGTCACGCACATGGTTTACATCCTCCTGAAGGGCAGTAGAGAGGAACGGACGCAACTGCATCAGGTTTGGCATGGTGGCTGCGATGCTTTCGCCGTTTGGGTTGGCTACGATACCGTTGTAAGTGAGTGGCTGCAGGGTGGTGTCCGGTTTCAGGCTAGGGAAGAGAGACTGCTTCGCCTCTTCCATGGCTTTCTTTTTCTGAAGTTCGGCATAGGCTGCCTGCTCCTGCTTGGTTGGGCGACCAACACGGCGCTTGTCGGCAGCAGATGATGATGCAGCGTTGGCTTGAGAGCTGTTGTAGCTATTCAGGTAGGCTATCATCTGTCGGGTACGGCGATGATAGTCCTTAAACTTACGTGAGTTCTCGATAAACGAGCGTGCGTTACTTGCACCTTCCAGGAGAGACAATCCCTGCTCATAGGCATCTTTCTGTTCCTGAGTGAGCATTCTTGCACCGATAGCTGGCTTTAAAATACTAATGATTTCCTGTAATGATAAATTTTCCATAAATCCTTGTTTCTTATGTTTATTTGAAAATTAAGAATATTTTTTGTCTGTTTTAGGCTTAATTTTCGATTAAACGTCAAATTAAGCGGTTTTGAAGACGCTTGATGCGACATTAAACCGAAAATAAGCCTTTTAGCATAGGATTGGCGTGACGAAGATACGAGAACCTTTTTGGTTGTTGTCGTAACCTTCGCTGCCGTCCCTGCTATCCGATGATGAAGCGCTGGAGGCGTTACTCGTTGATGATGAAGGGGTGCTGCCTTCTGCAGCACTCTCAGCTTTGGCTGCATCGAGTTTGGCTTGCTTCTCGGCTTCTTCCTTCTTCAGCAACCGATGAATGCTTTCCCTTACGGTGATGGCATCATTATGCGCTGTGGAACGGGTTAGCTTATCAAAACTGATAACTGATGTTCGTTCCTTGAGATAGGCAGCTACCAGCTGACGTGCCTTCTTCAGCATCTTGTCGTTTTCATCGGCCTGCAAGAGGCGAGAAATGAAATCTTCGCCAAATGCTTCTTCCAGATACTCGCTCTGAATGAAAAGCATATCGGGGATGAGACGAACAAACTTATCTCTGTTGCCGTAAATGTCGAGATATGGACGCAGAGACTCGCAGGTAGGGAAAAGCAAATCCTTGTGGTAGTAGTAGTATTCGCTCTCCTGCCAAAGGGTTACGATTTCCTCTATCGCCTCATGCTGTTTTTTCTCGGTTTCGGCTGCATCATCTTTGCCGCTATCTGTTCCTTCATCTGTTCCTTCGATAGGCATAGGGGTATTCACTTCCTTTGCCCATCCCTCCAAGAGGGAAAGCAGGTTATTGAGCGAGGTCATGGCCGACTGGCGGTAGCTTTCCTTGCCCTGCGCTATCTGGTCTTTGGTAGCTACGGCAAAGTCGCTGCTGGAAGCTACGTTGATACCAGAGCCATTGATAGAGAGAACTTGTTTTTCTACATTCTGCGCCATTGCATCATTTGCAACCATGCGCTGTGCATAAACCAGAAGTTCGCTCCAAGGATTATCAGTATAATTGCCATTGATGACTGTATCACAGAAATCAGAAGGCTCAATGCTTGCATAATACTTGCAAAGTCGGTCATAGAGCGATGCTCCTAAGCGAGGTTTCAGAAAATCCTTCTCGCTATTATCAAGCATACCTTGTAAGTTGGCCACCTCGTCCACGGCATTGCTGGGAATCTGTAGCCGGAGTTCTTGATTTGTAAAGAGTATCATTTTCTTTTTGCTTTTACGTTATTATATATGGACCAGCGATAGAATTGCTGGGAACGGGGGCGAGTTAAGAGGCTTCCTGTTTCGCCACTCCGGTCTTTGAGTTATCGAGGGTAGTCAATACCTCTCGGTCTATCTGCCACACCAGATGCTCGTCCCAATCGTTAAATCGGCTCAAAACTTCCAGCGGGCGTATCATTAACTGCTGCAAGGGGGCAAACTGGATTTGCTTTACCAGGAAACGTTCTCTCAGGTCAGTACCGCCCGATGACGCTGTATCGCCAGGGGTATTACCGATGAGCTTGGCATCAAGTCCCATGGCAAAGAAGATGATACTGCTTATTTCCTGCAGCTCGGTTTTGTCGGCATTCGCCTGATCATTTGCCTTGGTTTCGATTTCCACTATTTCCCAAGCCTTGTGCTCCTTTCCGTCGCTGCCCGTGAAGGCAGAAGAGATGAGCGCCTGACCTGCATTATCGGGGTTAGAGAGCCAGGTATTGATAGAAGTAAAGATTTCATTCTGAATCTCACCGTGAGTCTTCTTTTTCTGCTCGCCCTGCTGCTGATAGAGCCTGCTGATATAGTCCTGATGGATATAGATAACTCTACCGATGATGTTGCTGTTGCGCTTTCGGGTAAGGCGGTCATCTACGATGGTGAAGGCATACTCGAAGATGCTGCCGGCAAAGATAGAGTGCCAAAGGGCATCGGCATAGTAGGGGCCGCCGAAATCTCTTGGCGACATGATGAAGCGGGTAGGGCGTTTCTTGCGGCTTACGTTCTTCTGACGTGCCTCGCGTATCTTGCGCTGCAAATCCTTCACGGCTGATGTAGTAGGGAGATAAGGGATAGCGGCTATCTTGCGGTCTTCCTCTTTCTGCACACCGACGTATTGGGTTGGGTCGAGCCATTGGTTGCTGACGTAGGCATAGTTGATGCGGTAGTTCTCGTCCATGCGCTCCAGTCGGGTAGTGAAGATGCTGCGATGCTTCAGACCGATCACCTTCGGGGTCCATTGAGCGGTAGGAACAGCCTTGCCGTTTTCGTCGAGGGAACGCTGATTAAGCTGAAGTTCTACAAAGCATTGTGACATCAGAGCCATATCTCCTGCCAAATCGAGGAAGGTCTGCATCAGGTCGTTATTTTCTAGGAAATCACGAAGCTGGGCATTGGTTTCTTCCCATTTGCGGAGGGCTTCTTTCAGAGATTTCATCTCCTCGCTTTCCTCTTCATCGGAGGATAAGACCTGCGATTGAACCGCAGAGAACGGTGACTCCTCCTGCTGAGACTGCCCGTTCTGGCGCTTGGCTTCGGCGGCTGCCTCTTCCTTGGCTTTCAGGTCAGCTATCTGACCTCGGAGCAGGACTCCTGCACTCTCGTAGGGGATATACTTCTCCGTGATGTTACCGCCTACATACTGGGTATAGTGATACTTGGGGGCGGGACCGCGACCTACCAGTATCTTCTTGATGTAATCAACTCCGGCTGCCGTAAAAGGCGACATGCGGGAGAGCATCCAGATAAGGTTTGGAAGTCGGTTGGCTATACCCCATTCCATAAAGCCTAAGCCTTCGGTACCTACGCCTTTTGGTTTGCCCATATTCTCGCCGCCACTCGATGCAAAGATAGTGGAAACCTGCTGTCGTGCTGCAGAACCGCTTGCGTCGCCACCGCTTGCCGACATACCGGCTGTGGTCAAGAGCATGCTGTGAACGTAGTCGTTCCAGGAGAAGACTTTACCGCCACCATTCTTAAGCGGCGTAAAGGCATCCGGGCGAACGGCTACATAGCCTGCATCTTTCAGTTCCTCACTACGCTGTTGGAGCTGCTGCAGGTTGGTTACTTTGTTTCTGTTTTTGCTTGCCATTTTTGCGTTTCTTTTTTATATGTTATCCTGAATGTGATGGAAGAGAGAAGGGTGGCGATATACGCGCGCCTATTTCTCGCTTTCTGAGTGTAAAGTTAGGGCTTTTTATGGTTTTAGCGGGGACAAAGAGGGGATGGGACCAGCGATAGAATCGCTGGGAACGAAGGCTTTTAAAAAAGTGTACAGATGCCTTTACATCTATCATTTGTTCCTCCTCATCTTTTCCATTTCCTCATTCTCTTTCGATAGCCTTTCGAGGTGTTCGAGAACTAGGGAGTAGGACTGGGTGTTAACCTGATCTTCCGTTAGGCCAGCATACTTCTGCATCGTGGCGGTGGTGGCGGTGTAGATTTCCATCGGGGTTTGTGGTTTTTTATTATCTACCTTCTGCACCTTGAAAACGTGAGGGTAGCGATGTGCTAGGGTGTGCATGATGCCGCTCCACCAGAAGAGGATGACCTGCCAGTTTGCTTCCGGGTATTTGACGAAATAACCTGCGTTCTCGGTGAACTGCTTTGACTCGTAATGAAAATCGTATTTCGTGATGCCTGTTGTCGGATCGACGTACTGGGTGGTGGTGTTAAAGATGGTGGCAAGGAACATGTTTCTGGCGCTGGCTACACTCTGAGCTTGCGTCTGAAGTTGCTCCTCGGTGAACTTATTCATCTGCTTCATCTTTACCAGATTATTGCTTAACTTGGTGTAGGTCTGCATCATATCGCTGGCAAAACGGTATTGCTGCCAGGAGAAGCCATCGAGGTCTTGGTGCGGACCTTGGAAGGCTTTTGCACGATGGTACCACTTGGATTTCTGACGGATAGACGGATAGGGGAAGCGGGTGAGGAAATTGCCACTATCTGCATCCAGCCAATCGAGAAGACCTGCGCCCTGAGCGATATACTCAGGGGAGGTCTTATCATCGGTCTTGGCTTTCTGGGAGAGCCAATAATTGAGCTGCCAAAGATAGAGGGGGAAATGGTTAGCCGACTGGGGACCAGCGATAGAATCGCTGGGAACGGGGGCGCAGATGGAGAGGAGCTTCTTCAGGAAGCTCTTTTTCTGCGGCTCTATGCTTACCAGGTAGTGCTGCTCATTGATGGGCTGGCGAGGGTCGGGATAGGCGTTAATGCTTATCCCGGCAAAGAGGAAGAAGACGGCTATCTTCACTTTCTGCATATCGAAAGGGTGATAGCGGTCTGCCTTGGATTTCTTTATCTGCTCTAGCATGATGAGGGCAATCTGCTCTAGCTGGGAAGGGGTGCATTGGTTCCAGCCCTTCGGGATGGTGAGGTTTATCTGTTCTTGCATATTCTTATATATTAAGAGAAGACCAGCGATAGAATCGCTGGGAACGGTGGCTAGAATGGCAGGTCGCTGTTAGGATCATCGTAGCCTGGCATTGAACTATAATCATTGCCTCCATCTGCTGGCGGTACATAGGCGGTAGCGTTGCCGGCGGCTCCATAGGCTTGCTGTGGGTACGTCTGCTGCTGGGCGGTAGGCTGTGGCTGATAGAGGCTGGCGATACGCTTATTCATGCGGGTGCGGATTGCCTTGAAGAGATGGGTATTCTCATCATTGAAATCCTGATTTACGATTTCAGGGTCTCGCTCCTTGTTGGCTTCCTTTACCTGTTCTACAAGCTTAGGGAAAGCCTTGGCTACTGCCTTGACGTACTCGGTAGAGAACGAGAGCAACATTTCATGGGTAGGGACGCTCACTTGAGTATCGCCACGCTCGGCAGCACTTTGGCGAATCTTATTCTTGTATGCCTCATTGAAAGGCCAGATGTTGACTCTCAGTTTAGCCTGACGTTTACTTGCATCATTCTTTGATGCCTCTACTCGAATTTCGTTCACATCGAGAGGAATGCAGACGTAAGGACGCTGCGCATTCTTCTCATCGATACCTACTAAGACCTTCGCTCCATTCAGAGCCAAAAGGTCAATGTTTCCATTGTAACTTGCCATAAATCTTTTATCTTTTTATCGTTTGAAAAATTTTCTGTTTGCGTTCCCAGCGATAGAATCGCTGGGAACGGGGGCGCTTTTGCCCCTTCTAGAAGCTGATTTTCTTGCCGCCATTGGCGATGAGACTGCCGTAGCTGATGGCATTCAGGCGACGGAGCCAGCCTGCCTCGAAGACCTGCTGACTAGGGTGCTTGGCGATGATTCCGAGAATATACTGCTTGCGGCGAGCCTTGATGCGCTCAAAGAACTGCTGGGGATTCTGTTTATTGAGGGCTTTGAGGGTCTTGCTGCCTACGATGCCATCGGCGGTTACTCCTAGCATTGCCTGTACGAGGGTGATGCCTGGCGTGCCGCTGATCCATACCCAATCTACCAGGATGTTGGCGATGCTCTGGTCTTTGATACCATCGGCTTTCCATCGATTCCAATAACAACGGCGGAGGATGGAGATGGCATCGGCTTTGGTGATAAGCTTCACGTCCTTTGCGTCTATGCGGCCATCGTGGTTTTTATCGTAACCTTGGGTCTGCCAGGTTTTGAGGGTTACGCCCATGTTGGTAGGACCGCCCTTGTCATTGGGGTGGTTCACGTAACCTCCCTCGAAGGAGAGGATGAAATCTGCAAGAGGTTGAATCTTTGCCATATCTTTTCTGTTTTATCGTTTTTATTCTGATGGCAAAGATAGCAAATGCTAAAAAGATGATGGGGACAAAGAAAGCCTCCCTGCGGCTTTTGTAGGCGCAAAGAGGCTTCAAAAAATGTTATCCCAATCTTTTTACTTTAAAAACTTGCACTCGCTAGTGCGAAATCCATATTACCTATATCAAAACAAACTACATCATAGCGTGAGCGGACATATAGTCCCATATCTTGGTACAATCGTCTTCTTCTGGTTGCCAGTCTGCGTCCTGAAAATAGAAGAGATAAGCTGCCTTGATGATTTCATCTTCTGTCATATCGCTGCACAGGTCAGCGTACATGGCATTGAAGGCAACATACTTATCCCAATCGTTCACCTTTTCTCGGAACTTCATGCCCTTGGTAGCATTCGCTATCTGCGATTTGGTCCAATGCGCTCCGGTTCCTACCAATTCGCCATTCTCACCTTTCTTGCTATACACAAGATGGCAGACATCATGGTTGGCCATTTTCTCACTGTAATGACGATCATAGAACACTGCGTGCTGGTGACGGAGGATGCACCAGTACAATTCCGGATTTGTTTCCTCCAGGGAGGCGAGGTCGCAGCTCAACTGCTCCATCGCCTCCATCATCTTCTTCTCGGTAGCCACGCCGTGAGCGCGAGCCTGATCTATCAACTGAATATACTTCATCGTCTTTTACCTTTCCTTTTGTTGGTGGATAGTCATGCAATGGTTAGTGTCAAAGGAGCATCGCACACGAAGGTCTTGCTGCAGGAGCAGCAGGCTACCTTGACAAGACGGTTTTTCACGCTGCCAAGAGATGTGGTAACGTTCGTGATTGCCGTAGCAGAGAATACAGGAATTGTGAAATCCTGACTCACTACCTGCGAGCGGGTGCAGCAGGAGCCGCAGTTGCAAGGCACGTAACTGATAACACCCTCTACGTGAATCGTTATGAGATATTGCGAAGTACCCACGTTGGCAATACTCTTTACAGAGAACTGAGGGTTGAAAACCGGAGTCTCGTCCACGCATGAAGGAGCACAGAGCTGCTGCGTGATATTTACATCATAATAGGGAGCAGTGGCGGTTGCGCCTACTGCAAGCGTAGCCATGATGCAGGCTGGAATTGTTCTTTTATTCATAGTCTTTTCTGTTTTAATAGAGCGACGACTTCACCGCCGCATTAATGTTTCACCTGATAGCCCTGCACCTTTTCTACCGGAAGGTTCTTCTGAAGAAGATCGGCAAGTTCGTCAAGATCCTCCTCGTCAAAGGTTATCACACCCTCCAGGATAGAGAGCGGTCCTTTGTAGCGAAGCTGCTCTACCACATCGTGCGCCATCTGCGGAATGCTCTCTTCGGGAATGTTCCCGAAATACTTGGCGAGCATCGGAGTGACAAGCGCATCGACCACAGGCTGAATCATCGGTTCTACATCGGCTTGCAGAGAATAGTTGCCGCTCACCAGTCCCATGCTGCTGATGGTAGCCTGGAGAGACTGGAGTATAGGCAAGTGCATCAGATTGCCAGCCGCTATCTGAGAGATGGCAGGGCGTGCCCATTCGGACACCACCGCTGCCAGGATTTGCGAGTTCTTGTAATCCATATCGTTTCTTCCTTTTATCCGGAAATACGGTTACTGATTACAAGCGCATCCGCATCCCATCTGACAAACATTGCCCGATGGAATCATCAACTTAGTAACATTCAAAAGTGAAGCCACCTGCGATTTCAGCACGTCGATATTGGCGTTGGCAGCGGCATTGTATGCCATCTGCTGTGCGTTGACCGCCTGCTGTGCATCCTTGTTGGCATCCACCTTGTTTTCGAGCTGACGAATCTTACCGTCAAGATACTGAGTAACATCTACCATCTTCTTGTCGGTATAGTTCTCACTCTTCTGGATAGCAAGTTCCGTCTTCAATGTAGAGTTCTCCTGAATAAGGTTGGTCTCACTCTTGGTTACAAAGCGTGCATCCGGATCACTCGGATTGGCAGTCATGCCATTGTTGCCTCTACCGAGGTTAAACAAGGATGCACCGCCACCCAGCAAACTGGTAGCCAAACCTGCGATACCAAGTCCAAGGGCGGTATTACCCAATCCCTTGCTGGCAACATCATAGTTGCCATCATTCGTTTTTACCTGCATAGTTTTTTGTGTTTAAATTCTTCCAATATCGGAATCGTATGCAAAGGTAACATGAATGAAGTAAACAGAAAAGTGATTTTCATTAGATGTTCTTGCGGATAAATCATGAAGCAGGAACACTTATAGACGAATAAGAAAAAGTACAAACGTGCAGAAGTACATAAGTACAAATATACTTTGGTACAAAACTACATGGTTTCTTCCAAAGCCTTGATATACGGGATGGCTTCGTCCCTGATAATGTCGAGGAAGAGTTGTGCCGAACGCTTCATAGGTACATCCTTCATCCAGTGGGCATTGCTCGTCAGTTCTTCTCCTATGCCATGGATAGGACGAGCTATAAGGGTAGGGTGATTCTTCAGATACAGCTTCGGCATAAAAGTAACCAGGTGAGTATCTTCTATGATGGCAAGGTCTTCGTCTGGGTCGCTGACGATACACTTTACGCTTAATTTGGTGAGATCGTTCTGCAAATATTGCTGAAAGGTGTTGAAAACACGTTCGCCTACATCGGGCATGATGATGCCGTGCTTCAGCAGGTCATCGTATGTTACCTTATCTTTTCTGGCAAGAGGGTGTGTGTTTCTCATGATGGCGCAAATACTGAATGGGATGCAGGACTGGCTCTCGATACCCTCGTTGGTATAGGCTTCGTTCATCGTAAAAGCGAGATCCAGCATGTGGTCTCGCAACAGGCGGTTCAGGCTCGTGGCCTTGGTAAATTCGGCATTTACCCTTACATTAGGGTATCGCTCCATGAATATAAGTGCAGCCACACGGATGTATGGGGCGATAAAGGAACCTACACCGATGCGCAGTTCTCCGGTCATGCAGTTGTTGAGTGCATTGATATGCTCCTTGCAGTCTTCCGTCAACTTCAGTATTTCCTTGGCACGTGGCAGAAGTGCCTCCCCGTTCTCGGTGAGCATGATGCTGTGCGATGTGCGTATCAGCAGCTTGCATCCCAGTTCATCCTCCAGAGCCTTGATGTGCTGACTGATGGCGGATTGGGTGACAAAGCATCGGGAGGCGGCGATGCTGAAAGAAAGCGTCTCTGCCACATACACAAACGAACGTAAATGTCTTAGTTCCATAATCTCTTACTCTTTTAGTTACACTATATATATATTAAAATTTTATGCTGCAAAAATAAGAAAAATATTCTATGCGGAGACGCATCTTGCATTAAAAAATCTAATTATGGAATAAGATATTAAGAAATGAAAGATATATGCAGTTTTAAATGCGAAAAGCCCCGGTATCTTGCCTTATCTTGTTAAGGATCAATACCGAGGCTTTGATTTATAGAGTGTAAATTGCCAATGGAACGCATTGGATAGGTGAGCGATTATTCATCATTCTCGCCAAGCATAGCGGTTTCATCATTGATAGATGTTACCTGCTTGCTCCGCTTAGATGACTGCCGGGAAGCGGAATTGGTATCGCTCTTGTCAGTTCCGCTTACACTTCCCCCGCTGTGCCTGCGCCATTACAGAGAGAATCCCAGCCACTTTCTGGTGCGGCAATCTCATAGCGGCCGAAAGTTGTCGGACTGAGGGAACCGCTCAGTGTAACTACACGATCATCTTCTGGTTTTTTGCCCGTGTCTCCTTTAATATTACCGGAGTCGTACTTGAAGTCGTGCTGCTTATCATAAACGAGGATTGATTTATCACCATCCTCGATGATGTAACCACACTTGAGGTTATTGAGGCCACGAGCCACATAAGCAGTCGCGGCGTTTACGCTCTCAAGAACGTAGTCCAAGGTCTGCTTGAAACCCTTCTGAAAACCGAGGTTCTCCCAGGTGTGACCCTGACCGCCATCCTGGCATTCAAACTTGTAGAGACCCTTACCTTTCTTGAAGGACGCAGCAGTCAGCGCTGCATAGGTGTTCTTGCCTGCCTCTGGTGAGAGAGGTGCAGCAAGCTCACTCTTGATAAAGACATATACGTTTACGCCAAGACCGCCGAAGTTTTCCAAGCAATCATTCTCGGAAAGCAAATCCTTGATCTCTGGGCATGTTACTGTTTCTGCCATAATTGTATCTTTTTTGATGATTAAACGAAATAGCGACGGAAGCCATATTCCGCCAGGTCAGGCGACCGCCGCCGAGGATTTATAGAGGACTGCCTTTTTGCCTGTTGGACCAGCGATGGAATCGCTGGAACGGGGGCAGGGGAGGGGGTTAACCCTTCTTGAAGAAGGCGGTGATACCCATGCTCATACCGGTGGCGGCGAACTGAATCTTCTTCTCCTTGCTGCCAGTGCTCCAGTGAGAGAATACATCGGTAGTGCCCTCTGCCTCCAGGGTAATAACCTGGTTAGGAGTTGTGCCTACTGGCTTAGTGTACTCTACGCCGTTTACCTTCACCTTACCATCGGTAACAGGAGAAGCATCCTCCATTGCGGTTGTTACCACAAGGTTAGAATTGGTGTAATCACCAGCTACGTACTCTGCTGTTGCAAGGTTGCCGTCTGACATCGCAAAGGCGTATTTGAACGGATTGCGAGGTGCCAACGCTCCCTGAATTGACTGAATCTGGAACTGCACGTCACGCATATCTGTGTCAGTGCCGACCTTAACACCGACGTAAGTCTTGTTGTTAAGTGTATCAACGCCATAAACGAAGTTCTTCTCGATGGTAGCGTACATACGATCGCCCTCACCGAAGTCTGCGATAGGGCAGAGGGTTACACGAGAGAGACCTGGGAGTTTGAAGTTACCGCCTACCTCATAGTCAACCTTGAAGTTGCCGTGGAACTTGTTAGCGTAACCTGCAGCGATGTACTGGGCTGTCTGCTCGCTCATATAAACGAGTGTATTCTGCTTGCGCAGACGGGCATCCCACTTCATGTGCCATGCCAGGAAGTTGTCGTATGGGGTAGAGTCGTTGTTGTCAGAAGGCTCTGCGATTGACTCACAAGGAATCAAGTTGCCGTTAGCCTCGCTGATGATGCCAGCCTCGATGTCGTGCTTGATACAGGTATGGAAACCGTCGTAGAGAGCCAAAGCCTGCTCTGAAGCAGGAGTACTCTCGTCACCCTTATCAAGACTGATGTCACCATTCCACAAGCAAGCGGTAAGGTTGTCGGCGTAGTTACGGAGAATTGCGGTAGCAGCCTCGGTTGCGAGAGGGTACTGACCCTGTGCGTCTGTACCGAATACTGTCTCACAGTACTTGTCGATGTTATCAGTATAATGATCCCAAGCGAGCTTGCAGACGATTGTACGTTCTTTCAGGAAGCCCGCCTCACTGTTCACCTTAGTGTGAACGTCCTTGCGACGGGTAGTACCGCCCTTACGGAGTAGGATGTGAGTTGTACGCTTGAACTGAACACCAGTGATGATGTCAATCTTCAAGCGGTCCATCTCCTCTGCATCGGTGTAACCTGGACCCATAAGGATTTCCTTAGTTACCTGCTCGGCTACGTGCTGCAAGGCAGTAGTGCCGATAAAATCTTTAGGAAGTGTTGCCATAATTTCAACTAATAATTAAAAAATGAATAAGAATGTTTTAACCTGAATACGTTATGTTATCCTGATACTGGAGTGATTACTCCTCGCCACGAGTAAAACGCTCGAAAGCTGCCTTGCGCTCGGCATTGGTCTTATACTTCGATGGATCAAACTCACGGAGGTTCTGAGCCTTTGCACCCTCACCGTTGTTCTGAGGTGCTGCACCCTGTGCTGGCTCCTCACCTGGGTTCTCGTTCAACTCAGCAATCTGAGCGTCCTTATCGGCGATAGTCTGCTGGGCAGTAGCAAGTGAAGCCTGTGCAGTCTTCAACTCCTCATCTACCTTTGCCTTTTCTTCATCAGCCTTTGCCTTAGCGTCGTTGAGGGCTTTGATGTCCTCATCTGCCTTAGCCTTTGCCTCTTTCAGGTTCTTAATCTCCTCGTCCTTTTGGGCGATGGTCTCAGCGAGTGCATCGTGCTTTGCCTGAAGGTCGGCAAGACTCTGCTCCGCTGTGGTGGCTTTCTGCTTGGCATCAGCCACAGCCTGCTCCTGCGATGCGAGATGAGCTTCGAGGGTATCGAGCAATGGCGCATTCATGAATGCGCCTTCCTCCTTCACCTCAATCTGCTGACCATCCTGCATACCGCAAGCGGCATTAATCTTTGGATAATTTGCCATATTGATTGATTTTTGATGAATAGTATGTTGATGATTCTCTTGTGTAGTGGATACTGATGCCTGCTCAGGCTCGTTCTCTTCCGGTTCTGGCTTTTGGATAGAAGCCTCCCGTTTGATAGGCTCGGCTGTACCATTGTAGAGAGCAAAACAACGCTGAACGCAACCCATAAAGGTGCTCTGGTCGTCCATAAGGATTCCCTTCACGTCTTCAGCACTAAATATCTTGCCCTTAAGATGCTTATCGGTTGCATTAGGGCAAGCTTTCTTTACGTCAGTTCTGAACTCAACACCCAACTCGGCAAGCTCTTTTACGAGTTCCTTATTGTCGTTCTTGTTGGCGATGTCACGGTAAGCCTTATTCTTGTCGAATGACTCTGGATCGTACTCCTCGTGATAAGTCTCATCGGTATATTTATCCTTTGAGCCATTAGCCAAAGTATAGAAGGCAGCCATCACACCGATACAACCAACTTCATCTTTCGGATTCAAATAATATCGCTCATCGCAAAGAGAGGCGAGATACATACCTGCACTGTCGCACATGCCATCTACCAGAGCAATAACCTTTTGACCTTTGGAGTGGGCATAGTCGATGGCCAAGGCATAATCATTTTTAGCCCAAGCCGAACCGCCAGGAGTATTGATGATAAAAAGATGACCTCGGCAAAGCGGATGATCAACCGCACGCATCATCATATCGCGATGGTCGATAGAACCATAAGAGCAATATCCACCATTTCGAGTGATAGGACCATCTACGGTGAGAACCGAAACAAACGGAAAGTTCTGCGCCCGCTCATCATCTTCCGGATAGTCGAGCTGATAGTTAGCTCTCACCTGCTTGCCATCCTCGGAAATCTGATATTCCTCCGGATAGTAGGTGTTTCCTTTATCATCCTTTGCAGTGACGAATCCACAAGTCTTTTCCGGTTTGGTAAACGCTGTATGAGTATTTAAGTTCTGCTCGATCGTTTTGCGAATGCCATGCACGAAATCGGGGTTCACCATCCACTTCTTTTCGGTCAGAATTTCATAAAGACCTTTCATTGTGGGTAATAGAATTTTAAAAATTAATGTATGTTATCGTTATCCTGAAAACAAATCTCCTTACCTTGTTATTATGCTAGAAGACTATTGATATTTTCTGAGGGCAAAGGTAATGGAAATGCGTGGGCGTATAGGGACAAAATAAGCCTATATGCCGAAATAGCTATGATTTAGGGGAAAATAAAAAACCCTGCTATCCTCACGGACGGCAGGGCTGAAACTCAAATCTAATTTAATAGTATTATGAATATAAGCTTTTTTAAAAAAACTAGAAGATAATTAGATACTGATTTTTCTGTAACTAATTAAGAAATCGTTATCGGAATAAACTCCGACATCGCCTGACAGATAGCCGTAATGCTACGGGTCTCAGCATCGTTCTGACTGGTTACGGAATCGGTGATACCGAAGGTGCCAGGCAGCGTATGGCACAGATAAAGCGAGTCATCCTGCTTGCGCAAGACTATATAATAGTCCTTTCCGTGCATATTCTTGATGATTTCGGGTATATTCCCCTTTCCGTCACGGATATTGGCGGTAATCTCGAACTTGAAGACGGTACCGTTGCCACCCTCTGAAGAAGTCTGCTTGGCGGTGATGCCATCAGATATTACATAATTATCGCCTTCGCTGGTGGCAATATGGAGTGCTTCGCCGGCAAACTTGCAGCCATTAATCTGCAATACAAGCGGTATGCTGAATGGGATAGGAATGGAGCTTTCCCTTGCGGCATAAAAATAAGCGTCGGTTATTCCATCAAGAAATAACTCTCTGCAACTTTCGGGTAAATTCATATCTTTTCCTTGATTTATCTATTATTTAACGTTTATTATCTTATAAATTAACACCTATTATATAAGGTGTAAAATCATAGCCACTGCACTTCATCAATGCGATTAGGCTTATCACGGCTGTCCTTATACTGCATATCCACGCAGGAATAGGACTTGAAGAAGCAGTGTTCCGCACGGAACCACCTGCCGATGATACGGCGCAATACGTCTTTTTCTTCCTCGCTGACTTCTATACCGTATCGCATTAAATAACGCTCCAGCATGGCATTATGGGAGCGGGCGATGACCTTGCCTTTGGAGGTGCAGAAATCGAAAGTGGAGAGTGCCCATTCTACCAGACTGCGCTTGAAATCGTTGTTGAGTGAGACCGCCAGGGCACGCATGCCGTGGGTATCGAGTGTAAATGTAGGCTTTACTGAATAAACGGTATCGACAATCTCTACTTCGCTGGGCAGTCGGATGCAGAGGTAATCATCATGTGAACCTTTGCCGTCAGTAAGACGGCCGTTGAGTTGCTGCACCTCCTGAAAGGTGAGCCAGCTTCCGGCATCACGGCGCATCATTACCTTGCCTCCGGAAGGATGCCTTCCCGTGAGCATATTGCACCATTGCTGCTGGGAGAAGCAGCCGAGGTCGATACGGCTGCTGCGGGCGGGAGCATTGATGAGGGAGTTGCGCATGATGAAGTGCTCGTGCGAGTAGTTACTGAACACTACCGGCTCATCCTTTGCCAGGGTGAGCTTGGGATCGCGGTGCCGGAAAAACTGGCAGCGGGAGGTGGGGAGACGGAGATAAATATTTGGCATTTTTTTACTTTTTCAAGGCGATGCCTTTCTGCTGGGCGTAATTTAGCATGATGGCATCGGTAATGTAGAGGAAATACTTCTGTATGCTGTTGCCTTCCTTCGGACGTGGTACCAGCTTGTCGAGCTTGGCAGTCTGCTCCTCGTCTAGGTTGGCGATGAGTTTCATGCCGTCGATATAGCAGCCTCCTGATTCCGTCTTGGCGATGAAGCTCTCGTTGAAAAAGCCTTTCTTGTCGAAGAAGAGATTGAGGGCTTCGACCATCTGATCCTGGGTGAAGCCAGGAAGCTGAGGGTGCAGCTTGCGGCGTTTCTCCGAATAGGTCTTCATGCGCTTCCCCACATAGGCACTAATGCTGTTGGCATAGTCGCAGTAAAGGTCATTGTCCTTACTGTTGATGTCCTTTGTTCTTGCGAAATTGAAGAAGCCCTGCATCTGTTTCAATACCTGCAGTACGCTGTCAAACTGGTTGAAATCAATGCGCCCTCCAAAGATTTCCTTCATATTTGACTTCACATCTATCACGATACGCTCCAGGGTGTCCGCGAGGAAAGTAACCTTATCCAAATCAATGGAGAGCTTGTCAACATTGTCCTGCATTCCAGGCTTGCTGTAGTCCACATAGTAGCGGAGCAACTGGCCGAAGTTGAGGAAATCGTAGGATTCATCACTTCGCAGGTTTACCTGCACAAGCAGGGAGTACATATTCATCGACAGCTTCTTGTCCTTCTCCTGGATGGCTCGGATAATCGATGCCATCTGTGGCGAGTTCTGCGGAATGCGGCTGGCTGCACGCACGAGTTCGTTGCGGTTGCGCACGGCTTCAGCGAAATCAGGATTGGAAAAAAGACGCTCCAATGCCTCTGTATATTTTTCAGCAGGAACATCCTTAAAGTTAAAGGTATAGATGGTAGGGAGGTTTCTGATTTGAGCCTCACGCTTGGCCATCGCTTGCTGCTGTTGTTTTTTATTTTTTGTTCCCATTGCTTTTTATTGCTTTTTTACTCTATTAATCATAATGAGCGTTAGAAATAGTGAGTAGTGATTATCGCTTGTCACCTTCGCCAGCTATCACTTGTCGTTCCTTGCATGATGCAAGCTTTGCCAGGTTCTCCTCGGCTACTTCCTCCAGGCTTACACCCATGACGTGGGCCAAACCTGCGGTCTGCCAAAGAATATTGCCGATTTCGGAAAGCATCAGCTTGCGCTCTTCATCGGTGATATTCCAGACTTGAGTGTGGCAGATCTTGCCGTCCTCATCTCGCTCAGTGGTGGTGATGTGGAGTTTGCCCTTGCGCATGTGCTTGCCAGCCTTGCTTGCAAATTCGCCTACCTCGCCACAAAGGTTGGCGAGCATATAAAAGAGATTATCACTCTCTGGAAGGCAGGTTGTCATTGCCTTCTGCTGATATTCGTTTAATGTAATATTTGCCATTTTCTTTCTTCTTTATTTGTTATTGGACCAGCGATAGAATCGCTGGGAACGAAGGCTTACCTACTTATCTAAAAGATTTCTTTTGAGCCTCGAACATTTCCATTCTCTCGCTGATGATGCGGTTTATCTCGAAACCTATCTCCTTGGCGTTAGGATGCGCCTTGCCGGTAGTTTCTCTGAAGCGAAGGTCTAAGATATGCTGCCACTCGGCGATAGTGTAGGTATAGGCTACTACCGTATAGGTATCGAGAGGAAGAATGCCGCGGGCATCCTGCGGATGCAATCCCGACTTCAGCAATCGGCGATAGAGCCAGTCGGAAATCTTGCAGCCGAAGAGATAGAGGAACTTCTGCCAGCGCGTGCCCTCGTGCAGCCAGTGGGGACGGGCAATCTGCACGCCACCTTTCTTCTCCAGGTTCACGTAGCGGGTGCTCTGCTCACTGATGCTATTAGGTGATGTGCGGTTCAACTCACGGCTGGTGCTAATCTGTGTGGTAACAACCAGCGTCATACGGAGAAAATAGAGGGCTTCCTTGAAATCATATTTCAGCGCCTTCTCGATAAACTCATTTTCCTTCACATTGAATGGAGATAGCATTTCAAGAATATTTCCATGCTCGCAGAGAAACTGCATATTACTGCTGATCCATACCTTCTTTTCCTGCACTGCATAACTGATGTAAGGCGATGCAACAAGGAAAGACCAAAGATGCTTCGGCAGTTTACTGTCATTCTTTACGAAGAAATAGAGGGTGCCATGGCGGTACATGGAACGATGACCGCTCTCCCAGAAACGATTGGCCAACTTTACTGCCTGCTCTTCCAAGAAATCCTCTTTCTTGTCTTCAGGAAGATTCTCGTCAGGATGCTTACCCTTGCTCTTGTAGCAAATTCTGCCTACTCGGGCAATCTGTTGTGCGGCGGTCTTCTGAGGCCACCACTCAACACCAGGAATTATCATTTTCATATTGTTTCTTATTTGATGTTTTATATATTAAAAATCTATCACGCCATCCCAATACCGATTGGAGACAAAGGCAAAGATGTTACCTATCTTATGCAGCTTGCCTAATATACCCGCGATGGGTGAATGGGTAGTTATTTTTGCCATTATTTTATCTGTGCCCAGTCTGTACTCAGTCTGTATTGTAACGGTACTGGATATTCACTTTGAACTTACTTTACAGAATGGTTAGGAATGCCCAATTCCTGCTCTCTTATCTTCTTGGCTACGAACGCAACGTAGTCCCAAAGATGAAAAATCGTTCGGTTGTTTGGTATCACATAATCATAGCTGTTGAAATCAATCTGTACGCGATAATGGTCTCTGTCGGTACGTTTTTCAGAGATACCACGCTTCTTCAAGGTTTCCGGCTTTGCCGAAACATAGATGGTGATGATCTTGGCTTTCGGGCAGCGCTCCATTAGTTCCATCAATCCTTTCTCGTCGATGACGTAAATGGCGGTACCTGCCACCTGCTTCTTCTTCGTCCAATACTCATAGTTGCCGTATCGGGTATAAGCAAGCATTTCGCTTTTAGGGACGTTGCATTCATTAACAAAATGATGCTCCTTACCGTCAACTTCACCTTCCCGCATAGGCCGGGTAGTATAGGAACAGAGTACTTCATATCCCAGGATGGCAGACAACATGTTTGCTACCGTGTCCTTGCCAGCCCCAGAGGGCCCAATAATCGTTATCAATTTCATAATCTTATCATTTTACTTGATGAGTTGTCATCACCAGTCGGAAGGCTCCATACCTCGCCAGCGATGGGTATTTCTGCAACACAACGTTTCGCAGATTACCATAATCATCCATATTAACTACATATCTTTTCAGTCCGAAATCGAAGTTGCAGGTGAAGTCCAAATTGATCTGACGGATGAACTTTTCACCCCCCCCCGAAACCGGACATTACATCGAATATTACTTTCATCCATCGCTGACCTTTCTGGTCGAGCCATGACCCCTTCGGGATTTTTACTTTTCTTTTTGCCATAATCTTTAATCTTATATGTATTAAAATTCTTTTTTCTGCTTGTGGACCAGCGATAGAATCGCTGGGAACGGGGGCGAGATAATGGAATTAACCTCGCTCTGCCCATACTTGCCGCAGGATGGAGTGATACTCTGCCTCACCAAGATTCTGCTTGCAGGCGTGGATGAGGTAATTGTAACTCACGGTGGTACTTCTGCCTAGCTGCCGCCACTTCTGAGATGCCTGGGCAGCGTTGTACTTCCGGCTGCAGGCTGAAAGCTCGTGAAACAGACGTTCGCCGTAGGGGTGTGCCTTCAATGCCCAACCTGCCTTGGTCCACTCATCATAACTTTCCGTGATGTTGATGTTTCGGCTCACCAAAGCTTTTACGATAAGTTCGATGATACTGTCTTGCGTGCGTGGATCATTCCAAAAGGCTCTGTTATCGCTGCCGCCGTAAGCGCTGGAGGCGTTACTCTGCGGCTGCCGATACATCGGTCTTGCTTGTGGTATCACCTGCGGTTCATCTGTCGCCAAACCTTGATAAGGCTGCACATTGTTATTAATATATATGTGGTCTGCATCATCCCATGAGGCGAAGCGCACACGTCCGATATTGCCGCATTGCTTGTCGAGCACGATGCCTAGGGCTGCATATTCCTTGAGGATAGCCTTGAACTGCTCCTTGTGCCTGTCGGGATAAGCCAGCCGAACCAATCCGAAATATCCGGTACCCGAACAGGAACGCATCAGCAAGCCTATCTCCGGACGGAAGCGGGCCACCATGCGGATATTCTCAAAACTGGTAAGCTGCTGATTGTCCTGAAGGTCGATGTCGATAGCGAGCCATCCGGTATGCTGCTGAAGATGTGTTTCACGGCGTGAAACCATTACCCGCTGGCCGGGATGGGTTAAACTCTCGTCTTCATAAAGACTGAAGAGACCGCTCAGTGTGGCACCTGGAAGCATCTTCTTCGTTTCGATATACTCCGGCATCTTCTTCGCCTTGCTGCCATACTGCTGTCGCATGGCTCTCAGCTTCTCTACATACGGCTTCCATCTATCCGTCAGACAGAACTCACGGATAGACATCTGCTGAATGCACTCGCCCGTCTCCATATCGACGAAATCACCATGGGCATCCGTAGCGGACTTGTAGATGGAACATATTTCCTCAAACATACCTTACATATATTAATTATACTAAATCTGCTGCAAAGATACAAAAATAAATCGAAAATAGTATAGGTTGTCTATATTATATTTGAAATAAGTTATATTTTTAACATTTAATATGGGTTTGAGAGGGGAAACCAGCGATAGAATCGCTGGGAACGGGGGTGCAGAGGATGTTTTTTCAAAAATGGGACCAAACTCCCGATTTTGGTCTCAAAAGTCTCATTTTGGTCCCATTTTTATTTTGAAGGCTGAAATGTTAAAGCCCATTAATTGAGAAAACGAGGGATTTTGTCCCACTGCTGCCCCACCATTGCCCCCCTGCTAGCCCACTACGATTTTTTGCTATTTGCTTGTTTTTCAGCAATTTGCTTTATTTTGGTCTCATTTTTATCTAATTTTCTAAAAACAAATGTACGCAGGAGAAACAAAATATTTCAGAAATATGTAGAATATATGTAGAAAATCCTGTATTTTTCTCGCTAGCTGCCACTCCCTCATATCCCCATAACTACCTTATTGTCTGATGTTTACGGCAAAGCCGTTAATGCTACTAACTTCTGGTTTGGAGTTAGGGGTTTTTGATTTTAGGGAAAAGAAAAAATACACGGAAAATTTTATATATAGTAGTGAATTTCGGGGAAAAATGGGACCAAGATATGCTTTTGAGACCAAAAAGCCCACTAAATCAGCGAGTTATCAAAAGCCCACTAAATGATGGATTTGGTCGCAAAATGGGACCAAAAAGAAATTTAAGCGAAAAAGGCTATCTCGCTTCACAGCGAAACAGCCTTACTAAAAACATAATAAAAACTTAAAAACTAACAACTAATAATCAACAAAAATTTCATTCTATTTATGCTTCATAAACTGATTAGCCTTATTCAGACTGTCATGCAGTCCGTCGCGACCATACATGTTTATCTTGGCGTTGATAGGTTCATTCAGACGCTGAATCAGCGCATTCACAGCTTGCAGGAGCGCCGCATTGCTTGCAGCGTTTGCTGCTATCATGTCGCCTGTCGCTGACGCGCCAGACGAAAGATTACCATTGCCTGCTTGCGTGCCTGCTGCAAGAACATCACCCACATTGCCATCATCAAATGCCCTTCTTGCTGAGTTTCTTCCTGAGTAGTTGCGGTCGTAGTTCACGAGGGCTTTCAGCAAGCCAGGGTTATTCATCATCATGGCGTGGGTAGTTTCCCTACCAATCACGATTTCCGGTCCTCTCTCAGCTATGAGCGAAGGCTGTCCGTTCACGGTGGTGGCGGTAGGTGTCGTGAGCATCTTTACGCCCTGCATCTTCTTGCCATCATCCTCCTTTGCCCAATATACTTCGCCATTATCAGCCACGAAGGGCTTCAAATCCTGCACGTTACCGCTATCGTAGGTAAGCATACCGGTTACAAGCTTGGTGTTGGTAGAAGGAGTGTTGCTCTTCTTCTTACCGCCGCTGAAAGCTGAGTTGAGTGCCCACTGGAGCAAGCCCATCAGAGTAGCCATCACACCTGCTGCTGCGATAGGACCAGCGATAGGACCCAGGAAGTCGAAACACTTGCCGATGGCACCAGCAATAGAGAAGGTCATTCCCGCTTGCGTGCGGTCCGCATCCGATTGAATGATTGCCTCGTTGTTTTCCTGCGTTGCATTAAGGTTCTCGGTGAGCGTAGTTTGGGTCATAGCCATACCTGCATTCAAAGCCACCTTTGTACCCTCGGTCTGCTCCTTGTTTCCGGCATCGGTTACATCCGTGATGTTCTTAACACCCTGGGTAGTTACCTTCTCACGATCCTTATTACCTTTCTTTACCTCTTTACTCAGCTCCTTCTGGTGCTTCTTCTCTTTCTTCAACTGCTCGGCTTTCTCCTTGTCTTCCTTGGATTTACCGCCAGTCTTGAACTCAGTGTTCATAAGACCACCGATGAAGGAACCAGTGATACCGGCTGCGGCATCAGCGAAGGAACCGCCACCTGCGATAGCATCGGCTGCTGCTGTACCCGTTTGTGTTGCGGCATCATTATAGAACGCATTAGCATTGTCTCTGTTGCGATGCTCCCATGCACGAGGCGCGCCACTGCCCTGCTCTTTTTTATTCGCCTGCTCGGGGGTTGCAGGGGGCGCGTATGGAGGCACAATAGCCGGACTGTTAGAATTGATAGGTGTACCATCAGGATTCCAGCCGAGAGCCGGCTGCTGCGGAGGCAAATTCTCGAAGTTAGACTGCGGTTGAGGAGTGAGATAAGATGCACCCTCATCTACCAGTCGCACATACATCGGATTCGCCTTTGTACCGAGATTTGAGAAATCTTCCTTCACGGCATTGGCATTAGCATTGGCTCTCGCTGCATCAATACCAGGTTGCGCTTTCTTCTTACCTCGCTTTGCACCAGCATCATTGATAGCCTTCCACATCTGTGTATTCACATCATTGAGTGCCATATTAGCCCATGACTCAAGCATAGACTTCAGAGCATTCTTGATAGCTTCCTGCGCGCTGCTTACGTCGTTGCGCATTTCAGCAAATGCCTTGCCTACTTCCGAACCGAAGGTTTCGATAGGCTGCACGAGCTGCTGCATCTGTGAGAGGCGGTTCTTCATCGCCGTTGCCATCTGGTTGGCATAGGCAAGTTCTGCCTCCTGACGTGCTCTTTCTGCCTCGTCGATAAGTTGCTGATTTCTCGAATTTTTGAAAACGAAAGCATAATAATCTTCCGCCATCTGCATCTTCATCTTCATCAGCTCCACCTCTGGGTCGGCGGTGAGATCACCCAGTCCAAGGTTCGACCACATATTGGTTCGCTTGCCGAAGAGGGCGCTTTCCTGCTGCATCTTGCGAAGAGTTTCCTGGTTGGCAAGATTGCGCTGGTTTACCTTCCACATCTGCTCGGCGATTTTCTTTGCCTGGTCGTAGGTCTTCTTCTGAGCCTCGGTATATTCATCGGAATACTGAATGAGCTTGTTGTAGAATACCCTCCAGTCTTCTGCATTATTACCCAGCACACTCTGAATGCGGGCACCCAGTGCATAAGGATCATCACCAAATAGCATCTGCATCAACAATCCCCTACCCTCTTTACTGCTGACATCAACTGTATAAAGGTTGGCAATTTGCTTTCTTGCTTGCTCGTACATGGCGATGATATGCTCCTTGCGTTTTTCTGCGCGTTCCTCATCCGCTAGCTCAAAATCGGTTGGGTTAGCGAAGCCCATCTGATTGAAATCATCGTACATGCTCTGCTGCACGGCTCCAGTATAGTTGTGCTCTCGGGCTATCTTTCGCCGAGCTTCTGCCTGTTGAGCCTCCAGCGTTATATTATTCTGCTGATTCTTGGTAGCCTTGGCAAAGATTTCAGACGTGATGGAGTTCATCGGTCGGTTCAGACTATTGCCCAACTGAGCCATCTTCTCACGCAGGGCATCGACGTTATTCTTTTGGATGGAAGTGAGGAGGTTTTGAGAAAGATTCACTCCAGTCTCATCGGTCTTCTCAACAAGATCATTATCCATCGTCTTCTTGAACTCCTCCCAGGTGTTAGACTGACCAGCGATAGCAAGGCGCACCTGAGCAAGAGCTTCATTCATACGTCTCTTTATCGGTTCTACGTAGAATTTCTGCTCTGTTTCATCTCTTCCGAGGCTTACTGCCTGGGATAGCTTTTCATTAATCTGACGCTCATAGAAGTTGCGAACGTTATCCATAATGGCGCTCGCCTCGTCCTGCTTCTGCTTCAGCTCATCACGCCAGGAACGCTGCTGGTCACGTAGTGCCTGCTTCCGCTCGCGTGCCTCCCGCTTTGCAGCAGCAATGGCATCCTTATCGGGTGCTTCATTTTCAAGTGTACCAGGCTCATCTTCTACCCAAGGAGTATAGCCATCAAGATTAACTACCTGATTGAAGTAATCATTAATCTCCTTATCCTTACTTGTTTCACGCTTGGTTGCGTTTTGGAAATGAACAAGTGAAGACAACAGACCTTTATAGCCTGTAGGATTGCCCTTGACGGTTTTACCGCTATTATCAGTATAGGTATAGTTTCCGGTTTTCATATTGAAACGGAAACTACCCTGCTTTGCATCTTTTACGTTCGCCTCGATAATCTTCTGCCATATCCAACCTGCACCTGCGCCCTTATTGAACATATCCATTACGTTCTTCTGGGTGAAACCGCCTGCAAACAAGCCGAGTTTATCAAGTTCCTTCTTGATACGGTTAGCCGCATTCAGACGATCCATCTGATAGGAAGGCATTACACTCTGCTTGGCTTCCTCACGAAGGCGATAATAGGTAGCACGCTGAATTTCCTGTGCTAACTCTGAATAATGCTTCTTCAAATCGCTCACGCTCTTGATTTCGATACCCAACTTAGAGATATACTGACGGAAATCACGATTAAATCGGGCTATCTGCGTATTTCTTTCGCTCTGCGATACATTCAGGGCTTCGAGCGTGGTTTTATAAGAGTGGAGCTTTCGGGTAAGCGTATCGGTTTGGGATTGTGCTTCCTTTAACTTATCTTTCCAGGCATTCGCCTTGCGTGCTGCCTCTGCCTCCGCAGCGGCGGCTTCTTTATCTGCTTCCACAAGAGACCACACCACACCTACGACGGTGAGTATCGCACTTGCAATAGCTACATAGGGGTTCACCCTAGCAGCTGCATTGAATGTAGCCTGTGCGGTTGCTGCGGCTTTTATGGCCTTACCTAATTCCCAAAGGAACGTAACGGCTTTATAAATGCCCATGCCAGCCACATAATTGGCGATAAGAGGAAGAAGAGTTACAAATACCTTGCAAGCAGTAATCACGCTCCACAGGGCTGCCTGAAGTGTATTCTTGAATATCGGGCTTTGCAGAATCATTTGCGACATGTCGTACCAAGCCTGTGCCATAGACTTTACACTTTCCACGCCATCAGGATTGATAAAAGCCTTCTCCCAAAGATTATTGGCTCTATCCAATATACCTGCGGCAGACTGCTGCTGCATCGTGTACTCGCTGGTTACAGCCGTCGCCTCCTCGAATGCCTCCTTAGACTCGTAGAGATGATCCTTCAGTACATCTACGTTTTTTGACATAGTTACCATAGCGGTAACGAGTCGCTGACCATCGGAACCAAGGTCTTTAAAGATACTGCCAAGGGCATTCATATTGCCCTTATCACGCATCTTCTCCAATACAAGGACAATAGCATCCATTGCATTGCCTGCAGCATACATATTCTTAATAGTACCCTGCTGAATGCCCAAATCCTTCTCGATAAGGTTATGATTCTTCTGCAAAGCTACGATGAACTTAGACATCGCCGTAGCACTCACCTCCGGCATCAAAGAGAGAGAGTCGGATGCAGAACCGAGCGCCAACAGCTGGTCGGTAGTGATACCCGCAGTACGGCTTACACCGGTCAATCGCTTGGCAAACTCTACAATATTGGTAGATGTAGAGGTAGAGGTAGAAGACAGCTTGAACATAGCCGAACCCGTAGCAAGCATCGCTTTTTCGATACCCATCTTCGGAATAAGACCCATCGTTTCTACCATCTTAGACAGAGCCGGAAGCGCCTCCTCGCCCATCTCCTCACCAATGGCTACATTGATTTGATCTGCAGCAGCTACGAACTGCTTCATACCTTCCACGCCATACTTACCCATACCAAGTTTTGCACCCTGGTAGGCAAGTTGAGCCAAACCATCGACGGAAGTACGAGTATCAATCTTAGCCAATTCCTCAGACAGTTTGTTGACATCCTGCATCGTGAGTCCGGACACCTTACGAATATCCGTCAAAGATGAAGAGTATTCAAAGTTCTTCTTAATAGCAGAAGTAACTGTATCTTTAATCGCATTGAAGACCTGAAAGAGACCTACGTATGCCGTAAGAATCTTTAATGCCGTCTGCCATGCGCCACCCTGTTTATGTGCTGCTCCAGTAACATCATCAATCTCTTTTTTAAGGTCTTTAAGCGCCTTTTGCTTATTCTTAAATTCCTCATCACCGGTATTGATTTTATTCAACTCGGCTTGCAACTGCTGATAGGCTTTTTTAAGTTCCTCGATGGAAGCCTTGCCTTTCTTGCTGCGGGCGATGACATCGTTCACATCTACCACATCATCCTCCACCTGCTTGATTTTTTTATCCAGGGCTTGCAACTGCTGCTTTACCTGCTTGGCTGCATCGGAAGACGGGGCCAGCTTGCCAAGCTGCTTATTCAACTCAGCAGATGCGGCTTTCAAATCATCGAGGGATGCAGTCTTCATATTGCTAAGAACCTCATTCAGTTTCTCGGCAGACATGGCAGACTTATCGGCATTATCTTTGAACACACTGAGGCGTTCATCCAACATGCCGAGAGCTTCCTTTATTTCCGCTATCTTGATAGTCTCCAAAGGAGAAGTGTTACCCAATTCCTTCTGAAGGTAACTCTTAGACCATTCCAGGTCGTTTTTAGTCGGACTGCGAAGATAGCCTTCCTTATCCAGCAAACCATCCTGCCGAGCCATCTTCTGAGCGGTATCATAGTTACGCTCGAAAGGTGAGTTACTGGCAACATCTGCCATTCGGGTCTTTACGCTGTCGATTTTCGCAGCCAAGTCTTCCCATTCCTTAGAGAACGGCTGCATTGAACCTTTGGCTTCCTGAAGAACTCTGAGCATATCCTGCAGACTTTGCTCCGACTGCTCGCCCAGCGTCTTCATCCGGTCATTCACTTCTGTAAGAGAAAGCTCTTCCTTTACCTCCTTCGCCTTACCCGTGAGTTTAGCCAGGCTTTCCTCTGCATCGGCAATAGAAATGGCGTATTTCTTCCATTCCTCGCTGCCGATATGCGTCTGCGCCTGAAGAAGTCTGAGGGTATTGATAGCCTCACGAACCTCACCTTCGGTATGACTATCCATAAAGGTAATGGTGTCCTTGGCATCCTTTTCGGACATTACCTGCTTCACTTCCTTTACCTTACCGGCAAGCGCCGCAAGCCGCTCCTCTGCCTTGGCTATCTCATCGGCATACTGCTTCCACTCACTACCACCGATATTACTCTGACCTTGTGCCTGTTTCAGGGTATTGATGGCAGTCTGGATTTCAGTCTGCGAATGGTTCTTCATCGTGTCGGTAGAAGAGAGCATCTGTCTTGACGATGCCACCTGCTGCTTGAACTGAGCCTGACGCTTGGCAGCAGCTTCGGCAGAAACGGCGGCATTGCGCTTATTCTGCTCGGCGGTGAGCATCTGCATCACCTGCTCCTGCTCCTTATACTCCTTCGTGCCACGTCGAGTATAGTCCATAAGGTCTTTCTGCTGCGAAATAGCCTTACTGAGCCATTGATCGCTTTGCGTACCGATGCTTGCCAATCCCTCGCGTATCTTCACATACTTACCTTCGAGCAGACGTATCTCATCGCCTACTTCTTTCATCATCGCACGAATGGAATTAGCCTGCTCCAGTTCTGCCTCTGATAAGCCTTCAAGCTGACGCTTGCCATCGCCCAATGCACGGCGCAGATTGCGGAGTGAAGTATTACTAAGCTGGTCCACTACACTCTGCAAACGTTCATTGGCAGCTATATCTTTGATCTGTGCAGAAGCCAGCAAATCATACTGCTTCTTCAAATCTTTAATGGTTGCATCGAGGGCTTTGTATGGGTCAGTGTTCGGCTTCAGGGTTTTCAGCTTCTCCTGCGCCTCGTCTATCTGTTTGGCTATACCCTCTGCTGCTTCCTGCAACTGCTTCAATACCTGGAGCGGCTGCTGACCATTGAGGGTGATGATAGCCTCTGTTTTGTTCTTTGCCATTGTTTTTCTTTTTAATGTTTAACTATTGGGGACCAGCGATGGAATCGCTGGGAACGGGGGCGAGAGGGATGGCTACTCGCTTCCTTCTTCCAGGGCATTCATGATCTGCAACAAGCCTTGATAGCCGTAGTAATCGGCAAGATGGTTTTCATAGCGCTGCTTTAAGCGGCGCACCGTGCGCATGATGGCTGGACGATGAGATTTACCTGCCCTTCTATCCCACTTGCCGATATAGCGGGTCTTGAACTTGGCTTTCTTCGTGCGGTCCACCTTGTCGGCTGTAATATGGGCTGCAGGGTCGCGGGGGTCGCCCGTCAAACCTACACCAATATCCACATAACGGAGATAGTCATTATAACGGATTCCTACCATCAGATTGCCCGTCTTTTCATCGGCTTGATATACCGTACCCTCGAAGGATTTCTTACCCTCGCCCGTAGAATACCACATACCATGTTCCTTGCGATATTGGTTCACCTTCTCATAGCCACGATATACCTCTACCGGATAAATCTTCTGCGTATTGAAGTTGACCTCAATATCGAGGATGGCTTGTTTCAGATACACCCCTGCTACCTCTCTCAGAGGCGCAAAAGGTGATTTAATAGGCTTGGTTCTGATAGGCATGGCTTATCCCTCCTTTCCGTCTTCTGTTGATGCAGGAATGATATATTTCTGCTCCTTTTCACATTGGAAGTTATATAGCGGACGGATGGTCTGCCAATAACAATCGGCAAGGAGCCAGCTCGGACCACGGAAAAGAGGGTTTACACCATAGGCGAAACTCTCTATATCGACGGATGATAATTCTATGCCCAATTTAGGCTCTTCCGTCTTGAAGTTTCTGCCAGTGATAGGACAAATACCTGTGCGGCGAAGCTGAGTGAGATAGGACGCAAGGTCTTCACAATACTCCATCAGATCATCCGATGCAGCCTGCAATTTGCTGCCATCATATCTGCCCAACGTAACAGAGGAGTCTTTCAGTCGGGTAAGGAAGCATACCTGATAGGTTATCAGGGCTTGCTTATCCGATTTCAACTCTCCGGAATTTACCACACGATAGAGCATACAGGGAGAGTGAATGATATTGGCGTTGCGGGAAAAGATATTTTCCTCGTCAATATCACGGATGCGGAAGAAACTCTGGTTCTCTAGCTTCTTGCTTGTCGGGTCGTGAGATAAGGGCTTATATATGGTTGCCCAATGTTCCAAAACATTTGATATTGTCATCATTCAAAGGGATTTTAACACATTATTAACTAATAGCGTACAGAATTTAAGAGTTGTTGGCACAGAACGCTTTTTCTCTCATCGAATATTCGTGCATACTCATCGAGATATAGATGCCGGCTCTTGCCAGAATAGTCATAGCCTTTTTAACTTCGGGTTTCTCGTTGGCTATCCAGTTGTATTCGCTGAACTCGAAAGGTTCGGGTTCGGAATGAAATTCTGCACCAACTAACTCTTGGCGTAAAAAGCGCTTGGCTTTCCAGATTTCCTCCAACGAAGGACGTTTATTGCTCACTCTCTTTGCCATCGCTCACCTCCTCTTTCTTTTCTTCATCTGAAGGTTTTTCTTTCTCGCTACCTTCCTCTTCCTCCTTCATCAGGTCTTTCAACTTCACATTGAAGTGCCTTTCTGTCTTATCGGCCACTATCTTCTGCATCACTCTTGCCCAGGGTGCACCATTGCAGGTGCTTTCATTTTCTAGGATGCTCACGAGCTGCACACCGCAGTAGATGGCGGCAAGATAGTTAGCGAGGTGGAGAGGGTTCTGGAAATCGAGGACTACGGTATCTACCATCGTGGCAAGGAATATCGCAAGAATGAGGACGGAGAAATCTTTCACCATCTTTGCCATTTTCTTCGATTTCAGTTTCCCGTCGATTTTGCATCGAGGGTCTTTCTTGATTGCCTCCCGATAGCGGGAATAGATGCGGCAGTTGCAGCGCCATGCGGTGTAGCAATCGCAGATTAGGGCGAAGAAGCACACGGCGATGTAGTTGAGGGATGGTTCCAGAGTACACCACACTAAGCCGATGATGGCTGCAAGAAACCTTGTAAGAGTTGGAATTAAACTTTGCATTTCTTTTTTCTTTTTAAATTGTTATCCTATGTTTTTTATATCTTAGGCAAAGGTCGCGGTTTTTTATTGAGGAAGGGGGACAAAGGATTTTGGGAACCAGTGATGGAATCGCTGGGAACGGAGGCGCAAGGGCTACTATTTCGGGGTGAGGGGTTCGGGGGTTGTCCCAACCATTTAGGGGCGATTTTGTAATTTTGTAGGCAGATAAAGAAATTAAAAAGGCGCAAAATGATAAATGAGCAATTACAGAAAAAGATAGAGCAGTCTATCAGACTCCTGCAAAGCGTACAGAAAAGGTATGATGGAGAGATAGAGTTAGCTTATTCAGGTGGCAAGGATAGCGACGTGATTCTGCAGCTTGCCAAGGAAGCTGGTATCAGATACCGGGCGATATATAAGAACACGACCATCGACCCACCGGGCACTATCGCCCATGTGAAGGAGATGGGCGTGGAAATTCTCAGACCGAAAGAGAATTTCTTTCAGCTTATCGCCAAACACGGTTTTCCTTCACGCTCCTATCGTTTCTGCTGCAAGGCTCTGAAAGAATATAAGGTTCTCGACAAAAACGTTATCGGTGTACGCAGAGCTGAGAGTAAAGAACGAAAATCAAGATATAATGAACCCACCGAATGCCGATACTATGGCGCAAAGAAAGAGGAAAATCATGCTGAACTGATTTATCCTATTTTAGAGTGGACCAATGAAGACGTAAGGGATTTCATTCTTGACCGTGGTTTGAAGCTGGCTCCTGTATATTATGATGCGGGGGGGGGCAAATCGACGTTACCCGAAGACTCGGCTGCATGTGCTGCCCGCTGGCTTCCAGACGCAAGCGCCTTATCGAGTTCCAGAAGCATCCCCGCATAGCGAAGGCTTACCTTCGTGCAGGTCAAAAATATATAGACGCGCATCCTAATTCTTCGGTAACGAAAAGATACGATAGCGTTTATGAATGGTTTACGCACAATGCGTTTTATCCAAGCAGTAAAGAGTGGAATAAGGTGAACGGACCGCTATTCGGTAAGCCCGATTACAAGAAGTTTCTGGAAGGTCAGTTTGGTATCGACCTTACCATAACCTTACCATGACCTTACCATAACCTTACCATATAGCCTTCCGGGGTTCGGGGTTTTTGAACACGAATGAAACGAATGACACGGATTTCGATGCCCCACCAAGTTAACATTTAACATTCAACATTTAACATTGCAAAGCAAAATGAGCCAATTAACACAGAACACCCTGCAGAGGATAGACAAATGGCTATCCAATGGTCTCAGCATGGAGACGATGTTCCCCAAACCGGAACAGCGGTACCGTATGCAGCTCTGCGCCGAGTTCTACAAGCGCTGGGTGCAGAACAACGATATTGACCCTCGTACCACCTGCCGCAATATCGCAAGGCGTGACTATACGCTTTTCGTGAAGCAGGCAGGACAAGGTAATAAGGAGGCGCAGGATATGGTGATGGCACTGCATATCGACATCGACGAGGAGGGAAACATAAAGCCCCGCACCGTTACGGAACTGAATAACGATGTGGCGGTATGCAACCATATCATCCGTTTCTTTCAGACCGATGAGAGTCCACGCCACAAGGCGATGTATCTGAGCAGTGCCGAATGGCTGATTCGCACAGGCAAACAGCAGAACAACGACCGAGCCGTGGATAAAGGTATGCAGGCTTTGGCTAATGTTTACGGCAACTTCGTAGAGGATAAGGATGCTACGGACGAAATGCCGGATATGAGCCGTATTGCCATTACCCAGGATGTGAGCATCGTGAAGCACGACCGCATCAACTATACAGACGAGTATAAGCGCAAGATGGCCCGCAAGTATGGTCTCACGGTGAAGGATATGCAGCAGATAGCCGATGAGGAGAGTCTGAATGCTACTCCGGAGAAGGCTCCTGATTATTTTGACTACATGGAAGAGGTGATGGAGGAGAAGGAGGCAAAGAAACACGCTGAAGAGAATGAGGCTGAAATGCCATTCCCAGGCAGTGATGAGGAAGGAGGCAGCAATGAGTAAGCGGAAAAGCTGTGCCCGATACTTCAACAAGGTTCCTCCCTTTACCCCCGATCCGGAGCATTACACAAGGAAGCTGCACACCTGGAAAGCCAAAGTTGCCTACGAAACCGAGGATGATGCCTGGGAGTTCCTGAATCAAAAGCCGGAACTGAAGGCTGCAGGATATAAAGCATACCAATGCAAGACTTGCCAGAAATGGCACATTGGTAAGTTGAGAGTTAATAATTTATAGTTAATAGTTTATAGACTTTATGGCAAAAGACTGGGTAGGCGGCAAAGCTGCCGTATTTAAGACGTTAGGCGCAAGCAACCATAAAAACGGTGAGCGTCAGCGTGAAGACTACTATGCCACAGAACCCGCAGCCACCGAATGGCTCTGCAAGATAGAGCAGTTTACGGGGGGGTGATTTTGGAACCCTCATGCGGTGAAGGGCATATTAGTGAGGTGTTAAAGGCTCACGGCTACAACGTAGTCAGTCGTGATTTGATAGATAGAGGTTATGGCGACGTTGCCGATTTTCTTTCCATCGACAACTTGGAATGGAACGGAGATATTGTTACCAACCCACCCTACCGATTTGCGTTGGAGTTCGTGGAAAAGGCTTTGCAGATTATCCCGAAAGGAAGAAAGGTTGCCATGTTCCTGAAACTTACTTTTCTTGAAGGAAAAGGAAGAAGGCAACTGTTCAGAACGCAACCGCCTTGCAGGGTATGGGTAAGCAGCTCGCGACTGAAATGCGCTGCCAATGGCGATTTCGATGCAATGGCTGGTAGTGCTGCAGCCTATGCCTGGTTTATCTGGGAAAAAGGATATAAAGGAGAAACTATTCTTAAATGGTTTAATTGATAAAAATAGATTTATAGAGGATGGAATTAAATAAGATATATAATGAGGATTGCCTGATAGGAATGAAAAAGATTCCGGACGCAAGCGTGGATTGTATTATCTGCGATTTGCCTTATGGCGTTCTCAATAAAAAGAGTGAAGGCGGTGGCTGGGATAGTATTATTCCGCTTGAGCCATTATGGAAGGAATATCTGCGCATAACCAAACCTAATGCTGCTATTATTCTTTTCTGCCAGGGTATGTTTACCGCACAGCTTATGATGTCGCAGCCTAAACTCTGGAAATATAATCTTATTTGGAGCAAGCAACGAGTGACAGGCTTTCTGAATGCCAATAAAATGCCTTTGCGCTCACATGAGGATATTGCGGTATTCTATCGCAAGCAACCAGTCTATCATCCTCAGATGGTGAAATGTGCGCCACATCAAAGAAACCATCGACGAGGTGATGGAACGCATAGCTTAAAACGAGGCTGTTATGGTGATCATAAAGAAGTTCCTACTATCGTATCAGATGAGAAGTTTCCGAAAAGTATTATCTGCTTTGATAAGGAGCATTCTGCCGATACCTTCCACCCTACCCAGAAACCGGTAGATTTACTCTGCTACCTGGTAAGTACTTATACAGATGTGGGGGGGTGCGTTCTCGATAACTGCATGGGCAGCGGCACTACTGCCATCGCCTGCATCAGAGAAAAGAGGAACTTCATCGGCTTTGAGCTGAACAAAGAATATTACGACAAGGCTTGCAAGCGCATTCAGCTTGAAATGATGCAGCCGAGCCTATTTTTAAATCGCAAAAATTATGGCAAAGATTATTTATTTCGGAACTAACGGATGTTCCGGTCACTACCCTATCGGTATTGATATGACACTGACAGGAGAAGAAAGCGGGAAATGGTGTGAATGTGATAATGAAGTCTGGATAGAAAATATCCGGAAAAACCCAGGTCGCCACCTTATTCAACATCACGGCGAAACCTATACCAACTATGGTGTGCCTTTCTCCGTAGATGAAGACCGAGTTGGAGACCATACCGAACTCTTCTGGGAGGGAGTACACTCGGAAGAAGAAATGATAGAACTCATAAAGAGCAACCCGTTCTTGAAACGACAATTTAAAATGTAAGCAATAATGATAGTAATAAAAATCAAAACATGGAAAGACTGGAAACAGGACTTTCTAAAATGGGTGCAAGCACCTCGGCGCAGTACTTGCAAGGAGTACGTAGATTATATGGAGGCTTTACAAAATCAGGTTCTCTACAAAAAGATAAACGACACTTGCGATAAATACGGCAATATGCGTGAGGATCAAATTCAAGACATCACCGATGCAGTTGAGAGATGTGTGGCTGAGTGTGCCAAAGAAACACGCAAGCTAATCGATGATTGCCAGCCCGCAAAATTTCTCTAAAACTATAAAAAAAGACCTGCCAGGTCTACGGATTTCAAATCCGCAGGAACGCCTAACGGACGCAAGGACGCGGCTAAATCAACATACATTCAGGATAACGAAATTTTAAATTATGCAACAACCACATTTGATATACCTAACGAAATTCCAGCAGCAATCTTTATATATGGCTGCGAAGGATGAAAGGGTAATTGCCGCAAGACGTGTGGGTAAAACCGACGGTCTTGTGGCTCCTTACGTCTGGATGGCTTCTAACTCTATGCCCGGTATGCTGGGAGCCTGGGTAGCCGTATCCCGACAACAGGGATTCGGCAAGACTATTCCTGGTACCATGGCGGCCATGGAGCGAATGTTTGGCTTTACGCAGGGCATTCACTTCGGTTGGGGACGACCACCGAAACATGCTCGTGAAGCTATTTTCAAACCGAAAAGTTATGACAATATCATTTGGTTTGCCAATGGTGCCCAGTGGGTTTTGATTTCCCTTTCTCAGACCGCAAGCGCAAACAGCTACACTTTTTCCGCGATGGTGGGTGACGAGGCGAGGTTCTTCCCTTACAAGAAAGTGACCGATGAGTTGATGCCGGCGTTATCAGGCCAGACTCACCCTTTGGGTAACATCAATTTTACTGATTACAATCCTCTCTACAAATCGACGAGATTCCTATCTGATGCCTCGCTTACTACCAAGGGCAGTTGGCTGGAGCGCGAGGAGGAGAAACTTGACCTTACGATAGAATCGGGTAAATTCCAGGGCAAGACTTACAGATGGGTGCAGGAGCAGTTGGAAGACTATGCCAACAAGATTATCCGTTATAACGACCTTATCTATAATGCCAAAAAGACCGGGCATACTCCTCATGCCGTTCCACCCGATTTAAAACTAATGATACGAGCCATCGCCCTCAAAATGATTAAGCATGAAGGTCAGTTTAAGATTCTGCCGAACCATGGCAACCAGCTTACAAAAAATATGGTGGATATGGCGGTAAACTATAAGTTAGTGGATGCAGATGATGCAGAACTCATCTATGATTATGAGTATCTGTTTACGGAAGAAGAATGGTGGGAGATGCAAATGTTCAAAAAGTCAGATAAGTTTCAGGATGACTATCTGAGGGAGCTTCGCCATTCGGCATTCCTCGTTCGCCGTGCCTCTACCCTCGATAATGTGGACTTGCTTACGGAAGACTATATCCGAACCATGAGGCGCGATTTGCCTAACTACACCTTCATGGTCAGTATTCTGAACGTGAAAATCAAGAAATCGAACGATGGTTTCTACTCTAACCTGGATATAGATCATATCCACGGTTACACCTGCGATGAGATAGACCCTTTGAGCCAAGCCAACTGGTCCACCCAGAAAGCAACGGGCATCATCGGCGGCAAGAAGATTACATCAGAAAGTTATCAGCCGGACTTAAAAGAGCTGTCCGAGAGAAACGACTGCCGTATGGATAGCGACTGCATAAACGACCTTCCTCTTTATCTCGCATTTGATTATAATGCCAATATCAATACCCTGGTGGTAGGTCAGGTATATCAGCGTGACGGAGTAGAGGCAGTAAATGTTATCAAGAGTTTCTACGTGAAGAACGAGCGGAAGCTGAGAGAGTTGGTAGATGATTTCTCGCATTACTATGCTCCGAAGAGAGCCGTGAACAGAGATGTGGTTTACTACTATGATGCTACCGCAAAGCAAGGTGCATCGTATGCCTTGACCGATGAGCGATTCTACCAGGCAGTGATTAAGGAGTTGGAGCGCAATGGCTGGAATGTTACGGCAATAGATATGGGTGTGCCGGAGAAGCACGAGGTGAAGCATCGTATCATCAATAATGGTCTTGCCGGCATAGAATATCCTGCCATCCGTATCAATCAGCCCAACAATCCCGACCTGATTATTGCCCTGCAGCTCTGTGAGGTGAGCATCGGCTATCAGGGATTCCGAAAGGATAAGAGCCAGGAGAAGAAGCCGGAAACGGAAGACAACCTGCCGTTGCAGCAGCGTACTGACTTCACCGATGCCTTCGACTCGTTATATCTGGGCTGCAAGTCCTGGCGAGGAAATATCGGTTGGTTCGTACTGCCGGACGGAAGGAACGTTTAAAGATAAAAGGGCGGATGTCATCACGACACCCGCCCTTCTTCTTTATACAAAACCAATTATCTATAAGAATAGAAAAACTACATTATTACACGTTTGACCTTGACTAAAGAATCCTCCCGCTTTATCACAACGAAGGAGGACTTAGGTAAACAAAATACATTATAATAAATAAAAACAATCTTAAAACAAGATTAAAAACACTTATATATATTATTTAGAAGAATGAAAACTTCCTATTTATTTTGCTGGCTCTTGGAATACCATTTGTCGAAGGCTGCAATGCAGTCATCCTTCTTGTCTCTGCTCAGCGCATCCCATCGCTCCTGCCACTTGATTTCTTGGGTGTAGGCAGAAATGTAGCAGATGGAACTGATAGGAATCACCATCTGCGTATAATCTGTCTCTGGATCTGTGTATGTAACTCCTATCACCGTATCCTTCGACGTAGCATCAATCTCATCACCTATATATGAATCCTGCACCAAAGTCTCAAAGGCTTGATTGTGGAGAATGATGTATCTGCCATTATTAAAATGGATTTCAATAATGACCTCATAGAAATCACCCGATTCCTGATTCAGACTCTTTATCTGCTCTTCGAGCGATCTATACTCCTCTACATCAAAACCAGGTGCGCTATTTTGCATCCATTCTGCAAGGTCTTTCAACTCCAAAAGGAGTTCATATTGTTCCTGTTCTGTCATATTCTCTATAAATTTTATTTTCTGTTTGCAAAGTTACGAAATTATTTTTGAGTGGTGGGGACAAGTCGCCTCAAAGCTTCTTTACCAGCAGCAGCGGACCACCTATACCGCAAGCCGTCACCACATAGCCAAGGCGCTTATACCACTGGAGAACGAAAGACCCGTTCTCCTTATCATATTCCAACTGCACAGACTTGCATCCCAATTTCTTAGCTTCTCTCTCCGCAGTCTCCATCAGGAGGCGTGCTACACTCTGCTTGCGATATTTCTCATCCACCCAAAGGTTATAGATGGCGCAATCGGCATGCTGGTAATATTTATCCTTATAAGGTCCAGGCTTCGGTACCTCCACCTGTACGGTGCCGTGATTGATTTCATCTACGACAATGATTTTCTTGTCGCATTTCCAATCTTGAATCTGTATCATCATAATACTTAATTAATGATTAAATGTATTATTTCTTATTAGTCATATCATTAAAATGCGTCTTTAGTATCACAATCTTTTCTAAGATTGTTATAAAAATCCTTTGGGCACATGCAGTCCCAAAAGTTATCTGCTGGCTCATTGTATCTGTTGCCAAAGAAATCACAGGCACAGTTAACGCTTGTCTGGTTGAAAGCGATTGCCTCTATGTCATTTATGCTGTGAGCCTTAATAAAGGCACTCAATTTCTTATATTGTTGTGGATATATACCTCCACACTCATCAGCGACAACCTTTAAGCATTCAAGGTAAACTGGTATATCTTCGCCTAGAACCTTTGCAAAATCAAAGGTAGATCTAAATACCATCATTTCCTCATAAGTTAAGCGGAAATCTTTCTGTAGGTCCTCAATCTCCTTTCTAGATGAAGCATAGATCCAGCGGCTTACATATTCACCTTTTGCCTGTTTTTCCTTCACCCCATCCAGTTCCAGCGGTTTCCCATCAGCTCCTACCGGTACGTAAGACGGAAGGTATTTCTTTTCCAGATACATCCAGAGGTGAGGCATTCCACCCCAAGCGTTGGGAACCTCTATAGCGAGTTTCCAGCACTTCTTTTTCTTCATTTTAACATATATCTCAAACATGATCTATTGCTTTAAAATGTTTAGTTAACAATCAAATGAATCTTGTCTTCAAAATCCGTAACAATATTTATTGGACGGAAAGAACGATTAAGATATTCTTCGGGTACGTCATCTAATGTACTCTGCCATACAGGTTCTAAGCACATATCCGGCATAACTACATCTATACTTACCCGACAATATTTATCGAGAACGGTACCAACAAGATCACCTATCTTTAATGATGACGGATGCAAACGACATTCTTCCTTTTTATCTTTTACAGGTGGTATTTTTGCTATTTTTGCACCAATAAGATAAGGAGTCACAACGCTCTTATGCTTTGAACAGTCCTCTGTAAAACCATCATATTTGATAGTAAAAGCATTTACTTTTCCTATTAAGTCAAGAGGCATAGCCTGAATAACTTCAGCAAGACTAGGCTTAAAAAGCTCTTTTGCACCGAATGTATGCTCTGCCTCAAAGGAAAGGAACGTTTGCTTTACTTCCTTCTGATGATTATAATCAAAAGACGGGTCTTCCCATACGCAAGACTGATGAAAAACATCTACTCTTGGATATTCCAAAAGCACATATTCATCCGGCTTCTTGGGGTCACGTCTAAAACAGATAACACCGATGCCTTTAGCTATCTTCTCTATCTGTTCCTTTGTAAATTCAATCTTTTCCATAATCTATAAATCTTTTAATTATTAAAATGCGTCCTTAATATCACACCCGGCTACTGCCTTGCTTATTCTTTGTTCCCATCTATCTTTATCATTTCACCGTCCTTGAACTCATAACCGATTTCTCGCAGCTTAGACTCCAGCATTTTGACTTGAGCCAGGGATGCCAGCCGGAGTTCTACACCATCGAAATTATTAGAAACAATATAAGGAGCGATTATGTTAGCAAAGCCTTTTGACTGCTCGCTATGGTGGCCTCCTACATTCACATCGCCCAATGAAAGTGTAGCGCAAACACCATCACTTTGCCATGAGAAATGAAGGGTAACCATCTTGTTCTCACGCCATAGATTACTCTCTACACAGATAAAACCTTTATTCTTCGTGTTATAATCTCCATGCGTTAAGAAATAAATTCTACCTTCCTGCAAGTCTTCAGGACGAAGAACTACAGTACCAATATTCTCTCCATACTCACAAGGCTTAACTCGATACAGACAGTTCTCTGTATCAATATCGCAATCCTCTGGGTCGAAATCTCGCCAATCAGGTTCCTCCAATGGGCGATACTCCACCGGTTTTCCTTCCTTGATGGCTTGCAGCACCTGCAGCAAGCCATCAACATCAAATAAATAATTCTTTTTCATAACTATTTCTTATTACCTTTTTCATGTCGCCATGAGATAGTTAACTTACACTCACCACCTACCCCACACCAGGTTTCATAACCGAGTTCATCAAGATATAACCTTACGTTACTTCTGTCTTCGTCACTCTCGAACGTCACAGTATCTTCGTACTGTAATTTATTACAAGCACAATCGATGATCGCGTCTATCAATTCGAGCTGGTCTTTATACGTCTCCTTGATAGCGTTAAGGGTTCTTCTTCTTGCCTCTTCTGCTGTTGTCATAATCTTATCTTATTTATAAATACGGATAAGGCTAGGAATATAGCAATCGTAGTTCTTATATACTGGCTCTACGTAGCTGACTTCGGGATTTGTATTACGCATAGCGTTTATATCATCCAGAGAGTAAGGACCTACGTAGCATGCAGGAAAACCTATATAAAGGATAGAACCTTCATTATCATAACCAGCAAGACGGCCGCAATATCTTCCACCTTTTTTCGCCTGAATGCCCGTCGTAATCAGAACTTCACGACCTTGATAAAGAAGATAAATCTCCTTAACTGTCAGTCCGGAAATATCCTCAAACTCGGAATCAGCAGACGCAGGTATATTCTTCTGCTCCGTCCTCTCCTCGATAGGCTCTACCTCCATCTTGATATGCAGCAGTTCACGTTCCTCACGTTTCTCTCGTTCTTTCCTGCTTTTTAGAACGAATAGCTTTGCCTTCCTCCAGCTATCTGCACAGCCAAGGAGCAAGAGGCCTACGGAGAAACCAGCCAGCACCACGATTGTTGCCTCCAGGCAACAATCGTATATCTCCTGCGACAGAACGCAAGGGTGAGTATAGATATTCTTCAGCTTGCCGAGACCATAAATAAGAATAACGGCAAGAACGGGTACCAAAAATGCCAACAGGTTAACACCGATAACCTGAGCGTAATACTTCAATTTACTTTTCATAATTTTATTCTTTACTTTTTGTTGCATAAATTTCTCTTATCTCATCGAGTTTTGCGATACACATATCTCTGTACGTATCCTCGAAGTTTTCAGCTTGTTTATACATGCTATCCTTCACCATAAAACGGCAAGGGAGGTCGCGTGCCAGAAACTTAACCGCAGTAATGAAACCGAAGAACTCGTTAGGATCATATCTATCTTTTTTGATAGGCGACTGGGCACCGAGACGGATCTCATCCGTAATCTTGTATGTTTTCTTGATTACTTCCGATGCGGTATGAATGCTTGTTATCGGCTCCAAAGATACAAAGGTCTTAATCTTGTATTCATCATGCAACTCACGCAAGGCTTCGATACGCTTCTCTGTAGAAGGAGCGCCAGGCTCCAATTTATCCTTTCCGGTAATGGTAAAACCGATGGTGAGGTGACGGGCTATATCCTTATAATCTGTTGTAAGATCTCGAAGTGTACACTTCCACAAATCAGTCTGCGACCAATTTACGTTTTTTGTTAATATCGTGACCGGAATACGGTCGAATAGTAAATGTAAAACCGTCTGCTGCAAGATAAGCATATCTGCCTCTATATCGAATGGGTCGCAGGTGAAAGAGAAAAAGATACCGCCATCCTGACGTAGTTTATCTATTCCTATCTTCTCTAAATCCTTCGAGATAAGAACATGGGTGGCAACGAGACTTTCATGGTTCACAACACCTTTCTTAATAGCATCATGCGCAGTCATATTATTTTTCTTCAAATATTCATTGAGCTGCTTATCTCGCTGTCTGATGATAGGTGCCGCCAGTTCCGGCTTATCGCCGAAGACGTGGCTCAACACCCCTCTGCGGTTATAACAATACGTGCAGCCATTAGAGCAACCATGGTATAGATTGATTGCCCACTTGGCATATTCACCAGCCGCACCCTGCGGCTGGTAAATCAATGCTCCCTTTACAGGAGTTTCTTTCGTTTCTGTTTGCATATACTTATTTTTTTTCCTTGTTATCTTCTTCCATGAGGAAATCGATGCCGGAATGGATGTTACCCAACTTGCGAAATCTCTTAGATAATGTCAAGACGTACTGACTGAAAGACTCTTCGCTAATATCCAACTCGAAATCTTCATCCTCATCTGGCTCATGATGTCTTACGTACCCCTTGCCAGGAGTATAGACGAGGCGATGATAAACACCAGCATGGCAGAGATAGAGACCACATTCTTTATGATGAGAGAAAATACTGTCAGGATTCTCTAAGTAGCAGAGAAGCACGTCGCCATCATAAATAGGGATGTAAATCCTTCTATTGTCATCGACTCCATCGTACTTTGTACTTTCTATCTCGTCTGCCTGTCGTGACATACCGGCAATCTCAAAACCGCTATTCATCATGTCGGTGACAGCCGGAAAGGTTTTCGGGTCTGTTATATTGAACTCCTGTTGAACCAACTTTTCGCCTGGTTTGTGGAAACTTACAAGAATATACTTGTATCTTGTTTCAGGAGAGTGTAACTCTACGTAGAAATCGACACGATCATGCTTATAGGTAACATAGGCTTCCTCAGCAATAGCCAGGACACGCTCCAAAGCTGCCGAGTTCTTATAGTTCACCATATAATATTCCTTCTTCATCTTCTGAAGAACAGAGTACATATTCATGGCTTCGTTCTCATCAATACCATACTTTTGACAGATGTACTTGTATTTATCAGGGCGGACCCCATCTGCCAACTGCTCTAGGTTGTACATAGTCTTCATTGCGGCTAGGTACTCTTTTGCTTTTACAAGATAATCGTTATTCTTTGTCATATCTTTTTTCTGTTAATTTCTTTGTTACTGATTATTACTCTTCTTTTTTTTATTTTCTAAATCCTCACTCTGTTCAAAGTTCTCGTTCCAACAGATGATGGTACCATTTTCAGGTATTCTACATACGAAACCTGGGCAGCACCAGCATTCAGTTGAATCTGTTCTGACAGGGCAATCGTTTACTTCATCTTTTTCTCCGTGAGGGCACGGGATGTTCTTAGGGTACTCCGTGGCTACGACTTTTACCGCATCATAAATAGAGTGAAGTCTGTAATTTAAAGCGCTGATTCTTTCATACAGCTTACTATTTGCTTTTTCTAAAGCGTTGTTGCGTTTATACTGATGAAAATAGGAATCATTCTTCAATCGTTCATACTGCTTACGGAAGCGATGGTTGGTGTACTTACGGAAGAATTTAGACTTACTGCCCGATTCTATGATAAGGTCAAAGATAAAGCCTGCTATCTTCTCCTTTATCTGATTCATATTTATCTTCATACGATCATCCTTCTTTGCTACTATTAATAAGATCCTCATACTCACCAATCGTGATTTCCGTGAAATCAAAGTTGCGCTTCTCGGCTCGAATGCTATTATCGAAGAAGGCAAAGATGCGGTCTTTGCAGCGGAGAAGCTGAGTGATAGAGAAAGAACCAACTAGAGGGCGATCTAGACCCAGCTCCTTCAATATCATGAAATGGTCGGTAACAGCTTTGTAGGAGGCAAGTACGGCGGCGATAGCCTTACCCTGCTTATATCGCTTGTTAGGCGCTACGGCTACATAATAGCCATCCTCTAGCATTTTGCTATCTACCTTTCTCCATACTTTTTTATCTAGCGTGGCGAAACGCTCAGATGGTATCCAGATGGCGGTTATTTCATATTCTCGCAGCAGACTGCGGTTAGGCTGATAGCCCCGATATTTTTCAAACTCAAAGCCAACGGCTTCTTCCACTCTTTTTATGTAGGCTTGACGCTTTTTTTCTTCAGCATCAAGAATACCATTAATGTATTCGTATGTCTTTGTTCCTTTTTTTGCTTCGTACAACATATCTTCTTCGTTTATTAGTTCTTACTCTTAATCTGCGACGGAATAGCAGAGGATGAGGGTGAGATGGAAGCGGTGGTGGTGGAATATCCGACGGCTTTATAGGCTCATGCCTACCTTCAAATATTCCGGAAACCAACAACAGGAAGAATATCGTAATCACCCAAAGAATGGTTACGATTACCTTTTCCTCCATCGATAACTCTAACGTCATTTCTTTCTTCTCCTGTTACGTTTATTCTGTAGATACTGCCCAAAGTCTTTTGGAGTAGAAATCATCATCTCCATAGGCTCCGGATGTTTATAAATACTCAGAGGGTAATCTCTATAAATTATTTCCATACGCTAACAAAAATTTATGATCTTTACAGACATCAAAACATGAAGTCTTGCATTTTCGTTTCATACACCAGGCACTCGCGCGATGATCATCATCAACATCATACCAATAGCAGTTGCCACAAAATTGATATACTTCATCATGCATACGCTTATCTGTTTAAATGATTATCACAAACCAAATCACATGACGTTTCTTCCTGATTGTCGATGCACCAGCCTTGGCCATAGGCATCCTCGTTATCGAACCAGAAGCAGTTACCGCAACATTTCTTTTCATTCTTTGCCATAAGCTATTTGAATCTGATTACGAACATATTCTTTTTTAGCCACGCATCGGGGCACATACCCTTCTTTGGTCTATCTACCGTTATCTCATCGATTTCCTTCTCAATATACGGTTGGTTATCTTTCGGATAACCGAGGAGAAAATGAACGTGAGTGAAAGGCTCTAATACCTCCTTGCGGTAATCTCTATCTTCCGGACTATCCGAAGTGTGTTTGAGTCCTCCGGTGAGATAGCCTTGCACAAAAAGACCTCTATCGGAAGCACGATGATATTTGGCTACGCCAGCTATCACGTCTGCCCTATTCGGTATATCCTTTTTTAACAGGCGTATCGTCCAGTATAAAGAGCATTCCCGATACTCCTCTGTCTTCTCTCCGCTAGCTATTTTCTGATACCACTCATCAGTAAGATGAATGGTTAATACTTTCTTTTCTGCCATACACTAATCAAAAATATTATGCTTTTCCTTTATAATCTATACCTTCCCTTTCCAGATACTCTTCGGCTTCCTCTTGGCTGTCAAACTTTATAGGGTGGCCGAACAAATCTTTCATGTATCTATATCTTTGCCACCAATGCTTTTTGTACATGATGAAGTACTTCATTTTATCCGCAAAAGCAGGGAGTCTATCCCCATCAAAGAATCTGGGAAGACAAACCAAAACAATTTTTATCTTCATACTGTTATCTTTTTTAAAATAAATATACTCAGCTATCTGCTCCATCGATATGATAAGAGATATTACGATTATCGCAAGGAGTATAAGCTGCATACCTGAGCATTGTTCAAGTATCATAACTATTCCTCCACTTTTTAGTTACTCAATGCCGTATGCACCTGGCAGCTTTTTGATAATATCACCGCCATAAGCATTCTTAGTTAACTTAACAAACTCACGAACGGATGTTTTGCCATCAAGAGATAGCCCCCTGTTTGACACAAACAATTCTCTACCCATCCTACAAGAGCCAGTCAATATATGATGATATTTAAACAAATCTCTGTTGTCGTACTTAACATCATACTCTGGAAACTTCTTCTTGAAAGCATCTAAACGTTCCTCTTCCGAGCTATCATCAAACAGCTTTTCTTGAAGGGAATTGAAAGCATGGTGGAGAGTTTCGCCGTGAGCAAACTTATTATTCTCCTTGACGACATAACAAGGTTTCATTTGCAAGTCTGATTGAACGATGAAACCTTGTGCAACATTGCCTCTAACAGAGGTTATGATCGTCGGCATATCATCTATACGATGTACCTCATATCCATTTATTACCTTGACCCCAAAACCTACACAAGAGATATTGTCACTGTGAGGGATATAGCCATAGTCAGCAACAAAAGCATTGTCTTCGCCAACACCACAGCCACGACCATCTCCATTAGGAACATTAGTTCCATAACCGCAGGCATAGTTTCTTTGTACACCCGCACCTAAGCCACAGCCCATACCATCGCAAGAGCCAAAACCTGTACCATCTGCTCTTCCATAGCCATAGCCTGAACCGGTATCGAAAGCTAAGAACTCTTTAATCTTGTCTTTTAATATTTCCATTCATCCACCTCCTCGATAGATTTGATTGCTTTATCCGTACAAGGAATGATCTCAACGGCATCTAAGATAGTGATACTGCTTACAGTAACAGTAAACTTGCAGTCTTGAGGTCTTTTTGTTCCGTCCATAGCTAACTGAGACAAAGAGGCAGCACCGTTCCAATACCATAGACGGCGAGCATTCTTCAGAGTTACCACGCTACCATTATACTCTACGAGCTCACCAAACTCTACTCCACTTCTATCACCACGAATGATGACTTTCTTTCCAATATTATTTTCCATTGTTATTGCTTATTTTATATCCCATAAGGGATGATTGATACTTATCTATCTTCTGTAAATCTTACGACCTCAGACAGAGGAACATAGCCCTGCATCTTGCGGCTTAATCTTTTTGCTGACCAGCGATTGAATCGCTGGGAACGGTGACTAATCTTCTATGAAATCCCGATTATAATCATTTACATCAATGATGATAGGAATATTCAGGATAACACACGAGGCGAATGGCAGGACTGCCATATCAGAAAATACACTATCATAGGATGGAATCTCGATGGTTCTATCTTTCTCCTTGATAAGAATACTCTTGGCGGTGCGCCCGTAACTTGAGCCTTGGTTCGGAATACGGAAAACATTGTATCGGTTCTCACTTTTTTTCGCTTCTACCTTCATCAGGCAAATATCCAACTTTCTTTCCTCACCATCCTCAATGATGGTAAGAACACCATCTCTAATAGGAGCACCATACTCCTGATTATCGTCAAACTCAAGCGTGATACCATCACCATATTGAGAAAACTCGCAGTTGTCATACACCTTATCTAATAGGCGGGATAACTTGACGGTACCGTCTTCCTCGGTAGGAATGCCCGATAGGACTTTACGGAATGATTTACAGAAAGTACTAATGCAGGTCTGAGCTGCCATCTTATCTATCTCTGCAATAATTTCCTTGTTGACTATCTCGGCATAGCTAGGCAAAGAAAAACTTGCCATCGGAATGTTCTTCTGCAGGTACTCATGCACCTGTTTACGAAAAGGCGATGAATAACCGGTGAAGTACTCCGTTATCTCTTTCTTGATACCTGCTCTTGCAGCTTCAACTACATCTTTTTTCAGTTCCTCGGAACTACCGATGAACTCTGAAACTATCTTGCTTAAATTATCTTCCATTACTTTTCATTTTTATCTATTTGATTTCCTTGGACCAGCGATGGAATCGCTGGGAACGGGGGCGCTCTTTTGATTGTTGACTTGACAGGGGCAAGCGGCTGAATGAATGCAACAGGTATAGCCTCTGTCGGTTTCAAAGATGATGTACTCGTGACCTTTTGAGGTGACGGTGATGCTACTACCTTTTATGCGTTTTTCATCTCTGCTCATATCGGTATAGATTGCATGAAAGAGCAGATAGGCTGCACCAAACACTACAGCGATGGTTATTACATCTGACACCGTGGTCTTAACACCAAAGAAGAGTTTCTTTAACTTTTCCTTATCCATACGCTTAACAATTATAGAGTTTAATACCATAGCGGTCCTTCATCAGGGTTACTGCCCAGTCGGGATAACCGCCTTTATGCTGTTCCTGATAGATTTCTATCTCACGGACATAGCGCTGCAAAAGAAGAACAAATCTAGGGTCGGGAGTCTCGCCACCCCGGATATGATATTTCTCCTGGGCAAACTGCGATTCCACCATCAGTTTGTAGCTGTAGGTGAACTGCTCGTTGCCTCCCTCATTAAGAATGATGGCCAAGACGCGTGCCAGGTCATCTTTCTTCACTACCGTCATGCCTACCGCATCGGCTGTGCGAAGGGTGGTGAGATAGAAATTATAATCGAAATCTGTTTTATCCATACTATTTTGCTTTTACCTGTTTACCATATTTCTTTTCCAATCTATCAAGACTCTCATCTACGGTTTTTTTTACCAGTTCTTCAGAGAAGTCTTCGATATTCACGTCCTGATTGAATACATATCGCTTGAGTACTCCGTGATAAAAATCCTTGATCTCGTCACGTTTGAAATTCTCATACGCAATAAAGTCAATCTCCTCAATGGCAAGCAAATCGCCATTTTTGAAATTACATCTGGTAACATTGATGCCTCCTGGGTGTATAGTTAAAGAATTATTACCAGAAATCATCATCTTACTCACGTTTACAGGAACCATGGCAAGCTCTTGCGCTATCTGTAATTCAGTAAGACGTTTATATCCACATATCGACGGAATGTAGGCATTCAAAAAGTTGGGATGGAAACGCATTTTTGCACGATGAAATGCCCAATAACCGTTTCTTGCCTTAACCAGCATATCCGACTCTACCCTTTCATCATTATAATGATATACCACAGCATAGACGCTGCCGGCATCACTACGAGTAACGAACTCCACATCAGCTTCAGTGCTGTCTACTTCTCTAGGCTCAGACATGCGCTTGATGGCATTATTGAATTTCAGATATGCTGTATTGTCGGTATATTCTTCGCCATAGAAAGTAGGTGCCAATGCGATAGGGTCCTTATAATCTCCTTTTGGAAGAGGTAGTTGCATATCAATTATTCTATGTTCCATACGCTATGCCTCCTATCGGTTATAGTCTACCACGATGTTGTACTTGGCGAGGACGGGTACCAGACCTGTCATTACTCCCTTGCCCAGGAGAGGAACGGCATCCAATACGCTATATGGGATGACCTTCTTCTTAGGAAGCTGCTCACGGTTGGCTTCTTCTTCGAGGAGTTTTTTATAGGTTTCCAACTCCTTGTCGGCATCATCACGCTCGTCGAGGGTTTTCTTGTATTTGGCGTTCAGCTCATCGTATTGCTTCTGAGCTTCCTTGGCTTGCTGGCGAAGCTTGGCAATGTAATCGCTGGCTTTATTCATAGTGGCATCGGCTTCGGCGGCTTGCTGCACCAGGGTATCGACTTCCTTCTGATGCTGGGATTTCTGGTCTGCTAGCTGCTGCTGAAGAGAGGCAATCTCTTTGCGCAAGGCATCGGTATCGGTGGCGGTATGGACGAAATCGAACAGGCGCTCAATGTTCTGCTTTAATTGGGCGCAGGTTTCGGAGGTGGTGGCGATGAGGGTTGCGGCTTCGTCGGCGGTGAGGGTATAGCCGGGGGTTTGGCCAGCGATGGAATCGCTGGGAACGGAGGCTTTACAGGCGACTGTCTCGGCGGCAGACTTCTGAGCGGCTTCTTTAGCTGCTTCCTCGGCTTCCTTTTCTTTTGCTGCCTTCTCCTCGGCTTGCTGCTGTTCCTGCACCATGGCGATAGCGGAAGGCATATCTCCCAGCTTATCATAGTAATTATCTTCCTGCGCATCGAGCGCAAGGCGACCCTCATAGGACTCCCACAGGCCATTGTCTATGAGGTAGTAGATGGCAGAAAGAACGATGCGCTCGCCATGCTCCTCGGTGTATTCATTGAGAGGGGCTACCCAGGCTTTTTCTACTACGTCTTTCAACCATTCCTTGTAAATGATGCCGTTCAGCTTTGCTTTATCCTGCTCATCAGTGTAGCAGGAGGCGATGCGAGGGATGATGTAAAGGGGTTCAGTCTTCTGCAGGAAGTTCTCAAAGTTGATTCCGAGTGCCTGACGGACCACATTGCTCACACTCTTGAATTTATATTTCTTCAAAAGAGTGCGAAGGATATTTTGTTGTTTCGTGTTCATGTTTTTATTGCTGTTTATTGTTTGCTATGAGTTCATGCTTCTGCAGACTCCTGCGCTGGGTCTGCTGGCCAGCCATTCTCACTATAGCCAGCCTTGCGTTCCTCGGCTAGGACCTCACGGCTTTTCTCGTAATATATAGGCTGCTCGCCTGCGGTTACTCGTTCCTTGTTATATCGGGAAAAGGCGATACCAACCTTATCCATATACTCCTCGTTAGCACGGCGTTTTGCTATCTTCTCATCATGCTTGGCTTTATCATACTTGGCACAGGCATCTGTACGCTCGGCGGTCAGCAGGAGTTTATATGCCTTTCGGTCGAGGAGTTGCTGGTGTATGAATGCTTCCAGTACTTGCTCTTGTAATTCTTTGAAGGCATGTTCCTTTTCCTCAATCATCTTCTTTGCCTTCATATACTCAGCAGCAGCGTTAGAGCGAACTTCTCTCGCTGCGTCCTGCTTGTCGTCTCTCTCCTTACGCAAAGGAGTAAGAACTTGTCTCTGAAATTCTTCTAATGTTTTCATTCTACTCTATAAATCTTTATTGTATTAAAACTCGAATTATCTAATTGAAAAGCGAAGGGTTCTGTCTCTTCTCTTTTTCTTTTCTTGCCTTCTTCATTTCCTCCTCATATCCCTTCTTAACTTCGGCAGCCTGAGTAAGGCGTTCCTTCAGATCCTTACGGGAAATCAAAGGATTGGCATTGACGATGGAAATAAACAAATCTCTGCCCAGCTTCTTATAGAGAGGAATAAACTCCTTATCTACCAAGTCGGCTGACTCGCCAGAAGGGATGCCCACCTGGTACAGGTCTTTACCCTCCTTATTCACGATGAGGAGAGTTCTCTTCTTACCACCTTCACCAGTAACCTGCACACCTCCGGAATACTTGGCTACGCTCAGTTGGCTATTCATCCAAGACTCTTTGGTAAGCAGGATGGCTTTAAATTCTTTTTCCATATCTTTACCTTATTATTGTGTTACTAACTAACCTGCTCCATCTCCTTATCCGGACAATCGGCGGTGTTCTGATACTGCACATACCGTTTCCGTTTGCAGCAGTACAATCCGCCGATGCAATACCTACCGTGCAGGCATACCCAGCAAGGCTTGGCATCAGGCTTCTGCGAACAATGGGTGATATTAACCATTTCGTTTTTATTTAAAAAAGTATATATTACCTATCTTTTCGGCTGCAAAGATACAAAAATATTTCAAACAATGATAGGTTAGCTATTGTTTAATTTATAATTTGGTCTAAATTTAAGAATTATTATATATTAGATACTAAAAAAGGTATAGTTTTAAGACTATACCTTCTTATTATTATATCTTTATCCTCATTGCTTTTCTTCTTTCAGATCATTCTTGATTTCGTCCCACATTGCCATTTCCACCTTCTTACCATCGAAATGACCTACGGCTACCAGTTGACCTCCTTCCTCGGTGGCATCCGCCGAAGAGATAGCGTTGCTGCGGATGATCATAATATCGAACTCATGGATGGCATCCAGGATACTCTTCATATCGATGTGCTGCATATCCTTGCGTGCATCCTGACGGATGCGCTGTATATCAGCATCGGTAAGCTTAGTCTGGGTCTGCTCCTGCGCCTTTCGCACGGCTGCCGTCTCCAGGTCTAGGCGCTGCTGCTCGTAGGCATTACCCACCAGTTCGGCATTCTTAAACTGCGCTAAGAGATTGATGAACTTCTTGAATTTCTCAGGTCCCAACGACATCACGGAGACTGCGAGGCTCTGCTCCAGCAAAAGAGTCTTGCCCTTCACCTGCCAATGAAGCAAGCCAGAACGCTCCCACTTCGTAATCAAAGCGGTGAGGGCGCTTAAATCTTTTAACGCATTCCCTGTCTTTTTTCGCTTGAGTTTTTTAAAGATGAAGACTACAAGAACTGCCCCTATCAGGATGAGGGCGATTCTTACTAAAAATGGAAATTCTGCCATAATCTATATCTTGTTAAAAAATGAATATTCTGATTAAAAAGCGCCCTATGCTCACGCACCGGGGAGGTATAGGGAAAATGAGTAAAAGACCCTACATTGCTTTGAATTACACATAGTATCACGGTTTTACCTTACGCTAAAGGGACTGACGTAATAACCATTTCCAATAATTTCACCTAAAAAGATGAACAGTTTAGAGTTTTAAAAATCTATTCTAAATATTAAAACATGAAGAATTATCATTAATGGGTGATGAACCTGGTGCCATCTACTTCGAGTACCAGTATATCGTTAACCACACGGATTTCTCCGCTGTTAACGAACTGCACTTTTCTCTGATGGCGCAGAACATCTACCTTCAGACAGACGCATTCACCTTCATCTACGTGTCCGGTCTTGGTGAGGAACTTGATGTAGAACGGCTTGCGCTCTACCTTCCTCGCTGTCTGCGGATGAATATAGCCAGTTACATGCTGACCGCTGCGTGGGTCTATCCATTGCCACTTCTCGCAGAACTGACGGAGGTTCTGATAAGACTGATGATATTTTGCCATAACTCACATTTACTGGTTTATGAATGCTTACACGTTGCCGCTGAAGTCGTGATAGTCACGATGGCTTTTCTGCTCCATATCCTCTGCATAAGGAGGCATCTGGGCATGCAGGAAACGGTCCAGGATGATGCTCTTTACCTTTTGTTTCTCCTTGGCCACCCTTTGCCGATGTCGCAATATATCGGGCAAACAGATATTCCTTAAAGGATTGGACCAGTCGGACGAATTATCCCAGGCTGCATAGTCAGGATAGAGTACCATCGAATAATGCGACAGCTTGCCCGTTGGCGTATCGAGCATCGGACCAGCCACGGTGAAAGCCTTTTCCTCGTTGTAAAGAACCATGTGCGAGGTCTGTACGGTTACGTCCTTATGATTCACATAAAGGATTCTGTCCTTATACTCCTGCAGATGGGTATCCAGCCAATCCTCTACGCTCTTGTCGGTAGAGAGCACCAGGTGAGTGATCCATTCACGCTCAAAACAAGTCTGCAGGTAGTTGATGATATAACCGGTGGCAGAAGTCCTGCTTACGGTCATCGCCAGCACCATCACGCAGAAATGGTTCTTTGTTCCACGGCTCGGAGTCGTATCGGCCATACATCCGACAGCGTGAAAGAATTTATCCACCAGCACATCACCGTGAGTATAGAAACTCAACGCCCGCCGTGGTGCCTGCATCACGGCCTTGGGCAGTTTTTTATCCACGCAGCAGGGAGGAATAAATAGCAATGTATCGTCCATAATCTTATCTTATTCGTTCGATGTAAGTTTAATCATTGATAATCATCGGCATGAGCAGGGTCAATGCTCTAGGCGAAGAGTCATTGGCGGTAATCACTCCCGCCTTGGAAGGGTCGCCAAGATGCAGACATACGGTATCATCTGGGATAGGTGCCAGGGCATCGAGCATACTGCTTGCCTTGAATCCAATGCGATGACCCTCTACGCAATTACTGTCGATGATAAGCACCTGGTCGTTGGCAGCCATGCTGAAGTCGAGATCCTGCGCAGTAATATCGAGGAACATGCCATCCTTTTTCAGAACAATAAGATTGCTGCTTTCGCTGGAGAAGAGTGCCACACGCTTCACTACGCTTGCCAGTTCACGTTTATCTACTGTAACCTTATAAGGGTTGTTGCGAGGAATCACGGAGTTGTAGTTAGGGTATTGACCTGCCATCTTTTTGCAGACGAAAGTAATATCATCTCCTGATGTAAAGCGCACCATACTCTCGTTTGCCTCAATATCAATATCCTCACAGTCATCAAAAACGGAAAGGGTCTTAAAAAATGATTTCTCTACGAGAATCTTACCAGGTGTTCCACTACGGAAGAAGTTGCTGCCTCCCGTTTCCGGATTATTGGTATGGATAAGTTTAATGAGGACGTGACCGTTGGATGCTACAAAGATAACCTCACTTCGGTCCTCGGCCACATCAATACACAGACAGTTCATTATAGGGCGAAGCTCTGAATTTCCTACAAACTTGCCAGCATGAGCGAGCACATTGCTGAAGGTTGCCATCGGAAGAGAGATGTGAAGACTGGCATCGTCAGGCTGAGTTGCACGTGGAAAACCCTCGGCACTGAAATAAACCAGACTGACGTTTCCCTTCTTTACATTTTCGCCGTTCTGAGTACAGTACTCGATATTCATGCAGCGCTCCTTATCCTGAGACAGATCCATGGTAACTACGCAGTCAGCAGGAAGTGTAGAGAGGAGTGATAACAAAGATGTAATAGACAGAACGACATCTTCCTTGAAGCTGCCTTCTACGATACTGAGAGGTGCAGGGATGATGAGCTCCGAATCTGTGGTAGCTGATACGAAGAAGAACTTACCATCTTCCTTGCGCTGGGTTAAGAGCACGTTTCTCAAGATGGCGATAGTTGTCTTACTGTCGATACACTTCGCAGCTTTCTGCAGAGCCTGACGAAGCAAGAGGGATGATTGCGCTTGTATTTTCATTTTGCTTTTTATTTTTTATAGAAATTCGATTTTCTTGTTTACGGACCAGCGATAGAATCGCTGGGAACGGAGGCTAGAACGGCAGGTCGCTCTTGTCTATTCCGGCTACTGCATCTGCTGCATTGCTGCTATCGCTAGCGTTCGGTATAGCTTGCCTTCTGCCCTGCTTGCGGGAGGTGAATGCCTTCCAGCGTTCCTCCTCTTCTGGGGTGAGGGATATGATGTTGCCATCATCATCGCGATAAGGTAATGGGTCGGGGCCATCTACGTACTCCTTGGCTATGCGCTTTAACTCATCATAGCTTTCTGGGATATGATCCTTGCCGCTACGGAAGAAGAAATAAACGTGTTTGCTCGTCTTTACCCTGCGGATATGTTTCGGCTCAACGCTATCATCGTTCTCCCACTCCCTGCCTACGAAGTATTCCTCCGTTATCCAGGCCCGGAGCTTGAAGCAGCCATGGCGCTTGTTATCCTCACCTACCAAAAGATTATCAGGATTGCAGATGATATTCATATTCTTGCAATACTTTCTGATTTTCTTCTTGAAGGTGGCTCGGCTGTACTCCTTGCTTTTTCCTTCGCTGGCATCAGCCCAATCACGCATAAACTCGTTAAACATTTCGTCTGCACAGATAGGCGCTGAATAGACTTCATTACGGCTGAAGAACCACTCGAAGTAGTTCACCGTGTTCTCGGTCAGTTCTCTTACCATCAATCTTCGCTGTACGTTCTTCTGCGGAGCAATCACAAAAGTATGATAGCGCATGATGAACTGGACGGCAAGGGCACAGATGTATATCGCCTGATTACGGTCTCGTTCGTTCAGTTGCTCTGGCTCTTTAACGAGGTTCTTCATTATCTCCTTTGGAGAACGTGCCAGCTTATGCTGCATTGGGTTGTCACGGCAGAATCTATCTGACAGTGATACCAAGGGAAAACGGCCGATAGTACTCTCATCATCATCACTCAACTGCGAGTTACTGGTAATCACGTTTAATGGTGATTGCTCCAGCTTGAAAACGATAGGGTCGCCAAACTTTCGTTCTACCTTGGCTCCCGCCGTTACCTTATTATAAAAGTACTTCATCGGAAAACCCGAAGGCTTATCCTCCCAATGTACTACCCTAAACTTGCCAGGATATATCAGCAAATCGGAAAGGGCAAACTTCGCGTCGGCAGTCGTGATGAAATCCTTCATGTCGACGCGCAGTACATTGACCGCCGAACCTACCACAAGTTCCACCATCAATGACTTTCCCGAACCGCCACTTGCCTGTTTCTCGTCCTCTACTTGGTCTTCGAGGAGATAAGGGCAGATACTCTGCATGTCAGCCCATGAGCGATAGCAGACTCTACCCAAACAGGAAATCATATTGGCAAAATGGGAATTGATGTCGGCGATAGCTTCGGGCGGCATCGGTTCCTTGTTGCGGATGCAATCCTGCTCCAGTCGCCACTGCATATTGCAGCAACCGCGTATCACTCTCAGTATTGGCCAAAGCTCTTTCTCTTGCTTGCCTTGCCAATCCACTTGCCAGCGGAAGGTTTGCGCCCAGTCTTTGAGGTCTGCTTTCTTCTGTTCGATTTCCTCTCTCGTAAAGACAGGCGAACCGTCCTCATTGGTCTGCGCCTCCTGTTGAGCAATGACTGCTACCTTATCTTTATATTCCTGGCTCTCGCTGATAACGAAAGGAGGGTTAAAAGTACGCATCGTGAAATCATACGGTTTCTTTGCCAGGGATGGAATGAAGAAATTCAGCTTCTCGTAACTGACTGGCGTGATGGCTTCGGGGGTAATCTTCAATGCCACATTGCGGAAGAAGAAATATTCCGTATGGGCATCAAAACTCTCGGTGAAGTCTATCACCATACTCTGCAAGCCTCCAGCCGATTTCTCGCTGAAATTCTTATCTATCAGATTGGCGCAGTCTGACATCATCTTGCGCTCCTGATCATTGTGTCGCCAACTCTGTTCGGTAAACTGCAGGAGTTGGGTCTTTGTGGCCTGAATGATACTCTTCTGGTCGATGTATTCCACGAAACATCTGTCCAGATGGAAATACTGACCCACGAGGTCGGTACTCTCTGGGTCCACCATACGGTAATATCCGTGGCAGGTCATAAATAACCACACCTTGGTAGGCGATACCTTGCAGGTAGGCGGTTTAAGCTTGCCGCTTCTCGGATCACGAGGATATTCTATCTTGAATGGGTCCGTGTTGTTGGCACCTCGCAGTCTTGAGTATAGCGGCAACCTTATATCGTGGTCGAACTTAAAATTGTCGGCATCATCCATGTGATAGCACATCAGATAATCTCTCACGCTTCGTGGTGAGCAACCATACAACCAGTTCCACCTTTGGTTATATCTACTTCTAAAGTCATCTGGCAGCGTGGCATAGCAAATATCGCAATACTTGGTTGCGATGGCTCCACAATCCCTTTGGCTGGCGATGTCATTAGGGTAAATCATAATGACCCTTTCGGCAAATCGCTTCATCTTCTGATACTGCAAAGCATTGAAGTCGAGCTTTTCCTGCCTCCACTGCCCCCGCTCGATATACCAGAAGTTTCTTCTACCTAATGAGAAGGCTACGTGGTACCAGCAGTATTTCTGAAAATGCTTATCCTGCGCCTTATCCTGACGCAGGGAACGCATGGCATAATAAATGCTCAATGCGTCTTCGGGGGTCCGGCAGAACACGATGTTCTGAGCCTTGATGTCGCCCACTTCTATGGGTTCCTCTTCACTATGATAAGTACCTTTCGGCGCTCCTTCCTTCGTTTCATTCTCCACCCATATCTCCTTAGTCTCTGTATAAGGCTCATCGGGTTGCAGCTTTTCTATTGCCGAGTGAACGGCAGTAGAGTTATTACTCCGATGGTCCATCGCATAGGTGAAAACCTTATCACCCATCAGCCACTTACTCACCTTTCTCACGCTGTGATCCTCGCAGGTGGAGAAGACGATAGGGTCTTGCTGCATCGCCGGACGGAAAAAACATCCGCAGCTCCCCTGCGGCGCTATCACGTCAGTGGCAAAGCAGACGAACAGCGGGTTCCAGGGTGTTCCATAAATCACTTCGCTTACCAGTTGCCCGTTTCTCACCACATTAGGCAGCGTTACCTGGTCCACGGCATAGATGCGGAAATCGTCATTTAGCATCTGGGTAGTAAAATCCTTGCCGAAACCATATTGGGGGATTCCTTTTACCATCGTGACTTCGCACCCCATGGCTGCTAGCTCCTGGGGATTGAAATCTGTTTTTGGAATAAAAGAAAATGTCTCAATCGTTTGTGGGGCGATGGTTCTATAGTCCATCCTGGCAAAGAGCATCGGCCATTTGGCTCTTGTCTTCTCGTTGTCGCCATATACCTTTACCACGAGGTCGTGGCAAAGGCGAAGAAGACTGGCTCCGTGCATAGGTAATTTACGCATTGCCGCATAAAGCTCCAATGCTCCGTAGCCATACTTGCCTGTCTTGGTACACATCCATCGCAGGGCACCATGCTCTGCCTTGGTATTATCATCCACTCCTACACCATTATACATACCGCCACGCTCATTATTATAGATAATGAGGTGAGGGGTCTGCTTTGCCTTGCCCTGCCCGTCATCATCTGCCTCTTCTTTTTGGCAGAACGGGCAAAAAAAGGCTGTCTGCCCCTCGATGCGCTGCTCATCGGCAGGCTTTACGAGGAAAGCCATGTCGATGTTGGCTAGCTGGTTAAGTATAGGATGGAATAACATATCTTATATCAAGAGTTTATAAAGTTAAAAGAGAAAAGGGAGACCCCACTTTTTTACCAGCGATGGAATCGCTGGGAACGGTGGCTAGAGGGGGTAGGCCAAACTTCAAGTGTTCACTTCTTGCCGGATTGTATTCTGGGGCGAGCGGTCGGAGCATTTTATAAATCTGTGGTACTCGCCCGATGAATATTCCTAGCGCCAAGATGCAGCAATGAAGCAACCTGCATCTTTCCAATTCCGGCAAAGAGATGTGGTGTATGCGTAGTCGTGGGGCATTACTGCTCCCACTACCCCACCCTATGGCGTTCAAGTGTTTCCAGATGGTCTCCCAATTATCTCTTTATATCAATATTTTCAAAGAAAGGAAGACATTCGGGGCGATCCGCCAAATTTTGAGAATGCTTCGCATACAAAAGGGATTCCCAGGCTTTTTAATCAGACTTTTTCCCTATTGTTTCCGAGGATGCGAAGGTATGAGATATGTGGTGAATGTTTCCAAGTCCACCTATCGCCCGTCCTGTCTTCCTGCCATTTTAACCGATGGCTCGGTTGTCTAATAAATAAAAAATCGGATGGAACGTATCATATCCGAATGCGCATGATGTCATGCAATATCTTTTGTTTATTTCTTCATATCTTCACGTTTTTATAAGTTTAAGAACTTTTCCAGGCGATAATGCCTTATCCTGCAGTTGCATATAGTTTCCATACGGTGTACTATCATCTGCGAAAGGCTTTCCATCGTCAGGAACTCGGTATCGAGACCGATTATCTGCACCTCCTGCCTCCAATATATCTTGCCGTTCTTGTGTCGGCAACTATGCGAAGGCGTGATAACCATGTCTTCCACGCTGCCCGCCATCATCTTGCAGAGATATTCGCAGGCATCCTTCAGCAAAGCGAAAGGCGCATAGAAGAGAAGGGTCGGAATATCATCCCTCAGTCCGCTCATCGTCTCGGTATAGGCGAAGCGATGCAGCATTCTGTATCGGGATAGGTTCCTATGCCTCTGCTGTATGCCCGTCCGGTTGGGGATATAGGGCAAATCAAATAGCCTTGGCATAGCCTTCTCTTATTTTCTTCATCATCTGCCAGGTGGAGTAAATGCTTCGCTTGCAGTCGAAGAGCGGGTCATGTGCTACACCCTCGTCATCGGCGATGTCCTTATAGTCTGTAGTCAGGGCGTAAGCCTTGTCTAGGTCGAAACGTTCCTCGTTTGGCTCGGCTGCATCCCAGATGATTCTCGCAAGTTCAAGATAGAACGTGCGATGGTCTCTCAACTGGGTATGCTTAATCTGGAACTTGATGCCCAGCTTGTAACAGATATATCTCAGGATAGCCGGATCGAAGTCGGTACCCTGTGCCCAAAGGCAGAGGTCTTCATCTCCGAGTTTCTTCTTGATATATTCTATCCATCCGAAGAGGTCGTTCACTACCACATCAATAGGCTGGCAGGGCGACTCGTCGCTATCGCTATCGAGCAAGGCGGCTTTTGCCTCGTCACTCTGTTTTGCCCACCAGTCTGCCGTGCTCTGGTCGAAGGTGAACCCATTCAGGAACATGCTTCGCAGGTCAACGTGGGCAGAAAATGTGGAATTTCTCAAAACGCCGTCTCCTTCATCGAAGAAAGGCGACTCTTTACCGTAGCGCTTCCACGCCACCGCGCCGATACTCATTACGGCTGCGGTGGGAGAAAGCGAACAGGTTTCCAAATCAACAGTTACATCTATCATTTGTAGTTATGAATTTTTAAATAGAAGACCAGCGATAGAATCGCTGGGAACAGAAGCGAGAGGGGTAAGGCTTTTTTTACCCTTTTACCCTTAAAAGCAGTAGCGCTTTAATTCCTTCCTGCTCCCATGGCTTCCAATCATCTGCGGTGAAACGCTTGATGATTGTTGTACGGCTCATGCCCCGCGCTTCCATAAAGGCAAAGAACTTCATGCAGAGGCCGTTGTTAGCCTTCTTCAGACAGGTGTAGAACACACCTGGCTCATCGGTCTGGGCAGCCTCTACCAGATAACCTTTCTTTCCAATCTCGTTACCCAGGGCATCGGTCTCTACATACTCGGATAATAGGTTAGCTACTTCCGGTATAGCTAAGAACTGCTTTTTGCAGTTTTTAATGCCTTGGATTTCCCAAGCATCGAAACCCTTCTGAAAGAAACGAAGGTAAAAAGTAGATATAGTGAAGCCTTTTGCTAATAAAAACTCAGCTAAGTTCTTCTTTTCATCAGCAGAAAAATCATTTACCTCTAAAGGAGTATTATTCTGCGTAACTTTTTCTATAATTTCCTTTGTCATTTCAATTTTATTTCTTAATTTTGGTGCAAATTTAAAGAATAAAATCAAAACCACCAAATGTTACCTATATTTTCTGCTGAAAATTAGGGGAATTTAACATAGGTAAGATATATTAATTAATTTTCTGATGAAGAGAATAGAGTTTTTTACCTTTTAAATATAGTTGAGATATGAAGTACTTTTATAATTACAGCTTCCTTGACAAGTGGATGGAAGCAAACGGGGATATAACAAACAAGCAAATCATGAAGGCTTTGGGTACTACTAGCAATACCTGCCTGGATAGCTGGGTACAGATGAAGTCGCCGCTGCCAACCATCGCCCTGCTGCGCTTCTGCAATGCTTTTCATGTTCCACTTTCTGCATTCATCGTAGATGCGGATGCAGATCCTCAGGGCGAAGGAACCTACGAAGGCCTGGGATACGTTCGCCCAAACGTGAACGACCAGTTTGAGCCGGATGGCGGCTATATCAATAATGATGATAAGCGAAAACTAGGCACACGCGCCTTGCGCAATCCGCTCGATGTGGATAGAATCAAGTCGGTGGTACCGGGATGGACCAGCGATGGAACCACTGGGAACGGAGGCGCGGAAAGCAGAGGCGAGAGAACAGAAGAGAAAACGGAAGAGGACACTACGTCTACCATTCCGTCTCCTGCCGTAAAGACTGCTTCTGCGCCGGCTGCAGAACAGGACATCAGCATGGCTACCCTTAATCGCATGCTTGATATTATAGCCGAGCAGCAGAAGCAGATAGGCGACCAGCAGAAGCTCATCAGCGAACTGACCCGCCGCCTGGAGTCTCAGCAGCCTAGCTATAATATGGTGGCAGAAGAGATTCGCCGCGAGAAGTAAAAAGAAAACAGCCAGCTATCCATCACGGACGGCTGGCTGAAAATTTAACCTTAAAAACTTAAAACCTAATAAGGCCTAAACATATATATATAATAAAAATAAAATAGTACTTTAGCCTTCGTTTATTGCTGCCATCTTACGGCGAAGGAACTCCTTCTCCGTGATTACCTGGCAGTCATCACTCGTGCTCTCGTAAGGCACATCGGTATAAAAGAAACCGTGATGCAGAAAGAGCACAGGCGTAGTGTTGCCGAAGGTGAACGGAAGCAGCACTTCCTTTCCGTCCTTGTTTTTCGCCATCTTTGGCTTGAACTGCAGGATAGCGATAAGAGCTGCTTCGCTTACCAGCGGAAGAGCCATCATTTCCTTCTCCAGGTCACTGTTCTCTTCTGGGATAAAAAGCGATGTACTCTGCATTCCGTCCTTGGTAGGCTCCTGAATGTTGGTCCATCCTTCCTTGCTGATGGTGTTCTTGAACTCTACCATAGCCACGCCACCGGCAAAGCCTTCGGGTGACTCGTAGTAGGTATCGGCTTCCTGCTTCTCTGCCCAGGCACGAGCTTTCTCGCTTGCTTTACTGCACTCGGCAAAAAATGCTTTCAGCTTCTTGCCTGTTTCACTCTCCTCTGCTATCTTCAGATAGTTGTGAGGTCTTTTATCTTTACCCATAAATCCTTGTATTTTAAGTAATTAGAAATCTATTGTATAATTTTCGAGAAAAATTGTATATATTTTCGGCGAAATATTGTATTTTTGAGAATGGAACCAGCGATAGAATCGCTGGGAACGAAGGCGGCTATTTCGCCCTGCAATAGATGACCGGCTCGCCACTCTCATCATTCTGCATGTGGAAACCTTTATAGCCTAGCTCCTGAAGATAGAGTGAAAGCGGGTCGCCCAGCGGACAGACTATCGCCTTGAAGTACTCACGAAGTCGGGCATCATTGAATACCTCGCAACCGTCAGTCCAATGATTCTGCGGCTCATACTGATTACCGAAGGCTTCTATCTTTGCCGGGATGACGAAATCCTGCAGCGTTACTTCTGCCTGCTCGTCATTATCCACGATGTCATAACCACGCTGCTTAGATTTTCCCTTTCCCATTGTCGGTATGTTTTTTAATTGCCGTGAGCAATAAGACTATTACGAGTATCAAGAACAGGGCAAAGGCATTTTGTCTGGCTTTCTTCTGCCAGGTTACCTTTCTCGTTTCTGCGGTATTCTTTTCCTGCGTATCTGATAAGCTGTCGGTGGCTTCCCAGTGGGTACCTACGTCATTGCGACTACTGATAGCAAGGCTGTCGATGGTTTTCTGCATCTGATTGATTTCCTGCTGCTGTCGATGTAAACGCTCATCATAGGAAGACTGGTTGTTATAACTACCCTTGCGATGGGTGGTACGCTGGGTGGTCTTCTGCTTGTTGCCGGAAGAATCGGTGGTCTCGGTGATATTCTCCTGGATGGTTTCCTCATATTCGTCCGATTCCGAGGAAGTGGCAGATACTTGCTTATCCTCGCTCACCTTCGTGGCTACGCTATCGCTCACCGCTACCTGCTTATGCACGCTGTCGGTCTGCTCTGTCTTTACGCTGTCCTTCACTTCCTGATGGTTATCGCTAACCACTCGTCGAGAGGATGCACAAGCCGTAAACATCATCATCACTACCCCTATCAAGAGTAGATGCAAAATCTCTTTCCTTTTCATACGTTTTCACTTCTTTTAATGTTTCTAGTGCAAAGGTACGAAAAAGGGGGAAAAGGTATGGGACAAAAAAAAGGTAAAAAGGCGATTTTACCTTTTTACCTTTAGAACTATCCTCGGTAGAACACTGGCGCAAAGGAGCCTTTGCAATCGAAGAACTCCTTAGCCTTCTCCTCGATACCAAGTTTTCGGATCATATCGAAATCATCATCGCTGCACTCCACGCAGAACCTTCCGTTCTTCATGCCAATGAAGGAAATGCGGGAAAGCAGTGATTTCTCAGCATCGCCTATAACGAGCTTGCAGAATGCCTTCCACTTGTCGGCTCCCTGCCCGCTCTCAGTTGCAATTTTGCTTTCAGTAGGCTGATGCACATGAGCGAATATATCACCTTCTATCGGTTTACCGGTATTCTGAACACTGTTCTGTTTATATCGCTCATTCAGAGTAGCAGCAATATCGGTGTTCTTATCCTTAGATAGGTGATTCTCACCAACTACAGTGCGCCTTACATGAAACCTGATAAACTCAGGATCACCTTTTCGCTTGCCCGATTTATAGATGATGTCATCGTCTTTCAGCTCATCAAATACGATGTCCGTCTGCGATAACTTCTCCATTCTCTGCAAATCCCTACACACCACATCGAGAACTTGCTTTCTGAACTGCGAGAACTTGGGGTATTTGTTCATAACCGGTTCGCCCAGCTCATTCAATAGAATCTCCTTCTTGTTGTTATCTAGTTCTACCAAACCGAGATAAGACTTCAGTTCCAGGAAAGGCACCGATATATCCATGCTGCGGTTCAAACCTATCTGACGCAAGAGATAGATATATACGCGTGGAGTGTTCACGTTCTTGGCAAACTTTGCTATCATGGATATATGGTGAATATACCCCTGCCCCATATCGAATACACGCTTAGAAAGTTTCGGGTCAATCTCAAGCAGGATATATCCCAGTATGCGGTCCACCTTCTTTCCGTCCTTAGTCGTATATCCGTTCTTTGATAACGGTATACGCATTCGGCTGAATATATGCGTAAATTCCTCGCTGCCATCGGGCAGTGTGCTCTTCACCGCCATATCAAGAATACTTGTCTTCAGCTCCGCTCTCAACTTCTGATAGCTCATATTCTCGTAAGTAATGAAATCGTGAATATCTATCTTGATAGGCGGGATATTCATCACAGCATGATCCACACCTTGCTCAAAAAGAAAATCAGAACGAGCGTCGCCCAACTGTCTTTTCTCCAGGAAGTACTCATCCACAAATTTTTGGAGGTGGGTACTCGTTAGCATCAACACGTTCTGCTGGAACAAAGTGTATTGCTTATCCAGTTTCGTGAGCGAAAAAGGAGTATTTATCCAGGATAAACCCTTGTTTTCATTATCTTCATTCATATCAAATCTGACTTTTCGTTTACCTAAATCTGACTTTTCGTTTACCTAAATCTGACTTTTCATTTACCTAAATCTGACTTTTCATTTACCTAAATATGACTTTTCATTTACACAAATCTGACTTTTCATTTACCAGTAGCTTTGTAAGTATCTGAAAACCAAACTATTAAGATTTTGCTAATATATATAATATCTATAATCTTATAATTTTCTATTTAAAGACTTCGTTTTTAGGTAAACGAAAAGTCAGATTCAGAAAGGTAAATAGGTTCAAAACCACTTTTCGGTTTACCTGCAAATCTGACTTTTCGTTTACCTGCATTATCCGTTCTTATGCCTATCCAGATACTCGATGACTGCCTGAAGGGCGATATCCTTGATAGGCGTACCCGTCTCCATCTTCATCTGCAATATCTGCATATAGTACTCCATCGGTACGTAGATGGTGATACCGTTCTGCGTCTTCTTGCCAGCCTTTCTCATAGGTGCAGGGTCGGGAGCAGAAATAGGAGCGGCTGATGCAGGAAGAACCGGAGACTGCGAAGGTGCTTCAGCCTGGGGTGCTGGTTCCGGCTCTGCGGTACCCTGCCCGTTCTGCTGTTTCTCCAATGCCTCGGCAGCGCGCTTCTGGCGAGCTTCCTCATTTGCCTCATAAATCTTTTCTATACCTTTGATGGCTGGCGAATCTTCCAAACCTTCAAACTTATGTATGCTACTTTTTGCTTGTCTTGCCATAATCGTAAATCACTAAAAATTAAACATCATTATTCCGGCATACTAGCCAAAATTTCCTTCGTAAAATTCTCGTAGTCCTGCCCTACTCTGCTGTAAGGCGAATAAGAGAATATATCCTGATTGATAGCCTGCGCCTCTACCATCTTCGTATCTCGACGGGTGTACGAATCGAACATGTAATCATCAAACTTATTGCCCAGATACTCCTTAAACTGCTTAGTGGCTCTCGTCTGATCATTACTCATCACCATAAACAAGCCTCGAATATCAATATCAGGATTCAAGTCTTCACGGGTTTCCTGCACCGCATTCAGAATTTCGGCAATACCTTTCGTTGCCAGCATTTCGAGCTGGATAGGTATTACCACACCCGTTGCCACCGACAGGGCGTTATGCGTAAGCAGAGATAGCGCTGGTGGGCAGTCTATCAGAACATAATCGAAAGCCTCCAGGATAGATGAAACTCCTTCTGTAGCCAATTCGTCGCCTCGTACTTCCGTCAGCGGCTTGCCGAATAACTTATACAAAGCCTTGCGTGGTACCGGCATCTGATTAAGGAAAGGTTCGATATTGATAAGCCGGTAAGATGCTGGAGCAAGATAGATGCCCTCTCTTACCTGGTAAACAGGCAAAGGAGACTGCTGTATCATTGCATCGTATACGGTAGGCTTCCCGATATTCTCTGCCTCACTCCATCCGAAGAGGAAGGAGAGACTTGACTGAGGGTCCAAATCAATAAGCAAGATACGAGGTTTGCGCTCCTTGCCATCTTCACCCCTACCAAAGTAACCTTTACCATAACGGCGAAGACCAGTTGCCAAACTCTGTACGGTTGTTGTCTTACCAACTCCTCCCTTGTGATTTACGAAGGCGAGGATTTCTTTTAATCTTGTTTCTGCCATAATCTTAAAAGTATTAATTCGTTTATATATATATTAATGTATTCATTTCTTTGTTCAAAGAAAGCTATGTTTCTTTCCATAAATCCACTAACGCATCCACGCATAAATGCACGTTTGTGCTTTTCTGCTTTTGTGGAAAAGTGCTTTTGTGTTTTAATGCTGCAAAGTTAAGATTTTAATTTTAAACCGCCAAATGTTTTTAATATTTTTAATGCTTTTATGTATGGATTGATGTATTGAAACAAAGATACTAATAAATCAATTAAGAAATAAACCAATAAATGAACAAAGAAAACAATGAAGAAAGAAATAAATCAATAAATACACAAATACATAAATACATAAACGCACAAACGTGCGTTTATGCGTGCTTTTATGCTTTTGTGTATTTGTGTTTTTATGTATTTATGCTTTCGTTGCCTTGTCGTAATCAAAGATGTAGAGGTCGGTCATCGCCTTACCGTTGGCAGCAAGTTCGGCACGCGTGATAGGGTAGGCGAGTTGTCAGGCAGGCAGACTGGCTCACGCTCACGTCATCACCTTCTGGCGAAGTATACCGCAGTTTCACCGTAGCCTTGTCAGCCACCTGCCGGCTGCCTCCGTTCTCCGCTGTCTCGTCCACATACTCGGTGCATGAAGAGTTCATCATCATGCACGCTACCATCATCGCAAAGGTGGTGGCAAACAAAAACTTCTTAGTTCTCATAAGCCAAAAATTTTAAAGTTGTTATAGATATATTTTAAAGCTCTATTTTTTTTGCATCGGCGAAACTCAGTGATATTTCGCCGATGCAATAACGTAAGGAAACCTATTCCATCAGGTTCGGGTACATATCATACTTGCTAGCGGCTACCTGCTGCCACTCGTAAGACTTACTTTTATATGCTTCCTCCTGATACTCTTTATCCAGGAACTCGTTCCACTGCTTTTTAAATTCATCCTGCACGAATCTCCTTATCGTTCCGAGATACTTCTTTTCTTTATCATAGATGATACGGTTTTCCTTTTTGCGGTCGTCAGCTTTCAAGGAAGTTGATTTCCTGAAGAATACTCCAATTTCAACCTTAGAACGAAACAGCTTGCGGTATTCTATCAGGAAAGGAACTAGGCGGTCTCTCAGCTTTTCTAATATCTCCTCTTCCTCATCCTCTAAACCGCTAGCCGAAAAATGTAGAATCTCATTTAAAGACATTACTACCACTTTCTTGTCTGTTTCTACCGTCAGTTCACAATACCAACATTTATCTTCAGAATCTCCGTCATTATAAAAGCAGTGGTTTATGAATACCTTTAAGGAACCAGTCATATTCGATTTATCTATATGAACATCATAATTTTCTAGATTAGGAATAAGTGATGAAATATATCGAGTATATCCAAAGACATGACATAGATTTTCAAAGGGTATCGTTTCGCCACGATGGGCGATGACTGGGTTATCATCAAAGTCGTCCTTTGCACCTGCAGGAATGTGCCAATAATCATCAGTGCCGATATAATACGGATTATCTAATCTATCTGGAATATCTTTGTCTTTCTTCCATGCTATACCAACACGCTCACTCAATATGCCATACTCATCAACGAAAATGGCATGATCATTATAAGGAATGGCTACTATTTCTTCATTATCTTTCATCATTCTAAGTTTTTAAAATTATTCTATAATTGATAACGCAAAGGGTGCAAGAATATTGCGCCCCTTGCGATATTTTCCTACTTGAATGCTCCAGCCAGAAGTGGCAGGAAGAACACTGCTACGCCGATGGTAGAGAAGAGCAGCACGGCTACACCTACGAAGGCAAGGGCTGCAAGAGAATATGTAATTGCTTTTTTCATAATGCTATAATCTTTTTGAAGTATTAAAAATTGATGTTTATTATTTCATATCGCTAAGAACCCAGTTCTTCATCATGCCCGCAATATCGTTCGCAGCAAGGAGCGCAATCAGATTGATGAGCACACCCACATAAGGCTTCTGCTTTTCCAGCGGCTTATCTTCGAGCTTATGCGAGTTGAACCATTCTATAACTGGCTGCATCGCAATGATGCAAGGCTGCAGGGTGCCGCATTCGTTTACTATATCCGTGATGGTTTCCTGGCGGATCTGCATTTCATTCCAATTCAGATCATTCATAAGCTTCTTGCAAACCAGTTCTGTTATTTCTTGTTTTGTCATAATTGTAAAGTATTAAATTTGATGTTTATAATTTTGTCACAGCATCAGGGAAAAATCACCGATGCTATAACGAGGGAAGGACTACTCCTGCGGGGTCGTGGCCTTAATAGCGCGGAAGGTATCAGTGATATATCTGCTGCCTCCGTGACTCATGATCCAGTCATGCACATCGTCGGGGATGACGTACTGGCGCTTCTTGCCTTCTGCTGCAGGTCTGCCACCCTTGTTTTTATTATCTGTTGGTTTGATAATCTCCATAAAATCCCGCTTCACCGTGATGCGGTAGGGCTAAATGATTATATTACTTTTTCTTCTTTAACCAAGGAAAGAACCAAGAACCTTCCAAGTATTGTTGCGCCCTAATAACGGCATACTCCCTGGTATGTATGCGCAAATCGGACGGAATCTTCTCTATTATCTTCCCTTCTAACTCGTGGTCGTAATTCACTCCGCACTCTTTCAGAAGCTCATAGAGAGGATCGTCGAAGAATGATGCAAATATATTCTCCTGAGTGTCGAGGTTCAAAAACTCGAACGAGCAGAAGGGATAATCAAGGAAGGCGTGCAATATCTTAAACATCTTTATTCCGCTTATCCGCGATGCGGTAGGGCTTTAAAAACTTAAAATTCTATAATTTTTCGGGTAAATTGATACACCGTGTTGTTTTATTTTTTAAATTTGCACCGTCTTCGGAAGATTTCAATCGTACCTTTATGGAATAGAAAGAAACATAAAACTTCCGTTGACGGTCAGACTTTCAAAAGTCTGTGGATTCAAACGCTCTTAAAGAGCCAAATTTCTACTATAGTAGATTCGAGCCGGAAGGCTCGCGGTGCCCCGGCTTAGGTCGGGGCTTTTTCGTTTTATGCGTAAACGCCAATTTTATGAAACTCCAACGTCGTGTGATTATCAGGATAGCTACAATCCTCAAACATAACCCAATAACCTTGCTTATCCAGGAATATCTGACCGATTGAGCTTGCAACGTCCTTGGGTTCGCCTGCCAATCTATTGCATATTATCCTAGTCAGGTCTTTATAAGGCTGTCTTTGTTCGTCTATGATACGGAAAGAATATATATTCTTATCTCTTCCAGTAATCGTCAGCGTGGTTATTAAACCTTCGATCGTTCCAACTCTTTTGTATGTATCACCCTTACACTCCAAAGACTCACCATTATCAAACAATCGTCTTGCAAGAAACGTTGTCGTATTGTTACAAATAATCTCCGACATAATTATTCCTCCTCCTCATCTTCTTCATCCTCATCCTCGTTGCTATTCTGATAGTCGTCGCTATGTGCGACCAAATCATCGAGAGCTGCCTTGAAGCTATATTCTTTTATCGAATAATATGCGTCATCATTATTTAAGTCATCGTAAAAGTCAAAAGAACGGCTACAGTCAGCAGCTTTTAGAATACCGCCATCTGGGTCAATCCAAAAACTAAACCAATAACTATCATTCTCACTACCCATAAAGTTTATCTCATGGTCGGGATAATCTTCGGGATAATCTAATGTTATATAGGATACCTCGTTTAAGAACTTAATACCTTCTGAGTCGCCTGCTACCGCATAGATTTTACCATTATCGCATAAGCGTAAGTCAAACCATGCTTCTTTTTCATTTGCTTGATACCATGCAGCAAAAATCTCAGAATAGAACCTGTAATAATCGAAGTATTTTAAGACTTCATCATTTATATAATCATCATCAAAAAAGTCCTTTCCAAACTTTGAATATTTAGGATCATCAACGGACAATTTTACGCTTAACAAACAGTTAAGGTTTTGATTGTACCCTTCTATAACAAGATTTAATTTATCCATATCTATTGACTTAACCGTGATGTCGAGGGCTGAATATAATCTATAATTAAGTATTAAAAACCAGTGATAAATCTCCGATACTATAACGAGTAAACATCGCTACCAGAAAGACGAGAAATGATTTCGGCTTCCAGAATATCATCGTATGTCAAAAGATAGCCACCGTGCTTCTCCTTCAACTTCGCTACTGCCATTTTGTACGCCTCCTCACCATTCTCAGCATAGCCTTCATATTCGTAATCTCTCCAGGAACTATAGATAAAGGCTGAAAGACTGACGGTATAGAAACCCTTCGGCATCGCTGCCAGTTCCTTGCGGCGCTCGTTGATTTCTCGTGCGATGCGCTGTTTCTCCTGGATTTCCTCATCCTGTTTGCGCTTGCGGTCTTCCGCCTCCTTCGCTATGATAGCCTTTTCGCACTCTTCTGGAGTATCAGCAAGGGCAGGGTAGCAATAAATAGCGGTCGTAGGGCTACAGCCGGTAGTCTGCAATTTCTGCCCCGCCTGCTCGTCCTGATAGATTTTCTTCAGAAGAGCGTGAACGTTGTAGTTAACCTCCAGTTTTCTGCCGCCCGGCTCGTTCTTATCGGTCAGGCTGTTGATGAACTTCTCGGCTTCTTCTGCTGAGTCAATGATAACTTTCTTGTCGTAATATACAAAAAACTTCTTCATATTCTTTGCGCTTCACCGTGATGCGCCTAGGGCTTAACGTGATTACTTTACTTTAAACTCCTTAATCTCGTAAACGAAAGTTTCTTCCTGGTACTCTATAGGTAATCCCATCACATCCTCCGTATGCTCTGCTACATGAACATAAATAGGGGTATTCAGATAGAAATTATCCTCTGTAGGGATAATTGTCTCCTCACCGTCGCAAGTACGTACATACTGAGAAACTTCTGTGAACTCATCTTTCTGTGGAAGACTATTGAAAGCCTTTTCTGGGGAATCGAAAACGTTTGCGATAATCTTGTTACAAAGAACAATATATACTTTCTTGTCGTTCATATTATTGCGCTTAACCGTGATGCGCTTAGGGCTTAACGTGATTACTTATTCTCCTTATAAATGTTCTCCTGGTCCTTGATCGCCTTCTCCAGCGTCCAATCTGCCTTCGGATAGATACCCTTGCCCAGACCGGTATTGAAATCTACATAGAAGTTAACGCCATCCTCACGAACCGTAATATCGGTGCCGTTGTGGGTGATGTCCTGCCCGTCGTTAGGAAGAACCTCGAAGCCATTGGAGGTCAAAGAAAGGATGTGCTCGCCATCGGTGGCAAAATCCTCGTCATCGTAACCGATGGAAGAATCAGCAGTGTAAATCCATCCGTTCTCCTTGCAGATGTCACGAACCAACTCACAGCAATCATCTTCCGGATTCTCCTCCTGGTAATCTGCCAAAAACACCTTGAGATCATCTAATGTCGTAATATCATTCTTCTTCATATTCTCGTCGCTTAACCGTGATGCGCTAGGGCTAAAGTTATTATTATAGTTTTTATTTATCTTCTTATTTTATTTTCTGATACAAAGGTACGAAGAATTTCTGAAACTACTAAATAAAATACACATAAAATGCGGTTTTAGATGTATTTTTTTACTTTTGTTTTATTTGCAAAGTAAATTCTCGTTGCCTTTTTGCATTTCTTTGCTTGCTTACGGACCAGCGATGGAATCACTGGGAACGGTGACGGGGCAGGGGATAAGGCTCTTTTTACCTTTTTACCTTTTTACCCTTTTACCTTTAAAAATTCGGCTTCCGCTATCCTCACGGACCGCGAACAGCCTGTAAAACAGAGCGCGAACGCTTCCGCGCGGTCAAACATTTAAAATTTCAAAGTTATTGAAATTCATAGCTCCCCGTGGTGGTGTCGCTCCACCCTTGCCGGAACTGCCGGACGGGGTAGGGGATTTATTGCCTCCTCATGAGGTCGTAGGCTTCCCCTGGGTGCCTTTATCTTTAATCTTCCAGATGTTCTATAACATAGCACATCCTAAGCCTCATTTGCAGAAAAATGGCGCTTGTTGTAATACTCCTTCCATTCAGCCTCCGTCATACCTTTCATGTTCAAAAAACTCTCCCAGCATCCTTGTCGAATATATTCCGCTTTCATTTCCTCGAAGGTGTGAGGAACGAAACCGTTAGCAGTATAAAACGCCTCGTTTTGTAATTCGATAGCATCGCCTACATACTGTCCTGATAAGATTCTGTTCTCTTCGTCCGGTGTCTCTTCGTCCTCATCTAACTCCTTGTCGAAATTCTCGATACAATGCTTGATGATTGTGCGGATGTCTTTCGCCCATGAACTAGTATCGTCCTGCTTGATATTGCATTCCTGCAGTACCATCTTCACCAGCTCATCGATACCCATACGGCTCATGATATAGGCGTTATGGTAGAAATCGAAAGGGATAACGTGGTCCAGCTTCCATCCCTTCTCCTCGTTGATGGATGGTCGGCCGTATGCCTTGCGGCTCTCTTCTGTAACTTCACACTCGATAACTTTATTCTCTATAACGTTAAAACCGTTCTCTTTATTATTCTTTGCTTCCATAATTTTCTAATTTTTAATTGTTACTATAATATGTGATTGTGCGATTTTCTAATTTTTCACACGTTCTATAATATTACTATAATACCAAACTGCTGCCTGCGCCATCGCATCTTTCAATGCCTCCAGATACTTGTCGATAGCTGCTGGCGTATCAGTATTGATATGCTTATCAGGATATTTTCCGTTCTGATCTCCACTGCAAAGATGGATAATGCAGAAGGAGCGGTCCTTATCGTGGGTAGCAACCAGCCCACGGCGCTTGCAAAGCTCCACTACCTTATCGAAATACTCCGGCTCGAAGGTTATTACCTGGAGCACACTCCACGGATATTCCTGGGCAGTCAGCAGGATTTTACCCTGCTGCTGCGAGATAGTGAAATTATATATAACTTTTGATTTCTTCATTTTCTATACGTTCTATAATAGGGTGATTCCTGATTTTCCAGGTAGGCTATAATAGGGCAGCGTTTACGCTGCCTTGCCCTTGTCGATGTCGTCGATATAGCTGTATGCGCTTACCTGGTCGCTAACCTTATAATAGGCGTAAATCTCCGGGCGTTCATCAGTATATCCTTCTGCCTCCAATTCTGCCTTCACGATATAATAAAGCATGTAGGCAAGATAGCATTCCTGATGATAAGCTTCTGTGTCGAATAATACCCAGCCGCCCCAGTCGTCGATGTCATTACTCAGGAAGGAACAAAAACCTTCTGTATTGGAATGATTCTCCTTGATCCATCCGGCTATCTTATCACGATGGTTTTTTGCTTTCTCTATAATAGCCTTCTTTGCCTGGTGGGTAAGTTTGATACGTACTTCGCAAGCATCACTCACGTAATTATAAAAACGTGGCTGCCATACCTGGAGAAATTCCAGTTTAATATCCTCGTGGATATACTGCTGCATCCACTCTTCCCAAACGTCGGTGTACTTCTCGCAAATAGCCTTATAATATCCCTGATAATCGACGGTGAAATCTTTGTCCTCCTCCGCGCCTTCTTCAACGCTATAATTATAAACTACATCGTCTATGCTCCAGATAGAGCAGTAAAAACCTTCAAAAGAAGCTAAATGCGAAATGCACTCGGTTGTAAATTTCTTCTTTTCCATAACTCTAAAATTTTAAATGTTCTATAATATGTTTATTAATTCCCTGGTGATATTTTGCAGCCGCTATAATAGCGGCTTTTATCACTTTATTAGAAGGTGCCGGCGGGAATGATCCGCCGTGCTAGCCTGGCTACCTTTGCACCCTGATACAATTTAAGATACTCGCTTATAAACGGCTGATCCATTATTAAAACGGCCTATCTCTATAATCTGATCAGTTAACGGTGCGACGGCTTTTTCAATATTCTCTATAATAGAAGAATATAAAGATAAAAGCCGCTTTTTCAGGTTTTTAGACTGCATAACCGCAAAACCGCGTACCTGGCCCGTGCTTCGATACTGGCACGCCTGATCCGTGTCCCATAGACCTTGCTCCAGAATATCGGCAAAATCTATATCGTGTACGTCGCCGTACTCGCTGCCATCTAGGTAAATTCTGCCATCTAGATAAGCCCCCTCGTAATAACCAGGTCGCAAAAATACATCTAAAGAAAACTCAAAAGGAACGCCGCAAAACTCGATTTCATGGAAAACACTTGCAATCTGGTATGGTTCCCCGTTTTCCAGATAGCCTCCATCAAGATCACTAATCGCTCCGGCGATATTATCACGCCGAAAATCGAACTCGATTTCGTCGTCAACCATAACAGAATAATATCTGCTAAAAATTGTATGCCCAAAATTACACGTTGCCATAACTCTAATATTTTAAAGATTCTATAATATGTTTACTAATTCCCGGTGATATTTTACAGCCACTATAAAGTGACTTTTATCACCATCTAGAAGGTGCCGGCGGGAATGATCCACCATGAAGGCCTTAAACCTTTGCACCTTGATATTTAAAGTTTGAAAAAGAATAGCTTATAAAGATACTGATAACAACATACATACGGCCGCGGCAAGTAAATTAATGCCTATAAATTGCAGCCCGTTAACTGTCACCCCTTCACCGTCGCCAGCAAAGTAAGTTTTAGGCGCAAAAAGCCATCTCCAGACGGTTTTTGCAGCCGCAAAGATACTCTTGTTCAGACGTGCAAAAAGAATGGCACACACGGCAAATAAAACGCTTACTAGCGCCGCCGTACTGGTACGGCGTGAAATATTGATACTATTATTCATAACCTTATATATTTAAGAGTCTATAATATGTTTTATTCTGTGGGTACCCTGGAAGGATCCAGGGCACCGGGTATTTTTAGGCACAACGATAAAAATTATCTAAAAAGTAACGGATGCCGTAAATTGTAAAATATGCCCGTGCCTCGTCTTCATTTTTTGGTGACGTTAACTTTATATTCTGCCATCTTTGCGCCGTGTGCCCGTCGCCTGGTGATAGATAGGAACGCCATAATACCATGCCATCATCATTAACTACAATACCATAACCGCCATAATTATTTGTTTGCATGAAGCACTCCCCGAACTTTGCAAGTTCATTATATTCCATTTCCTTTGTAATCTTTGCCATAACTCAAATATTTTAAATGTTCATAAATAGAAGGTGCCGGCGGGAATGATCCACCGTTTAAGGCCTCAAACCTTTGCACCCTGGAATCTTTAAAATATATTATAATGCTGCCATCATAGCCATGGCAGAATTTACAACTTTTGCCTGATCCATGCCAGTAATAACTGGAGTGTGTTCCTGTACAAATTTCTTTTGTTCAGTACTTAATGCCGCAAAATTAGCTTGGAATGCAGCACAAAAGGCTTCTGCTTTTTCGTGTTCATTCTTTGCGACGGCCTGGATCTCCAGGCGCAAAGGTACCCGCAAATTTTTAGGGAATTTTTCAACGGCGTGATATAATGCCGTCTCATACTCAAAAGATTCCCAAGTACGGTTATAATATGATACGCGGGAGTGCTCATAATCTTTGCCACCGCCTGAAGTGTAAACATGATGGCAAAATCCATTCTTTGTGTATGTAGTACTACAGAAAAAATAAATCTTTTCGCCGTTAACTGTAAACTCGAAAGTTTTTCTATTATATATTTTTGTTGCCATGATTTTCTAAATTTTAAAATATTCTTATAATGAGGACCGCCGGAGCGGTCCCCGCTTATTACTTACTACCTGGATATTACAATCTGATCTCCTCCAGATTTGCAAGATCAAAAATTGCTATCTGATCATTTGCACGGCCCGCCTCAATAGCTGCGGCGCGGTTCTCGAAAATCACGGTAGCATCATAATAATACAATCCAGACTCTGAATCATACCAGCCGCCAAAAGCCAAGGTGCGGCCGTTCATCTCGCCGGAAGTCTGGAGCTCCTCGATAACATTTGCTACCTTTGCCAAACCTTCAGCGCCGAAGCTGTTTTGTGTACGCTTTAAAGCGACAGCGAAGCCGGTTGAAAGCGGCTGCAAATTTGCAGCGTTAACAGTAAAACCTTCAAGGTTAATTGCTGCGATTGCAGCTACACTTGAGATAACTAAATTCTTTTTCATAACTTTCTAATTTTAAATGTTTATACTTTGTTTCTTGTTTACGTTTGCAAAAGTACTACTTTATTACGATATTACCAAATTTTTTTTCGAGAAAAAGTTATCAAAAAGTATTAGTTTTAACGTTTGTGTACATTAATAAGGTAGTATTTTACAGATTTTCACAATATATTAGTAATATGTTGGTATTATTCAGGTATTACTTTATTCTTTGCGCTTTTATTATATATATATTATATACCTTATTATATATAGAGAAAATAAACGGTGTGCCTCCTGGGTGGTCGATGATCCAGGCATCAGGGCGGGAGTTCCTTCCGTCGTGGGCGGTGTGTCTCCTGGGTGGTCGATGATCCGGACAGCAGGGCGGGAGTTCCTTCCATCGTGGGCGGTTCGCCTCCTGGGTGGTCGATGGTTCGGGCATCAGGGCGGGAGTTCCTTCCGTCGTGGGCGGTGTGTCTCCTGGATGGTCGATGGTTCGGGCATCAGGGCGGGAGTTCCTTCCGTCGTGGGC
>ERZ1026776.42-NODE-42-length-87294-cov-38.054483_pt1 | contig 87294 bp, 76 predicted proteins | sample MGYA00380125_ERZ1026776 | MGnify/ENA primary metagenome ERZ1026776 (study PRJEB33269, sample SAMEA4719761) | human gut metagenome | biome: human-associated habitat; feature: organic feature; material: feces | place: Cameroon | collected 2013-10 ...
AGCCTTATTTGAGGTTTGATGATTCGTCATGCACCTACCGCTGAATAGTTACCGCGTGCGCATGCACGCATACGCGGTAGTAGTAGTAGTATATATACTATACTTTAGGGGAGGAAATCCGAAGAAATGGGGGTTTTTACGGAAGAAATGGGCATTTATGCGGAAGAAATAAGGTTTTCTTCGGAAGAAATGGGCATTTATGCGTAATAAAAAAAGCGGCATTTGCACCGCTTTGTACTTTAAAGTAGAGTGTTGTATGTAAAAAATCGTTAAGCTTACTTTTTCTTTTTCTGCGCAAGGTCACGCAGATATCCCTCGATAGTTATGGCCTTCTCGCCAGAATCCAAGGTAACGGCCTGCAACAATGGCAGATTGAACTTGAGTGCTTCGAGATAAAATCTGCAAAAATCTTTAGCCTCAAGATCCTTCATAGCTAAGACAAAGTCATTGAAATGTTCAATGGAGTACTCACGCAAAACAAGACGCAGCTCCTTTTTAGGGTAGGAGGATTCTCCTGCCTTGCTGCCACCTTTTTTTGCGTGTCCCTTGACGAAGCGTCCTTTGCTGTCTCTCTCTGCTGCCATACTACATTAATGAATAAATAAGCGACACAAAGGTAACATATTATCTTTGTCCGGAGAACATAAATATTAAAATCACATAATATGTTAGGAGCATTGATAGGAGCAGGTCTCAGCATCGCAGGAAGTATTGCGGGAAATATCTCGCAGCGCAATGCGAGGAAGAGACAGATGAGAGAGCTTGCAGAGCGTGAGCGCGAGAATCAGGTCTGGTTTGAACGAAAGTATAACGAGGACCCTTTGAAACGAGCAAACACCCAGCGTCTGCTCACGCAGATGAATCAGCAGATCAGGGAGCGTAATGACGCTGCAAAGGGCAGACAGGCTGTGATGGGAGGAACGGAAGATTCCGTTACAGCGACGAAAGAGGCTAATGCAAAAGCTATAGCTGACACAACATCCGACATCGTAGCTGCAAATGATGCACGTAAGGATGCTGTAGAGAACGAATATATGAGACGTAAGGATGCCATCCGTGATGCGAGGGCTAACGTGAGAGCAAATGACGCAGCGAATACCGCAGCTGTTGTATCATCAGTAGCCAGCACGGCAGGTGACATCGCAAACGCTCTTGATAGCACGAAACCAAAACCAAAAGCTTAGTATGAGGTCAGCAACGGAAATATTACAGGGCAAGAAACCTGTTTTTAGGGCGCAGACACCGACAATGCAGACGGCACAGGCACTGACGGAGAAGGTAAATGCCAATATGCCTCCTGCAGTGTCGGACGGTAATGCCGCACCTGCAAGTCCGTCAGCCGGGATAAGGCAGACTCAGACTGTCATGCAGAAGGAGCAGACAGGAGGAGCGACCACAAAATCGGTGGAGCAGAGTGGTAATGTACCGGGAATCGCAGGAATAAACAAGGTGACGGAAAACCTGAATCTGAGAATACCTCAGAACAAAGGATTCGAGGACAGAAGAACGTATTCCCTTCCGCAAGAACAGCGTTTCAACCATCAGCAGGAGAAGCCGTCGGCAGGAACGCAACCGGAACAGCAGGAGAAGCCGAAGCAGACGGAGCAGCCTCGGCAGATGGGCTATGCTGAACTTTTCAAGGCTATGCAGGAGGACAATATCGAAACACCTGAACAGCGCAAGGCACGGGAGCGCAGGGAGAGGAACGAGGCTATCATACGCTCAGTCGGCGATGGCATATCGGCTCTTAGCGACCTGTATTTTGCGACGAAGAACGGTGCAAAGGGATTTGTGATGCGAGACCCTAAGAACAGCCTTACAGCTCGGTTCAACGAGCGCAAGAAACGCTTGGACGCTGAGCGCAAGGAAAGGGAGAAGCTCTATCTGGCAGGATATCAGAGAGCCCAGGCTCTTGACGAGGAGGCAAGGAAAAACAACATGACGTTAGCGGAGACTGTCCGTTATCATAACATGATGGCAGCGGACAGGGAGCGAGGACGTGATCAGGGAGACCGAAAGCTTGACCAGGGTGACCGCAGACTTGACTTGACCGAAAAGCGTATCACTAACGACAAGGAGTATAAGGATGCCTACCTTGAAATACGCAGACAGGAGAAGGACGGCAAGCTGGCACACTGGGAGGCGCAGGACGCTGTCGCTGCTTTAAGAGGTAAGATAAGCTTAGCCAAAGGTGGCGGCAATAAGGGCTTGCAGGGATATTGGTACAGGTATTATCAGGCATACGAGACACCTGAAGGCAAGCGTAAGCTTGATGCCTTGGCACGTAACCTGCCCGCCGGTGGCAAGGTGGACAACAGGACTATAAAATGGATAATGGACAAGTATGACGGTGGCGGCACAACATCCCCATCATCGGCACAGCCTCATCCGAAACCTTCTGCAAAGAAGACATCTCAGAAAAAAACACACAAACCATCCGGTCCACGAAGGGAGAATTCGGGACTTGCCGGAGTAACAAACAGAAGATAATGACAAGTAGAAAACAGCTGGCGATAAACCAACGTGCATTGTATGACGATGCCGTGAAGAACAAGATGTTCTGGAACGCCACACCATCGTTTCAGGAGTTTCAGCGTAGACTGCAGAGCCCGAAATACGTGCAGACCGTACAGGCAAACTATCGTGCGCACGGTCGCAGCGGAGATGCATTCGACACGCTTTCCGGTTTCCGTGACTACTTCTGCGTGTCTGACGAGGACAAGCAGGATATGACGCAGGGTGTCGGCAATATGATTGCCGATACAAAAGCACGGCTTGCAGGACAGCAGAGATACAATAAGCTCAAGCAGTTTCAGGATAAGCATAGAGACGGGTTGGGCTTTGGGGTGAAAAAACCTTTGTTTTTTGGGGTGAAAACACCTTTCACAAACGCCAATGTCGTTCGTGAACCGCTAACAGGCAGATATCTAACGTCAGACGGTGCGGAATATGCTCAAGAGTTTGAGGCGGCAAGAGCGCAGAATCAGCTTGACGAAACGGGCAAAAGATACACCGAAGCCGTAGAGCGAGGAGACCTTCCTTCTGCATTTGAGGTGCAGGACGAAGACGGCAACTATGCGCTTGTGGAAGACCTTGGTGTCAAGCCGGGCGTGCACGTCACGGAGAAGGGCAAGCAGCAGCAGCTTGCTGGTCTGGTCAATACGAGGAAGAGTGTGGAGGAGCAGTACAACGCTCTCTACCGCAAGTTGGAGGAGGACTTCAAGAGGAGCGCACCCTTCTCCATTAACACACATTCCCAATATGGAATAGACGATAACAATATGCGTCTGCAAGCCTATCTCAACAGCAATGCCCAATACCGCAGACTCAAGGCTCAGCTGCATCAGCTGGACAATGCCATCGAGGTGGGTGAAGAGGCTGTCAAGGGCAGAGCGGAGGACAGGTATGTGAAGAATGCGAAGGACATGTTAGGCCATGCCTACCGTGACCTGAAGAGTTTCGGTGCGTCCGCATTACGAGGCTTGTGGAATGCCGTATCTGACGTGTCAACGTGGGACATGGGTCTGCAGGACTTGCAGGATAACATGACGCTGTACACAACTGTCAAGAAAGCTCGTCAGAAAGGCTATAAGAACCTCAACAGCGAGGAGCGTCAGATGCTTGACGTGGCAGCTAAGACAGGTGCTTATACTGCTGAGAATCAGCAATACCTTGGCAGAGGATATAAGGCAGGAAACGTGACGGGCGAGTCTCTGCCGTTCATGGTGGAGATGGCTCTCAATCCGGCATCCGGTCTGGGCGAGGCTGTCATGTCGAAGTATATGCGCAATGCCATTGCGAAATACGGCAAGGAGGCTGTGCGCAAGGAGGCGTGGAAATACGTGACGAAGAAGTGTGGCTACCGTATAGCAGGTGATGTGCTCGGTGCTGCCCTTATGACGGGTACGACAGGTTCGGCACGAACTCTTGCTGATACATACGACAGACTCACCGGTGACATCAAGTCGACGTATGACAGCAAAGGCAAGATCGTGTATGACGGCACGGAGAACGAGGAGAAGGGCATCCTCAAGGCTTACCTTAAGGCATTCGGAGCGACCGCCATTGAAAACCACTCCGAGTTTGTAGGCGAATACTTCAATCCTCTGCTGAAGGGTGTCGGGGCTCTGACGATGAAGGGATGGAAGAAGGTGAACGCCAAGAGCGCAAACGCATTCCTTGACAACCTCAAGGATATGGGCAGTACGTCTACTGCCAAGTGGCTCGGAAATCTCTTCGACAAGACGCAATGGCATGGCACTATAGGCGAGTATGCGGAAGAGGTGGTAGGCAACATCGAAAACGCTCTTCTTGTAGGTGACAGCACCTTGGACACAAAGGAAGGTACGGGTGTGTTTAACCTTGACCAGAACATCGACACGTTCCTGGGCGTATCGCTGATGGGCGGTTTCTTCTCAACTCTCAAGACAGGAGCGTACGTCCGTGACAAGGTGAAGGGTGAGCGCAAGATACTCATGCAGCAGAGTCTTGACCTTGACAACAGCATCCGCTATGCGTTAGGAGCAGACCCGAGGCTTGCGGACAAGTGGAAGGAGTGGCGTGTGGCTCTGGCACAAGGTACTGACGAGGAGAAGAAACAGGCTCTCAAGGAGATATCGGAGAACACGAATGGCAACATCAAGAAAGCCATGTACGACTATTCGGCTAACGCACAGAAGATAGCAGGAATGGACAAGGCAACGCAGGGCGCCATCGAAGATGGTACGATTACACCGGAACAGGCGCAGCGTGACGCTGATATAGAACAGGCGCATGAGGAAGGGCTCGCAGCCGAAGGAACTGCACGCCATGACATACAGCAGGAACATCAGCTGAGGGAGAACAGTCTTGCCCGGATGCTCGGCATCAGCGCAGAACAGCTTGACCGCATGGAGGACGAGGACATCGAGTCAATGACCGGGCAGAACGACGCTCTTGACACAGCCATATATGACTATCAGACATCACGTGAGCGATATCAGGGTGTCATTGACAGAGCGACTGACGAGGTGGAACAGGCTGGCATTGACGCAGCACATCAGATAGACCTGTATACTGACCACTCGACTGGTCAGATACGTCCATGTGTCATCAAGGGCAACAACGGCAAGGAGGACTATCAAGGCTATATCGTCAACGGCAATATAGCCACACACCCGGACGGAGCTATTGATGTCAGCGGTAGCGACAAGATGATTCTCTACTTCGACCCGGAGACAGGCAAGATAGAGCATGGAGACGCATCCACTTTCGCTTCTCTCGGAGAGTCAGCTGACGCTACCGTGGCCCGTCAGCAAGCCATTGACGAGGCAAAGCAACAGGCAGCACAGGCGCAGAGCCGTGACATTGACAGAGGTGTCGGGGAAGACGGTAACGTGTCTGAGGCAATGCCTACCTTCCCGCAATCCTCAGATCAGGAAGAGCGCAATGCTGCAGACTTCGACATCGGGCAGGTTGTCAATGCCGAGACTGGTGAGGTTATACCCGTCTCCTTTGAGGAACTTGCAGAGGGCGAGAACGCCTATCTGACAGGCGGTCGTCCTGACGGCAAGACGAAAGACAGACTCAAGGTGACCATCGTGGACGCAGAGGGCAACGTCACAAATCGTATGATGAAACGTGGCAACGTGCAGGTGGACGGACGTATGAGTGCGGAGGATTTCCGTAACGCATACGAGGAGGCTGTAAGCTCACGGATTGCTCCGGAGGCAGACATGAACGGGCCGGAGAACAACGTGGATGAAGAGGGTGTTGTCGCTGGCGGTGCGGCTCCTTCTGCGGATACAGCAGCAACGTCAGGAGAGGAAGGGGCAGCATCGGAGCCAGCTGTCCGTGACAAGAACGGTAATCCGATTTATGATAAGATGCCGATATCTGCGACTATCGCAGACCTGTATGACGGTGCGCTGGATGATGCAGAGATTGACGGCTTTGTTTCCGCTCAGATTGCCGAGGCCGAGAAGGCTGTGGAGAAGATGGAGAAGAAAAAGCCGAAGGTCGGTACGGACAAGGCGAAATATCTGGCAGACAAGAAGGCTTGGGAAGAGGGCTTGCAGGAAGCGCAGCGTAAGGTGCAGTATTGGCAGGACGTGAAGGCAGAGGTGGATAAGATAACGACTCCCGAGGATGCCCGTGGCTACGAGGAGGAATTGAACGGTGATGCAGCTCAGGCGGCTTATCGTAACGGTTCTGACGCCGCTTCCTATGGTGTAAGGGAGGTTACTGCTGAGTTTATGCAGAGCGGTGATGTGAAGATTACGCCTGAATCGTATCGCAAGGAGACCGGCTTCGGTGCTGCAGAGCAGCGTGCCATGGTGGGTAAGATTTCGAAAGGCGGCAAGTCGATAGACAAGCTGGCTGAAGACCTTGAGGTATTTGATAGGGAAAACTATAATGGCATGTATTTCGGCGGTGACAGTTCGGTTGCCAAGGATGCCATATTGGATTATCTGTCTTCTCCAGATTCTCGCAAAGGTGTCAAGAAGATGCAGTCTGAGGCTGAACGTGAGTATGTGGAGGCTTATGAGGCAGAACGTGACAGATATTATCAGGAGAAGTACCACATGTCTTATGAGGAGTATCTGGTGTATTCTTCTCAGGAGATGCCTGAGTTGTTGCGTAAATATAGTAACTTTGACGAGCAGCTCTTCTTGGAGCGTTATGCGGACGAGATTGAGGCTGCTTTGCAAAAGCGTGAGGAACAATTAAAACAAGAAGAAAATGGAAAAGAAGGAAATGTCTCCGCAGGAGAAGAGTCTGGATATGGTCGAAGCAATCAAGTACAATCTGGCGAACGGACTGATGACACCGGAAGAGGTGAGGTCGGCAAAGACTCCGCAGGAGAAGTCGGCCCTCGCCATGAAGGCGTTGTTGAATCGGAAGCTGCATTGGGCAGTGGAGGAAGTACAAATCAACAAAGAATTGGAAGAGTACAAAAAGAAACACGGGCTGATGTAGCCGACCAAACAATGACCCATGACGAGGCCATTGCTTTTATTGCTGCAATGGAAAACCGTGCAGAGGTCGCTCCGTCTGTTGATTTGAGTATTGAGAATTGGGACAGCCTCTTTGGTCTGGATGGTATCGTGAATACGCCTATCGGTAAAGTAAAGATGGGAGACAACCAGTTTACCAAGATGATGCGTGAGGATAGGCATGGGAAGTTGGGTATGGTCAAGCCTACTCTCGAAAATCCCGATGCCATTTTGGAGGATGCAAGTAAGGCAAAGGCAGGAGATACCGAAGAAAGACCTTCTTCTTACATATTTGTCAAGGCGTTCAAAAAGTCTGATGGCTCACGTTACTACTACTTTACCTCTATAACTGTAAGTAAAGACGGGCTTGAGGTTGTGGTCTCAAATCAAGAAAAGAGGAAGAACGCTATTGCGAACCTCCTCTCTAAAGATAAGTTGGTTTGGAAACACGCCGATGATGTTTCTGATGCCTCAGACGTGGCACAAGGCTTATACTCGTCGCAAGGGAATGTGTCTGACCTCGCTACCGAGGGCACGGATGCGCCTCAAACCAGTATGTCAAATAATGATCCTACATCTTCTGGAAGCAAAGATACGAATAATACTGATACGAAGCAAGAGAATGAGGAGAAAAGTGCTGGTGGCGAGAAGGAACCGATGTCGCCCACCCCGGCTATGATAGACCGGATGATTGAGGAGCAGAGGGTGGATGATGTGTCCGAACTCCTTATCTCGTCGGAGCTGAAGAAGGCAGCGGAAGGCATTGCTGAGGCATTCGGAATGAAGGTGGTGTACCTTAAGAAGGTATTCATCAAGTCAGACGATCCTGCTGTAGAAGACTTTGAGGGCAACGGCTTTGTCCGCAACGGTGTCATCTATCTCTCGCTCAAGGAGGCGGACATCGCACAGTTTACGTTCGGTCATGAGCTTCTGCATCAGCTCAAGCAGATAGACGCAGACTCTTATATGCGCATCCGTCAGAAGGTGATTGACGTGATGGGACGCAAGGCGTTTGAGATGGAGGTCAAGGCACGTCAGATGACGTATGCCAATGTCCCCGGCTACACATTGTTCGAGGATTATGCCGAGGAGGTTATTGCCGATACGCTCGGTGATATCATCACACATACTGATATGCTGCCTAACATCGCCCGTAGTCTTAAGGATAATCCTTCTTTGCTTGACAGATTCCTCAAGGTCGTAGACAATGTGCGACAGTACTTCCGTGGCAAGATAGGAGGTGCGCTCGGAGACCTCGTCAATGACATCCGCAACACGTACGAGATGACCGCACGGCAAGGTGCGGAGAGAGACAAATTCTCCCTTCGTCTTGCCGAAGCCAAGAACAACACCGACAAGAATCCGTCACAGGCTCAGAAGGAAAGTGGCAACTACCGCAAGGGACACATACGTTTCGGAGGTTACAACTACACCATTGAGAATCCGCAAGGGTCCTACAGGTCAGGCGTGGACGAGAACGGCAAGAAGTGGAAGCAGAAGATGAACAACACCTACGGCTACATCCTCGGCACTAAGGGCAAGGACGGTGACCATCTTGATATGTTCATCAATGACAATGCTGACCTCGACAGCTGGAACGGCAACGTGTACGTAGTGGACCAAGTGTTTCCGGACGGCTCGTTCGACGAGCATAAGGTGATGTACGGCTTCGATTCCGAGGAGGAAGCAAGAAAGGCTTACCTCTCAAACTACGAGCAGGGATGGCAGGGTCTCGGCAATATCACCGGAGTGAGCAAGGAAGACTTTGACCGTTGGCTTGAGAAGAGCGGCAGGAAAACAAAGGCTTTCAGCGAATACAAGAATGTGAAGTCAGAAAGTGCCGAGTCTCCAAAGACAGGTGCATTTGGAACTATATACACCCAGTTCAAAGGCAAACCACAAGAAGCTATTGCTTTCCTCCTCGAAAAGAAAGAGGGTGAAGCTGTGGGCGCATTGCACCATAAAGACATTGGCGACATTGATTTGGTATGGGGAAAAGAAGGAACTGCCAAAAGCGACGGCTTTGGTCTTGCTAAACTTGCCAAATACCATCCAGAAGTTCTTGGTAACCTGCAAGAGATACTTGATGCTATGGTTGTTGTCAAGCGCACAGACAATCGTGTGCAACTGGAAAGTGAGACGCATCAAGCATCGGTGCGCCTAACATGGGACAGTGAGAAAAAGAATTGGTTGCTTACTGCCTTTGAAAAGAAAAACAGTGTCTCCGACAATACGACAGACACTGTAGGAACCGCAGAAGGCGGCAAGCGGAATGACACTGCTACTCCGCAAAACACTGTTTCTGATGGTAAAGATACAATAAAACCTTCTAACAGCCAAAAGAAAAATGTAAAAAGCAACAAAAAAACACCTTTTTCACTGAAAAATGACAGGACTCTTGCAGGTGTCCATAACATTACCGAGGAGAAGCTGTTGAAGGCTATCAAGCAGGGTGGTCTTGCCAATCCGTCTGTGGCTGTTATTGATTCTAGTAAGCAGAACCATGATGACTATGGTGACATTTCTCTGATATTGCCTTCTGATAAGGTGGCTAAGAGAACTGGAAAGAACGCTGGTACTTGGCAGGGCGATGCTTGGACTCCTACCTATCCGCAAGTAGAGAGACAGATGAGCAATAAGGGGGCTGAAAAAGCTTCTAATGATGTTAGTTCTGTTCCTGGCGATATGTATAGCGAGGTAAGAAGAGGACTTGACCGATGGCTGGATGGTGGAGAGGAAAACTCTGCTATGGCTTATATGTTCCTTCACGAAAAGGGTGTGGCTCCTGAACCGAAGAAGATTCAGCCTAAGTTTAGTGATGAAGCATATAACGAGTTGAAGTCTATTACTGCTGGAAACTTCAATATCTATGGTATCGGCAAGGCTGATGCTCGGAAGGTCTTGGATATGTACATTGATGCAAAGTTTGATGGCGATAAGGATTTGTATGAGGAGAAGACCAAGGCTTGGCTGGAAAGAAATAAGTCTATCGTTGATGCTGGTGCTAATGGTGGAATGAGATATGCCATTGCCAAGGAGAATGTTGAACTATATGATGAATATGGTTTCAACTACAAGGGTGTTCAGACTTTCGTCCGTGATGTAGAGTATGACCATCGTAAGACTGGCGTTGACATGAATGCTACACTTAATGAGGTTGAGGACTACATTAAGACTAATAACCTGACAGATGAGTTCAATACTTGGATGGAAGGTAAGGAAAAGGAATATGGCATTAAAGAGGTAATCTTTGATGGCTTTACTCCTAGCGGCAATCGTAGATATGTGCCAAACACCTTGGAGAATGTTTCCGAGATAATGAAGAAACAAGGTAGAAATGGTTCAACTGGAACATCGGTATCTTTCCAAAACTTTGCTGCCAGGTTGATGCCTTCTTATGGAACATTGAAGGATATTCGCTCCAAGAAGGGCTTATTGACTTCTGACCGAGAGAAATTGGATAAATTCAGAGAAAAGTGGTCGAATGTATTCTTTGAACTTGGCATGAAGTGCCAGCCTGATGCAACTGGTACTTTTGACGATTATGGTTTGGCAAGACTTTCTGAGGCAGCTATGACCAGTGATCCACAAGCCTATTTGAAGAAGGAGTATAATGTGGATTTCTCAGACGAGGACACAAAACGTTTGAAGGAAATGGTTAAGGCTATCAAGGAAGAGTCCCCAGCCATGTACTTCGAGACCAAGTTTGAACGTCCTGTAGGCTTTGATGAGTTCTCTTCCGCTGTGGTTCCAACAACGGCTAGCAACGAGGTAAAGCAGGCTTTGCAGAATGCTGGTGTGCAGATTTACGAATATGATAAGGAGAAGGAAGGTGACCGCAGTAGGGCATTCAATGAAGCTATCAATAGTAGCGACAACATCCGCTTCTCTCTTGACAAAGACAAGGGTACTGTGGTTTCTCCGTCTAAGCCCTCTAAGGCTGAGGCGGTGCTGCGTGATGCCGTGATTGACCGTCTGCGTGAGAATGGCATGGAGGTGATTAATGACGTGGCTGAGGGGCAGAAGGTGCTGGACGAGGCGAACGGAAAGGGCAAGCTCCAAATGGGTGATGCGCCTGAGACTTTTGCTGAGCGTCAGAAGCTGGCTGTTGAAAACCGAGGTGTAGTGATGCCTGGGTTGAATGAAACCTATGTTGAGGTTGTGAAGGATATTCCGAGACATGGATATACTGGCACCATAGCTGAAGCAACACGTGAAGCCATTGATGCAGCGAAAAGGAAGTATGCAGGAAAGGAATTGACCTATAATAATTATGGAGTCAACTTCAATTATACAATATCTGCTAATGCTATTGAAATTTGTTTAAGCCCCAAACATCAGAATTTGAGTGCAAACAAAGGCATACATTTGGCATTGGCAGAACATTTAGAGGAAGTTATCAATAATAGTATTGAAGTAGAAGAACATCCTGATTATGTAAAAAATAATGGTACACGCGGAAATAATGGCTCTGTAAACACAGAAGCTCTTATGCATAGGTTCTATGGCGTAGCCGTTATTGATGGTACTCCTTTTAGAATAATGACGCTTATGCGTGAAGGAAAAGACTCTGCTACAAGTAATGGTATCCATTCTTACGCAGTACAAAAAATAGAAGTGCTCGACAATGACTTGCCAAGCACTTCTAATGGTGTGGGTAGCATTCCCCAAGTGAAATCGGGGTCTCTCTATCCGCTTGCAAAGTTACTAAAAGGAGTTGAAAAAGCGTACGATAAGGGTAAATATTTGCTTGAGGAGAGCAAAAAACGTTCTGCGGGTCTTCGTGAGCAGCGTGTTTATCATGGCAGCGGTGCTGATGGCGTGCGTTTCTTCCGTACTGCGAACGGTGAGGCATACGGCTTTACTGTTGGTGGCAGGATTTATGTTGATCCGAGGATTGCTACGAGCGAGACCCCGGTGCATGAGTATGCTCATTTGTGGGCTTCTGCCTTGAGAAGCGGTAATGCGGAGGAGTGGCAGAATGTTGTGGGTCTGATGAAGGACTCGAAGGTCTGGGATGAGGTGAAGGGACGTTATCCTGAGCTGAAGACCGATGACGAGATTGCTGACGAGGTGATTGCTACTTATTCGGGCAGACGTGGAGCCGAGCGTCTGCGTGAGGAGCAGCGCAAGATAGCCGAGGGCGATGGCGGTGTGTTCGAGAAGGCTGAGGCTATCAGTGCCTTGGAGAGTGTGAAGCGTGCCTTGAAGATGTTCTGGAAGGGTGTGGCTGACTTCCTGCACATTCACTACAAGAGTGCGGAGGAGGTGGCTGACCGTGTGATGAAGGACTTGCTTGAGGGTGTGGACCCGAGGAAGATGGGGGATGGTGTTGATAGGCAGCTCTATGCATCTCTAGGCGTTTCTAGGGCTTTGGGTGAGGAGGCTGCTGAGGGTGGGCCTCGCTATGCCTCTTTGGCCCTTTCTGAGCAGCAGCTTGATGGCGATGATACCATCCGCTTCTCTCTGAGACAAGAACCTGCTCCTAAGGTAACCAAGAAGGGTTATGCGGTCTTCATATATAAAAAGCTGAAGAACGGAGGATACAAGCTTGTACCGAAGATGTTGTCCAATGACCCCGGAGCTCCTGCCCAGACTTGGCTTAATGCCGACACCGGCTACATGAAGCGAGACGAAAACGGAGAACCGTTGCAGAACACAAACGGAAGAGCGAGTGTTAGTGTGAACGGAAGCCAAGCAGGTGGCAACAAGTCCAACAAACTGGCTTGGAGACCGGGCAAGCACTTGGCAATGTATCCTAACGCTTCGCAGTTCAAGTCACCAGATGGCACGATACCGAAGGACGTGATTTTCTTTGAGGTGGAGTATGCAGCAGACCCTGATCTTCACAAGCAATACCAACGTAACGCTTGGGAATTGGGCATGAACGACAACGGACAATACAGGAACAACCAAGGCGGTTTGCCATACATACCCAAGGACAGTTACTATCTCTATCGCACCAACAGCATTTCAGAAGGCGCAACGCCAATGATTATCACAGGCGCATACAAGATTAACAGAGCTTTGACTGACGCTGAGGCAAAGGAACTGAACCAGAATGCAGGCGGTATGTGGTGTCCCCGAAAGGGAGGTGACCTTACAGAAGAGAAGCTCAAGGATATGGGGCTTGATGATAAGGGTCTCAAGAAGATGACCGAAAGCTTCGACATGGATATCATCAAGGAGAGCCATGACGAGAGTGACGAGGCTCGTCTGCTTCCCGGCTACAGGAGCAGGGAAATCAATTGGGAGGACAAAGACCTCATACATTCCATCGAGGAGAACGGACAAAACATCAATGACTACCGTGACGGATACGTGGCACCCGAACATTCGGAAGAACCTACAATCCGCTTCTCTCTTGACAAAGACAAGGGTACTGTGGCTTCTCCGTCTAAGCCTTCTAAGGCTGAGGCGGTGCTGCGTGATGCCGTGATTGACCGTCTGCGTGAGAATGGCATGGAAGTGATTACTGACGTGGCTGAGGGGCAGAAGGTGCTGGACGAGGCGAACGGAATGGTTCGCTTGATGGGTAGCAGGACGAACAAGAAGATGAAGGAGATAGCCGATGTTCTTAGTGAACATGAATTATCTGAGCAACAAAAAACTGTAGTAGACGTTTATAGCGGTAAGACAGACAACCTGCAACTTGAATTATCTCGTAATGATGGAAGCAGACGTATTGTCATACGTCAGGGGAATGACAACAAAGCAGGTACGAAACATAGTGTATATCGGCATTATGGGACTACAGAAGGTGTCATCACTGCTGAGGATATACTTCTTATTCCTGAAGTTCTGAATAAAGGCGAGCGCAAGTCAATTAAACGTGGCAATACGCAACTCTACGAATATGTGTTAAGGAACGTAGATGGCGCAGAGTATACCGTCTTGACAGAAATAAATAATAGGGGTAAGGAGACTTTTGCTGACTTCTATAGTAACAAAAAAGTTTCATCAACTGCTCGTAAAACACGCTCCTCGGAGGCACAAGCAAGACTTGACGAAACTTTATCTGCTGCAAAGGTAGAAGAAAAATCTAAAACTGCAAATAAAAGCGGAGAAAAACTTCGTGAGCAGCGTGTTTATCATGGCAGCGGAGCTGACTTTGAGGCTTTCGACCATGGGCACATGGGCGAGGGTCAGGGAAGTCAGGTCTTCGGTTGGGGCACTTATGTGACAAGCAGCAAGGCTATTGGTGAGAGCTATGCGGAATCTTCTTCCCGTACCGGTGGAATGGAGTATACCGGTGATGCGCTTACTGCTGACGAGGCAAGTCTGGTCGGTTCCTTATTTATATCCGGTATGAGTTCTTATCACGAAGTGGAGGAGTTTTTGGAGAAAAGCGCCAACAGTGACAAGCCTGGAGCGAAACGCAGTGCGAATGCGCTTGCTTTGCTGAGAAAGACCAAGCCAGAGGATTGGAGGCTTCCTGAGATTGGTAAGAGACAGCTCTATACAGTTGAGATACCTGAGGACAACGGCAGTAACTATCTGGACTGGGAGAATCCTTTGAATGATGCTCAGAAGGAGATTCTGAAAGAGGGTCTGATGGCAGCAGGGGTCAGCGTCGAATACTTCAAGGGGCTTGGCTTTACTCTTGATTCGTCCTTTAAGTACGTGTACTCTGCTTCGCTTCCGATGATGCTACGTGGTGTGCATGTTGGTGAAGCCGACAATGTAAAAGAGAAGGCAAGCAGGTTCTTGTCCGGTCTTGGCTTTACGGGTATCAAATACCCTGCTGGCACTATTCATGGCGGTGCAGAGAAGGGGGACATGAATTATGTCATCTTCAACGAGAAGGATGCGAAGATTACTGACCATGTAAGGTTCTTCCGCACTGCGAACGGTGAGGCTTATGGTTTTACTGTTGGCGGTAAGATCTATGTTGACCCGAGGATTGCTACGAGCGAGACCCCGGTGCATGAGTATGCTCATTTGTGGGCTACTGCTCTGAGAAGCGGTAATAAGGAGGAGTGGCAGAACGTTGTGGGGCTGATGAAGGACACGAAGGTCTGGGATGAGGTGAAGGAGCGTTATCCTGAGCTGAAGACCGATGACGAGATTGCTGACGAGGTGATTGCTACTTATTCGGGCAGACGTGGAGCCGAGCGTCTGCGTGAGGAGCAGCGCAAGATAGCCGAGGGCGATGGCGGTGTGTTCGAGAAGGCTGAGGCTATCAGTGCCTTGGAGAGTGTGAAGCGTGCCTTGAAGATGTTCTGGAAGGGTGTGGCTGACTTCCTGCACATTCACTACAAGAGTGCGGAGGAGGTGGCTGACCGTGTGATGAAGGACTTGCTTGAGGGCGTGGACCCGAGGAAGATGGGGGAAACAAAGGATGGTGGAGTGCGATTCAATGCTAAACAAAAAAGAGCACTTGAAACCGCCTCTCTTGGAAATGCTCCAAGGTCATTAACTGTCGTTTCCAGTGCTACTGGTGCAAAGATACTAAATAGTATTGATAAACTTGTGGAATCATTGGAAAAATCTGCAACTCAACCAAAAACTTTCATTGGTAATGTGGCAAAGGCTCTTGGTGCAAGCAGGTTTGGCAGTGGTAGCGAATATGCTACTTTCGAGACCAAGAACGGTGATATCGTAACAATACGCCTTGCAAACCATAATGCTCACGTTTCTGGCTTTGACCATAATGGCAAGGATAATGGTATTAGCATTGTTATCTCTCCTAAGCCAAATGAGGGCATTACAAACGATGGCAATGCTCATATCACGGAGTTTTATTATGACTCTATCAAGCTGCGCAGGGCTGACGGCAAGCCTTTGGCTGAGATTGTGCGCTCTATTAAGCAGGCTCTTTATAGCGGTGAGTTCAAGGACACGACTGGACTTGCCGAGCGTCAGGAGGTGAACGGCGAGGATGTGATTCGCTATCAGTTCATCGGTGAGAAGGGTGCTGCTGAGGCTGACCATGCCGAGGAGGTGAGCGTTCGTCTGGACAATCTTTCTGTCGCCCGTGAGATGGAGGCAGAGAAGAAGGATGCCAAGGCTATCAAGATGGCTACTGGCTGGGAGCGTGGTGCTGACGGCAAGTGGAGGTATGAGATTGCGGACTTGAAGGAGTTTGACCGCAATGGCAACCTGCTGTATCGAAAGCATCATCCGGACTATGCTCGTTATATTGAGCTTCAGGACAAGGACTTAAAGAATCTGTTAGAGGACGGTGAGAAGCTGACAGACAAGGAGCGAGAGGAGTATGAGGCGTTGTCGAAGAAGTATGAGAGTGATAAGTTCGGCGGCGAGAAGCTGGACAACATTCATACGCTGGAGGCTTATGTGGATGCTCCTGAGTTGTTCAAGGCTTATCCTGAGCTGAGGAACGTCCGTGTGACGTTCAAGGATACAGGTGGCTGGGAGACAGCGAGCTACTATGCTATAAGCGACGTCATTGACTTTAATGTTGATGACGTCGGTGAGATTGTCGTGAACACGGGTAAGGTGACAGCCAACATGCGTACCAAAGAATTGAAGTCGGTGTTTTTGCACGAGATACAGCATGCCATTCAGGTGATTGAGGGTTTTGCTGAGGGTGGCAGTCCGCAGTATATGAAGGGCCTGTATTCCGATTATTTTTTGCAGGATTATTCCTCATCTCAATTGCATGAGTTAGCTGAGTTAAGAAGGATAGCGGAAAATAAGGTGAAGCGTGGTGAATATAAAAGGATGAGCTATGCCGTAAAAAATGTAATTAAGGCGGCAAAGGAACATGGCTTTTATCCTACTTGGGCTGAATCTTTTGATAATAATCCTAATAGTGTGACGACTGTTTATGACACATTGGTGAAATTCCCTTCCGAAATACTCGACAAGGCAGTTTTAATAGACGAAAAAGACCTCTACAGACGTGTTGCTGGCGAGGTTGAGGCTCGTAACGTTCAGGAGCGCATGGGTATGAGTGCTGAGGAGCGCAGGGCGAGTCTTGCTGCTGAAACGGAGGACGTGGCAAGGGAGGACCAGATATTCCTAATGGGGAATGGTGTGAGCGAAATGGGCAGTCGTGTGGGAAAACGTATGGCTGAAATTGGCGAGCACTACGAGGACAAAGCGTTGACAGATGAAGAGCGTCCGATAGTGGATGTTTTCTGCGGTCGTAATGACAATCTAAAGGTTTCTATTGAACGCGATGGAAAATCTTTAGTATTGATGATGCGTCAAGGTAGCGAGAATGGTGCTGGCACGAAGCATTGTCTTTACAGACATTATGGTACAGGTGTAGGCTACCTAACCGCTGATGATATTCTGAAGATACCTTATATTATGGCAAATGGTTTTGCCAAAGAAAAATTGCGTGGAAAAAGCCGTTTGGTTGAATATACGTACAAAGACGAACAGGGTTGTGAATATACTCTGCTTACAGAAAAGAAGAAGGGTTTTGAGATTTTCAATGACTTCTATACAAACAGAAAAGCATCATCACTCAGTACGTTCAACACGTCAGAAGACGCACACACTGGTAGTGACAATGCTTTAATAGGTGCAAAGTTAGGCAATGTTTCTGAGACGGCAAAGGAATCTGAGGGAAAAGATAGGCAGCACTATGCATCTCTAGGCGTTTCTAGGTCGTTGGATAAGGAGGCTGGTGAGGGTGAGCCTCGCTGGGCCTCTTTGGGCCTTTCTGAGCAGCAGCTTGATGGCGATGATACTATCCGCTTTTCTCTGAACTATGACAAGTGGAACAGGGAGATGGCTTCGTGGCTGAAGCGTAACCGTCTTCCCAAGAACGCACAGCGTCCGGTTGTTCCACAGCGAGAAGCTGGCGAGAGTGACTTGCACTTCGCTGGTCGGTTGGCGAAATACAACCAAGACAAGGCGCTGTGGAATACTGCACCCAAATATGAGGGACACCTGTCGTCCGGTATGACGGCACGTGGAGAATTCAACTACGAACTTCAGCGAGGAGCCGTCCTTAAGCGTATCGCAATACAGGACAGCATGCTTGCCATCCGCAAGGCTCAGGAGGCTATTGCCCGTCATTCGGGACTTCTGAAGGTCGGAACTTTTGAGGATGCCTACATGGCAGAGAACAACAGTCACGGCAAGGCGAAGAACGAGTTTGAACAATACGACCAAGAATACCTCGAACCATTGCGCAAATGGTTTAACGTCATGATGAAGCGTCTGGACGGAAGCTATAACAACGTGACAAACTATATGATAGCGAAGCACGGACTTGAGCGTAATGCGCATATGGTGTTTATGGCAGCATTGGAGGCAGAGGCAAAGAAAGCCATCGGCAACACTCAGCCGGACGCAAAGCGACTGAGGGCGCAGATGGTGCACGATGCCTACAGACAATACAAGGCAGACTCTCGCAGACTTATCAACGATGCTGACTATGAGGCAGGAAAATACGACTACGCACAGTGGCGCAGGACAGACGATGCCATCCGCAAGAGCTATTGCAGCAACTATGAATCCTTCAGATACGACAAGGGAGGGGTGGTAAGGGACTATTCAGGTCTGTCCTCACTCTTCCGGAACGAAACTGACTTCGAGGAAAAGGCAGCGGAACTGTGTGCCGACATAGAGAGCAAGAACGGACATGAGACATCCGAACTGTGGGATGCGGTAAGACAGGCGACAAGGCAGATTCTCAAGAACAGCCATGACGCAGGAATGATGTCTGACGAAACCTATGACTATGTAAGAGGAATGTACGAGCATTACATTCCGCTTCGTGGATGGAACGACTCGGCAGCGGATGAAGTCTGGGATTACGCAGGAGGTGGGCGTGGCGTGTTCAACGCTGCTCTCAAGGAGGCTCACGGAAGACAGTCTCTTGCCGATGACCCTGTGGCATACATCATGAACATGGCTGAGTCCGGCTTTCTTGTCAACAACAGAAACTGGGTGAAGCAACATTTCCTCACAATGGCGATGAACCATCCTTCGGATTTGCTTACGGTAAGCAAGGCATGGTATGTAAAGACCAAAGACCAATTCGGCAACGAGGTATGGATTCCGGCTTCGCCCAACATCCCGGCGGACGAGACCGACCCGGCTGTGATAGAGGCCGCTTTGGATGCCTTCCGGACAAAGATGGAGCAGATGGAGCTGAGCGGTGACGCTACCCAACAGCGAGGCAGTCTGAACATAGAATATCCTCAGACCAAATCAGAGGAGCGTGAGCATGAAGTACGTGTAATGAAGGATGGCGAAGAGTATGTTGTGTATGTGAACGGAGACCCGCAGCTCGCCCAGGCTCTCAACAATACAAGGGCAATGCGAGTAAGGGAGCATGAAGGAAACTTCGAGAAAGCCTGTGCTTGGCTCGGCAGGAAGATGGCAGCGGTCTACACATCCCTGTCTCCGCTGTTCGTCCCTTCGAACTGGGCGAGAGACACAACCATGACCCTTGCTTCGACAGCCATCCGTGAAGATGCACGCTACAACTGGCTGCTCAGAACCAAGTTTATGCGTCCGGACGTGCAGATGCGTATGTTCGGCCTTGTGAAGGAATATCAGAACGGCAAGCTGCGTGAGAAGGTAAAGAGCCGCACGGCGACCAAGACGGAGGAGAACTTCTGGAACTTCATGATTAACGGCGGCGAGACGGGCTTCGTCTCAACGATGGACGTGGACGCATTCCGTGAGAAGATTCAGCGTGACCTGAAGGACATGGGCAGGACGAGACTTAATCCGGTCAAGGTAGGCCATACGATAGCAGACAGCGTGGAATATATCAACAGAGTGATTGAGGATTCGAACCGATTCGCCATCTATCAGACAAGCATAGAATACGGAAGAGGCATAGAAGAGGCAGTGCAGGATGCCAAGAACGTGACGCTCAACTTCAACCGAAAGGGAACGGGCGAGATGGGCATGTCGGCAATACGTCAGCTGTATCTCTTCATCAATCCTGCCATACAGTCCCTTCAGACACTCGGAGCATTGGCGAAGGACCACAAAGCCAAGTTTACGGCTGTCACTTCGGCGTGGATGGCGAGCGGCATGCTTGTGCCTCTCTTCAACGAGCTGATGTTCAACCTTGCATCCGCTGCGGCAGGAGGCGGCGGTGACGACGATGACGAGTTTAACCCGAAGGAGGAGTACTGGAAGTTCAGCTCTTTTGACAGACGCAACAACTGTATCCTGTGGATTCCGTTCACGCATAACTTCATCAAGATACCCTTGGCACCGGAGTTCCGCGGCTTCTACGGCATCGGAGACATGGTGGCATCAGCCATGTGGGGAGGAGAGAACGCTAAGGAATCGTGGAGCAACTATGCTGCCGACCTCATGGGGCAAATCATAGACCTCTCTCCGCTTGACCCTGTAAGCTATGACGGCAACGTCTTGGTGTCCCTGATGCCAAATGCCATCAGACCTTTGGTGGAGATAGCCCAGAACGTGACGTTCACCGGAAAGCCGATCTATAGAGAGAGTGACTTCAACAAGTATGACCCGTCCTTCAAGAAAGCTTATGCCGGAACACCAGACTTCCTGCTGAGGTATTCGAAGTGGATGAATTCGATAGGCAACAAATATCCCGAGGCGCAGCAGGGTCCGGTGGAGCAGACCGCTGTGGGAAGGTACGCCAACAACCCTGCAGTCATCGATCATCTTCTCAAGTCGTATCTCGGAGGCATGTACACGTTAGGCTCCCAGATAGCAGGAGCTATAACCAAGGCTTCTGACGAGGAGACAAGGAAGGACTTCAAGACCGCTGACATTCCTTTCTTCAGCAAGTTTGTGGCTAATCCGAACGACAGACCTCAGAGCAAGAACAAGGGAGATGCGTATTGGCAGGACTTCGAGAAATACCAACGCACGTCACATACCTTGGGAGTGATTCGTCAGGACGCCCGAAAGACAGGCAACTTCAGCGTGCTTGAAGATTTCTACAAATCGGAAGAGTACAAGGAGATGAAGGAGTACGAGCCGAAGGCGAAGCAACGTAAGGAGGAGCAGAAGTACGAGAGATGGAAGGAGGAAGGCAATGCCGACCTTTATCAGCCTCATCAGCAGACTGGCGAGGACGTATACAAGCGTCACTCAACTCCTGCCGATGACTTCGAGGACACCAAGGCATCAATCCTCTATCAGAAGATTAAGCCGGCAAAGGACATCTTCGACTTGGCTGACATAAACACGCCATCCGGCATGGACACCTTCAACAAGTACTATGACCTTGCAGGAAAGGTGGAGGAGGCTCATTCTGTAAAGAAGGAGATGAACGCCATTGTAAAGAGCTTTGTGGACGGCGAACACAAGGCTACGTTTGACCCTGAGAAGATGAAAGAGTACAGAGCACTACGCAAACAGTATCTGCAACTTGTGGAAGAAGGCAACCGGATGTTCGAAAAGATAAAAGCGCAGCGCAATTAATAAATAAAAGGTAGGCAGGAGTATTCTTGCCTACCTTTGCAAAAAACAAGAAATGGTATACAAGATACTTAAAGGCAACAGCTTCTATCTCCATGTGCTTATTGACAAGGTGGAGATGACATGGGGCAGCAGACGGTCAGCGTCCGTCAACGTCCTCGGTCTGCAAGACCTTGTCGTAAAGATGCTTGGTGACTTCTACTGTTGCGAAACCTACGTTCTGAAGGAGGTGAAACGCACAAGTTCGGAGGTTGTATGCCTTATCCCGCCTACAATGGATATCGGCAACTACAGCTTGCAGGTGAAATGGAAGGACGGAGAGAAGCAGTTGACGAGCAAGGAACGTGGCATCGTGCAGATTGTCAGTGACAACAGGCAGACCATGGTCCCCGCAGGAGTGATAGACGGAGAGTTTACGGGACTCTACAACCTCCGCTATTACATCACCGATGACCTCAGCACGTCCGCAATACCCGACAATACCGATATGGACATAAGGGATATGGACATCACCGACATCAATGCCTTGAAGTCTTATATGACGGGCGGTATGCCCATGCGGTTGCGTCTTGTGGACAACGGAAAGCCCGTAGGCGTCATAGACATGTGGAGCGACAGCAGCCATCATCAGTTATGGCAGGTGGTGCAGACAAGCTACACGCTTGAAAACTTTGACTACAAGACAATGACGGGTGAGCTGACCGTCAATTCTCCTCATGCAGACGGACGCTCCTACGTGTACCGAAGGTTCTACAATGCGAAGAAGGAGGAGACCGAAGGTGTGCAGCCGATGACATGGTCAAGATGGAGCGCAGGGCTTGACTATTGGACAGAGCAGAAATTCAGCGCTATAGGCAATACGCTTGAGAAGCTTACCGACGGTGACGGCAACCTGAACACATCAGCCATCCCGACACAATACAGGGAGGTGCTGTCTTTCCAAGGCTTTGTGATGGGGACGGTATCATTGGAGACGCTGGTCCAGACGTCCGACTCTGTTCCTGTCTTCGACTTACAACGCAAGAAGTTCATCGGAAAGAAGAACGACAAGTATTACAGTACTTTCCCCGGCTGTGCATTCTATGGAGATCAGGATGATGAAGGAGTGACACCCAAAAGGGAATGCGTATACATGGACGCAAGCCAGAACCCGCAGCATCTGTATGCATGGAGTGAGGAAAACAAGACATTTAATGAGGTATCGTCACAAGGCGGCGGTATCATAAACGAAGAAACAATCGACAGTATTATTAACAATACATTTAACAATTAGTACTTATGGCAGAATATCTTGACAAAACAGGTCTACAGCACTATACCGAGAAGCTGAAGACCTTCGTAAACAAGCAGGTATCCGACAACAAGGTTGCTATTGGCGAGACAGCCGGAAAAGCCTATCCGGGCGAGAAGGGCAAGGCCAACGCTGACTTCATTTCGGGCATCAAGGCAGGAAACCGTCCTTTACCGACACCTGTACTGTCGGGCAAATGGAGCGTCTTCAACAATGCAGGAGTGGCTGTAACCTCCATGGACTCGACCGACCTCAACGTGACTCTTGAGGACGGCTACCTCGCACAGTGGAGCGGTTCGTTCAAGTGGACGAGAGCGGACGGCTACAAAGACCCGACAGTAGTGACCGGCAACTGGAACGTCGTTCCTGCAAGCGGTGTGGCATCAAACACTTACACGATGCTTAACAAGGCTTCCTCCAACGCTTCCGTCAGCGTAACCATCGGTGCGCCCAAGACAGGTCTTATGGTAAGCGGACAGGACGTGAAGCCAGCATCCGGCAACGACACCAAGTCAGCCTCGGCAAATGTGGTCTTCAAGCGCAGATTCTACTACGGATTTGCTACATCCGCCAACGTGACGGCAGATGTCATCAAGGCAATGTCAGGCACAAAGCTTGACACCACCAAGACACAGCGTCTCAACGGCATTTCGGCAAACGACTCACAGTATTATGTCATCGCCTACCCGAAGAGCATGGGCGAGCTGACAAAGATTGTGCAGAACGGAGCGACACCGCTGCTCAATGGCGGTTTCGTGAAGAGTGAGGTGAAGGTCACCAATGCAGCAGGTCTCGCTATTGACTATTACGTCTATAGAACCGAGAAGCCCGGAGCTCTTAAGGATAACTCATTTCTTGAAATAGCATAAAGAAAGGAACATAAAATGGCACTTAAACAAGCGAATACATTAGCACCTGCCAATACCTCCGCAACAGGTTTTGCGTTAGGTGATGCACGTCACATAGGCGGTCACCGAGTAGTGGCATCCCTTGATGCTCTTATCAAGCTTCAGGACTGGCAGCTCCTTAACCCCGGCGAGTCCGATACCGCATTGGCTCTCGGACAGGAGTGGTACGTAAAGGGCAGCGGACACTATAGACTTGTATCATGGGCAGACCGAAAGGCAACCAATGGCTGGCGTAAGGTGGTTGACCCAAACACCATCGACACGACTCTTTTCCAGATTGTCTCCGCTCTCCCTTCAACGGGCATCAACAAGAACAAGATCTATCTCCTGCTCTCGGATAGATCAGAAAACAAGAATGTCTATGCCGAATATCTCTACACGGGCGATACGGCCAACTTCGATGCCTCGAAATGGGAGAAGCTGGGTGAGGCTGCCGTCAAGCTTATCGTGGACACAGCTCTCAGTGACACATCCGTCAATCCGGTGCAGAACAAGGTTGTCAAAAAAGGGATAGATACAGTTCAGAACAATCTTAACGCCCACACCGGCAACAAGCAGAATCCGCACGGAGTCACCAAAGACCAGGTAGGTCTTGGCAATGTAACAAACGAGGCGCAGATACCCTCACGCCTGATGGGTGCAAAGAACGGTGTAGCTGCTCTTGACGGTGACGGACACGTCAAGGACAGCCACCTGTGGGATGCCTCGGAAGGTTCCCACGGTCTCATTTCAGCAGACGACTGGAAGAGACTTGATGATGTGTACGGTGTGTACGACAGCAAAACCATGATGGTCAAGGAGGGCGCTATCCCCACATCCGCATACGGCGTGGTTGAGTTCGGCGGAATGACATCTGGAGAAACCACCATGGGAGGTTCTGCAACACGTGGAAAGATAATGTTCAACACAACCAAGAAGTGTTTTGTTGAGGTTGTCGGCTCGACACAGTATACTGCGCTTAGTGGCGGAAACATGTATGGCACTCTTTCCGGCGGACTGACCAAGCCTACGGCAGGAAAGATTTACTCAATGGGCACAAGCCTGTATATGCTTGACGCTACGTCAGGCGGTCTTGTCCTTATCAACGGCAGGATAGACGAGACCTACATCAACACATTGTTCTAATGTTAATTCATCGCTACGCTCACCTTATCGGTGGGCGTGGCTCAATATACTACTACTATGGCATATCTTGACGATAAAGGTCTCTCCCACCTTGTGGCTAAGCTGAAGAGGACGTATGCGACCTCAACACACAACCATAACATCACATCCCTTAACAACGTAAGCGTGACATTGGAGAACGCCACCACGGGAGGCTGGAGCGCTATAAGCAACGACTACGCAAAAGGCACATGGCTCAAGGTTATCAAAGGTGCCAATAACGCTCCCGCATGGTACGCCCAAAAATACGCAAGCGGCCTTGCTTTCGGCGTAGGCGACATCAAGGGCGTGCTGTCATTGTCGAACTCCTTGGCAAAGGTGAGCTTCGCCTCCGGAGGCATTGCGCGAGGGACTCCAGGCTGGCATTTCACATTGGCAGGAACAGCAGAGAAAGAGTATAGTCTTGACAACATCCCCACATCCAAGATGGCATCCCAGGCAACTCTGGCAACAAACGCCTCGCTGTCTTCTGTCGTATCGAAAGTGAACGCATTGATAACGGCAATGAAGGCGGCAGGACTGATGAACAAATAGGTAATAGGTAATTCAGGATAACAGCGAATCAGCAAAAATGAAAAAGAGGACAGGAGCGCAAAACTCTTGTCCTCTTGCTGTCTACAGAAGTCCCTTCCATTTGAGGTATTTGCGCTTGTGTGACGCCTTTCCTTTGTCCGACATACACTTGGTATGGTACACACAGTCCTTGTAAAGGTCTTTCGGCTTGGCGTCCTTGGGAGCCTGTCCCCATCTGCGCATTTCACAGAACTGGTTGTAGTCGACAACAATCAGCTTGCCAGACTCCATAGGAAGCACGAAATAGGTGAGCGGCGGGTATTCCTCAGCCTTTCTGTCCGCTACAGCCTTGGCTTTTGCATAGACAATCTCCGCACGTATGCGAAGGAAAAGTTTCTTGATGATGTTCATAAATATTATGTTTTAGAGTTGATAACTAAACGTCTGCTTCCGAAACGGGAACATATTCATGCAAAACGGTGGCAGAGATTTTCACCATGACGGGGAACTCCATCTGCTTAAGGATTACGTGTAAGCCTATGGCTCTTGTCATAAGCAGGTCGTCGTGCTTTCCGATGACAGCATTGTAAGCACCGGACGAATCCTTCTCGTATGTAAGGTATTCGTCAAGACATCTGCTGTCACGCTCTATGTAAGCCTTGTCACGTATGACCTGTCTGAGCGTAGAGATAATCTCCGGCTTGGTCTTGACATTGGTATGGAATCCGTATTTTACCGGAGCTTTCGTTCTGATGTCTTCTGCGGACTGACCTCTTGCATAGAGGTTTTCGTACGTGTCCTTTATCTCGTCAAGTATGAATGCCGACTGGTCTCCACCTTCCACAGAACGGTTCTTGTCCTTGGTCTCAAGGGTGTTGGACTCGATGACAAGATAGGCATTGTCATAATAGGTGGCTATCTGTGCCGCCTTCCAAGCCAGCAAGTCCATGTCGATGTGTCCATACCATTGTGCAACGACTTCTGGACCGTCCCCCAAAATCATCGGATACCTGTCGAAGACAACAATGACAGACCAGTCTGACTTGTTGGATGTGCCGCCGATGTCGACTACCACAACATAACGGTTTTCGATGGTGACATCATCGAACTTCTGAGGATGCTTCCATATCCATAGCAGACCTTGATGGTCTTCAACGAATCTGAGGCCGGTAAGACTGTCTGCTCCCGACAGGCTCTCGGCATAGACATCCCCGACTTCCTTGGGGTCCTTGCAGGCAGAACGGAACTTCTCAACTGCATATTCATCGAAAACCCTTGCTCCCGAATGCTTGAAGGCTTCGATCGGGTCTGACGGACACTCCGCTGCCATATCAGCATGGTCATGATAACCGCTTCGTTCCATGACATACCAGTTGATGGCCTCAAGGGTAGCTCCCATCTTCCACAACTTCCAGAGATAGCGTCCCGGCTCCTCTCGGTCTGACATGGCATTCTTGTTAGCCCGGTTTTGCCACAGCTTACTTGCGAAAGCCTCCTTCTCCTTCTTCGAGGCAAATGGAAGGACGTTCTTCTCTATCTCGTACCAAGCGACGAACAAAGGCTTGAACTTAGACTCTCCCTTAACAGCGGAAATCCATTCACGATGGAAGAAATTGCCCGTGCCATTGGCTGTGGATTCGTAAACCACCATGGTGTTGGGAGTGTAGTTCATACCACCTTGGGCGGAACGGACAATCTGTTCGGGAGTCTTACCTTCAGTGGTTTTCCACAAGCCTACCTCTGAAAGGTGCACAAGGTTATAGTCGCCTCCTCGGCAGGAATCCGGCTTCTCGGCCGTACCTATCTTTATCTTGCAGTTACGCTGAGGAATACGCTTGATATTGGTGGCATTGCCGACACCGACCTGCTTAGGCTCGTTTTCATTGTACGGTTCGTCCATCTCATGCAGCAAGCGTACCGGATAAGCGGTAAGCAGCTTGTCGAACATATCCTTGATTTCAACGGACGTGTCCTTGACATGAGCGATGATAAGCGAGTTGAGACCCGTTTCCTGCACCAGCTGCAGCCATGCCATATAGAGCTGTACGGCTGTAGAACCACCCCATTGTCGAGCCTTGAGCATGATAAGACGGATCGGCACCCCTTGATGTCTGCAATCCTCGAACCATTCGATCAGCTTGCGCTGCGGTCGGTTGAGACGGAAGAGGACATCCTCTCCGCCTCCCTTCTGCTTGATGTAGCAGAAGGACGCGAACCAGAACACCACATCCTCAGCGATACGGATGCGGACGAACTGTTCAACTACCTTGGCCCTGTCATCGGGATTGGGGGTAACGCCAAGGTCAACGAGGAAAGCGTCAACGGACTTGAACTTCGCCAAACGCCTGACCAAGGGATAGAGGAACATATCGACTGGCAACCATTGCTCCTTGAACGGCATACCGTCACAGACAAACTTCTTTCTCTTGCCTATGGACCCCTCGCCAGTCAGAGGGTCGAACGTCTTCTCCTGCTCCTTGATTCTCTCTTCATTGAGAACAAGCATCTCCTCTACCTGTCTTTCCATAACGGCAGTGTTAGGTATCCCCATATCAGACCTAATGCATAGCAATAGGCGTGGACACCGAATGCCATGCACGGAATGATCAGACCTACGGCAAGGTAGGCGAGGATGGTGAGGTGATAACGCGTCTTGTGTACGACCAGAGGAGCGAGATATCCCATATAAGCATAGATGAGACCGCTAAGACCTACAATCGGTCTTGTGGAAGCCATCGGATATGATACGGCTATAAGATAGAACACAAAGAGTGAGAATCCCACACAACGGCTCTTCATGCATTGACGGAGAACGTAAAGGTTGAGCAGCGCATGGAAGATGTTGGCGTGGAAAAACGGATATGCGAGACGCTCCGTCAGGGAACATCCCGAATGGAGCGACATCCTGTAGGCAGGGAAGAAAGACAGGAGTGTGATCAGTGAAGCAAGGACATAGCATGCCTTCTGCGTAAACGTTCTGCGCATCTCTTCTTCTCCTCCTTTCTCGCCTTATGGAGTATAACGATAACGGACTTGGGAGTAAGGTAGAATTCCGGAGCTTCCTCATTGCAGATATGCCATATTATGTCACGCTTGGACATTGTGGGCAATTGCTTCTGATAAATGACATATCTGCGGTAAATCTCGCCAAACATAGCCTGCTTGGTCTTGCTCATGGTCTCTATGGACTTCCCCTTAATCATGTCGGAAACAACGATGTAGGCTCGTTCTTCTGACACCCAAAAGCGTCTGGACGGAGACTTTGCGATAGCAGACGCAATCTCCGTCAGACTGATGTTGTGTCTTATAGCCAGTTGTTCCCGGTAGGCTCTCAACAGGTCAGCGTCCCGTTCGAACTTGTATTCGAATTGTGACCCCTTATATTTCATTGAGATATACTACAAAGATATGAAAAATCAGCCGAACCTACAAGCAAATCCCTCATTATTAACGGATAAAAGGCAAGCGTGACACAAATGGCTTAATTTTGGGATTGAAAAAAATCAAAACACAATATAAATATGATTGTTCCAAAACAAAACGCAGGTGCAACAGCCACACAGTCGGTGAAGAGCAAGCGAGACCTTACCCTTGAGAAACTCAAGGCCCGACATCCTGATGTAGACTATCCGGATGACGAGTCGATATACGGAGCCATCAACGAGGACTACGATGAAGACCAGAAGCAGCTTGGACAGTACAAGGAGAACGAGAAGACTTTCTCTGATATGTTTCTGAGCAATCCCAAGGCAGCATCCTTCCTTCAGAGCTGGCGCAAGGGAGAGCATCCGGTCAAGAACCTTGTGCGTGAATACGGTGACGAGTTCATGGACTATCTGACCGACCCGGCTAACGCTGACGAGATAGCGGAAGCGCAGGAGGAATACCTTCAGAAGATCAGTGACGGAAACAAGCTTCAGGAGGACTACGAAAAGAACATGGAGGCAAGTATGGCTGTCTTCAAGCAGTTTGACGAGGAGTTTGGCGAAGAAGTGACAAACGAGCTTATCGGCAAGCTGTTCTCGGTGGCCAACGATGTCATCCAAGGCAAGTTTACCAAAGAGGCTCTTGACATGTTCCGTCTTGCAGCAAACCATGACGAAGACGTGGCTCAGGCTGCGCACGAAGGCGAGGTGAAGGGACGTAACGCCAACATCGGCAAGAGGCTGAAGTTACGCAAGAAGAGTGACGGCACGGCAAACCTCGGTTCTTCCGGAGCGGACAGCAGAGTCACTGACCTTGAGAACGAAAGAATGGGAGCTCTCGGCCGGATGGGACGAAAGCGTAACATCTACGAGGCAGGTAACGAGAAGCGCATCAAGATGAACTAATAATCCATTAATGTAAATAAGATGACTAAAATTTTCAGAAAATCAATGAGCTGGCTCTTGCTGGCTCTTGCCTGTCTCTTCGGGGTGAACGGACAGGTTATCATGGCGAACAGTGCAGACCTGCCCGATGCAGGTGTCACCTCAAGCGGTTCAGCGCCTGAGGCTGGCGGCACGTCTGAGGCTGGCGGCAAAGGCAACGGTGGTGCGGGCAACGGCAATGACGGCATCTCAACCGAGTCGGGCGGTCGTGAGGCGATGGAAGCGCAGGGTGACATGGACTTCTACTCGAAGGACATCGATGACAAGATTACCAAGATTCGACCGATGGCAACACCCGTTGACCAGATTTCACGATTCGCAGACGCAAAGAAAGCCACATCGTTCGAGGTAAAGTATTATTCTATCGGCACCCGTCCCATCAAGACAAAGGTAAAGGTTGGGACAGAGGAGAGTACGGGCACATCTATGGTTCTTCAGGTGGAGGACCCTACCATGTTTACGCTTGACGATACCATCCGTGTGGTCGGCGTAAAGGCTGTCACAAACTACAAGGGACAGGCATACGCAGACCTTAAGGCAAAAAACAGCAAGCTGGTCATCCCGGACCTCGTTCTGTGTGTCTGCGGAAGAGACGATAACGGCATGCCTATCGTGTATGCCGTCAACGGCAATGACGTGAACGGCCAGCCTCTTGGCATTCCGCAGCTGTCGGCAGGACAGGTTCTTATCCGAATGGCCAAGAGCTGCGGCGAGCTGGACGTTCAGACCGGACGTTTCAACAATCTGCCGACAGGCGAGATGCAGTACTGTCAGAACTTCATGATTCAGGTGGAAATGTCAACGTTCGACAAAATCGCTGACAAGGTGGTGAACTGGGACTTCTCTGACTTGGAGGAGGACTCGATCTACGATATGCGACTCGCAATGGAGAACAGCCTTATGTTCGGTGATATGGGATGCATCCGTCACGTGACAAAGGACAATATGGCGCAGTGGTTCACGAAGGGTATCTGGTGGATGGCCGGCAAGGATGTGCAGATCGGACACAAGGCAACGGAGGAAGACCAGAAGGTCGGCTTCGACAAGAATGACTATGTGATCTGGGACAACGAGCTTGTGGACCTCTCCAAGGACCTGTTTGTCGGAACCGGTATCGGCAACAAGCGCAAGGTGGTCATTGCAGGTTCAGACGTGGTAAGCGCATTGTCAAAGATCCGCTCTGAGAAGTTCCGCCTTAAAGACACTGTAGAGGTATGGAATCTTAAGTTCAAGTCTTGGGAGACCGACTTCGGTGAGCTTCTCGTCATCCATTCGGAGCTGATGGACATGAACGGCATGTCCGACAAGGCATTCGCCATGGACCCCGAATTCCTCGTCAAGAAGACATACATACCTTGGTATCGTAACGTCCTTGACCTCAAGAAGGCAGGAATCCGCAACTCTGATGCAGTGGTTATTCAGGAGGTAAGCTGTCTCTACCTCAAATACCCGATGGCTCACGCACGTCTTGAGTTGGGCAACGCTTAATTAAACGATTCATTCATATTTGTTCAGCTGGGGATGGGGATGCGAATCCCTGTCCCCTTTTTTCTTTCAAAGACATGATTAAGACATACAAGGCATATACAAGCGTGGTTATCTCATGCATTAACAAAGGCTCAAGATACCACATTGCGTTTGACACGCTGACAAACGGCACAAGCACCTATACGACTACGGATAAGGATGAACAGGAAGCCATAGAGTCTCATCCGTGGTTCGGCAACAAGATATATCTGCATTCGTCCATTGACGAAACGGAGCAGGCAAAGAAGAACAAGCGTAAGGCTGCACAGAAGAAACAGGAGCAGGACGTGCATATAGTACAGACGTTCACCGAGGCGCAGGACTGGCTTGCCGAAAAATTCGGCATATCACGAAGCAAGATGAAGACCAAGGAGGAGATTCTGGCACAGGCAGAATCCTGCGGTGTGAAACTGCAAGGTCTTGACATAGACAAGTAAGGCTTATGAAGAACTACAGCGTTATAGAACTTATTGCGGAGGTGAAGGTCTGCATGGACCGCAACGCACAGGACACTACGCTCGTAGATGTCGGTGATGTAGATACCCTTCAGCAGAAGGATATCATAAGGAGCAAGCTGGTGGATGCTGCCACATTGGTGGAATCAAACGCTCCTCTCTCCATGCTTTCCGGCAAGGGATGGGGAACGGGTGTGCTGTCTGGCCGTGAATGCGTAAAGGTGGACAACTCTCTCTATGTATATAGGATAAAGCTGCCGTCTGACACGTTGAGGCTAATCCGAATAAAGCTGAAATCCTGGAGCAGGGCTGCAAGAATCATTGACGAGAATGAGGAGGAGGCACTTTTTCAGACATCACACATACGTGGTGTGATGGGTGACCCGGAGCGTCCGGTTGCTGTAGTACAGCAAGGTGCGGACGGGGAATTGGAGGCGATGCTCTATTCCTCGGAAGTGGGAGGAAGCACGGAAGAAGACTATGACCCTATCGAGACGGGCACATATCTGCCTCTACCGAAAATAGAAAACGAGGGTCAGGAAACCATCGCTCTGCCGGAGAAGCTGAAATCCGCTGTGGTCTATATGACCGGATATCTGACCTGCATGACCCTTGGTGACACGGAGACGGCATCAGCATTGCTGTCAGTGGCTCAGGGTCTGACCGGAAACAAGGCGACAATACGTCCAAACAATACCAATAACGAGGAGGAATAATGACGAAAAAGCAAGACAAACTGATAGCACTCAGCAAGGTTGCCGACATGGATGTCCTCGACAGCGTAAAGGCATCACGTGTTGAGACGCATCCTTGGCGAAGGGCATACGGCATACTGTTTGAAGCCCAGAGATACTGGAACAATATGCAGGACTTCCGTGAACGCAGAGAGCGGTGCAAGCGTTACAACTACGGCAGGCAATGGGATGACTACGTGGAAGTGAGGAGCAGATGTGGCATCAGGAGACGTGTCAGAGAAGAGGATCTGATACGCTCGAAAGGCAACATACCCTTGAAAAACAACCTCATCAGACGATTGGTCAAGAATGTGCTCGGTGTGTATCGCTCACAGTCGAAGGAACCCACCTGTACTGCACGTGACAAGGACGAGCAGAAATATGGTGAGACAATGAGCGTCGTGCTGCAATATTGCCGTAACGTCAACAGGCAGAGCGAGCTGGACGCCCGAACCATGGAGGAATTCCTCATAAGCGGCGCAGCTGTGCAGAAGAAGAAATACGGATGGCAGCAGGGCAGACTGGAGTGCTGGACAGAAATGGTGAGTCCCAATACGTTCTTCGTTGACAACAACTTCAAAGACCCAAGAGGTTTTGACGTGAGCTGTCTCGGACAGGTGCATGACGTGTCGTTTCTTGAGGTGCAGCGGGAATTCGCCAAATGTGAGGAGGATGTGAAAAGGCTGAGGAGTATCTATTCCCCACAGGCTTACAACGAGCGTATAGCTGACAACTTCCAGAAGTTCGGTCAGTACGAACTGCGTAACCTTGACTTCTTCTCACCGTCCAACCCGAACCTATGCCGTGTCATTGAGGTGTGGAGGAAGGAATACAAGCCGAGATACCTTTGCCATGACTACAACAACGGTGACGCTTACAAGATAGAGATTGAGGACTACGAGGAACTTGTGCTGAAGGAAAACGCAGAAAGGAAGCGCAGATGCCTTGAAGCCGGAATGCCCGAAAGTGAGGTCCCCATCATCACTACAGAGTGGTTTATGGATGACTATTGGTACTTCTATTATCTGACACCGTTCGGGGACATCCTGCGTGAAGGAGAAACACCATACGACCATGGAGAGCATCCTTACGTCTTCAAGTTCTATCCGTTTATTGACGGCGAGATACATTCGTTTGTGGAGGATGTCATTGACCAGCAGCGTTACGTGAACAGACTCACAATGATGTATGACTTTATTCTTCGTGCATCCGCCAAGGGTATGCTGCTCATACCGGATGACGCAAAGCCGAAGGATATGTCATGGAGCGATATCGCTGACGAATGGTCAAGATTTAACGGCATCGTAAGATTCAAGCCAAGCAAGTCAGGGCAGATACCGCAGCAGATAGCCAACAACTGCACGAACATCGGCATCGGAGACCTGCTGAGTATGCAGCTCAAGTTCTTCGAGGACATCAGCGGCGTGAACGGAGCGTTGCAGGGCAAGCCGGGAGTGAGCGGTACGAGCGGCAGCCTCTACGCACAGCAGACGCAGAACGCTACCATGTCCCTCCTTGACATCCTTGAGACCTTCTCGCAGTTCGTAATTGACGGAGCGTACAAGGACGTGAAGAACATACAACAGTACTACGACACGAAGAAGACGGTCAACATTGTAGGCAGGGCAGGACAGGTGATAGAGTATGATCCGAAACGTATCCGTGATGTGGAATTCGACATCAATATCACTGAGTCTACATCTACCCCTGCATACAGGCAGATCGCGAACGACTTCCTTATGCAGCTGTGGGCAAAGGGTGCGATTCAGCTTGAATGGCTCTTGCAGGTAGGTGACTTCCCGTTCGGTGACGAACTCCTTCAGTGCATCAAGTCAGCCAAGGAGGACTACGAGAAGAACGGTCAGATGCCGCAGATAGACCCGAATCTGCAGCAGCAGATACTGGCACAGCTGCCTCAGAACGCCAAGGCACAGGCTATGTTGCAGCAGATGATGAGCGGACAGGGGGTGCCGCAAGGGCAGCAAGGAGCACCATTGGCAGAAGAATCACAACAATAATACAACTATGTTAGCTGAAGACACAACAAACGAGAAGGATGTCGTTAACACCAATGGTTTCGGCATCGCCACAGAGTCCATGGGCAGGGAGCTGTCCGACATATACCGACATGGCGTAGCTAAAGAAAAGCACAAGAAGAAGGACGATATCTATGCGAGAGGAAACTTCAAGCGCATACGATATGTTGATTAAGGATTAACGGATAATGATTGGCAACGGTCATTATCCGTTAACTTTGCGTAAACAAAACGATAACAAATGAACGACATAAAAGGTTTGGTATTAGGTATGTTATGGGCGTTTCTCACGCTCCTCGCCCCCATAAAGGACTTTATGTTGGGGATGATCATTCTTTTCGGAGTGAACTTCTTGTTCGGACTGGTAGCAGCGAGGTTCAACGATGAAAAATGGTCATGGAAGAAAGCAGGGATGTTCTTTGTCTGCTGCGCCATATTCTTCGTCACGATAGCCTCACTGTTCGTTGTAGGGCATTTCCTGCGGACTGATGAACAGGCAGTGACGTGTGTGAGATACGTATGCGTGGCTGCGATGTATCTGTTCACCACCAACATATGTCGCAACTGGAGGAACATCCTGATACCCGGCACACCTTGGTATCAACTGGTGGATTTCATATATTATGTCTTGACATTCAAGTTCATAGACAAGATACCTTTGTTTAAAAAATATCAGGAATACAGGAATGAATCGGAAAAGGAAAGAAAAGAACCTTGAAAAGGTGACCAACGCGCAGTTGGAAGAAATCATGCCAGCAGCCGGAAGCAAGATTCTGGACTATGCGAACTACATCAACGGATATGCGGAACGGTTTGACATAAACACGCCCAAACGCATGGCTTATTATCTTGCGTTTGTGGCATTTGTCAGCTTACAGTTCAGACGAGTGGCAGAATTAGGCAATGACGAGGATTTTGCCAAGTATGACAACAAATACGGAAACAGCGAAAAGGGTGACGGTGCAAAATACAAAGGTAGAGGACTCCTCCTGCTTAAGGGCAAGGACAACTACCAAGAGTACAACAAGGTGCATCGTGTCGGAAATGTTGTGGTCAAGCCGGAACTGCTTGGGAAACCGCTTGGAGCTGTCAAGTCAAGTATGTGGCTTTGGAACAATAGTCTCTTCAACGTATACGCTGATCAGGACGATATGGTCAGCATAGGGCACAAACTGCATCTGACGCATTATGACATCAGTATGGTGGAGGTTTATCTGCAAAGGGCATTAAAAACATTACAGAATGAAAAGGACATTGACAGTCATCATGCTTGTGGCGACACTTGCAGGGTGCGCCACAAAAAAGACAGTCAGAGAGACTGATTGGAAAAGGACGGAGCTGCATGACACCTGTTGGCTGCATACACTTGATTCGATAAGGTTTCGTTTCACCAACATCGTAAAGGACTCGGTCAGAATCAGGGATTCCGTAGCGTTGACTTTGGACGCAAACGGCAATGTCATAGGCAAGAGCGAATGGCATTGGCGTGACAGAGTCAGCAACACAAGCGACAGCACGGGAGTGGAGAAGACATCCGGTAAGAAGGAATACAAGGCCAAAGACAAGGATTCAGACCATGATAAGGTCTCGGAAAAGAAGACGGGTATCCAGTGTTCGATAAAGGACACCATATTCATATCCGTCATGTCCTTTCTGGTGGGATTAGGTTTAGCAAAGTTTTTGAGGGGTAATAAATAAGGTTAGTGTAGTAGTTATATGATTTATTAAGGTTTTTTCTTAGCTGAAGGAAGTTGTCTGTGAAGACGGCTTCCTTTTTTCATACGATCGTGATGTAAATCCTGTCCTTGGCAGTCTTGAGGATGGAGTGGACCTTAGCGAAAGTCTCTGTGGAATTGATGACCTTTCCTACAACCTTGTTCTCGCCAACAAGTATGCATCCGGCTGTATCAGCCTCAGTGTTGCCGATATGGATAAGCACACCGTCAAAGACCGGAACATTGAGAAGTCTGGGCAAGCGTCCGTTGCAGAAAGCATATTTAGGTCGGTTGCCGAAGCGTGAAGATACCATGTTCATGGCTACCATATACCTGCCAGTGGGGATAGCGGTCCTGCCTTTCTGCTTGAGGCCTGAGAGCTGAGCTATGCTCATCTTGGAATCCAATCCGCGGTCAGTCGGCTCAAGTGTGTCACACACATAATCACCGTCAACATAGAACTTGCCGATGGTGTAGTTCTTCTTTCTTGCTATACGCTTAAGTAGTATTTCCATAAGTTTAATGAATATGTTAGAAATGCAAAGCTAATCATTTATATTTGCAGGAAACGAATATTCTTTAATATGGCAGATACAAACAAGATACCGATTACACCTCCTGACCCTGCTGCCGACAAGGGCAGGACTATAGTCAGCGTGAACCCGTCTGACATAGAGGAACGCCTGATGAGACTGTCGGCATACGTGGCAAGCAAGAAAAAGACATTGAAGGAAGGTGCATACGGCAGGATAGCCATGGCAAAGGTGGACGAGGCTATGCTTGACAAGATGTGGAAAACAACGGCAGAGACATTGACAAACGCATTGCGTGGGAAAGTGGATACTGTGCAGATAGGATGCATCATTGAGAATCCTGCCACATACACAGTGAAACTCCTTACATACGGCAGATTCAACGAGGCGATGACGGAAGCCTTGGAATCATTGTGCAGCACATACTTTGTCAACAGCATCATGTCAAAATGGAGTGCTATTGCAGACCCAGACAACACCCAGTACTATACGTCTCTCGCACAGAACAATCTTAACGAGATAATGACGATGGTGTATCATAAGACAGCTCCTACGCGGAGACAGTATAAACCGACAATAGAGACAAAACCGACAGCAGATGGGACAGAACAATCTGACGATAACGCTTGACAAGAGCGAACTTATCTTCGACATACAAAACAAGACGCATCTTGCAGGACGTTCGCGGCAGACCGACACCAATGCGGTTGCAGTCAGCAATATGCAGATAGGTGACGATAACGAGGACAACGAGCAGATGCTGCGGTCTATCGAGACCGCATATCAGTCGCTGACAATGGAGGTGTCTGAATATGTTGTTGATACGGAAACCGAGATATCCGAGGAAGGACGTAAAACCGACGACAAACTGACCGCTGAGGCTCAGCCGATAGTCATCAAATTGAAAATGCCGTCCAACTACGACTTCTCCTGCAAGCAGACTCTCAGTACAGCCATGCATGACTATATTGTCTACAATACCCTTGCGGAATGGTTTAACATAACATCCAAGGATGAGGTGGGAGGGTACACCCAGTTGGCACTGAATGCCTTGCTGAGAATACGCAAGGCTCTTAACAAGCGTGTAAAACCAAATAGATACAGATTATGAAATGCTGTGATATGAAATGCGGATGCGACTGCAGATGCAACCAGAAGCGAATAGTGGTGGAGCTCCTCAAGGAGGAACTGTACGGAGACATAGAATCCGCTGCATACATCTATGCTGACAGTCTGCCCGTGGACGAGAAGGAAGGCGGACATGAGAAACATAATATCTACGACATCATCCAGGAAGGCAATATACAAACGACAGCGAGACTTTTGGATCAGGCTATCGAGGACTGTAAGGAGACGCTCTTCGCCCTGACCAAACACAAGCTGCAAGGCAGCGAGTTTGACACTAACGAATGGCGCATAATGACGGGCTCACCGGTCAACGATCAGGACGCATACTACCTTGCTATGATTGTGCCGGATGACATACCGGACGGCACGGCACACACATTGATGACATACGCCCACAAGTATATTGTCAACAAGGTGTTGGAGCAATATCTTATCATCGTCCACCCAGACGGAGCGGAGCGGTTCGCAGCATTGGCTCTTGACGCTGAGGAAAGGATGGAGAGAGCCGTACAGAAAAGCACAGGCAACGTGCACATCGTAGGTCACTACTTTGACTGATGTTTTTGTATTGTAAAAACTCTCTTTTCTTTCTTAGAGTTTTTATGCAAATGATTAAGCATTGCCGGGCGGCGGCAGCGGCTCGGTCAGGCAGCCCTGCTAGATCACGACAATCAAAATTTGAAAATTCCGTACAAAAATGCTTGAAATCCGTTAACTTTTGAGGATAAATTTGTACTTTTGCACAAAATACAACAGGAATGAGTAAGAACAAGATGTTTTCAACAAGTACATTTCGAGGTGGGGCTGGATGGTTCTGCTTAATAGCAGGGCTAATCTGCTACGGCTTCGGCTATTTTGCATTTACCAATGACAATTCCATATGGCGTGAAATTATTATTAAAGCAGGTGATGTTCTAATTATCGGCGTTGTGCTTGGATACCTCACTAATGCAGCTCAATTTCTTGGCATTTTCAAAAGCGAGTTGCAAGACATTATTTACGGCAAGGATTTTTTGGAAAAGCGAAAAGACATCAAGCAAGTGTGGGAAACCATTTCAAAAATCATGTTTAGAAATAAATTTCCTACGATACACAAAGACTTGCTGAATACCGTTAACTCATATTTGCCAAAAGATGAAGCCAGTTATTATAATGACTTTGAAACGCATACGACAATAGAATGGGTTAACCAAAATGACGGAACGATCAAAGTTACTGATGTAATTTCTTTTGAACTTATAGCGGAAAGTGCTGTAAAATTTGAGTACCCACTTAAAACATGGGCTGTACTTAAACCAGGCGAGACCTATCCAGAAACGAGTCTCGCTATAGAAATAAACGGCAACCCTCCCAAAAAGATTATCGACAAAGGTGTTAAGCCTGATACAGACGGAAATTATTGCAAAGAGCAAAGGATTATATTGGAAGGTTCAACCAAATATGCTATTAAGTACACGAGAGTCAAGGTCTACAACATCAATGATGATTATTATCTGGGGTTAAGGGCAAAATATTTGATAAACAACCTGAGAGTGTGTCTTGATTTACCCGAAGGTCTTGCCGCCCAATTTGTTTGCCGTGGTACACAAAAAGACTTTGAAACCGTTAATAATCGTGAAAATAGAATCGAAAAGAAGTATAAAGGCATTGTTTTACCGCGGCAAGGTTATATCTTTGCACTTAGAAAAATCAACTGAAAAATTTAAAACACTATGTATAACGTATTGTCAAACGATATGGAGGGATAGACCTAAAAGGCAAATCCTGACCATTCTGAGAAAAACAAAACAGTACACAATAAAAGGGAAGTCGTTAATTCAACTTCCCTTATTTTTTAACCGAACAGTTCACACCACACCAAGAATATTATCCCCGAAAAGATAAAGCTCAATATGACGACAAGTGGTAACATCATTATTCCCATTTCTTCAAAAGTTTCATGTAAAAATTATAAAACAAGCAAGTTGATAGTTATTCACTTGCGAAAGTTCAGTAAAAATAAAAGGGCAATTGTTCTCACGAATGGTTGCCCTTTGCTTTAAAAATGAAATACAAAGAAATGTTTATCTCAGTTTGTTGTTCCATCTCGGCTGAACGTCTATGGAACAACCGCTTATGCTTTCTTCCGGACGCAGGTTGCCGATACAGGCTATGCGGAAATACTTGTAAGGCGTACCTGCAATGCCTCTAAGATACTGAGTGGCTGATGTGCTGACCAAGACCCAGTCAAACAGATTGTTGGATGCATAGAGCGCAATGCCGCACTTCTTCACGTCCGGCTGGAAATATCCTCTCACTATAAGAGAGAATATGGTTTTGTGGATATTGGCAGCATCCAATGTCATCGGACGGGTGCAGAAGAAATAAGGCACGTATTCGTCAGCATTAGGATTGTACAAGTCAACGATACGGCCATCGGTGTTAACGGCATAAGCCTGCGGATATATGTTGACCCTGCTACGGAATGTATTTGGTATTGTGCCCCACATACCACTGCGAAGAGAGTAAATGTATGCGTACTTGCAGTTGGGATTGAACAGGACAAGGCGTGAATTGTAATAGTCGAAGACCATTTCTGCCTCCTTCAGATATTGACGTATCGGCATCCGGTAAGCAACACCTATGGAAGGTATCTCGCCTGTAGCAAGGATCTCCGCGGAATGTGGCATCGTGTTGTAGTCAAACGGATAATCGTCAAGAGCCTCCGTGATACACTTGGAGGAACGTCCCTGCTGCATGATGATGCCCCGGTCGGAGGCATAGAGAATGGCGTCATCGGTCTGAAGGATTCCTGTCGTATTGGTACAGATTTCCCTGTTGACGGGCTGGCGTGACTGATAGACACCTTCAGAATCCAACATAAGCATCCACACTCCTTCGTCCGTAAATGCGTACAATGGAGCGTCACCGAACTGGCCTTCGGATATCGGCTGTGTGTTGGCAGCAAGGGCACGTATGGTAGAAGAGCCTACACTGACGGAATTCTTTGCAGGAAAGACCATGGGATTCTCCGCTTTCGAAACAAGGATGGATGACTGTGAGGAAGAAACCACCATATCGGATTTTTCGGCTAACGCCAACTTCTCGTTGTAATCAACGGGAGTATAATGCCAGAAACCTTGAATATCACCGAAGATACCAACATTATACGAGGCACATATGCTCCAAGGGTAGGTTTTGGAATTATAGTATAAAACTCTTTGCCAATAACACTCTTCACCCTTTTTAAAATAATAATCCGTTGATACCAAATTGTTCAGACACAAACTGAACACAGCAGGTATTACTGCTTTGGCTTTGAACTTACAGTATATCTTTTTTCCGTCTGCTAAAGAATGTTCAGCAATAAACTCACCATCTTCAGCATTGTCCATATTGCTGTCAGCATACTGTACAAACGGATTATCCTTAATGGCATAAATCTTACTGTAGTCAAACAGATGCAGTCGGTTGTTGTATAGATAGCCACCTGACGCACCTATATCCAAAGCGTTAAGCATTTCGCTGTTAAAGCTCTCTTCGGTTCCGATAGGTCTCTTTAAATCTACATATTTGCCGATATCGTCCATGTCAAAGGATGCCACCTTATACAACGGCATCTCGTCGATTTTTTGGTATAAATTTTTTAAATCAATAAAATCAAGTTTATAAGTGGCATTAGGTAATTTCGAATCTGTATCATAATCACCGTTTCTATATTCCCTTATGTCCAACAACGAATCGGAAAGGTTAAGGTAAACATCAAAACCAGTTATCAGATCCTTAATTTTGTCAGTAGCCAAATTGACACAGATTTGGTATTTGTTTATTGTCATTTCCATCTGACAAGACGGACCGTCCCAATCTACAGTAGTGCTCTTAACTGTCAAAGTTCTGTCTATAGTGTTACGCAGAAGGAAGAAGCCTGATGTGGCAACATACGTACCATCATATAAACGAAGCATACATACACCAAAGGTGTTGTATTTAAAAAGTGATTCGTCTTCTGCCAACTTTTTGTTTACATCAGCATCAATGCCTGTAAGAATCTTCTCTAAAGATGATTTCTTCAAAATGCCAAACTTATACAAATCTGTGCTTCCGAACTTGTGCGAATCGTACATCGCCAAGAATTCATCCTTCTTGTATTTAGCGACAAATGTGGAAACACGATAGTTTGAAGAATCTATTATAGTTTCAAAAAGAAAGTCCTTCTTCTTGAATGTTCTATAGGTCTTGTCCTTCCAAAGGGCGTAATACGTACCTGATTCGCCTATGAAGCACAAGATGTTACCCATTGCGCACACAGTACTTACCTTGAAACTGTCAAGGACGATTTCTTCGGGCGTATATCCATCCACATCACACCACCACCATGTACCATCACCTGATCCGGATTTGTCATGGATAATGTAATGCTTGTACACATCGCCATTGACATTACCCTTGTGGCAACACTCAATGACCTGCTTGTCAGTCAGTGTTATGTTGCCGACAACAGCAGGAGCATGGACAGGCTTAAGGGCATTGTCTTCCGGTATGAGATTGTAACACGTAGCAAGCTCTCCGTCCGAACAGTCGTAGTCGGACGGAGAGCAAGTCAAACCATTAAAACCTATTTCGTTTATCATCTATTTTACTTTGCCGGAAGACAAGGCGGTTCGATGATGTATATAGGTATGCCGGAGTCGGTTTTGTCCGGAGTTACGGACAGCTTGACCTTGATGTTGTAGGGCAGGCAGTATTTCCAGAGCATATGCGATACCGATGGTTCTCCGGGAGTGAAGACGCAACCTGTCACTTGCGCTACGAATAAATCCCCCTCCTTGAGCCTGTCAGCTGCCGTGAAAGCGAACTCGTCTTTCTGCTTGACAATAAATGCCACAACCGCACCGTCGGAATCCGCCAAGACCTTATCTCGTAAAGACAGGCTCATTGTGATGTTACCAGTTGTGCCGTCCAAAATCACATAATACTTCCTGTTGACGAAAGCCTTTATCTTCCTGATTAAACTTGTGAACATACGCAAAATTATTGATAAGTAAACGGATATAATGTTTATCTATTAATCATCGGGGTTGATTCTGCGTGTGTTCTCCTGCGTGAAACGGAAGTCGTTGTGTGAACGGAAGGAGTAATAACCAACGAAGACAAGCGACGGAAGGTCAGCAACGACATGGTCTCTATAGTCTATGACCTCTTGCTTTGACCGATAGAGAGTGGAGTTGATGAAGTACGTATCGGACCCCTTTGTACCGACAATGGCGATGTAGAATTTCTTTCCCCAGATGCGCTCGATGATGCGCTGCACTAATGATACTTTTGTTACCTTTTGCATTGTTTTTATTTTTTAAAGTTACAATATACTGTTTGATTAGCCTTGTCTATATGATGGAAGTATTTGCATCTCTGACAGCCAAGGCCACCTACGCCTATAATGGTATACGTCTTGCCTTTGACCCCGAATGGGCATGGCGTGACGGCTTTCGGATGGAGATTGGCGAATTCTTCAACCTTGTACTTAGTATGCTTCATTTGTTGTGTAATGTCTATTACCATTTAAAGAATGGGCCAAATCTCCTGAAACCCACTCTCCATTGTCACGTCTCTTACCTTTAAATCTGATTGTTCTCATTGTTGTTTCTTATACGGGCTTTAAGATTTTCGATTTTACACTCATATTGTCTGATTCTTTCCCGTAAGACAAAATTAGAATCGTATTCGCCGACCCAATAAAGCCCACAATCCAACATGTTGGGGACGTAGAGTTTATCAGCCTCTTGAGTACAGGCATTTAAGGCAAGGATATATTTCTTATTGTGCGGATGATACATAAGATACTCCCAAGTCTGAAACTCTCCGTTGTGGATCCTTGTTATCGTGCAGCCGGGAGTCAGTTGCGATATGTCTTTTAATTGCTTCATGTTTTCTTGTTTTTGCCTCTCCCCAGAGGATAGTGGGGAGAGGGCGTTGACTTGTGTATTGAGCCTTACTGGGCCTGTTTGGGCCTATCTATTGGTGGCCTACTTGTTAATGGGCGGGACTACCAATTCCCAATCTTCGGCGAAGATGTCTTCTGAGGTGGGGTGCCATGAGTCGGCACTGCGGTCGCGACGGATTATCAACATCTGGTTTTCGTAGTCGATGTGAGGATTTTCGTGGTACATCAGGATATCCTTGGCGACTTGGGGAAGCGACTGCATGTTGGGGATGATGTCGGCTGTGATGTGTGAGGGAACCTGCTTGACGACAAATTTCTTGTGCCATCCTTTCCTGCGGATGGCGCCACCAGCTTTGAGGAAATTAACGGCTGTACCGAAGTCGAAGGGCATACAAATATTTCCGTCTTTAGCTGCGTCTATTCTGTTAAGAAGTAACCCATGATATTCGTGCATTATCATGTCCTGTGCAACGAGTAGGATTCTTGCAGTATATCCCAACTTTTCGAAATTGTCGCTTTCGATAAAGTCTCCGCATTTCTCGCCACGATCGCAGATTTCTTCGCATTCGTTCATCAGTCTGTCAAGGAATGTCTCTGAAAGTTTGTAGGCTGCGTCGAAGACGTCCTTGGGGGACCATGACTGATAGCCGCCCTCGTATTCTACGAGGTAACCCGCTTTGTCTGTTTCACACTCGGAAGGTCTGACACCTTCTTTCAGGAGCTTGCATTCGTAGGCTTCGCCCATTGTGATAGTGGGTGTTTCTTTTTTGCGTCGTTCCTTCAGATAGTCCTCTATATCTTCAGTGGACATATCGTCAAGCACTTCTTCCCATATATCCTCCGTGTCGATCTTTACTTCGACGTCTCTATATATTGTTGGCATTGTTTGCTCCTTTCTATTATATTAAAAACTTCGTCTTGTCTTTCTTTTACGTTTTGGGTTACGGATTGGGTACAGTCTGCCGAACTCGTCGTGCCATGCGTAGTAGCCGTATCCGTATTCTACATGTTTATCGCTGTAGTAAGTGCGTGAGTAGATAAGGACACGTCCCCATTTGTCCATGACATAGCAGGTACTGTAGTTCTTGCCTCTTATTGACAGGTCCAGTGTTCGCGGATGCGAAGGTAGAGGTACATGGCCTTGTTGGTAAGGCGTTGAGGCATTACCTTGTAGTTGTCGATTTTTCGTGCGATTCTTCTTTTCATATTTGTTTGTTGTTATTTGGTTTTACGGAATGACGGTGCGTTTCCGAATTCCACTATGAGCATCATTTCGCGGAACCGGTCGGCAATGCGTTCGTCGTAATAATGAGCGATATCCGAGGGTGCCAGATTGGAGGTGGCGAAAGTGGTGAGCTGCCGGTCATAGCGATAAGAGAGTATGTCCATTGCGGCGGTGACGTAGTCGCCGTAGTTCATTGATTCTGACGGCTCGACTCCAAGGTCGTCGATAGCGAGTATTTCTGCGTCAAGTGCGCTGCGGTACATGGCGCCTTGTGTCTGGTTGTCGCGCGTAGGATTGTTGTATGCCTTGGCATAGCGTACGAGCTCCTTTGCTGTGATGACGTGGAATCCGGGGATGTAGCCTCTCGTGAGGTTGTCTGCGGAATTGGAGGAGAGTGGCGGTTCGTCGCTGTGTACGTAGAGGTAGAGCGACCGCAGGGCACGGACGACGGTGGTCTTGCCGTTACCGGCGCTGCCACAGAAGAATATTCCGAATGACGGCTGTGAGCCGGTGAGCCAGTTGGCGACTTCGACAAGATGCTGCTTGTATGCTTCGTCGGCGCGGAAGGTGCGGTAACGGCTGCTTACTTCTGCACGGCACGCCGCATAGAGCATCGTGTAGACTTGTTCGGGCGTGTATGGCAGTCTAAAACGAGGAACCGTAGTCCTTTTTTTTCGCTGCATCATGTGGGAGAATATTTCCTTTACGCTTAGCTTCGCGTTTTTGTTTATCTGTAACATCCGGTGTATGATTTTTGATGGTTATACGTAGCCATGAATTGAAGTGGTATTTGGCATCGGCGATGGAGTCGTGGCTTTCCTTGCCGTTGGCTATGCACTCTGCGCGGAATTCGTCGAGCTGCTGCCGGAGACGGTCGACGGGGATGCCGTGGAGGCATTGGAGCTGGTCGAGCCATGCTTCTTCCTGCTTCAGGATGGCGATTTCGTCGTCGATGGTTTCGGGAGGCTGGCAGGGCTGACTGGGAGGCTGGGCCTCACCGGGCCTCTTTGGGCCTCTTTGAGAGGCTGCTTGCTGTAGGGGCTGCGCCTCGCTGATCCTCTTTGCGCCTCTTTGAGGGGCTGCTTGTGGCTGCTGTTGTGTCAGAAGATTGTACTCGGCTACCTGACAGACTCGTCTGGACTGCTGGCAGATGCGCTGATAACGTTCCTGTATGCCTCGGGACGTGAGCACTTGCGAGGTATCGAACGTGGGTTTGTGGAACAATCCGAGCGCGAGGCAGCTCTTAATCACCTCCGATATATACGCCTCGTCAAAGCCCGTGAATTCCGAGCAGATGAAAGGCAACTCGTCGTCCCACTGCATGTAGTACCCTTCTTTGTAAATACTGCAGAGCAGGTAAGCATATACCGTAATGGCTTTACCACCTTGTCGCTTGATAAGCTTCCGTATCTTGAGGTCTGTGAACATGTCTATGTCCATGGGGAAATAGTCGAGACCTCTTTTTGCATTTCGTCCCATAAGGTCATTTGTCATAAAACGTTAGTGAGATATTCTTTTACTTCGCGCATGAAATCGTCGAGAGAGCGGCATACCACGTAGCGGTATTCGCCGTCTGCCGTGACTGCCTTCTGCCACCAGATCTGACGCTGGCTCTGCCGTGAGCTTGCGGACGCCGTCTTCATTTCTATGAGGAGCGCTCCGTACTGACGGTTGGGCTTCAGGAGGATGAGGTCCGAGACTCCCGGCATCACTCCTTCGCCGACGAGCCGTGCAGCTTCTGTCTTGGACCTCCCGCCTCCGTTGGGAACGGCGAAGAGCCGTTCGTGGAGGCGGGGGTACTGAAGCTGGAACCACCGGACACATGCGCACTGTATCCGATGTTCCTCGTCGTTAAGGACGTGCCGCGCGGGGTGTCCGGCACGGGACTCTCGCAACAGCTCGTCCAAGGACTTGCGTTCAGTCTTCGGCATCGGCATTGGTGTCGTGGAGGAAGACATCTAAATACTTGGTCTCGTCGAGCGTGGCTATCTCGTAGTCAAGAGGTGTGTTTGCGAAAGCATCAACAACCTTCTTGCGGGCTTCACCTATGTTGTCAGCAGGGACAAGCCAGTGGACGGCTGTACGCTTCTCCTTGGCTGTCTTCTCGTCAATGGTGACGATCATGATTTTCGCCTTGTAGAACTTATCACCCTCGCTGTTGTCGTACTCTGAATAGCGTGTGCGGTTTAGTTTCATAACATCGAAATCGCCGCTTACGAAAGGCTTCATTTCTTCTGTGATACGTGACTCGGCTTCGGTGAATGTGAGTGCGTCTACGATGTAGAGCTCGTTGACTTTTTTCATTCCGTCTTCGGTCTGGCGTTCGTAACGTACGCCGCACTCGAAATATGTTGCTGTTATTAATGCCATAGTGGTAGGGTTCTTATTTGTTGATGTTGGTTCTGAGACTGAGGCTCGGCTTGAAGCAGACTTTTTTCTTTGACGGGATTTCGATGGTCCGGTTCTGACGGATGTCGCGTGCCTTGCGTGGAGCCGTCTTTACGACACTGAGTCTGCCGAAGCCTTTTATGCGTACTTCTCCGCCGGCGACGAGGGTGTCGGCAATGGCGTTGACGATGGCTTCGAGGGTGCGTGAAGCCTGAGTGTGTGTGAGGTTTGTGGCGTTGACCACTTGCTCGATGATGTCTTTCTTTGTGGTTTTGTTCATGATTTGTGAAGTTGTTTTTTTAGTTTCTTGGACATGAGTTTCATACGGCGTGCGTTGTCCTGCATCTGCAGGGTGCTGCCGTTTGGGAGCTGCGGGATGAGTTCTGCCATGAGGTCGAGCCATCGGCTGACTGTGGCCTTGTCGGTCTTGCAGAGGTCGTCACCGGGGGTGGTAGGGGACTGTGCCTCGCTGGGCCTGTCTGAGCCTCTTTGAGGGGCAGACAGGTGTTGGGACACTTCTTCAAGTTTTCTTTTGAGAGTTGCATTTTGCAGATTGATTGCCAAAGACTGCCCCTCTGTAAGCCGCTTTTCGTCGGAGAGCTTGTTGAAGTCTTCGCCTTTGTCGAACTGGAGATTGTCATTCAGCCAGTCGGAGAGACGTAGAAGCTGCTCTTTGGTGCAGGTCACTGAGAACTCGCGGTACAGGAGATTGTCGTTCATTTGCGATTTGGTTTATTAGGGTGTCGGCGAGTGTTATACGTTCGCTTAGTGCTGACACGTCTTCTTCATCGCGCTCTATAAGGGCGACGTGGAGAGGATGTGTGAGGAAAGGTGCGTAGACTACGAAGTAGCAGAGGCTTGTGCCGGTGCACATCATTTCGGCCTGTGTCTGCCAGTAGTATGTGGGATTGATGTCCTTGAGTGACGGTCCGTCTGTGATGTCGAGGTACTTGACGAAGGTGTCTATCTTGGGACACTTGATTTCGAGACATGCGATGGGACGCTGCTGCGCATCGAGGATTATGCCGTCGGGTGAGGCTGCGAAGTGGGGCAGGGTGTCGTGGCGGCATGATGACGGTTCGATGACGGTGACTCCTGCCATTGAGGAGAAGAGACTGCGGGCTGCTTCTTCCTGCTCTGTGCCGAAGCGCATGGCCTTGGAGGATACTGAGGTGAACTCGACGTACTCGGCGAAGAGCTCGTCATCGTCAACGACGACGGGATTGAGCATGCGTTCTGCAGCGAGCTGCATGATGTATGACTTGGCTGTGTCGCCGAAGGTGTCTTCCTTGCGTCGTCCGGACTTCATGAGGTCTCCGCAGCGTGACCCGGTGATGTTGCCGAGTCGGGCGCGGAACCATGAGAGTGTGCGTTGGTTGTCGGTGGCGTTGATCATAGGAGGGTCTTTTTTGAGGATGATGGCTGGTCAGGCTGAGCCTCACTGGGATGGCTGGGCGACTGAGCCTCATTGGGATTGCTGAGCGACTGAGCCTCACTGGGCCTTTCTGTGCCTTCTTGGGAGCCTTCTTGGGAGGCTGCTGCGGCTGCGATGTCCGTAAGTGACTTGCGGGCTGCGGGCATGGGTGTGGCTTCTGCGTCGATTACTTCGGGAGCGCGGTCGATTTCTTCCTCGGTGGTGTGGAATCCCATTCCGATTTCGGGGCAGTATGCTCTCTGGAAGAACGATGCTGCGCGGTAGATAAGCATCTGGCGGGGCATTGTCTGCCACTTGGATCCGGACTTGGTGTACCATCGCTCGAGGACTGCCATGCGGACTGAGATTTCGGCTCCATAGATTATTTCACCGGTCTTGAGGTCGGTGGCGAATGCCTGGCATGTGTAGTTGGGGACGTTGGTGCCGTCGAACGTGCGCTTTACGAGCTTGTTGCGGCGGTTGACGCTGTCCCACTCGTTGTCCTCGTATTCCACCTTGCCTACCATTCCGTCTGTCTCCTGACGGTACTGGAGGGTGGTGAAGCGTCCGCTCTGATTGATGCATGCGATTAGGAACTGTGCCTGCCATGTGGGACGGCCCTGCACGATGACGAGGTTCTGCATGACGGTGAGCGGGTTGCAGTTCATGCGCATTGCCATGTCGATTGCTATAGAGCAGTCGGCGACGTTGTTCTGATAGCTTGCCGGGACTATCTTGGACTGTGCGAACATCTGTCCCATGCGCTGCTGTGCCTCGAACTGACGGAGCATCTGTCCCATGGGTGTGAGGTCGAACTGTGCCTTTGCCATCGCTTCGCGTGCGACGAGTTCTTCTGACTTTGTGACTGTGATCTGGTTTGCTGTTTCCATTGATGTGATGTTTTTTAGTTACGTAATATGTGGATTTTCACTACTTTGTGTACCGCGTGAGGCTGAGAGCGGTTGAAGTCGCTCACAAGACGCTTTTCGAGTTCGGCATGCCACGTCGGCTTTTCCGATGGGATGAGGATGTCGGCGCGTACCTTGTAGCCGTTGTCCAATGTTAGTATGGCTTTGCGCTTCTGGGGTGGGATGAATGGATTGTATTTCATATTGCAAGGGTTTTATCGGTACATGTATTCGAGGAAGTCCTGCTGACTGGCGAACCCGTCGTCAATGAAGGACTGTTCTTCGTCTTCTCCGTCTGTCCATTCGGGTGCTGCTGCGCAGATGGCCGCTTCGAGCGTGGAGAGGTCGTGTGTGTTGTTGGCCTCACGCTTGTGTATTACTGCTGCCTGTGCTCCGTAGCAGTCGATGTATAGCTCGACGCATCCGTCCCTGGTGTGGACCACGGCTGTGGCTGAGCGTGAGGCTGAGCCGTTAAGTGCGTGGTCTACTTCGATGGCTTGGAAGAGCGCCTCGCTGCATTTGTCGATGATCTGATGTTTCATGTCGTTTATAGGATTTTGAATGTGCCATGCCGATGCTTCACAGCTTGAGCATGGCTGAATGAAAACAAATTGTTTTGAAGAAAACGCTTTTTCACTAACTATAACTTATTTATGAAAACTACATTCTTTTGCTTGATTTCACCGGGACGATATTGTATGTCATCCATTCTTCGAGGTCCTGACGGCGGAAGTATGTGAGTTTGCCGCCGCGTGACTTGCAGTGTGGTATGCGGCGGTTTCGCACGAGTTCGTAGAGATAGCTGCGCTTTACACCGAGGAAGAGACTGGCTTCGGTGGTGTTGTAGATGTCCTTGACGTCAAGCAGGGTGGTGGTGCGTATGGCGTGGAGCTGTGCTATGATGTCTTGTGTGTCGTCCTTGTCGCGCATGGCTCATTCCTCCTTTCCTATCTCGGTGAGTTCGGGTATGGTGCCTTGTGCTTCCCAGTGGGTGTAGAGGAGGCAATAAATTATGAGGGCCACGAGCGATATGAGCTTGGATCCGAAGAGTATCGTGATGTAAGCGATTGTGCTGGCGCTGTCGTGCGGTATGCAGAGGAGGCCGGCGAGTGTTATTGTAGCGAGGGCTGTGAGCACCCAATAGCGGTAGTTGGTGATGATTGCTTTCATTTCTTTTCTTTTTTATGGGTTGAACATGGTGGTGTTGTTGCGTGCTCAACGTAGCGGTTGAGCATGGTGCAGTAACAGCCGTTAATAGCTGCGTAGGACTGCTTGCAGGTGGTGCAGAATTGGTTGGGCATGATTTAGTAGCCTTGTGTGATGCCGAGTTTTGTTACGAAATTCGGGTTGCTGTGATTGTGCGCTGCTCGCGGTTGGTCGTGGTGGTAAACTTCTTGTCCCATTCGAGACCGAAGCTGACGCAAATCGACTTTAAGTAGCTGGAACGGCTAACCGATACTGTCAACTCTTCACCGACTTCAAGGGCGTTCAACTGGCCCAAGAGCGATTTTTTTCGCTGATTTTTAGATGTCTCTGTCATTATTTCGATATTTATTTATAACTTTATGGTGCAAAGATAATCATTATGATTGAAACACAATCAAATTGATTGAATTAAATTGCGCAATTTAACATTTATTCAATAATAATGATTGATTATGAAGTTCGAGAAAATCAACATCGGTCTGCTTATTGAGCAGAAAATGAACGAGTTAGGCGTGTCAAAGTCAGAAATGGCGAGACGCAGTGGTATTGCTAACCAAAATATTAATCGTGTTTTGGAGCGTACAAGTATAGATACTGATAAGCTTATAGCAATCAGCGAGGCATTGAATTTCAATTTTTTTGATTGCTTCCATACAATCGACGAAAGCAGCACTGCTATGGCAGACAATGGCGGCGTGGCTGTTGCTGGCAATGGAAATGCGCATCATTTCTCTACAAATGCATCAAGCGAAGTTGCAGTTCTTCAAGAGCGCGTGAAGTCGTTGGAGGCTCTGCTGGCAGAGAAGGAGAGGTTGATTAATGTTTTGATGGAGGGGAGGAAATGAAAAGGATTTTATTGCTGATAGCAATGATAACAGTTGCTGCAGTTTCGACCTTTGCCCAATCTGTTCTTGGAATAAAAGTTGGTGAGAGTTTTTCAAATGCAAAGAATGCGCTACGAGAGCGTTACGGCTATAAATTGTCTGAAGATAGCGGAAATCTAATCTTGTCCAATTTTGAAATGGGTGATTTTTCATTTAAGTATGGAACTTTGTATTTTCAATGGATTGATGGAGTTGCGAGATTTTATAAGGCTGACTTTCAACAATGGGAGCCTGTAAGTGAAGCAGAGTCGATGAAGCGTAGTAGAGAGCTTCTGATGAACAAGCTGAAAGCTAAATATGGAATCTTTGAATACAAGAACAGTCAGGGGTATAAATGCTATGAATTCATAGGCGAGGAGAAAGACGGTATAGTTATGCATGGTACCATAACACTCATGCGCACTAAAGGAAATGACAATGTAGAACGTTTGTACTTATTTTTATCATACAATCCAATAGCCGATTTCATCCAAGAGGATTCCGACTTCTAATCTTATTTTTTAAAATGAAACAAAAGGCTTTATATCTCGTACTCGTCACTCTGTTGTGTTGTGTGTCTTGTGGAAAATCATCCCACAAGCGTGTTTCCGTTCCGAAGGATCCAAACACCAAGGTGTGGGTATGCACCGGTGGTAGCTCAAAGCGTTATCATGCCTACGACAACTGCAAGGGGCTAAGCAAATGCAGTGCGAGCATAGACGAAGTGAAGCTAGAAGAAGCGGAGACCATGGGGCGCACACCATGCAGGAAGTGCTATAAAAAATAAGCGACAAGGACTATGAGAAGCTGACTGGGAAATAATCATTAACTTTGCACTTATGGTGACGTTCCTATTTTCACAAATGAGTACATCGCAGTAAATTGGATAGTGGTAGGATGCGGAACATTCGTTTCTGTTTGCTTCGCCATCTTTGGATATAGAATTATAAAAAACAAATGATTATGGGGACATTAGAAGTTTTTTTGGTAATCATGGCTGTTATAAGTGGTGGTCTTGTCGTTTGGTCATACACCAAATTGGGAAAGAAATGGCTTAACAGCCTGTAGAAACAATAGTAATGACGCAGAAAGAAGAAAAGGAAAAGCGGAAGACGGGCCGCGAGGAATTGGGCAAGTTCTTCTATGATTTGGCAAAGACCACGTTTGCTGTTATGGTACTTGGCAATGTGGTGGCCATGGCCACGGCTGAGGAGATGGGTATAGCCGCCATAGGCGTTCTTGTCTTCGGGGTTTATCTCACATTTTGCCTCGCATATATAGGCAACAGAATATTAAAGGATTAAAAACTGGATATTATGGAAGTATTGGCATTGACTTTTTTATTTTTGTCGGTTATAGCAACTGGCATTATGATATGGCTGAACACCAAATCGGGAAAGAAATGGCTTAACAGCCTGTAGAGTTTTTGAAACAAACAAGATTATGATTTATGCAATAGTAACATTCGCAGCGTTTCTCGCTATCGTTGTTGTGATTGCCGTCTGGCTTAACACGAAGTCGGGCAAGAAGTGGCTTGCGAGTCTGTAGTGCTCAGTATTCCGATAACATATGTACACTTCGACCTATTGGTTGAGGCAAAACAAAATAAAGGCGTTTAGGACGGTCTTTTGTGTCAAAGCGATAGAATCCACGTCCGCATGATGAAAGTCCGTCAGAAATAGCCTGAAGCGTTGTGACGGCATTTTGGACGTGCTACAGCTGACGATGTTCTGATGCTGAAAATAAAATTCGGAAAACTCTGAGTGTCCCCCAAATGGTGTAACTTATTGAGAATCAACAGGCGACAAGATAATGTACGACAACTTCGGATAAACCGAAACTTATTGCGTGAACATTTCACGTAGCTTAACATAAAGCCAAAAGGAAGATAAAAACTTTCTTTTGGCTTTTTTGTCCATAAAAAACGCTACCTTTGTGGACTTTATAAATGGAGGAATTCTATGGAGACACGCATTACTGAGCAGTCGTCGCACTACGACCATTTGGAGCAGATGACTGTGGAGCAGATTACCGAGGGAATTAACAATGAGAACATGTCTGTGGCTGCTGCCGTAGGCAAGGCGCTGCCATGCCTCAATCGTCTGATAGAAGCCATAGAGCAGCGGATGCGTGAGGGTGGCAGACTCTTCTATGTGGGCTGCGGCACGGGAGGACGTTTGGCTACGCTCGACACCATTGAGGTGCAGAACACGTATGGCACCGACGGAACGCAGATTCAGGCCATATTCCCCGGAGGCACGGGCTGTCTGACGCAGACACGCGAGTCGCGTGAGGACGACTTGGAGAACGGTTGGCAGCAGCTTTCGGAGCGTGGTGTCAGCGTTAAGGACATTGTTGTGGGCTTCTCTGCCAGCGGCACAACGCCCTTCGTGCTTGCCGCATTGAAGCGTTGCCGTGAGGCTGGAATAGCTACGGGATGTATTGTCAACAATCCTGACTCGCCCATATCCCGTGAGGCTGATTATGCAGTGGAGGTGATCACCGGACCGGAGTTTGTAACAGGCTCCACTCGCATGAAGGCTGGAACGTCGCAGAAGATGTGTCTCGACATGATCAGCACCACGGTGGAAATCAGACTTGGCGGGGTGGAGGGCAACAAGATGGTGAATGCCAAACTGATAAATGCCAAACTTATTGACCGCGCTGTCCGCATTTTCATGGAACGCAATCCGCAGATAACAGACCGTAAGGAGGCTGAAAGGCTAATATTGCAGGCTGGAAGTGTGAAGAAGGCGGAGGAAATGTGAGGAGGGGACGGGAGTGGACAGCCATCTGCATTCTTCCGTTTATGCTGCAAAGATACGGCGTAATCTCCGCTTATGCAATAGTTGTCCTTTACGACGTGCAAACTTGACCTTTACGACGTGCAAAGTTGACTTTTACAATATCCAAAGTTCTCCTTTACGACGTGCAAAGTAGCACAAGCGCAATTCTGATTGTCATCTTGTCATTTTGTCATTTTGTCAAAATGAGAAAGCGAAAGTGTTTGTCAGACTCCTATAGTATAATATATATTAAATATATTATTCTATAGAGCTGAATAACGATATTCAGAATTTGATTTTGACAAGATGACAAGATGACCAAATGACAAGATTCTATCCCTGTACTTCTATGTTTTTCCTGATGAAAGAAACGATAGAGGGGCGTCGTAAAACGCGACACCCCTTCTGAATCTCGATTGATTGTATTGTGAACTGATGCTGATCAGTTGTCTATGAACTTCTTGGCTGCTCTCAGCTGATGGCGCATGTTGCTGAGGAGCTGCTGGCTCTCCTGCAGAAGGTTGAGATAGACGAGAGAAACTTGCAGCTTGCTGTTGTCCTTGCTCTGCTGTATGCGGTCGATATGCTTCTTGCGGATAACAGAAAGCTCGTCCTTGCATTGGTCGGCGAGGGCTAGTGTCTCGCGATAGTTCTCGAAGCGGCATGTTGAAATCTGCGATTCGGTCTGCTGCATGAGGTCGTTGATCTGAGCGCGGATGGGACGGAACTCCTCAATGTACTCAGCCGGAAGCGGATTGAAGTTGTTGTCGACGTGCTCCTTTACAGGGTCGAGGATGCGGCGGAGACAATAGATGAACTGCTCTGAAGAGTTGATGCCGAGGTGGAACCATGTGTTTCGCTCTATGGCAATCTCTGTGGGTACGCGTCTCAATGCGAGAAGCTCCTGACGGCGATACTTCTTAAGCTCTGTCTTTTCCTTATTCAGTTCGTTGGATGCGTGGCGGAGAGTCTTGGCTCGTTCGCTCTCCAGACCGTCAATGATGGCATTGAAGTTCTGCATGGCGAAGCGAGTGACGAAGCTCTGTGTGCGCGACACGTGCTTTGCGAGGAGGTCCCAGACAATCTCCGGGTCGCGGGTGCGCATCATCAGACGGAACACGTCCTCCTTGTCTGCGTCCTTCTCCTTCTCGGCATACTTGCGGTTGCTGCGGATGAGGAGGAGGACGACGAGAGCCATGAATGCTATCTTGGCAACAATGCCGCCGTAATACATTATGATGCAGACAATTGCGCAGGAAACGAAGGCTACACCTGCTGTGATAAACCATCCGCCGATGACACTTATCACACCAGTTACGCGGAATACGGCGCTCTCACGGCTCCATGCACGGTCGGCAAGGCTCGATCCCATAGCCACCATGAACGTAACGTAAGTGGTGGAAAGCGGCAACTTGTAGTTGGTGCCGACGGTGATGAGGAGCGAAGCTAGTACAAGGTTGATGGCTGCACGTACCACGTCAAAGGCAGCGCCTTCGTTAAGTTCAGCCTCTTCCTTGTTGAAGCGGCTGTCAATCCAGCGTGCGATGCTCTTGGGCATGTATTGTGAAATCCAGCTTGACGACTCCTGTGTCACTCTAACGATGCTGCGTGCAGCACGGCTCGAACCGAACATCTCGTCGCCTTCGTCCTGACGTGCAAGGTCTACGCTGGTCTTGATTACGTTCTGGGCTTTCTTGGATGTAGCCATAGCCACAATCATTACCACGCCGGCAGCAAAGAGATAGACGGGAGGTGTCTGGGCGCTACCGTTGAGCGAGTCCATCATGAAGTGTGATACGCCTACGCCACCAGAGTTGGCCACATAGTCGTTGTATGAGTCGAGTCCTGCGAGAGGCACGCCGATGAAGTTGACGAGGTCGTTGCCTGCGAATGCCATAGCGAGGGCAAATGTTCCCATAAGGACGATAAGGCGGAAGATGTTGACGCGGAGCAGATGGAGCACCTCCATGACGACGGACGAGCCTACGAAAGTGGCAAGGAGGAGCATCTGTGTGTTAGCCTCCACCCATGTGCGTACGTCCTCAGCGATGTAGTGAGACTTGGCGATGCCCTTGAGGAAGATAAAGTAAGCGAGGGCTGTGAAAGCGATGCCGCCGAAGATGGCGATGGAGTAACGAGAATGGCGCTTGTAATTGAATGTGAAGACAATACGCGAGAGCCATTGTACGATAATACCGAACACGAAGGCGATGGCAACACTCACGAAGATGGCTATGATGACGCTCAATGCCTTGTCCGTATTGAGGAGGTCGCTGAAGGCAAGATTAGGGTCGGCTGCCACCTTCAGGACGGCGAGGATGAACGTACCTCCGAGAAGCTCGAACACCAATGAAACTGTGGTGGAGGTTGGCATTCCGAGTGTGTTGAACATGTCGAGGACGATGATGTCCGTCACCATGACCGCAAGGAAGATAGTCATCACGTCGTAGAAGGAGAAGTTGGACGGCTGCATGATGCCGTGTCTTGCCACGTCCATCATGCCCGAAGACATTATAGCTCCTATTGCCACACCTGCCGAAGCGACGATAAGGACGGTTCGAAACTTCGCCACTTTAGCTCCAATGGCGCTGTTGAGAAAGTTGACGGCGTCGTTGCTGACACCCACGAAAAGGTCGAATACTGCAAGACATAGCAGAAAGACGACGATGCATAAATAAATTGGTTCCATATATTTGTTTGTCTTTATTTTTCTGCTGCAAAGTTAGAATCTTGATGTTACACCATGTTTAAACACATATTACAATCGTGTTACAACGTTTTTGTGAAAATTGATATGTTAAATTTAGGGGACAAATGAGTCATAGCTAAATATTTATTATTAATTTTGTAGGCAGAAAAATATTGCATCAATATAAGATATGAATGAATTTGAACTTATTGCCAAAACATTCATGGGACTGGAGCCCGTTTTGGCAAGAGAGCTTACCCAGATGGGGGCAAACAATGTGCAGATAGGTCGTCGTATGGTTTCGTTTACCGGCGATAAGGAAATGATGTATCGTGCCAACTTCCAACTCCACACGGCCATCAGAATTCTGAAGCCTATCGCAAGATTCAAGGCCCGCTCTGCGGACGAAGTGTATGAAGAGATTAAGAAGATAGACTGGGGACAGTATATAGAGAAGGGAAAGACTTTCTCCGTGGACTCTGTAGTTTATTCTGAGGAATTCCGCAATTCACGCTTCGTTACCTATAAGGTGAAGGACGCCATCGTCGATCAGTTCAGAGAGAAGACCGGCACACGTCCTAACATCTCTGTCAGCAATCCTGACATACGCCTGAACATCCACATCGCAGAGGCTGACGCTACGCTGTCGCTCGACTCAAGTGGCGAGTCGCTCCATCGTCGCGGCTACCGTCAGGAGTCGGTGGAGGCTCCGCTCAACGAGGTGCTGGCTGCAGGTATGATTATGATGACCGGATGGAACGGCGACTGCGACTTCATCGATCCTATGTGTGGTTCGGGAACGCTGCTCGTGGAGGCTGCTCTCATCGCACACAACATGAGTCCAGGCATCTTCCGCAAGAGCTTCGCCTTCGAGAAGTGGCCCGACTTCGACGAGGAACTCTTCGACAAGATTTATAACGATGACTCGCAGGAGTGCGAGTTCACACACCATATCTATGGCTACGACGTGGACATGAAGGCCGTTAACACAGCCCGTCTTAACGTTCGTGCAGCAGGTCTCACAAAGGACATCACCGTGGAGCATGCTGACTTCAAGGACTTCAAGAAGCCTGCCGACAAGAGCATTATGGTGACCAATCCTCCTTACGGCGAGCGCATCTCTACGCCTAACCTCCTCAATACATATAAGATGATTGGCGAGCGTCTGAAGCATGCTTTCATGGGCAACGAGGCTTGGGTGCTGAGCTACCGCGAGGAATGTTTCGAGGCCATCGGTCTGAAGCCATCCATCAAGATTCCGGTTTATAACGGATCGTTGGAGTGCGAGTTCCGCAAGTATGCCATCTTCGACGGCACCATGAAGGACTTCCGTCAGGACGGCGGCGTGGTGAAGACTGAGGACGAGAAGCGTCAGATGGCAGAGAAGCATCGCTTCAAGAAGAACCGCGAGTTTAAGAAGCGTCTGGACGAGGACGAGGAAAACGCTGAGGCTGACATCCGCTCATTCAAGTTCCGCTCTATGGAACGTCAGGGCAGAGACTCTGACCGACGCGGTGGCGACCGTCGTGGCGGAAAGTTCCAGGACAATGACGACGAGCGCGGATCATACAAGCGTCAGGGCGGTTTCGCCAAGGGAGGCTTCTCAAAGGGCGGCAAGCCGGGCAAGAGCAATAGAAAATTCTCAAACAAACGTAATTTTGATGATGAAGACTAAACTAATTTCCATTGCATTGTTCTCATTATTGGCATCTACTCCGATGAGCGCACAGGAACTGAAACATTTCACTCTGGAGGACCTGAACTTCGGCGGCACCAACTTCCGTGATATGCAGCCCCAGAACAAGTATTGCACCTGGTGGGGCAATCAGCTGGTTCGCCTTGACCGCAACGCCTGCTACCTGGTGGACAAGAAAACGGGCAAGGAGACAGAGCTGATGACGCTGGCACAGTTCAATCAGTGGGCTGGTCCTACGAAGGACATCAAGGCACGCTCGCTTATGGGCGCATCCTTCCCCTTTGCCGGCAAGCCGGTGGTGATGGTGCAGTCAGGCGACGTGATTTATATGGTCGACTTCAAGCGCCACAACCTCGTTGACCGCATGGACATGGAGGACGGCGAGGCAGTACTGGAGCTCAACACAAAGAGCGGAGCGGCTGCCATCCTCAAGGACGATAACCTCTACGTGAAGAAGGGCGACAGCAAATGGCAGATCTCAGAGGACGGATCACGCGACATCGTCTACGGACAGGCTGTTCATCGTGACGAGTTCGGCATCAGAAAGGGCACTTATTTCTCACCAGACGGCGAGAAGCTGGCTTTCTATCGCATGGACCAGAGTATGGTGACGGACTATCCTCAGGTGGAAATCCCCGATCCCGTGTTTACGAATATGGATGAGGGCGAGTCGGTTATAGCCAAGTTTGCCCCGTCAAAATATCCGATGGCTGGCGAGACTTCACACAAGGTTACTGTCGGCGTGTTCGACATGAAGACCGGTAAGACAGTTTATCTCAAGGCTGGTGACCCGACAGACCGCTACTTCACCAATATAGCTTGGAGCCCAGACGGCGAGAGCGTCTATATGTTTGAGGTGAACCGTGACCAGAACGACTGCCGCCTCACATGCTATAGCGCCAAGACAGGCGAGAAGACAGCCGAGCTTTATCGCGAGACTGACGAGCGATACGTGGAGCCGCAGGATCCCATCCTGTTCCTTCCTTGGGACAACACCAAGTTCATAATGCAGACACGTAAGGACGGATATAAGCACCTTTATCTCTGCGCTCTCGGCAAGAACGGCAGCCGCATGGCAAGCAACACCGTTTCGCTGGACGTGAAGCAGCTCACAAGCGGCGAATGGGAGGTTATGGAGGTGCTCGGATTCAACGCAAAGCGCCACGAAATCGTGATAGCTTCCAACGAGGCTAACCCCATTCAGCGCAATATCTTCGCTGTATCGGTGGACAACGGCAAGCGCCGCCTTGTGGACGACAACGGCAAGGGATGGCACAACAGCGTGCTGAGCGAAGACGGCACAAGCCTCTACGACAACTACTCAACTCCGGACATTCCCCGCAACATTGCCATCGTGGATATAGCAAGCGGCAAGAAGACATCTTACTTCAAGGCTGAGAATCCGTGGAAGGGCTACGACGTGCCCGAGTATTCATGCGGCACTCTTAAGGCTGATGACGGCAAGACCGACCTCTACTATCGCATGGTGAAGCCTACGAACTTCGACCCGAACAAGAAGTATCCCACTATCATATATGTATATGGTGGCCCGCACGCCCATAACGTGGATGCTCGCTGGAACTACTGCAGCCGCGGATGGGAGACTTATATGGCTCAGAAGGGATATCTGCTCTTCATCCTCGACAACAGAGGCAGCGAGCATCGTGGCAAGGCTTTCGAGCAGGCTACGTTCCGTCAGCTCGGACAGGTGGAGATGAAGGACCAGATGACAGGTGTGGAATATCTGAAGACCCTGCCTTACGTGGATGCAGACAAGATTGGCGTACACGGATGGAGCTTCGGCGGATTTATGACCATCTCGCTGATGACCAACTATCCTGACGTCTTCAAGGTGGGCGTAGCTGGCGGTCCGGTTATTGACTGGCGCTGGTACGAGGTGATGTATGGCGAACGCTATATGGACACACCTCAGGCCAACCCCGAGGGCTACGAGAAGACATCGCTCATCAACAAGGCGAAGGACCTCAAGGGCAGACTGCAGATTATTACAGGATATAACGACCCGACTGTCGTGCCGCAGCATTGCCTTTCGTTCCTCAAGGAATGTATAAAGGTGGGCACACAGCCCGACTTCTTCGTTTATCCGGGCGAGCCGCACAACATGCGCGGACACCAGAGCGTGCATCTCCATGAGAGAATTTCGCGTTATTTCGATGATTATCTTAAGTAAACGAATTTAAAATATAAAAATGAAAGTTCTTTTGTTAGGAAGTGGTGGCAGGGAGCATGCGTTAGCATGGAAGATTGCCCAGAGTGAAAAGGTGGAGAAGCTCTTCATCGCACCCGGTAATGCCGGTACAGGCGAGTGTGGAGAGAACGTGGCAATAGCTGCTGACGACTTCGAAAGCCTTAAGAAGTTTGCTGTCGACAATGGTGTGGACATGGTAGTGGTCGGTCCGGAGGATCCCCTTGTGAAAGGCATCTATGACGACTTCAAGAACGATGAGCGTACAGCCAGCATCCCCGTCATCGGCCCGTCAAAGGCTGGTGCGCAGATGGAGGGAAGCAAGGATTTTGCCAAGGCTTTCATGGCTCGCCATAACATCCCCACAGCCAAGTATCGTACATTCAACGGCAATAACGTGGAGGAGGGACTTCGCTTCCTCGAGACTCTGAAGGCTCCTTATGTGCTGAAGGCTGACGGCCTGTGCGCCGGAAAGGGCGTGCTGATTCTGCCGACGCTGGAGGAGGCTAAGAAGGAACTGAAGGAAATGCTCGGTGGCATGTTCGGCAACGCTTCTGCCAACGTGGTGATAGAGGAGTTTCTTTCAGGCATCGAGTGCTCTGTCTTCGTTCTTACGGACGGCAAGAACTATAAGATTCTTCCTGAGGCAAAGGACTATAAGCGTATTGGCGAGCACGATACGGGTCTTAACACAGGCGGTATGGGAAGCGTCACACCGGTGCCTTTCGCTGACGCCGCATGGATGAAGAAGGTGGAGGACCGCATCATTCGTCCTACTGTGGATGGTTTGGCAGAAGACGGTCTCGATTATAAGGGATTCATCTTCTTCGGTCTTATCAATGTTGACGGCGAACCGATGGTTATCGAGTATAACTGTCGTATGGGCGACCCTGAGACAGAGAGCGTGATGCTCCGTCTGAAGAGCGACATCGTTGACCTGTTTGAGGGTGTGGCTGAAGGCAATCTTGACCAGCGTCAGATTGAGTTCGACGAGAGATCTGTGGTTTGCGTAATGCTCGTAAGCGGCGGTTATCCGCAGGCTTACAAGAAGGGTTACGAGATTTGTGGCATCGGCGACGTAAAGGACTCTGTAGTGTTCCATTCCGGCACCAAGGAGGTTGACGGCAAGGTGGTCACCAATGGTGGCCGTGTCATTGCTGTAAGTTCTTATGGTAAGGACAAGGACGAGGCATTGGCAAAGTCGTTTGCTGAGGCTCAGAAGATTACGTTCACGGACAAGTATTTCCGTCGTGACATCGGTCAGGACCTGTAATACGCCACCGCTGACAAAGAGTAAACAATAAGGGGAAAGGGCGATGGCCACGCAATATGGCTTTCGTCCTCTCCCCATTTTTAATTTTTTTCGATAAGTAGTGATAACGAAGAGATTTCAAAACAAGGTGGCAGAGAGCCGCATCTCCCTGCCTGTTACGGGCATTTATGCCTTGGTGATGTGCCTGTTGGGAGGGATGTTTTCAGGACACATGTGGGCACAGTTCGGTCTGCTTGCCCTTGCTTCCTTCCTGATGATGATACTTAACAACGCCAACTCGCTGATTCGTATTTACAGTCGTATGGTGTCGTGCTCCTTCTTGGTGCTTTCGGTAATGTCGTTCTTCCTGTTGTCCGACATCAAGTGTGTGGCTATAGAGGTGAGCTTCATATCTTTTTATTTGTTCCTCTTCAGCGCTTATCAGGACAAGAGGGCTGTTGGCAAGGTTTATTATGCTTTCGTGATGTTGGGACTGGCAAGTGCCATGTACGTGCAGATACTCTATCTGTTGCCGGTGCTTTGGATTATTCTTTACACCAACATTATGGTGGGCTGCGGCAGGACCCTTCTGGCTTCGGTTCTTGGCGTGCTGACGCCTTATTGGTTTATAGGTGCGTATTATCTTTATCAGAACCAGACGGACTGGTTGGTGGACCATTTCAGCTCTATTGTAGACTTTCAGGGCATCGGCTTGTGGGCTGACGTGGAGTTTGTGAAGATTTGCACGATAGGCTTCGTGGTGGTGCTTTCGTTTCTTGGCATGATACATTTCCGTCTGAACAACTTCAAGGACAAGATACGTACACGTATGCTGTTCGAGGTGTTCTCGGTTATGTCGTTGGTTTCGATGGTAATGATGGCTGTTCATCCGCAGTCTATGGATTATCAGCTGGCTTTGCTGATAGTGAGCACGTCGCCTATGATTGGTCATTACTTTGCGCTCACCCACACTTTCTGGACCAACATCTCTTTCTATGTTATTCTTATCGTCTCACTCGCATTAACAGCTTTTAATATATGGTTTCCGTTCTGATGCTTGTTTCGTTATCCGGCATTACGGATGCCATTATGGAGGTGTTGATGAGCTGGGGATACGTGGGAATGCTGCTGGCAGCGTTTCTTGCCGGAAGCTTCTTCCCGTTCAGTAGCGAGGCTGTCATGCTGGCTTTTCAGGCAGCCGGACTGAGTCCGATGACGTTGGTGGCTTATGCGACAATCGGAAATGTGCTCGGTTCGGTATTCAATTATGGTGTTGGTCGCCTCGGAAAGCTCGACTGGATAGAGCGTTATCTGCACGTAAAAGAGGAGAGTCTGCGCAAGGCTGAGCGCTTCATGGGCGGAAGAGGAGCCTGGATGGGATTCTTCGCCTTCCTGCCTTTGTTAGGAAGCGCCATAACGATATTGTTGGGACTGATGAAAGCCAACTTTGTTATTTCGCTCGTTAGCATAACCATAGGAAAGCTACTGCGTTACCTGCTCCTCGCTTATGGAGCCTCATTCGTTTTCTGACATTTATGTGTTTAAGGTTCCACAATGCGGACAACGTCCTTTGTGAGTAAGCTTGGCTCCGCACTTGCCGCATACGTATGAAAAGTAATTGTTGGCTACGTATCGTTTTACGGCATAGAAAATGTATGCAAGTAAAAGGATATAGCCTACGTAATAGAGCGTGGTGATACTGAAGATGATGTAGTTGGCAGAGCAAAGCGCAGCCAGTCCTAACAAGTACAATGTGGCATGGGTTGGCGACAATTTGTGGTAAACGTCATCTATGGTTGCTATCGTCATTATCACCATTGCCCATACCGATACTAAGAAAGCAGACAGTATGGGAGGAACGGCAAACGGATTAAGCGAAGGATGATAATAGAAGTGCTGCCATGTTTCGGGAGCGAACATCTGTATGCTGGAATAGAATGTGGCAGCCGATGCCACGCTTATGGCAAGCAGGGTGGGGTAGAACGAGTCGATATCGTTGAAATGCACCACCTTTGCCTTCTTCTTGCGTATGTTGAAGAACAGATAGCCGATGGCTATCACGCTGATGATTATCAGCGAGATGAGCAGATGAACATTTGAGAAGGTAAGGATAAATTGAGAAATAGGGTCGTCAGGCACCGTGCTCTTAAGCAGATGTTTCTCCCTTACCCAGCCGAATGTATACTGGTCACGTGCCACCTCAATCCATACCGAATCGACAGCGTCGTTCTTAAGCAGACGGAAGTCCACCACAACGAGTCGATCGTTATGGTAGACTGTAATAGTGTCCGTGGGAAGATTGACGAGCAATTCCTCCGGCTGTTGTCTGAGGAGAGGAAGCGAGTCGGCTGTCACTACGAAGTTATAGTTCTGTGCGTAGTGATGTTTATTGTAGAAAGCGTCGTTAATGCTGTCAGTCTGCTCTTCCTCGTCACTCAAGGTGTCTGGATTTCCGGAACCCACGTCGCCTGACACAAACACATTTTTCTTAGTGCTTGTGGAATTGTAGCATCCGGTCAGCATAGCTGCCATGACTAATGTTAATACAATAAACTTCAGTCTACTCATTACCTCTTTTTATATTATTCTTCTTGGAAATTATTCCTTCGGATAAACCTCCATCTGGCATTTTGCGCAGTTGAAGGCAAGCCTCATTTGTCTGCCGTCGCTTGACTGGATGAAGAGCGGCTCTTTCCATGTAGGCTGTTTGCCGCCACGCTTCACGCAGTAGCCCATGGCGTATCTCAGGCAGTAGCGGCACGTCATAAGCGGCTGTGCGGCTTGACGAGTGCCGTATGTGTGGCTGTTGTTCGTGGTTTCGTAAGCCGTTGTTGCATGAGCCACGCCGTTCTCCTCATAGAAGGTCTCTGCCATGTGATTGGCTACGTTTGAGGCATTTATCTTGGAAGCCTCTATGAAGTGTTTTTCTGACTTTCGTGCATTCTTGCGGCTTTGGCAGGAATCGTCATCCATAGTCTTTGCTGCGAGCTGTTCGGTTATGTCGCGTCGTATGGCAGCCAGTTTGCTGGAAGGAACAAAGAGTGAGCCTACGCCCTGACAGATGGTTATCTCTTCTGCGGCGAAGATGGTGTTGCCAAGTTTGCCGAGCTGTCTCTTTATGTTCTCCTCCTGTGGCGTTCTTGCTTCCTGCACGTCCTCGTCCAGTATGGCTTTTGCTTTTCTTCCCATCTCGTCACAGGCAGAAAGGCAAACCCTTCCGTCTTCAAGTGAAAGCGTGAGACTAAGAGCGATCTTGCGCTCAGCCGTACGACCTTCCATCTGACGTTCAAACTCCATGTCGTTATTGCGATAAAGAGCCATGCCGGGCTTTAATGATGCAGGCATGTAGAGAGGGTAGAGGCGGTTGTTGTCAACACGGTTGACGCGGAATCCTTCCAGTTTACGGTCCTTATCGAAGAAGCAGAGTCCGTCTCCGTTGGCGAAAGTAGCCATTCCTGCCACGTTGAACGAACCGTGTCTTATTTCCTTCACATAGCCCACGTATTCGCCCATTGCTTTTGGAGTGTCCATAGACGAGATGTCGTCTCGGCGCTTGTCGAGGAAATAGTTGGTAAATCCACGATTGAACGTCTTGTTGATGTTGGGGGTGAACGTTGTCTTCACCTTTCCATAAGAACTACGGCAGTATTTGTCGGGATGTTGCTCTATTATTCTGTCAAGCTCCTCGTTATATGCAGCCACCACATTCTTCACGTATGTGGCATCCTTCAGTCGCCCTTCAATCTTCAGAGACGTGGCTCCTGCCTCAATTATCTCTTCCAGTCTGCTTAGCTGGTTGAGGTCTTTAAGAGACAAAAGATAGCTATCGTGAATGATGGTCTTCCCTTGGCTGTCCTTAAGATCGAAGGCATGGCGGCAGAACTGTGCGCATTCGCCACGATTGGCGCTTCTGCTGAAGCAATGTTGCGAAGCGTAGCAGGCTCCTGAATAGCTTACGCAGAGAGCACCATGTACGAACACCTCAAGCTCCACGTCTGGATGGTCGTTATGTATGGCTGTTATTTCCTGAAGCGAGAGTTCGCGAGCCAGAACCACACGGTCGAAGCCAACGCTTGCGAGCCATCCGATCTTCTCGCTGTTGCGGTTGTCTGTCTGAGTGGAGGCATGGAGCTGCGGAAAGCGCTTGCCCTTGAATCGTTCATCTTCTGATATTTCACGCATCATCTGGACGACTGCCATGTCCTGTACCAGTATGGCGTCCACCTCAGCAAGTACAAGATTTTCGAGCAGACTCTTCGCCTTGTCAAGCTCGTTCTCGTATACGATGGTATTGACGGTAACATACACCTTTGCGCCGAACTGATGAGCATAGGCGGCAAGCTTGGCAATATCGCTGACCTCGTTTCCGGCAGCCTGTCTGGCACCGAAATCCTTTGCACCTATATATACGGCGTCCGCTCCATGGTCGATGGCCACGATGCCGCATTCTAAGTTCTTTGCAGGAGCAAGAAGTTCGATTGGGCGCAACGTATGTTGCTTTTTACTTTTATGGGATGTGTATGTCATTTTATGTCGTCAATATTGAATGGAGTTTCCTGATAAATATAGTAGTTTATCCAGTTGCTGAACAGGAGGTTGCCATGTGCACGCCAAGTCACGTGAGGCGGATTGTCAGGATTGTCGTCCACGTAATAGTTCTGCGGCATCTTTACGTCATCACGTTTGTCCTTGTCGCGACGATATTCCTGATCGAGCGTATACGGAGCATACTCCATGTGTCCGGTTACGAAAATCTGTCGTCCGTCTTTTGCCATTACGATGCTCACGCCGCTTTCTTCCGACTCGGCTATGATGTCAAGTTCCTTATGCTTCTCTATGTCTTCGCGTCTTACTTCCGTATGACGGCTGTGTGGCATGAAGAAGGTGTCGTCGAAGCCACGGAATATGGGGAGTGTAGGCTTTAGCGGACGCTGCTCGAAGATGCCGAACTTCTTGGTGGGCAACTTATGCTTCGGCACTCCATAATGGAAATAGAGTCCGGCTTGCGCAGCCCAACATATATACATAGTGCTGGTGACGTGTGTGTCTGCCCAGCGGAAGATTTCGGATATTTCCTCCCAGTAGCTTACGTCCTCAAACTCGAGGTGCTCTATCGGCGCTCCTGTTATTATCATTCCGTCGAATTTCTCCTTTGCCAACACCTCAAAGTCCTTGTAGAACATCATCATGTGCTCTATCGGCGTGTTCTTCGACGTGTGGCTCTTTATCTTCATAAAGTAAATCTCAAGCTGAAGCGGAGTATTGGAGAGCAGGCGTACAAGGTCGGTTTCTGTGGTTATCTTCAAAGGCATGAGATTGAGAATCACAATTCTCAGAGGGCGTATATCCTGTGTCGTGGCGCGAGAGTTGTTCATAACGAAGATGTTCTCGTTCTTAAGCAGCTCTATCGCGGGGAGTCTATCCGGTAATCTAAGTGGCATGTTATGATTTATTTTATATTTACATGCAAAGTTAATGATTTATTTTTGTTTGGAAAAACATAAACAAAAAAAGCCACTTTTGACAATTCAAAAGTGGCTATAGTATTATGTAATAATATGCTTATCCGCAGCAGAATAGCACAATCAACTGTGCTGTGAAGATACGGAGGAACATGCTAAGCGGGTAAACCGTAGAGTAACCGATGGCAGGAGCCTCACGTGAGCATATAGAGTTGGCGTATGCAAGGGCTGGTGGGTCGGTGTATGTACCGGCAATCATACCCATGAGCGTGAAGTAGTTGAACTTGAACTTCAGGCGTGCTATAACGCCTACGATAAGGATGGGCACGATGGTGATGATGAAGCCAGTTGCCACATACAAGAGTCCGTCGCCCTGCACTACTGTGTGCCAGAAGTTGGCTCCAGCCTTAATGCCGACACTTGCAAGGAAGAGCACAAGGCCAATCTCGCGAAGCATCATGTTGGCGGATGTTGTGGTGTAAGTGTTAAGCTTCATGCGATGTCCGAATCGGCCAATCAGGATGGCGATGATGAGCGGACCACCGGCAATACCCAACTTCATAGGTACGGGCATTCCTGGAATAGCGAAAGGTATGCTACCGAATAGGATACCTACGATGATGCCGATGAAGATTGTGGCGATGTTAGGATGGTCAAGACGCTTAACGGAGTTACCCATCATTTCTGCGATTCTGCTGACATTATCCTTAGGACCTACAACGAGAATCTTATCGCCCACCTGGAAGCGGTAGTTGCGGCTGGCAAAGACGTCCATGCCCTGACGTGAGATACGTGTTACTGTTACGCCGTATACGCTTGAGAAGTGCATCTTGCCAAGTGTCTTACCGTTCATAGAAGAGTTGGTGACTACGATTCGGCGTGAAATCATCGGCTGGTTGCTGTCTTCCTCCTCCCAAGCCATCTCTATCTCAGGACCGATGAATGCCTGAATGGCTTCTGCGTCAGCTTCTGCACATACCACGAGTACCTCGTCGCCCATCTCTAAGACGTCCTGACTGCTTGGTATCGAAACTTTACCTTCATGCATAAGGCGTGAGAATACAACGTCGCGGTTGAGAAACTCGTTGATTTGCTCTACTGTACGGCCTGCTAGATAAGTATTGTTCACCTTGAGGTGCATCTGGTGTGGCTTTGCGTGAGGATCCTCAGCCTCAGCCTCTCTCAGCTCCTCTTCTTCATCAGCCAGCTTTGTGCCGGTAATGAAGCGAATGGCGATGGTAGCTCCGATAATGCCGAGCACACCAAGGGGATAAGCGCAGGCGTAACCTGAAGCAATCTGCGGGAGGGTGGACTTGTCTGCCCAAACAGACTCGAGAGCTTCGTTGGCAGCACCAAGACCCGGAGTGTTGGTAACGGCACCATAGAGAGTGCCCACCATCATCGGAAGGTTGGTCTTGTCGTTGGTATCGAAGAAGATGAAGTAACATGCAAACATCACAACCACGTTCAGAAGAACTGTGGTGGTGGAGAGCAAGTTAAGAGTTACGCCACCCTTCTTGAAGCTTTCGAAGAAGCCCGGTCCGACCTGCAGACCGATACAGAATACGAACAGGATAAGTCCGAAGTCCTGTATGAAACTCAAGATGTTTACGGGTGCTGTGAATCCGATGTGACCGGCAACGATGCCTGCAAAGAGCACGAAGGTCACACCCAGCGAGATTCCGCCAATCTTTATCTTTCCTAACAATATTCCGACAGCGATGACTATGGAATAGAGCAGAGCGATATGGGCAATGGAATCTGTGTCTGTGAATAATCTAATTATCCAATCCATTGTTTGTTAGAGTTTGGTAAGTTGGGTTTTATTATGCTAATCTGATAAATCTGAGCAACATACACATATATTATGTATGTTGCTCGGATTGAGTGGATTTATTAGTAGCTGCGAGCGATGATTACGCGATACTTGGCAGGTTTGCCAGACACCATGTCTACGCCAGGAGTCTGTTCGAACATGAACGGCACGCAACGGATGGTTGCCTGAGTGTCCTCCTTGATCTTTGCCTCTGTCTCGGCTGTGCCGTCCCAATGGCAAAGGAAGAAGCCACCGTCCTTTACGCGCTCCTTGAACTCCTCATAGTTGTCGCACTCATAGATGTGAGCGTTGCGATAATCGAGGGCCTTCTTGAAGATGTTCTCCTGAATGTCCTCAAGGAGCTGCTTCACGTAGTCGGTAAGACCTTCTATAGAGCGTGTCTCCTTATCCAGCGTGTCGCGGCGCATAATCTCGATGGTGCCTTCCTCAAGGTCGCGTGCTCCCATAACGAGGCGTACGGGCACACCCTTCAGCTCGTAATCAGCAAACTTGAAGCCCGGGCGCTTGTTGGTGGCGTCGTCATACTTGATGCTGATACCAGCCTGCTTAAGTTCGTTAATGATGGGCGAAAGCTTGTCTGTGATGGCCTGGAGCTGCTCGTCGTTCTTCGAGATAGGAATAACCACAACCTGCAGCGGAGCGAGCTTCGGAGGAAGCACCAGTCCGTTATCGTCAGAGTGGGTCATGATGAGCGCTCCGATAAGACGTGTAGACACGCCCCATGATGTAGCCCATACATACTCCGGCTTATTCTCCTTATTAAGGTATGTAACGTCGAAAGCCTTGGCGAAATTCTGTCCGAGGAAGTGGCTGGTGCCGCTCTGGAGCGCCTTGCCATCCTGCATCATGGCCTCAATGGTGTAAGTGTCGAGGGCTCCTGCGAAACGTTCTGTCTCGCTCTTCACGCCCTGTACCACCGGCACGGCCATCCACTTCTCAGCGAAGTCGGCATAAACGTGGAGCATCTTCTTTGCTTCCTCTTCTGCCTCTTCTCTTGTGGCGTGGGCTGTGTGGCCCTCCTGCCATAAGAACTCGGATGTGCGGAGGAACGGACGTGTGCGCATCTCCCAACGCATTACGTTACACCACTGGTTGCACATAAGCGGCAGGTCACGATAAGAGTGAATCCAGTTCTTGTATGTGTTCCAGATAATTGTCTCGGATGTCGGGCGTACGATAAGCTCTTCTTCCAGTTTTGCATTCGGGTCTACCTCGATGCCGGTCTTGTCCTCGTTCACTCTGAGGCGGTAGTGTGTAACTACGGCGCACTCCTTGGCGAATCCTTCTACATGCTCAGCTTCGCGACTGAAGAACGATTTCGGGATGAGGAGCGGGAAGTAAGCGTTCTGTGCTCCGGTTTCCTTGAACATCAGGTCGAGCTGATGCTGCATTTTCTCCCAAATAGCGTAGCCGTAAGGCTTGATGACCATGCATCCGCGTACGGCAGACTGCTCAGCGAGGTCAGCCTTGGTCACAAGATCGTTGTACCACTGGCTGTAGTTCTCTGAGTGTTTTGTCAGATGTTTTAATTCTTTTGCCATTGTTGTATAATGTGTATATTTTTAATCCGTTGTATTGCGTGTTTGACATCAACACATAATTGTGTGCAAAAATACAAAAAAATGTTGTAACATTACCATTGATATTGAAAAAACCATTATCTTTGCAAACAATAAAGCGTTGTGAAGACGCTTTTTCAGAATTAATTTAAAGAAAACAAATATTATGAACAAGATTAAAGGAATGACCATTGCAATGGGAATGTTGGCAGTGGTAGGATGTGCTACAAAGCAGGGTACAGGTTCGCTTATTGGTGGTGGTGGCGGTGCCATCATCGGCGGTATTATTGGCAAACTGGCTGGCAATACAGCTGTAGGCGCCGCTATCGGTGGTGCCGTAGGTGCTGGTGCTGGTGCCATTATCGGTCATCACATGGACAAGGTGGCTGAGCAGGCTAAGCAGATTGAGAACGCAAAGGTGGAGAAGGTAACAGACAAGAACGGTCTTGAGGCTGTAAAGGTAACCTTCGATTCAGGTATCCTCTTTGCAACAAACAAGTCAGACCTTAATGCCAACTCAAAGAACGATTTGGCTAAGTTCTCTACAGTATTGAAGAACAATTCTGACTGTCATATCGACGTATTCGGACATACCGACTCTTCTGGCAATGATGCCATCAACGTTCCTTTGAGCAACAAGCGTGCACAGAGCGTTGTTAACTACCTCAAGCAATGTGGCGTTTCTGCAGCTCAGTTCCAGAACGTACAGGGCAAGGGTAGTTCAGAGCCCGTTGCAGACAACACTACAGCAGCCGGCAAGCAGCAGAACCGTCGTGTAGAGGTTTATCTCTACGCAAGCCAGGCTATGGTTGACGCAGCAAATGCAGGCACACTTAAGTAAGCATAAGATTTAAGTATTTAGGAAGTTAAGCAGTCGCAGATATCCGTATTGGGCGATTGCTTAACTTCTTTGCTTTATATATATGACATTACATAATCCTATTCTCAAGATAATACGTTGGGGACTGGCGCTTTTCTTCAGTTCCACTATTCTTGCTGTTGTCGTCTATCGCTTTGTTCCTGTCTACATCACGCCGTTGATGGTGATACGTTGCTTTCAACAGGCGGCTGACGGAGAAAGCATAAAGATGAGCCATCATTGGGTTTCGTTGGGAAAGATTTCGCCACACTTGCCGGTAGCGGTTATGGCGAGCGAAGACCAGCGTTTCCTTGTGCATCATGGCTTCGACTTTAATGCCATTCAGCAGGCAGCCAAGCACAACCGTTTTGGTGGCACAAAGCACGGTGCCAGCACCATTTCGCAGCAGACAGCCAAGAATGTGTTTCTTTGGCCGGGACGCAGTTGGACAAGAAAAGGTTTTGAGGTTTACTTTACGGCACTCATAGAGTTGCTGTGGAGCAAGCAACGCATTATGGAGGTGTATCTTAATTCCATAGAAATGGGTAACGGCATTTACGGCGCGGATGCTGTGGCACGTCACCATTTCGGCAAGACTGCCATCGAGCTGTCGCGCTCAGAATGCGCTTTGATAGCTGCCACGTTGCCTAATCCGCGTGTCTATGACAGTAGCAATCCCAGCGCCTATGTCCGTGCGCGTCGTGGCAAGATAGAAAACCAGATGAGGTTTATCCCGTCCTTTCCGAAGGAGGGTGAAGACTATGATCCGGAGACCACCTCAGGCGGATATTACCGTCAACGTCATTAATTGCTGACACACAATACCATTCAGTTAGTTTTACATATCCATTCATAATCCCATAATCGTGACAAATCTTCTTTCTTCTCTGAGCCAAAGCCAGAAGGCTGCGGTGGAATATATTGACGGTCCTGAACTTGTTATTGCAGGTGCAGGATCGGGCAAGACGCGTGTGCTGACATACAAGATTGCGTATCTTATCAGCCAGGGCTATGAGCCTTGGCGAATCCTGGCGCTTACCTTCACCAACAAGGCTGCCCGTGAGATGAAGGAGCGTATCGGCGGTTTGATGGGTATGGATGTGGCACGCTATCTGAATATGGGAACCTTCCACTCCATATTCCTGCGAATCCTGCATGTGGAAGCTGAGAAGGTGGGACTGAAGTCGAACTTTACCGTCTATGACGATTCTGACTCGCGCACGCTTGTCAGCGGCATCGTGAAAGAGATGGGGCTTGATGACAAGAAGTATAAGCCTTCTGCCGTGCTGTCAAGGATAAGCATGGCAAAGAACCGTCTGATTTCTCCTGAAGCCTATCTTTCTGATGGCAGCATTCTTGAGAGCGACATAAGGAGCAGCATGCCTAAGGTGGGCGAGATTTATCATCGCTACATGTTACGTTGTCGCATGGCCAATGCCGTCGACTTCGACGACATGCTCTACTATACGTACTTCCTCCTTTCTAAAAACAAGGACATCTGCATCAAGTATGCCGAAAGGTTCCGTTATGTTCTTGTGGACGAGTATCAGGACACCAACTATGCCCAGCAAGCCATTATCACGCTCCTTACACGCGAATCTGGAAAGATCTGCGTCGTAGGCGACGATGCTCAGAGTATCTATGCTTTCCGTGGAGCCAATATTGACAATATCCTGAATTTCAGGAATGTATATCAAGGAGCGAAGCTGTTCAAGCTTGAACGAAACTACCGAAGCACGCAGAACATAGTGGAGGCAGCCAATTGCCTTATTGCCCACAACCAACGTCAGATTCCGAAGAATGTATATAGTGAGAATCTTGAAGGCGACAAGGTGCAGCTCGACATTACATATTCTGACCGTGAAGAGGTAAGCGTTGTGTGCAACAATATCCGACGCCTGCATCTTCGTGAGCAGGTGGCTTATTCCGATATGGCGATATTGTATCGTACGAACGCTCAAAGCCGTCTCTTTGAGGACGAGTTGCTTCATGCCCGAATACCATATCGTATTTATGGTGGACTCAGCTTCTATCAGCGTAAGGAGATAAAGGACATCATAGCCTATTTCCGCCTTGTGGCAAATCCGGATGATGACGAGGCGCTGAAGCGAATTATCAACTATCCTAAGCGTGGTATCGGAAATGTCACGGTAGATAAGATCTCGGCTGCAGCTCACGAGCGCAACATATCTCTATGGGACGTGACGGCAGATCCTCTCGGAAGCGGAACCGGACTTGCTGCCGCCACTTCACGTAAAGTTTCTGACTTCCATAAGTTTATCCAGGGATTTATGGATGATATGGCTGAAAAGGACGCTTACCAGCTTGGAAAGCGAATAATAGAGGAGAGCGGCATCTCGCAGACTATAGTGTCGGAGGCTGACGACGACAAAATTAAGAAAGAGAAGATGGAGAACGTAGAAGAACTTGTGTCCGGACTCCGCGACTTTGTCGACACAAAGCGTGAGGAAGGGCTCTTGGAGAGCGTCTCGTTGAGCCATTTTCTTCAGGAAGTGTCGCTACTTACCGACTTGGATCGTGACGGTAAAGGTGATGAAGCCTTAGAGGACAATTCTGACGAGGGAAGAGTGTCGCTTATGACCGTACATGCTTCGAAGGGATTGGAGTTCGATTCGGTTTTCGTCGTAGGTCTGGAGGAGAATCTTTTCCCAAGCCAAAGAGCACTTGAGAGCTTGCGTGAACTTGAGGAGGAGCGTCGTTTGTTGTATGTGGCGATGACCCGTGCCGAACGCCATTGCTTTTTGACTTGTGCAAAGAGCAGATATCAGTATGGCAATATGCAATTCAATACCCCCAGCCGTTTCCTTCGCGAGATTGACAGTCATCTTATGAATGTTAACGGCAAGCTCCCGGGACGTGAAAGCCGTGAATATGCTACTTCGCCTACAAGTTTGCGTGGCTTCGATTCGCCATTGCGAAGGACAGATTCGGCTGCCTCCAGTCGTCTTGGAATGTTCAGTCGCCAAGCCTCTCCATCAGAACGTCAGTCGCCTTCTTCAGGTTTTCGTCGTGTTTCGGCTTTCTCTTCGCAATCCCCCGCAGCTCCTCAGTCTTCAGCAGCAACAGAGAAACATAGCCTTGCGGTTGGATCCACCATCGAACACCAGCGTTTCGGCATCGGCAAGGTGATTAAAGTGGAGGGAGTAGGAGAGAACGAGAAAGCTACAGTATTGTTCAATAACGTGGGAAGCAAGTGCTTGTTGCTTAAGTTTGCGAAATACAAACTAATGTGATAAAAAAGCATGGCTTGGAACTCTGCAGAATGTTCAGAATGTCCAAGCCATGCTTTCTTTATTTAGTTTCTATTTCTTCCTTCATGTCAATAAACTGCTTCTTGCTGTCGTAGAATTCGTATTGCAGGAATGCGAGTTTCTGCGAAGGAATGACGTGTACTCCCAGTCCGTACTTTATCTGCCACTTGCGCTTGAGGGAGACAAATCCCTTGTTGATGTAAGCGGCTACGTATGGATGGACGTGCAAATAGAATGTTTTTACTCCAATCTTGTTTACGAGTCGGTCTATCTTACTCTCGAGCTGATCCGTGAAAATTATGCTCGACTTTATCTTTCCCTTACCAAAGCATGTAGGGCAGGTTTCCTCTACGTTGACATCCATTGCAGGACGAACCCTCTGGCGCGTAATCTGCATTAAGCCGAACTTGCTTAACGGCAGGATGTTGTGGCGTGCGCGGTCCTTCTGCATGTTCTTACACATGCGCTCGTAAAGTAGCTGTCGGTCTTCCGCAAGGTTCATGTCGATAAAGTCAACGACGATGATACCTCCCATGTCTCGCAGGCGTAGTTGGCGTGCAAGTTCGTCTGCTGCACCAAGGTTGACGTCCAGAGCGTTGGCTTCCTGACCGTTGTCAGAATGCGATCGGTTGCCGCTGTTCACGTCCACTACATGCAGGGCCTCGGTATGCTCGATGATGAGGTAAGCACCGTGCTTGTAGTTGACCGTCTTTCCGAAACTTGACTTTATCTGCTTTGTGACGTTGAAATTGTCGAAGATGGGGACGTTTCCTGTATAAAGCTTCACTATGTTAGCCTTCTCTGGGGCGATGAGAGACACGTAGTGTTTCACTTCTTTATATACATTCTCGTCGTTTACGTATATGTTCTCGTATGTGGGGTTGAATAAGTCCCTCAATAATGCTACGGCTCTTCCTGTCTCCTCGAAAATCAGCTGTGGGCGCTTTTGTGTTTTCTGCACTTTGATGAGCGCGTCCTCCCAGCGTTTCATGAGGATCTTGAGCTCTGCGTCGAGTTCTGCCACTCTTTTGCCCTCTGCCACCGTGCGTACTATGACGCCACAGTTCTTGGGCTTGATGCTGTTAATGAGTTGCTTGAGTCTGGCACGTTCTTCGCCGCTTTTTATCTTAGTAGATACAGACACTTTGTCGCCGAAAGGCATAAGGACAAGGTATCTGCCGGCAAAACTCAACTCTCCCGTAAGTCGGGGACCTTTTGTTGATATCGGCTCTTTGACAATTTGCACCAATACTTCCTCGCCTACAGTAAGCGTGTTCTGCACACTTCCGTCCTTTCTGAGGTCAGGTAGCTTGGTGGCTTTTGAGAATGGATAAAGTCTTTTTCTGTCGCTTTGAACTTGTTTGAGATATTTCTCGTAAGAACTGAATTGACTTCCTAAATCAAGATAATGGAGAAAAGCGTCGCGTTCATAACCCACGTCCACAAAGCTGGCGTTCAGTCCTGGCATCAGTTTCTTTACTTTAGCAACATATATGTTGCCAACAGAGAACGATGCTGAACGTGGTTCTGTCTGATACTCCACAAGTCTCTTGTCTTCCAGGAGAGCTATGGAAATTTCGTTTTGTTGTACGTCAATGATTACTTCGCTTGTCATCTCTCTTTTTTTAGATTATAAAAAATAAAGGGGCGCGCCAAGTCCTCTGCGGATGCATTGATTTGACACGCCCCTTTCAGGAACTGACACTTATTGGCCGGCTCTATTTACTTGCTCTTGTGTCTGTTCTTGCGTAATCTCTTCTTACGCTTGTGAGTAGCCATCTTGTGTCCCTTTTTTTTCTTTCCGTTAGGCATAACTTTAAATTTTTATTGATTAATATGTTAATTGTATGTATTTATTCTTACTTCTCCATCGTTGCGTTCTTCATCTCTTCAATGAAGCACTTAGCAGGCTTGAAGCTAGGCTGATCGTGAGCGCAAATTTTCATCGTTGTCTTCTTCAGGATGTTTCTGGCTGTCTTAGCTGCACGATGTTTTACTATGAAGCTTCCAAATCCACGCAGGTACACATTCTCCTTGTTTGACAATAGGCTGTCCTTGATGCTTTCCATAAAACTCTCAACTACAACAGCCACGTCTTTCTTTTGTAGACCAGTGTTATCAGCAATTTTGTTAATGATATCTGCTTTTGTCATTTGAACTTTATAATTTTATTGTTATCTTGTTTTTACCCTTTTCTGAAAAAGGTCGTGCAAAGATACAAGTTTTTCGTGTTATATAAAAATTTCTGACCTACTTTTTCAAGGTTTTTACAATATTCGGCTTTCGAAGTGCTTTATTTTCACGTCGTTAAGAGCAGATATTGATGTGTGTCAATTTCTTGAATGCATGTTAAGGTCGCCTGTTTATCAGTATTCGTAATTTTCCTGCTTCCATTCTCCGTCTATGCTGACATTGAATCCGCGTCCGCCTTCGGGTGCTTCGCCATAGAAATAGCCTGAATATTGGGTTATGGTGTTTGGCTTCATTGTGACGTTTTTTATTGTCCTCACGTAGTCTGCAGGCGAGTCGGGATTCGTTCCTCTAAGTGCAGATATCTCGAATTTCAGCTTCTTGTCGTCTTGATGCGGGAAAGTGTATACTTCGTATCTCGACTCCTGTTCGTATGCCTCTTTGCTTACCGTTCTGTATTCGGTCTGTTTTGAGTTGACGCAGCCATATCCTGTGGTGGCGTCGAATGTGCTGCTGCCGCCTGTATAGTAGATTTTCATCTGCTTTATGGTCTTCGGAGTCTCGTCTTTCACCACGAGTCTGAACTTTCCGACGGCTCGTTTCAGAGTTACGTCATAGGTGGCGTCGTCTTCTATGTCCATTTGTCCATAATAATAAAAGGTGTCGGTAACCTTGTTTCCTGGGAATTTTATTTGCGATGGGGATGTGAAGGTTGGGTTCCCGTTACCATTGTGTGCTATAAACACGAAGCCGTATGTGCCTTTGTTAAGGCTTATGTCGAAGTGTCCGAAGTTGTTGTCTGACAATTCCTGATTGGCTGTTTTTAGTTTGTTGTCTGTTTCGTCGAATATTGCGAGGCTTATACGGCTGCAATAATTCTTTAATGCGGTATTTCCGTTCCTGCTTGCCTCCTCATCTCCGTCGTATGAAGGGTTGGATATGTTATTGGCATCGAACGATATTTTTATCTCCGATCCCAATTCTATTGGTTTGTTGACCGCCCCTTCTTCCTCCATTGTGGCTTTTTCGCATGAGAAAAGGCTCGTAAGAAGCATAGCAGCAAAAGTAATTCTTAGTAGCGTTTTCATATGGTTGGTCGATAGTTCTATTTAGTTTATAAAAAATGTAAGTTTAGAATTGAGAGTAATCATAACTCCCAATTCTAAACCTTAAACCTTAAAACTTGAACGCCAGCGGTTCTGCCTTTGTTCCTGCAGGTATCTGTACGGTCACTTGGCTGCCCTTGACCGTGTATTTCACTTTCTTGCCGTTATTTAGCAAGGTCATCTTGCCCTTGGGGATGTTGGTTGTCCATGTCACGGTTGTCGGAGTCTTCTCGTTATCCTCCGTTGCGTAGATGGCGTAGAGAGTCTTGCCGTCCTTTCCTGCTGTGAACCATACCTTGCCGTCGTTATAGTGAGGAGTGGTTACTGTGCTGTAGATGGCTGCTCCGTTGCGCTTGAGCCAGTCGCCTATCTGAAGCAGAATCTTCTGCTCTTCTTCCTGAATGGTTCCTTCAGGTGTCGGTCCTACGCCGAGAGCCAGACAGCCGCCTTTTGCCACAATCTCGGAGAGGATGCCCACCACCTTGGAAGCCGACTTGAATTTAGCTCCGGGAATATATCCCCATGCGTGGCTGAGCGTTATGCAGCTCTCCCAAGGTATGTTGAGCTGCTTGGCGGGAATGCCCTGTTCCGGTGTCTGATAGTTCTCGTTCTTTCCGCGTATGGTGCGGTCCACGCTTATCATGCCCGGATTGCGCTTGCGTGCTTCCACAAGCAGCGAGTCAAGTCCGATCTGCTCGCCGGTTATCCATCCGCCGTCCAGCCATAGAATGTCTATGTTGCCGTAGTCTGTGGTCAGCTCGCCCAGCTGGTTCTGCGTGTATTTCACGTAGTTGCGCCACCAGTCAGGATGCTGTTCCGGCTTATAGTTGATGCCTCTGCGTGGTGTGGCGTAGTAAGGATTCCAGAACCACTCCGAATGCCAGTCTGGCTTTGAGAAGTAACAGCCTATCATAAAGTCCTTCTTGCGGTATGCGTCGAACACTTCTTTGGCTACGTTCTTGCGCGGGTTGTTGGCAAAGGGTCCGTGAGCAATGGAGAAGTCGGTGTATTTCGAGTCGAACATACAGAATCCGTCATGATGCTTTGTCGTAAAAATCATGTATTTCATGCCTGCCTTCTTCATTACGTCAGCCCAAAGATCAGGGTTGAACTTCACGGGATTGAGCGTGTCTTTCAGGCTCCAATACCATTGCTTGTCCTGCTCATAGTTGTTATAGCGCTCGCGGCGAATCCAGTCTTCCGAGCATATCGACCATGACTCCACGATACCTGCCTGACTGTAGAGTCCCCAATGCATCAGCACGCCGAACTTCTGATCCTGCCAATGCTTCAGTTTCTGCATCACTTGTGGCGATTCCGGCCATACATAGTCCGCAACTTCCGACTGTTGATGTACGAAGCTTTGGTCGCTTTTCTCTTGCGCTTTCACCATCGGCAGCGACGCCATGAGCGCCAGACCGATACCTAATAGTTTAATGTTTCTCATCTTATGTTTGTATATGTTTGCGTAATATGTATATGTATTTTAGTTTTTAGGTGATATTTTGTTTGCAAAAATACATATATTAAATCTAAAATACAAAAATACTACAAGTTAAATTCCTAACTTCTTTTCATTATTTCTTCCGTCATCATTCTGTATACGTCTTTCTCCTTCTGGTCTTTCAGCATGTCCAGATGCTTGTTTATTACGTTCATGTCCTTGCGTCTTGCCGGACCTGTCTGGGCTTCTGAAGGCTTCAGAGTGCGAAGTTTGCTTACTGTCTCTTCCACGAGCGGCAACATCACGCCGAAGTCAAGACCGTGTCTCCTTAATATATCGTCCGCCATGCCGAAACAGCAGTTGGCGAAGTTGCAGGCGAAGACAGCAGCCACATGCAGCCATTGCCTCTCCTCGCTACTCATCTCATACACGTGGTCAGACAATATCTCCGCCAATTCCCTTACTGTTCGCTTCGTCTCTTCGTCTGAAGCCTCTACGAAGCATGGTATGCGTCCGAAATCCACGGTCTTCGCCTTTGAGAATGTCTGCATAGGATAGAGCACGCCGTAATGCTTGCAGCTTCCTTCCAGTACGTCCATCGCCATTGATCCCGCAGTATGTATCACTATGCCGTTTATTGGTTTCTCGCCAAGTTGCTTCGCCACGTCCTGCAAGGCGTCGTCCTTTACTGATATTATATATATGTCTGCGTCCGTGCGGATATCGTCAATGCTCGTCACAGGACGGCTTCCTGTCTGCTCCGCCAAAGTCTTGGCTGATTCCTCCGTTCTGCTCCATATCTGTATGGGCGTATGTCCCTTTTCCTTGAGCCGTAAAGCTATGTGTGTGGCCACGTTGCCGGCACCTATCATAATCACATTCATATTCTTTTTTTTAGTTTCGAAAGCAAAATCCGTTCATTGATATTCGTTTCAGACATCAAAAGTACAAAAAAGAATCGGTAAATATCGGTTCTGCTTTGCAAAATATTCTCATGATATGCCTGTCTTTTAAAAAAGAATTGCTACATTTGCCGTATGAAAGAGGAGGTCATAATCCGACTGGTGTCAAAACAATCTGATTTGCCCGACTTCCACAGCCGTAATTTCTTTCATAGCAAGGAGATGTTCTGCATTATGGAACACACTCCTTCGCTTGAACCATGCATGGCTATTGCGGAGGACGGACAGGGATGTGTTGTGGCTCATATGCTCGTAGGCGTTTTCCGTCACAGGACTCTCTTCCCTCCCTTTGTCTACTGGCATGGACGTGCGTACGGCGAAGGCGAGTATGACGATAGTGTGAATCGCGACAGGGTGTTCTGTCTCTTCCTTAAAGCCGTGACTGATTATTTCCGCCACAAAAGATGTCTATACGTGGAGTTTAGCGACCTCTCCAGCAAGATGTTCGGTTATGACGGTTTTCGACGAAACCATTATTTCCCCGTAAAATGGCAGGAGGTGCATAATTCGCTGCATAGTGTGGAGCCGTCACTTCGCCTTTCAGAGAAGATGCTTCGGCGCATAAGCGAAGCCAAGGAGAAGGGAGTGGCGAGCTTTGCCATTAAGGAGGACAGCCCGGAATTGCGTCAGGCTTACCGTCTGCTCAAGCGCTTCTTCCGTTTCAAGCCACGTCGGTCCATCCCCGACATTCAGTTCTTCCGGATGATAGCAGCTTCGGACAACTGCCGGATGAATGTCACGTGTTACAAGGGACGCGTCATCGGCGTGAGCGTATGCGTCTACAGCGAGGGCAATGCCTATATGTGGCATATGGCGTCCCTTCGCAAGACACACCATTCCCTCCATCCCACGACGTTCACGGTATGGTCTGCCATTGACGATGCCCATAAGGCGGGTATGCGCCACATCTACTTCCTCGATGCAGGACTGCCGTTTGAGCGGTCACGCTTCCGCGACTTCATACTTAGTTTCGGAGGCAAGCAGGTGTCGAAGTATCGCTGGTTCAGAATTGGCGTGCCTGGCATAAACCGTCTGGTTGACCGCTTGCTCTGACCATATAACTGTAAAAGAATATTTTTAACCGTATATATAATAAAAACAATAAATATCAATAAGCGATGAAAGTTCTGAAAGAGAGAATTCTGAAAGACGGCAAGTGCTACCCTGGTGGCATCCTTAAAGTGGACAAGTTCATTAACCACCAGATGGACCCTAACCTTATGAAAGACATTGCGGTGGAGTTTATCCGTCGCTTTGCCAGCTCCAAGGTCAATAAAATCATAACCATCGAGGCATCAGGCATCGCTCCTGCCATTATGATGGGCTTTCTCATGAATCTGCCCGTGGTGTTCGCAAAGAAGAAGAAGCCGAGCACCATGGACAACATGCTCACCACTAAGGTCACTTCTTTCACCAAGCAGCGCGATTATGACGTCATCATCAGCAAGGACTATCTCACACCTGACGATCACGTTATCTTCGTGGACGACTTTCTTGCTAACGGCAATGCTGCCAAGGGCATTATCGACCTCTGCCGACAGGCTGGAGCCACAATCGAGGGAATGGGATTCATCATTGAGAAGGCATTCCAGGACGGCGGCCAGTATCTCCGCGACAACGGCATAAAGGTGGAGTCGCTTGCCATCATCGAGTCGCTCGACAATTGCGAGATAAAGCTCAAGGAGGCATAGCCGACGATGACCACCACCTTGGACAGTCTCGCAGCCGACATCATACGCATTGCAAGAACCGACCATAATGTCCTGTCCATGCTCTTGTGCGACCAGACGCTGACGCTCCTCAACGGCGAACGGCGTAACATATCCTGGCTGACACACGAGTATGGACAGGACAGTCTTGCGCCCATACGTGAGAGCTTCTTTCAGGAGCGCGGCATAGACGCCATCAGCCCACGTGCGCTGAAGCACGAGTCGCTAAGGACGGCACGTTCAAAGGCAAGGGCAGAGGTGTTCACCCCAACGTGGGTCTGCAATATGCAGAACAATCTCGTGGACGAGTGCTGGCTTGGCATCCCTGATGCCTTCAACACCACTCTGGAACGAGAGGACGGCGTACACGAGTGGCAGCCAACCATTGCTCCCATCAGGTTTCCAGAAGGAAAGACATGGAAAGACTACGTAAAGAGCAAGCGGCTGGAAGTGGCTTGTGGCGAGGCTCCTTACCTTGTCAGCCGCTATGACGCCACCACGGCATGCCCCATACCCATATCGCATCGTGTAGGCATTCTGGACCGCAAGTTTCGCGTCATCGACGAGAACACGCCCTCAGAGCCTACCGTTGCCAACAAGCGTCTGTGGCTGCGCAAGGCCCTGCAGGCAGTACAGTCCGTCTATGGCTATGACTGGCAAGGCGACAACGTCTTTCTCTCACGTGAGTCCATCCTTGTGAGCTTCTGCGAGTATTATGCGAGAAGATGGGGACGTCGTCCGAAGCTACCCACCATTATGAAGGTGGCGGAGATAGTGTCGTGGAATATATGGCAGATGGACGGCACACGCTTCACCATACCCGAGACCGACTGTCTATGCGTCATAAGAGAATGGCGTCGTACGTCACCACTCGTAGCCGACAACATCCTATTCAGAGACCTCATTCTTAAAAAAAACACCAAACAATAAATGACATCCGATCATAAAATCATATTCCGTTCCGAACAGCAGGACGCCATCAGTCGTACCGTTGCCTGCCTACGTACCGGGCATCGCATGCTCTGGAACGCCAAGATGCGATTCGGCAAGACGCTGTGTGCCTTGGAAGTGGCACGCAGATGCGGATACCGGCGCACCCTTATCCTCACACATCGACCTAATGTAAGGGCTGAATGGTACGTCTCCTTAGAGCGTCTCGGACTGACAGACTGGCTCTATGGCGGCAAGCGTCCTGCCACGACTGATTCTTCCGTCCTTTCCTTCGAGGATCTGGAGGCACGTCTTGCCGACAATCCTGACCTACATTACGTCTACTTCGCCTCCATGCAGGACCTCAGAGGCTCAAAGAGAGTGAACCTCAAGAAGGGATTCGAGAAAAACAACAACATCTTCAGCGCTCCTTGGGACCTCCTCATCGTGGACGAGGCTCACGAAGGCGTCATCTCTAAGCTCGGCGAGAAAGTTATAGCCGAGCTGCAGAAGCGTCATTCGCTCCGCACGCTTTATCTCTCCGGCACGCCATACAACATTCAGCAGATGTTCGATAATGCCGAGGTCTATCATTGGGACTACGCCATGGAGCAGAAAGCCAAGCAGGAATGGACATCGCAACATCCGGGACAGCCCAATCCTTACGAAGGAATGGCAAGGATGAACATCCTTACGTATAATCTCTCACGCGACTTCCGCAGCTTCCATAGCACGGATGCCGACGGCTTCGCCTTCTCAGAGTTCTTCCGTACGGAGACGGCAGAAGGAACAGACCCCACAACCGACTTGCTTGACAATCTTGTCTTCGCACATGAGAAGGATGTGCGCCGCTTCCTCCAGCTGATAGGGCAGGGCAGCCAGAACAAGCTCTTCCCATACGCCAACAAGGACATCTGCGGATCGCTTCTCCATACTCTATGGTATCTTCCCGGCGTGAAGGAGGCCTACTGCCTTGCCAAGCTGCTCAGAGAGGACACACCTTCCAATCCGTTCCGTGGATATACTGTCGTAAATGTGGCGGGCAATCTCGGCGATGAGCGTCAGGACGCCGTGGAGAGAGCACGCTCTGACCGTGACGCTCTCCAGCGCGTAAGGGAAGCTGTGGCTGCCAACGATCGCACCATTACGCTTACTTGCGGCAGGCTGACAGCCGGTGTCTCCGTTCCAGAATGGACAGCCGTGCTTATGCTTGCCGGATCTGCCGAGACAGGAGGCATGCGCTATTTCCAGACCATCTTCCGTTGTCAGAGTCCCTATGCAGGAGATCGCGTAAAGGAAGAATGTTACGCCATTGACTTCTCGCCGCGACGCACCCTCGCCGTGGTCGACCAGTATGTCCTCAACAACGTCTCTTCTTCGTCAGAAGACGACCGCTATGCCAAGTTGGCAGAGTTTCTCCGCTTCTGCCCTATAACGGAGATTTCGGCTTCCAAGCAAAGTCATTACGACATGGAGCTGTTCATCCGTAACGTCACTTCCGTCTATTCAGAATCGCTTATCCGCAACGGCTTCCGCGACGACTGTCTCTATGGCAATCTTGACAATCTCCGCAAGCAGGACCTTCGCGTCCTTGACCAGATAGCCGAGGCCATCGTGCGCGGCATTGCCACAGAGCGCCAACGCAACCGTGAGATGGTGGAGAACGCCAAGAACGGAGGAAAGCGTAAGACACGCAAGTCGGCTGCGGAGAAGAAAGCTCCCGCTGACAATCGCGACGCCAAACTGAACGCGGCTCAGGAACTCACACGCCGCCTCACTCCGCGCCAGCGAGCCATAGCCATCCTCAATCAGATATCCAGCCGCTTCCCCATCATGATTTACGGTACGGTGGAGAGCATCGAGGGACTGACGCTCGATTCGTTCATCAACGGCATCGATGCCGACTCATGGAAGGAGTTTATGCCTACGGGCATTACCGTGCGCCTCTTCAACAAGCTGAAGCGATTCTATCGTGAGGACATCTTCGTGGCTACAGCCAAGGTCATAGTGGAGCGCCTCCGCAAGGCTGACAACATGACCGTCGGCGACCGTATGAATGAGGTGGCTGCCATCCTCGGCGACTTCTGCTATCCTGACCGTGAGACCATCCTTACCCCATGGCGAACCATAAACAGCCAGATGGCAGACACGCTTGGCGGCTATTGCTTCTTCGATGACCGTACGGGCAAGCCCATCGCGCAGCCACGCTTCGTGTATAACGGCGACGTCACGGAGCGCGTATTCATGAAGCCTGGCACACGCATCCTCGACATCTGCTCCAAGACCGGACTCTATGCGCTCTATGCAGCATATTCCGTCTACAAGTCGAGAAGCAGCCAGTCGCAGGGACTCTTCGATATGCTTACCGACGAAGAATCATTAAAGCTCTGGAAGGACATTCTCGAGAACAACATCTTCGCCGTCTGCCGCACGCACATAGCCGAAAAGATAACCCGACGCACCCTGCTTGGCTACAGAAAGGACATCTGCGTGAACGTACGACGCGTGGACAATCTTGTGCCGCTCGTCATGGTGTATAAGAACCGACTGGCGCGTATGCTCTCTGACGGTCCCGCTTTCTGGAACAAAAACGACAAAGAAATGAAATTTGACGCAATCATAGGCAATCCTCCTTACCAGCTTAACATCGGAGAACAGAAGGACAATTACGGCATCCCGCTCTACAACCAGTTCCTGGAAGTGGCACGCGACATGGCCCCAAGCTACATCTCCATGATCATGCCCTCAAGATGGTTTACGGGAGGTAGAGGACTGGACGCTTTCCGTCGTGACATGCTTGCAGACTGCCGCTTCCGCGCCATCGTCGACTATGTTGACTCGAAGGACCTCTTCCCCACGGTGGACATCTCGGGAGGTGTCAACTACTTCCTTTGGGACGCTCGCCACAACAGCCCTTGCCGCTTCACCAACACCTTCCATGGCAAGACCAGCACGTGCGACCGATCGCTCAATCAGTATGCCATATTCGTCAGAAACAACGATGCCCTCTCCATCGTCAATAAGGTTACGGCTGTTTGCGGAGAAGATAATCTCAGCACGCAGGTTACCGGACAGACTCCCTTCGGATTTGTCACCACTTACCGTGGAACTGCCGACCCTGAGACCGATCGTGACGTCGTGGCTCTCAAGTCCACCGGTCCCGTCACCTATGTACGCCGAGACGAGATACGCAAGAATCAGGACATGACCGACCTCTATAAGGTGGTCTTCTCCAAAGCCACCTGCGAACATGCCGGCACGCCCGACCGCAACGGAATGTTCCGCGTTCTCTCTGCCATGACCATACTTCCTCCTGCCACCATCTGCACGCAGACCTATCTGGTGGGCGGAGCATACAAGACCGAGGTTGAGGCCAAGAACCTCTATGCCTTCCTGAGCACCAAGTTCGCGCGTTTCCTGATGCTCCAGACCATAACGTCTCAGGACCTCTCCCCAGAGAAGTTCATCTTCGTACCAAAGGAGAACTTCACATCCTCCGGCGACATCTCCTGGACTCCGGACGACATCCCATCCATCGACCGACAGCTCTATGTCAAGTATGGCATAACGGAGGAAGAAGTGGCGCTCATAGAGCGTACCGTGAAGGAAATGTAAACGGTAAATCTTCTCTTATATCACAGGTGGCATCCGTGCCGCCTGTGATTTTTGTTTGACTAGCATGTGTGTTGTCTAATGGGTGCAAGTCCCTAACGAGCC
>ERZ1026776.43-NODE-43-length-85939-cov-74.457664_pt1 | contig 85939 bp, 80 predicted proteins | sample MGYA00380125_ERZ1026776 | MGnify/ENA primary metagenome ERZ1026776 (study PRJEB33269, sample SAMEA4719761) | human gut metagenome | biome: human-associated habitat; feature: organic feature; material: feces | place: Cameroon | collected 2013-10 ...
ACGTTTGTATTTACATAAATTGACATTTTGTTTTCCTCCTGCGGAAAATCTTTTTTAAATGGGCTTTCCTGCCCGGATACTTAGTTAACGTCTTTATGTAATTTCTCTTTAGTGTTTTTTACTACTTTTCTTTAATTTCTATGTATCTTACTGAATTGCAAGGATTTTAATTTTTATATTTTGTTTATAAACTATTGAAAGGAGCTTTTGAAGCCGAATTTAATAACATGATGTAAATTACTGCGCTGTAGAACACAGCGCAGTTGAAGGATCGATCAAATATTAGCCAATGATCTGACGTAACATGCAACGTAAAGGCTCTGCAGCACCCCATAACAGCTGGTCACCTACGGTGAATGCTGATACAAAGTTCTCGCCCATGTTCATCTTACGTAGACGGCCAATAGGTACATATAATGAACCTGATACCTTAGCTGGAGTTAATTCCTTTAAGGTTACTTCCTTATGGTTAGGTATTACACGTACCCACTCGTTCTGTGAAGCAATTTCATTTTCGATGTCAGCAATTGACATATTCTGCTTTAACTTAATGGCTAAAGCCTGGCTATGGCAACGCATTGAGCTGATACGTACACAGTTACCATCGATAGGTAGTGTACCTGGAGCATAACCTAGGATCTTGTTGGCTTCAGCCTGGCTCTTCCACTCTTCACGGCTCTGACCGTTATCAAGCTCTTTATCAATCCAAGGGAGAGCAGAACCTGCTAAAGGAGCACCAAAGTTCTGTGTTGGGAATGAAGCATCATTCATCTTTGTGCGAACTTTTCTTTCGATGTCTAAAATTGAGCTGTGAGGATCTGCTAATTCAGTATTTACGCAATCATATAATGCGCCCATCTGACATAACAGCTCACGCATGTTTTTAGCACCGGCACCAGAAGCTGCCTGATAAGTCTGTGTAGAAATCCACTCAACATTACCAGTCTTGATTAAACCTGCTAAAGCAATTAACAGTAAGCTTACAGTGCAGTTACCGCCAATGTATGACTTGATGCCATCATTTAATGCTTTATCTAAAACATCGTGGTTTACAGGATCTAAGATGATCTTAGTATCATTTTCCATACGCAGTGTTGATGCTGCATCGATCCAGTATCCATTCCAACCTGACTGACGTAAGGCTTTATACATCTTAGTTGTATAATCGCCACCCTGAGCAGTAATGATGATGTCCATTGCTTTCAATGCATCTAAATTGTATGCATCCTGTAGCACACCATAATCTTTACCGTTGAATGATGGAGCTTTCTGACCTGCCTGTGATGTTGAGAAGAACACAGCATCAATCAGAGCAAAATCATTCTCCTGCTGCATACGCTCCATTAAAACAGAGCCAACCATTCCACGCCAGCCGATTAAACCAACTTTTTGCATTATATCCTCACAAAAATTTGCAAAATTTTTAAAAATTACATTTCTTAATCAATCTTATTATCGCAGTTCGAAACTACAAACTCTTTATTAAAAGAATTGTCATCAGCCTTTAAAAGCACTGATATTCTTCTGCCTTTTTTAATCATATCGGAAAAAAGCGGAATTTTACAGAAATTTGAAGATGCACTCTGAATGTACACATTAAGTGCACTATCAAGATCTTTTATTTCCTGAAATGATTCTTTTGACTTTATTACTTCAAGATTTAAAGAATTGTCGTCTAAGGACATCTTTTGTAAGGTGGTGTAAGAATCAAGCTTTATGGGTAGTTTTGCTTGAAGTGCAGAAACAGAAAGTTCTTCGTCACTGCGAGTATACACGTTGTAAGCATAGTAACCTGCGAATGCTACTATTATAATAAGAAATAGCTTAAAGTTTTTACTAATTTTTGCTAATACTGCTTTTTTTTCATTATTCATACGATTTACGTGTTGCATAGCCTTTTTATAAAAGAGGCTCTCATCAACTTTATTACCTGCTTTGTTGCCTATGTGAATATCTTTAAATGATTTGTATTTTTGAAGATCTATATTATGAATTTCTTCTTTCTCCATATAAGATATAGAGTTCTTGTTAATCTCATCTTGTGAGTTTGAATTATCATCTGATGGCTTTTTATTCTCTGACATTCTTTCTTTTTCAAACTCTTCTTCAAGATCTTTTAGTCTCTCTTTGACATCATCTGGTAGAAATCTAACTTTTAAAGGTTTTGATATTGTTTTTGTGCCATTAAGACGTCTTACATGATCTAAAGCCTCATAAATTAAAGATGGACCTGCTAGATTCTCATAAGGATTTTCTTTTTTATACTGCTCTTTATTTGAATCATCATCTACTAAAGCATCACTATCTTTTAAGGTATCTTTTGAAGATAAAGAATCTATATAAGTACTATGTAAATCAGAGTTATTATTCTGAACAAAATCCTTTATAAGATCTTTTTGTTCATCTTGGTTAAGTTGTCTTTTTATTTTCATGACTTTATTTAAATACTGGCAGTATTTTCAATACCTTACAATAGATAACAATGATTACAATGGTAAGTCTATTTTAGGAGAGAGCTCTTTGTTCTAAATGTATCTTGATCTAAGAGCTCAAACAGGCAATTCTTTAACGTAAACAAGTATCGACGTCTTTCGAAAACATATTTGAGCAAATTTTCAAACACTGTCTCAAGACAAACTTGACAACATTTTTTTTATTGAAAAGCTATAAGCAAAAATAAGAGATTATTACTGTTTAGCTTTTAACCACTTGCTGGCAAGTGCACAGTTCTTTCCTGAAAAAGCTATACCTATGGCATTAACAGATGTTATGTTCTCATCTTCAAAAATAGCATCTGCATAGTGCTTTTCAAGAATTTGTTCTATAGCTTCATTAGCCTTTTTAGCTCTGCTTTCTTTTTCTTTGCAGACTTTAATTTCAATAACACAAGCTTTGGTGCCACCTAGATTATTAAAGGTAATATCTGCATATCCATCACCAGATTCATAGTTAGAGTGGTATTCACCTAGATTATCTTTACAGTTAGTAAAGATACCGTTTAAGAAACCGTGGTAGTAATTCTCGTGAGGAGCTTTAGTTGCAGTATCTCTTACAGATACAAATGAACGTAATAATGGACTTAACTTATCCTGTACAAAATCGACATTACCTTCTAATAAAGCGTTAGCTATATTTAAGGCAAGGTTATCTTTCTTTACTACATCAGCAAATCTTGCTTTAATGTTTGTATCAAAGCAATCTAAGATTTCAAGGTTTGGAATTCTTGCAAAGACCTCTTTATTGGTTTTACCGCCTTTAGATAACTCTTCTTTTTTGGTCTGTTCCCAATCTAAAGTTAAATAGCCAGTATGTAAAAGCAGTGACCAGAAATCATCTGAGTTATGTTCTGATAAAGAGTCATAGTTCATGGAATCGTTTAGTTGAAAACTAATAGATTTACCATCAACTAAATCCTGCATCTTTTGGTTGTCACTGTCGGTAAGATATCCTAAATACTCTCCTAGTGCACTGTCAGATGAGCTGTTATCCCAGTAGTTGCCAGGTTTAATATCATCTGTGTTACCTGTTTGTTTTAGGTTAAAGTTCTTTCTAATAAAGTTAACCACATCCCATGGACAGAACATCTCTTTGTCATAGAACTTGTAACCGTCGTAGTAATTTTTTACAGTTTGTGAAAAGACATCAAACTCATAGTCTTTTAAGATTTTTTGTGTTTCATCTTTGGTAAAACCAATGATGCCTGTATATTCAGTTTCTTGATCCGCTACTGTATTTACGTAAAGGTTATTTACACCTGTAAAGATACTGTTCTTAGCTACTTTTAAGCATCCTGTGATTACGACTTTACTTATTATTGCGGTATCCTTTTCAGGATCTTTTTGAGGATCTTTTAAGAAGTCCAAAAAAGATGACATTAAGGTAACCATATCTTTATGGTACTCATGCTCTTGAGCTTTAGCTAAAGGTACATCATATTCATCAATTAAGATATAAACCTGTTTATTAAAGTGCTTATAGAGCATTGATGCTAAAGATGCCATTGCTGAGGTTGCATAAGACTGAGCTTCATCATCTGCTCTTTTTAGATAGTCTTTACTAGCTAACTTAGCATAAGTAGCTTTATCATCTTCATCTAGAGCAGGACTGTTTTCTAAAAATTTAAATTCTTTTGCTTTTTCAACAATTAATTCAGCAAGTTTAAAATAGGCCTGTTTAAAATTAGGACCTTTAACTCCTTTTAAAGTAATGGCAATAACTGGGAATTGTCCCATGTACTTGTCACAGAAATTTTTATCATCAAATATCCTGGTATCTTTAAAGTAGTTTAGATGTTTAGTTATGTTTCCTGGCTCTTTAGGATTAATCTTTAAGAAAGACTCAAACATATTCATGAGCATGGTCTTACCAAAACGTCTAGGTCTTGTTAAGAGCAGAACAGTAGTGCCATCGATTAAAGACTTCTCATCTACTGCTTCATCATCTGAGAATACCTGCTTTAAGTATGGAGTCTTATCTACGTAGTAACGGTTCTTTTCTCTAACATCAGCAAAGGTTTCACCTGTTACTGGTAAGGCTAAGAATGTTTTTTTTCTCATGTTTAAATCCTGTTTTCAATGTCATATCTAATTATACATTACCTTTTTTAAGTCACTTTTAATTCAATTACATTTATTGAAGTTTTTAACGCTATTTATGGCAATGTTTATGTTTGTAAATCTTTTTTCTAAGAGGTTTATTAAATCTTGTGAATAATGCCATTACTTGTCTTGAAGTTATGGTCATTGTGTTATCATTATCCGTTAATAAAATTCAGTCTTTTACATAATTTTGGGATTTGATATGACTACTATTGTTGGTAAGGATGCACCTTTAGAACAGAGTATTGCTCACTTTCAGGAAATATTAAAAAAGTTAAAAATCGTTGTTAGAGAAAGTAACTGGCTTAACCCTTTAAATGATGTTTACTCTGTACATTTAGACATTGAGTCATGTCCATGCATCTATTCAAATGGTAAAGGTTCATCAAGGCTTGCAGCTAGAGCTTCAGCTTATGGCGAGCTCTTTGAACGCTTATCAACCCATATGTCATTTTCAGACTATTATTTAGGTTTAGATAACTCAAATGCTCCTTATGTTCATTTTAAAGACGAAAAATGGACTGTCATCGATCCGAATGCTCCGCAAATTCCTAGTGATGTTTTAAACTCATCCTTACGTAAGTTCTACTCTGAAGGTACTGATTTAAATCTTGAAGATCTGGTTGATCTGCAGTCATCAGCATTTTCACGTGGTGTCTGCTCTATTCCATTTACTAATGCAAGAAATGGTGAAGTAGTTTACTTCCCTGTAAACCTTCTAGATAACCTTTATGGTTCTAATGGTATGTCAGAGGGCAATACTGAATATGAAGCACTTGTTCAAGGACTTTCTGAAATTATAGAGCGTTATGTAAAAAAGGAAATTATTAAAAGAGGTTTAGCTCTTCCTGTAATTCCTGATGAGATCTTACAAAAATATGAAAAGTCATATAACTCATTAAAGACCTTACAAGGCGATAACTTAAAAGTTATTGCTTATGATGCCTCTTTAGGTGGTAAGTTTCCTGTAGTCTGTGTGGTTTTATTCAATCAGAGTAACGGTACTTGCTTTGCCTCATTTGGTGCCCATCCTATTTTTGAGGTTGCGCTAGACCGAACCATTACAGAGTTAATGCAGGGTCGCACCTTCAGTGATTTAGACAACTTTGATGAGCCTGATTTTGATTTAGAGAGAACATCTGACATCGTAAATCTAGAGAGTCACTTTGTAGATTCAACAGGTATTCTGCCAATGCAGATGTTCAGAAAGATCCCTGACTATAAGTTTGTAGCCTGGGATTTTTCAGGTAACACTCAAGAACAGTACAAAGCTCTGCGCTACATGATTGCAAAATTAGGTTTTGATATTTATGTACGCTCATACAATGAACTAGGTGTATGCGTCTACAGAACCATCGTTCCAGGTATGTCTGAAATCTACCCTGTTGATGATCTTGTATACAACAATACCAACAGTGGTATTGATTTTCAGGATGCTCTTCTCTCCTTACCAGGTTCTGAAGAGACCGTTGAGACTTATGCAGACTATCTTGATGAACTTGAAAGTGAAGATATCGATAACGATGTCTTAGTTTGCCAGCTGTTAGGTATTCTGCCTGATCCTAAATCAAAGTGGGCAAGTTTAAGAATGGGTGAATTAAGATGCTTAATCGCACTTGCAGCAAAGGTTTACCCTTCAGCTTTAACCTACGCAATTTGGACTGTAAGATACAATCAAAATGACTTTTCACTAGATAAGTTATCTTTTTATCAATGCTTGATTAAATTTTTACAGTGCAAGACTGAAGGTTCTTTAAATGAAGAGGATTACCTAGAAGGCTTTGAGCTCTTATATGGTAAAAAGACTCTTCAGAATGTCTTAGATCATGTAAATGGTAATGCTCGCTTTAATGGGCTTACAGCTTCAGATTTAAATCTAAAAGGATTTAAATCTCATCAGGAGTTAATCAGGATCTATAACATCATTAAAGATGCTCAGGAAAAGGATCTTAAAAATGATGTTCCTTTAGAAAACAAAGACGCTAAAGATAACGTTGAAGAATAAAGGAGTTAACCGTGAAAAAACATAATTTAATGAAGCTGTTTACAGTCGTAACTACAGCCACAATGTTAACTCTTTTAAATGCATGTTCTACTACTAGCTCAAATGAGGAGTTTGCAAAACTCTCAAGACAGGAGCAAATAGCTCAGTTAAACAATATCAATGAGCTAGAAGAGAACGGTAAGATCGCTTTAATCTCTCGCTATAAAAAAGCAAGATTTGCTGTTAACTGTACCTATCACTACAAAAAGAATTACTTCTCTTTAGAGTTTACAGGTCCTATGGGAATGCAGTATGCCATGTTAGAGGTTTATGCTAATGGCACTACTTTCTTAAAAGCTCAAGGTAAGGTTAACAAAGGTGATAGCGCAAGAGAGCTTTTAAAGACTCAGTTTGGTCTTGATATTCCAGTTGAAGACCTACCTGCTATCATGGTAGGAGCTCCTAAAGGTGAGCTTACATATGATGAACACGGCTTTGTAAAAACTGCAAAACAGGGTGAAGAATACCTTGTAACTTACAAGCAGTATCAGGCACAAAGAAGAGGTTTACCACTGCCTACCAACTTTGAAATCCTAACTCCATTTACTCAGGTAAAAGTAAACATCAATAACGTCTTAAGGCTCAACTAACTATGAAATTTGAAGTCACTAGTCCTTGTAAGTTAAATCTGTTTTTATACATTACAGGTAAAAGATCTGACGGTTACCATAATTTAGAAACACTGTTTGTGATCTTAGATCATGGAGATCAAATGACTTTTGAAACTAGTGACACAAAAGATGAGGTTAATCTGCTTACAGACTTTGGATTTCCTGTTGAAAAGAACCTGATCTATAAAGCAGCTATGCTTTTGAAAAAGGAAACCAACTGTAAGAAAGGAGTTAACATTTCCATTGATAAAGTACTGCCTCAAGGTGGTGGTTTAGGTGGGGGCTCTGGCAATGCAGCTACTACCCTCTCTGTCTTAAACAAGTTATGGAATTTAAACTTACCTGAAGACAAGTTAATAAAACTAGGAACATCCTTAGGTGCTGATGTTCCTATCTTTATTAAAGGCACAACCTGCTTTGCCAAAGGTATTGGTGAAATTCTAGAGCCTGTTGATATAGAGAATAAGTACTATTTAGTTGCAACTCCTGATTGCTCTGTACCTACTAAAGTTTTATTTGCATCTGACAAATTAAAAAAAGATTCACCATCAAGATCATTTGACGTGCTGATGCAAACCAAATTTGATAACTGCTTTACACCTGTTGTTGTAAACGAATATCCTAAGGTTAAAGAGTTATTAGACACCTTATCAGAGTTTGGTACAGCTTCAATGTCAGGTAGTGGTTCATCCTGTTTTGTCGCTTTTGATACTTATGATCATGCAAAGTGTGCACAAAAGAAAATTGATGAGCTGAATATAAAAAGTTTTATTGCCAAATCTGTAAGTAAATCTCCAGTACTTGCAAAGCTTGAAAGCCTATAAATGCTTAAGACTTGCATAATCTTTAATATGCAAGTTTTCTCTTCTCTTAATGCAACATATCCGTAAAAAGCTAAATTATCCCTTTATCGATGTGATTAAAAGTTTTAAAATACGCCTAGCTTTAAGATGCTCTTAAAGCTCAATTTCTTTTTATGTCAAATCAATCAGGATCACTCATCTTATGGCTGATATGAAGCTGTTTGCCGGAAATGCAACACCGGACTTAGCTAAAAAAATCGCTGACCGTCTATACACTAGACTTGGCAATGCAACTGTTGACCGTTTTTCTGATGGAGAAGTTCACGTACAGATCAATGAGAACGTACGTGGTTGCGATATCTTCGTCATCCAGTCTACCTGTGCACCTACAAATGACAACTTAATGGAGCTTATCGTTATGATCGATGCTCTACGTCGTGCATCTGCAGGTCGTATTACCGCTGTAATTCCTTACTTCGGTTATGCTCGTCAGGACAGACGTCTTCGTTCAGCTCGTGTACCTATCACTGCTAAGGTAGTAGCTGACTTCTTATCATCAGTTGGTGTTGACCGTGTATTAACAGTTGATCTTCATGCTGAGCAGATCCAGGGCTTCTTTGATGTACCTGTAGATAACTGTTTCTCAAGCCAGATCTTCGTTGAAGACATGTTAACTTTAAACTTAAAGAATCCTTGCGTTGTATCACCAGATATGGGAGGTGTGGTTCGTGCACGTGCAATAGCTAAGTTATTAAATAACGCAGACATTGCAATCATTGATAAGCGTCGTCCACGTCCTAACGTATCTGAGGTTATGAACCTAATCGGTGAGGTAAAGGACAGAGATTGTATTATCGTTGATGACATCATCGATACTGGTGGAACCTTATGCAAGGCAGCAGCAGCTCTAAAAGAGCGTGGTGCCAAAACTGTTACCGCTTATGGCACTCACGCTGTACTGTCAGGAGATGCTTATAAGAACGTATCAGAGTCTGCATTAGATCATTTAGTAGTATCTGACTCAGTTCCAGCTCGTGACAACTTCAAGAAGTTAAAGAGCTTCCGTCAGTTAACTCTAGCTCCTATGTTAGCTGAAGCAATTCGTCGTATTAACAACGAAGAGTCAATCTCAGCAATGTTCGAGCAGAACTAATATAAAAGATTAGTTTACCTTTAGGGCCTTACTTTTTAGTCAGGCCCTAAAAATAACAAATCCTCCTAAACTTTTGCTTGAGAGGATTATTTTTTGATTATCTAAACTATCTTTTCAAACTAAGCGTTGAATGCCTGATCAAGATCAGCAATCAGGTCATCAACGTGCTCAGTACCGATTGATAATCTGATGGTGTTGTTCTTAATACCTGCTGCCAATAACTCTTCTTCAGTCAACTGAGAGTGAGTTGTTGTAGCTGGGTGAATTACCAAGCTCTTAACATCTGCTACGTTTGCAAGTAATGAGAAGATCTTTAAGTTATCAATGAACTTGAAGGCTTCTTTTACGCCACCTTTTATCTCAAAGGTAAAGATTGAAGCTCCACCGTTAGGAAAATACCTCTCATATAAAGCATGATCTGGATGATCCTTTAATGATGGGTGATTTACCTTCTCAACCTCAGGATGCTTTGATAAGTACTCAATAACTTTCTTGGTATTGTAGATGTGACGGTCTAATCTTAAAGATAAGGTCTCAACACCTTGTAACAGTAAGAAAGCGTTGAATGGAGAAATAGTAGCACCAGTATCTCTTAACAGGATTGCTCTAATGTAGGTTACAAAAGCAGCAGGACCTACAGCATCAGCAAATGAAATACCATGATAGCTTGGGTTTGGAGCTGCAATACCAGGGAATTTACCGCTCTTCTTCCAATCATATTTACCAGAATCAACGATGATGCCGCCTAAGGTTGTACCGTGACCGCCGATAAACTTGGTTGCTGAGTGAACTACGATATCAGCACCGTGCTCTATTGGGCGAATTAAGTATGGGGTACCGAAGGTATTATCTACAACTAATGGTAAGTTGTGCTTGTGAGCGATAGCTGCGATTGCATCGATATCTGGAATATCACTGTTTGGGTTTCCTAAGGTCTCGATGTAGATAGCTCTAGTGTTTTCCTGAATTGCACCTTCAACAGCGCTTAAGTCATGAGCATCAACGAAGGTAGTGGTGATACCTAAACCAGGTAGAGTGTGCTCTAATAAGTTAGCACTACCACCGTAAATGGTCTTCTGAGCTACGATATGGCCACCGTTTGCAGCTAAAGCTTCAATTGTGTATGAAATTGCTGCTGCACCAGATGCTACTGCTAAAGCTGCAACACCACCTTCTAGAGCTGCGATTCTCTTTTCTAAAACATCCTGAGTTGAATTGGTTAAACGACCGTAGATGTTACCAGCATCACGTAAACCGAAACGATCAGATGCATGCTGTGAGTTGTGGAATACGTATGAAGTAGTCTGGTAAATAGGCACTGCTCTTGAATCAGTTGCTGGATCTGCCTGTTCCTGGCCTACGTGTAACTGTAAAGTTTCAAACTTGTATGACATTTTCTGTTCCTCTTTTTATTTACTAAAACTTGAAGTGCTAGAACTAGATTTTTTATCTTTATCTAGCTTTAACACTAATAAAAAACTGAAGAAGTCGTTGTTTATAATTCCTATCGACTTTCTATGTTTTAAATACTAATCGTCCGAAAATGAGATATCAACAAAAAACATATACTATATAATGATGTTAAACGATAGCCTTAGGCTATAAGAATATTGACCAACTTTTGTACATAAAAAAACTCCCTTTAGTTTAGTAAAGAGAGTTCTTATTTTGTGATAATTAAATTATACAGTTACAACTGTTTTAGAATTTCAACTAAAAGCTCTGCTCTAGGTTCAACTGAGGTTAAATCAAGCCATTCACGAGTGGTGTGACATTCACCTCCGCGTCCACCAAAAGTATCCAGTACAGGAGTACCAGTGCTACTGATGTGATTACCATCAGACACACCCCCAGATCTTATAAATTTTGGGGTGATGCTGAATTTTGTTAATGCTTTAGTTACGATTTCTTTTAATTTAGCAGTCTTTTCTGTTACCACCATGGCTGGATTTACAAGCAAAATCTTAAAGCTTGCTTGAATATCCTGACCAAAAGGTATTTCAAATTCATGCTTAAATTTAGCTAAGAAGTCTTCCCACTGATCATTATTCCAGAATCGGACATCGATTCTGGCATAGCAGTCTTCAGCGATAGCATTAGCAATGGTACCGCCTTTTAATACACCAAAGTTTACAGTGACATTCTCGTTAGCCAGAGCATTAATTCTTTGAATACAGTTTGCCATAGCGTTAATAGCAGAACGACCTTTCTCAGGACAGAAGCCTGCATGAGCTCCCCTGCCCTTTAAAAAGATATCAATATGAGAAATACCCTTACGAGCTTCCGTAAAGTTATCAATCTCCTCACTGCCTTCGAATATAAGAGCATAGTCAGACTTTTTAGCAATGCTATCTATAAACTCTGATGAATGGGTAGAGCCTGTCTCCTCATCAGGGTTTAAGACTACAGCTACCTTTTTACCTTCTAAAGTACCATTTACAAGAGCCTTAGTAAGTCCCCACAAAATGATAAGATCACCATCTTTCATGTCGGCTACACCAGGGCCATAGGCTAAATTAACCTCTCGTTTAAATGGTCTTTCTTCTGCAGTACCATGAGCAAATACCGTATCAATGTGACCTGAGAGTAGCAGATCATAATGCTCTGCATTTTTATCATTTGTTGCAAAAACACCATGTCCTACTACATCATCAAAGGAAACTTCCTCTGCATAAAAGCCTATATCAGAAAACCACTGTACAAACTGCTTGGCAACTTTGGTTACACCTTGTGTATCTGTAGTACCTGAATCAATATTCACAACAGTTTCAAGTTTCTTTACATAATCCTCAAGATTTTCAATTGCATTTACTAAGCTCTTGCTCATAAAACCTTCTTAAAAATCAAAATGCTCTAGTTTAAAAGTGTATTTTTGAAGTTTCTCTTCATCAATATCATAGCCTATACCCTCGCGCTTAGGGATTGTGATAAAGGAGTCTTTACCAATTTCAATCTGAGGCTTGATAATGTCATCTGAAAGATAGCAGGTCGATGACATGATGTCATTTGAGTAGCGGTAGTTCTCAAGCGATGCTATTGCAAGGTTATGAGCCTGACCGATACCAGACTCTAACATAGAGCCACACCATACACCTACTCCATGCTCTTTAGCATAATCATGAATTGCTTTAGCGTTAGCTAAACCACCTACACGGGAGACCTTAATGTTAATAATCTTTAAAGCACCGATGTCTATTGCCTGTCTTGCGTCATCTAATGAATCAATACTCTCATCAAGGCAGATAGGAGTTTTCAGTTTCTTTTGCAACGCAGCATGATCAATGATGTCTTCACAACCTAGAGGTTGCTCAATTAAAGCTAAATCGTAGTTATCTAACTTTTCAAAGAGATCGATATCATCAAGGGTATAAGCTGAGTTTGCATCAACCTGCAACTCAATCTCAGGAAATTCATTACGTACAGCTTTTATGTATTCAAGATCGAAGCCAGGCTTTATCTTAACCTTGATTCGGCGGTAGCCATTTTTCTGATAGCTCTTAATGGTATCGATTAACTCTTGAGGTGTCTTTTTAATACCAATACTGATACCACCTTCAATTCTGTCCTTATTGCCACCTAATAACTGATACAGAGGCTTATGAACAGACTTTGCATAAGCATCAAAGATAGCTGTTTCTATGGCAGAGCGGGCAAAGTAATTTCTACGAACGCTTTTAAAGACCTTAGCTACATCAAAAGGATCATCTACTGTCTTTAAGTTCCGTTTTAAAAGAGGTAATAAAAACTCTTTTAAAACTAATTCACCTGAAGCTACAGTCTCTTCGTTGTAGATCGGCAGAGATAAAGCAGGATCATCTCCATAACCTGTAGCAGAATTGGTATGAACCTCTACAATTAACAGATCTTTATCTGTAATGGAGCCAAAGCTTGGAGTAAAAGGCTCATTTAAAGGTATCTTGATACGTCTTAAAGTAACTGATTCAATCTTCATAAGTTCCTCCAAAAAAGGCAACTAACGTTGCCTTTTTTTACTTACTGTTTTACATCATCAAGTGACACTTGAGTTTAAGACTAGAAAACAGGGATATAACCACCATCGTAAGCATCTAGAATTGCCTTTTTAACCTCAGGGGTTAAGAATCTCTTAACGATAGTCTGATATACAGGATTATCCTTATCCTGTTGACGAGCTACGATAACGTTGATGTATGGATTGTCTTTATCCTGAACATTCTCATTAAAGATAGCATCAGATGGCTTTAGACCTGCTGAGAATGCGTTACCGCCATTGATGGCAGCAGCTGCAATATCAGGTAAGATGTTAAAGAGCACACCTGATTCAGCTTCACGGATTTCAATCTTTACGTTGTACTTGGTAATATCGGCTTTGGTTGGAACATAACCTTTAGCAGGATCAACCTCTATTAAACCAGCTGACTCTAAAAGTTTTAGAGCACGACCACCGTTAGTTAAATCTGAAGGAATACCAATAATGTCACCATCTTTGATATCTTTTACTGATTTAATCTTTTCTTTGTTGTTATAAAGACGGATAGGAGCGATAAAGGTCTTGCACAATGGCACAATCTTGTAGCCATTCTTATCAATATCATTGTTTAGATATGCTTCATGCTCGAATGCGTTTAAATCAATTTCACCATCATTTAAAGCACGGTTAGGAGTTGCATAGTCTGAGTACTTAACTAAGGTTACGTGAATTTTATCCTGCTTTAAAAGCTCATTTACTGTATCCCAGTGAGCATTGTAATCACCTACAACACCTACTTTAACCTCTTTAAAACCTTCAGGTACATCATTTGACTCAAACCAGCCTGCGTGAGTTACAGTAGCAGCTGTTGCTAAAACTAATGCTGATGTCTTTAAAAACTTTGAAATGATCTTCATAAAATTACCTCTTGTTTATAAAATTCTGTACGTTTTTTTGTTCATTAATTTTGTATGTCATTTCATACATCTGTCTACTTACATAAATTACTATTTTTATACACGCTGTCAACTAATATTTAATATTTTTTCTTTATATTTCATTAAGTTATAACCAGTTATAAAAATTAACTATATGTCATAAGCATTGATTAAATGGTAGAATTGTAAAAAAGAAAATTCAAAACATTAATCACCATAAATTTACTTATCTAAATTCAATTGATTAGATAAGTAAACTTGGTTTAGAGCCTTATTTATAGGCATAACTTAGGAACAACATGATAAGACTTGAAAATATCAGTAAAGATTTTGTCGTTGATGGAAAGACTGTACATGCTGTAAAAGATGTAACCATTGAAATTGATAAAGGACAGATCTTTGGAATTATAGGTTTCTCAGGAGCTGGTAAATCTACCTTAGTGCGTTGTATTAACTTACTAGAAAGACCAACCTCTGGTAAGGTCTTTTTAGAAGACACAGAGCTTACAGCTCTGCCTTATAAAAAGTTAAGAAAAGCAAGACAAAAAATTGGCATGATCTTTCAGAGTTTCAACCTCATGCCTTCAAGAACAGTTTATGAGAATATTGAGTTACCTTTAAAACATAATGGTTACCCAAAGGATAAGAGAAAACAGAGAATTGAAGAGCTACTCTCTTTAGTAGAACTCTCTGACAAGGGTAACAACTACCCATCTCAATTATCAGGAGGTCAGAAGCAGCGTGTAGCAATTGCAAGAGCCTTAGCAGGAGATCCTAAAGTTTTACTCTGTGATGAGGCAACCTCAGCATTGGATCCTAAAACTACTTCACAGATCTTAGCATTATTAAAGAAGCTAAATCAGGAACTTAAACTTACCATTGTCATCATTACTCATCAGATGTCTGTGGTAAAAGATATCTGTGATAGAGCAGCTGTCATGGAGCAAGGTGAAGTTATCGAACAAGGCTATGTTTATGATCTGTTCTCAAATCCAAAGACTAAGCTTACCAAGTCCTTTATGGACACAGCCAATAACTTCGGCTCATTCTTTGACATTCTAGATGAGAAAGGCTCTTTAGCAGATGTTTCAGATGGCACTCATATTTACCTTTTAACCTATACTGGTGATGTTGCAGGTAAGGCTTTAATGAGTGAGATCTACAAGAAATTTACCGTTGAATCTAACATTCTCTACGGCAATATTGATTACATAAAAGGTAAGCCTTTAGGAAAATTAGCTGTAAACCTTACAGGCGATAAGGACAAAATTGAAGAAGCTGTAGAGTATATTAAAAACTCAGGTGTGCAACTGGAGGTATTAAAATGATTGAGAATTTAGTTATGACTTTAATGCCTAATTTTAAACGACTCTCAGGTGAGTTCTTGCACTGCCTGCATGACACTTTCGTCATGATTGGAGTTTCAGGTACGATTGCCTGGTTCTTAGGTGTAATTTTAGGCATTATTTTAGTTACCACTAAAAAGAACGGTATTTTAGATAATAAGATTGTCTTTACTATAGCAAATAAAGTCATTGATATCTTACGTTCAATTCCTTTTATTATCCTGATGGTGCTTCTAATTCCCCTCTCAAGATTCATTGTAGGCACAGGTTCTGGTCTTCAGGGATCATTTGTAGCTTTAGTATTCGGTACAGTACCATTCTTTGCTAGACAAATTGAATCAGTACTCTCTGATGTGGATAAAGGTCTTATTGAAGCTGCTGACGCTATGGGCTTTTCAAAACTAGAGATCATCTTTTCAGTATATTTAAAAGAAAGTATCCCCGGAATTACCAGAGTAACCATGATCACCTTTGTAAGCTTTATCGGTATTACCGCTATTGCAGGTGCCATCGGTGCTGGTGGTATTGGTGACTTTGCAGTACGCTACGGTTATCAGATGGGATACAGAGATATGATTTGGCTTACCGTAATTGTAATTTTAATTATGATAAGTATCTTCCAGTTTATAGGTAATCTCATCATTAAAAAGACTACTCACTAAGTAGTTCTCTCAAGCCTTGCTTACTCTGTACTGATTTAATCAGTACAGACTCTCTCACAAAAATAAAAGCTCATCGACTTTCGTCTTGAGCTTTTATTTTTATAAGACAGATTTTAAAAAGCAAAGTTAAAAAGGATCTTCAAAAGAAGATCTTTGAAAGAGTGTTGTTACTCTTCTTGCTGACCTTTAATGATATTTAAAGCACAGCACACAGCATCCGTCCATGCCATAGCATGAGAGATGTAACCATATAAACGATCTTTTACTAAAACTAAACCTGCGTTATTAGCTACATCCATAGCATCGTTAATTCTGTGTTCAAACAGTAGCATTAAAATTCTGATAATACTGCCTAACTGACCACCGCCATTGGTATAGCAAGAAGCTACTGCATCTAAAGGGAACTCTGCAAAGGTAGCTTCCTCTGTATCATGTAAAAAGACATGCGCAAAGCGTAAGAAGCCTGCGATAAAGGCCTGAGGAGCGGTAATATCATCACAGATATCCTGAGCCATCAAATCTACAATTTTGGCAAAGTTCAATGCCTGTATAAATGGCTCATAGTTTATAAACTCTGATGAGAATGGGATCTTCTTTTGCTCATAGGTCTGCTTTTCTGTAAGTGTAAAGAGATTGTAACCTACAGAGATAGCAAGGAAATTTCTTAAATCAAACTGAGTTAGAGTCTGACTTTCACCTAAGGTCGAGCTGTTTTTGCGAATAGTTAAATTGGTTAAATGTTTTGAAGCTACCATACCTTTCATGGCTAAAGCCATTAAAGGATAGTTAGCTACAATCACGCCAATCTCTTTGACATCATAAATTGAAGAGTAGAGCTGAGCGAAAGTACGCAACATTTCATGCTGCCACTTAGGACGCTCGTTTTCATAGGTTAATAAGAAGTTATTAACTGTTCCTAGAACGTAGTCAAAGTTTCTGGTTTCTTCTTTATTAAAGGAGAAAATAGAAATATGGTGTTTAAAAGCAATTGTTTTTAAAAGAGGATTCTTGTTGCGTAATGACTGAATTACAGTCATAAACTCTGCGCTTCTTTCAAAATCCACCATTAGATAATCGATACATGCAAGGATTTCGTCATTTGATGCAATCTCACCCATGGCATCAACTCTAACAGCAAAACGCATACCCATTTTACGTAAACGTAAAATGGTATCTTTATATTCTTCTGTAAGTTCAATGGAGTTTTCAAGCCACATAATGACATGTTTAGGATCATACTTACGAGCCTGTTTTATCCACAGCACTGTAGGTACAGTAGGCACCATCAGATCATCGCAGATACCACTTAAAACTCTGATACTGCCCATGGTCATTACATCACGCAGTAATGATGGGACATTCTCTTTTCTGCAGAAACCAAAATCAAAGGTATTACCCGCTGAAAGCTCCAGACAGTAAAAATGAGTTTTACCCTTACTATCTTGAACTGCAATACGATCATAAACTCTGCACTGAAGTGATGGAGTATTAAGATCATCTAGCATCTGAGTTTTACCACGAAGATTCCAGTTATCAGCCATATTCTCTCTCAAAAATATTGATTATTTTTATTCGTAGCCTTACTGCTTGCAGACTATTTTTTATCATGTTTTCTGTCATGCAGTTTGTCTAACAGCTTTTGATGAATGCCGTTAAAGCCACCATTGCTCATTACAAGGATTGTTGTTCCTTTAGGGCTTGCGTTTACTATTTCGGTGAGTAATTTATCAAAATCGTCAATAACATGTAGAGGCTTTTTGCACTGTTTTTCAAGCGACTTCACATCCCATTTAACAGAAGTGTTAGCATAGACAAAAATTTCATCAGCACTTTCAAAAGACTGAGCTAGAAATTCATGGTTAGCGCCCATCTTCATGGAATTTGAGCGAGGCTCAAATACAGCTACTAAACGTTTATCCTGACCTATCTTTGCTCTTAAGCCCTCTGTGGTTAACTTAATTGCTGTTGGGTGGTGGGCAAAATCGTCATAAACGCTGACATCATCGACAATACCTTTTAACTCCATTCGTCTCTTTGGAAGTTTAAATGTCTCTAAGGATTTAGCAGCATCTTTAATAGAGATACCTGTATACATGGCAGCTCTAATTGCCATTAGAGCGTTGTGTACATTGTAGGTACCTGTGCAGTTGTAATTTACAGTACAGATAAATTCCTTACCTTCATAAATATCAAAAGATGAACCATCTTTTGATTTTAAGACTGCACTCAGGTCGTTCTCATCACCGATTCGTACCACAGGAGTCCAGCAGCCCATTTCTATTACCCCATCAAGATTCTTGTCGTTATTTGGCATAACAACAAGACCTTTACCAGGTACGGTTCTTACTAAATGATGGAACTGCTTTTGAATATCTTTTACTGAATCAAAGATATCAGCATGGTCATACTCTAAGTTGTTCATAATTAGAACTGTAGGATGATAATGAACAAACTTTGAGCGCTTATCAAAGAAAGCACAGTCATACTCATCAGCTTCAATGACAAAGTACTCACTGTCAGTACTGCGTGCTGAAATTCCAAAATTCTCAGGAATACCACCAATTAAAAAGCCTGGATTTTTACCATTATCTTCTAAGATCCAGGTCAGCATTGATGAGGTGGTAGTCTTACCGTGAGTACCAGCTACAGCCAGAACAGTCTTATTTAAAAGGTAATGCTCTTCTAACCACTGCGGTCCTGAAACATAACGGCATCTGTCATTTAGCATGCGCTCTACAACATCCATGCCTCGACGCATTACGTTACCTACTACAATTAAATCAGGCTTTTCATCTAACTGCTCAGCATCAAAGCCTGTATGTAACTTAATACCAGCGTTTGATAACTCATCTGACATTGGTGGATAAACGTTCTTATCTGATCCTGTAACGGTAAAACCAGCTTGTTTTGCAATCATGGCAATACCGCCCATAAAGGTACCGCAGATACCTAAAATATGAATATGCATGAATTTGTCCTAATCTTCTTTCTAGTATTCTCTCAAGCTTTAGGTTTCAATCTTATTGAATGACTAAATCTGATGTTTTAACTTACTGCTGTTTTGCACAGTCTAAATACTGCTTGAAGTTATCTGTATATCTAAATAGAGGTTTGCCTTTGTCATACTCGATAGTTGCAATAGCATAGCCATGCTCTTTACCCCAGTCTAGAGCCTTTTGAGCACCCAGTACTAAAAGACCGGTATCTAAGGCATCTGACTCAAAAGCTGAGTCTGAAATAACAGTTACTGATAAAGTCTTGTGAGTTACAGGGTAACCAGTTTTAGGATCGATAGCGTGTGAAAAGATTTTGCCTGTAGTCTCATCTTTAAAGTAGTTTCGATAAGAACCTGCTGTAGTTACGGCTTTGTCTAAAGCACAGATTGGTACGAATACTCGTCTTTCAGGTGAGGTAGGATCTTCAATTCCCAAACGCCACTTTTTGCCTTTAGCGTTAACACCATATGAGCGTGAAGCACCAGCTACATTTACCATAAAGTTCTTATAGCCTTCATTTACCAGTTTTGTAGCCACTGCATCAGCTCCTAAGCCTTCACCTACAGTTGCAAGATCAAGTTTGATGTCTTTATTGTGCTTTACTAAATAGCTCTTATTGTTTTCTGTTCTAACCTCAAACTTATCAAGACCAACCAGCTCTAAAGCCTGATTAATCTCATCTTGAGATGGAGCTTCATCTTTCTTTTTATCTTTACCAAAGCCCCACAGATTTACCAATGGACCTACAGTAATATCAGTAGCTCCTTCAATACGTCTGCCCTGATAAACAGTATCTTGAATGATCCTGCCTAGCTCATTTGAAATCTCAAAAGGTTCTGTAGATTTAAAATCATTGAATTTATATAACTCAGCGTTCTTATCAAAAGTTGAAATCTCATCGCAGATCTGCTTAAACGCACCTTCAGCTAAAGCTTTTAAACCTGCTTCTCCTCCTTTATAACCACCAACAACATTTATAGCATAGAAAGTACCCATGGTTTTGCCCTGAATGATTGTTGATGTCTGTACCTGTGCAGCAACAGTGCGTTGATTGTCTTTGTCACAAGCTGTAAGAGTTGTAACCGCAACTAATGAGATTGAAACTACAGCAAAGAGAAAAGCGCGTGAAACAACATTAGCTAAAACTGATTTTTTTAACATTTTTGAAACCTAAAAACGAAAAAAAGCCTGCCTAATGACAGGCAAGCTTAGAAATTTTATTGTTCTTTATACGCTCTGGTGAGGAATTTCCATATTCTTAATAGCGCAATCATCTTTGCGCTTTTCTACCTTTTTACCAGCCATAGAGCACAACTGCTGACAGGTAGTACATGCACCACCATCCATGATTGAGGCTGTAGCCTCTTCTTCTGTCATCATTGGACGTCTTTTAATAAGCATACTCATTGATAAAGCTAGAACAAACAGCAAAAATACGATGAAACTTGCTACAAATACCATGTCTGTCCCCTATAATTGACTAAAACAGCCTAATTTTAGCATAAAAGCTAATTTTATGCGTCTTTGGCTTGTTTTACTTTGCGATAAAATTGCTCGTAAACAGCATAGAACAAGCGCTTTTTCTAGCTCTTCTTTTAAAGGATGATGACTGAATTATACAGTCATCATCCTTTAGCGACTAAAATCAATAAACTCCACATAAAAGATACTGTATTACAGGCTTTAAAGCTTCATTAGTTTTCCTTAACAAAGCGCTTTTGTGCTAGAATTAGCGCAATTATTTTTCACCCCCTGTCTTTAAGATTAGCAGGCTAAATTTATTTATCAGGACTTACAATGCGTACAAGTCAATATTTACTATCTACCTTAAAAGAAGATCCTAAAGAGGCTGCTGTAGAGAGCCATCGTTTAATGTTAAGAGCTGGCATGATCCGTCAGATCGCTTCAGGTGTTTACACCTGGTTACCAACCGGTATGAGAGTGTTATCTAAAGTTAACAAGATTGTCCGTGAAGAAATGGACAAGACTGGTGCTTTAGAGATTGCCATGCCAATGGTCCAGCCTGCTGAACTGTGGAAAGAGTCAGGTCGCTATGTAAAGTACGGTCCTGAGTTATGCCGTTTTAAGGATAGAAAGCAAAACGAGTTTGCCTTAGGTCCTACCCATGAGGAAGTTGTAACTGATATTGCTCGTCGTGAAATTAAATCAGCAAGACAGTTACCATTATGCTTATACCAGATCCAGAACAAATTCCGTGATGAAATCCGTCCTCGTTTCGGTGTAATGCGTGGTCGTGAGTTCTTAATGAAAGATGCTTATTCATTCCATATTGAAAAGGCCTCTTTAGAGAAGACTTATCAGGATATGTATGATGCATATTCAAGAGTATTCACTCGTATGGGTCTTGAGTTCCGCCCAGTAGAAGCTGATACAGGTTCTATTGGTGGAAACCACTCACATGAGTTCCAGGCATTAGCTGATGCTGGTGAAGATACTATTGCTTGGTCTGATGGTTCATCATATGCTGCTAATATTGAAATGGCTGAAGCTCTAGCTCCTACTTATGATAGAGAAGCACCAGGAGCTGCTTACTCTGAGGTTGCAACACCTGGCTGTCATTCAGTTGATGATGCAGCTAAAGCTTTGGGCTTAGATTCAAAGAAAGTATTAAAGAGCCTTATCGTTCATGGCAATAAGAAAGAAGACGGTAAGTATGAGTTGGTTATGCTCTGTCTTTGTGGCAATCAGGAACTAAATGAAGTTAAAGCCATCAAGATTGATGGTATTAACGATCCTTTAGAGATGGCTTCAGAAGAAGAAATCAATGAGTTTACAGGTTCTCACACCGGTTCATTGGGTCCTGTAGGCTTTAAGGGCAGAATCCTAGTAGACAGAACTGCAGATAAGATGTCTAACTTTGCTTGTGGCGCTAACAAGACTGGCTACCACTTAATCAACGTAAACTGGGACAGAGATGTACCTAAATACGAAGTATTTGATTTACGTAATGTTGAAGATGGTGATCCTAGCCCTGATGGCAAGGGTACCTTACACCTGCGTAAAGGTATTGAGGTAGGTCAGGTATTCATGCTTGGCACTAAGTACTCAGAAGCAATGAAAGCTACTGTTAAAGATGAGAACGGTAAAGACATTCCTATGATTATGGGCTGCTATGGTATCGGTGTTACTCGTGCTATTGCTGCAGTAATTGAACAGCACCATGATGACAGAGGTATTATTTGGCCTGAAGAGATTGCTCCTTTTAAAGTTTCAATTATTGCAATTAAACCTTCTAAGTCACAGGAAGTTAAAGACGCAGCTGAAAAAATCTACAACGAACTTACCGCTCGTGGCGTAGAAGTTCTGTATGATGATCGTGATGAACGTCCTGGTGTAATGTTTGCTGATGCTGAGTTAATCGGTATACCTCACATCATCACCGTAGGTGAGAAGAGCTTAAAAGACGGCAATGTAGAGTACAAGTACAGAAGAACCGGTGATAAGGAAAACTTAAAGCTAGATTCTGCTGTAGAAACAATTCTCTCAAAGCTAGCTAAATAAGCTAAAACTGCATGAGCAACGTTAAAAACGTTCAAGAGGTTGTAAAGGAGTGCCATCTTGTAGCAGATACTGCTAAAGATGGCTGTCCTGCTGCAACCTATGAGAAGATGGCATCACTACTAGAGGATGTCATCTCTCTGTCACCTCTTATGAACAGTGACTACCCTGTTGTTGTCAACTCTATTGTCAAAGAACTCTTGAACGCTCAACAGCTAGATGATCTCATAAAGATATCTGATTATGTTGAGTTTGAGCTTATCTATATACTAAATCACTATCAAAAGTAAAATTCTAAGAGTAGATCCTCTCTTGAAATTTATATTAAAAGAATAAATTTGAACCTAGATAAAACATTACTTATTTCTAGTTTCTAGTATTGATAACCTAACAGTCTGATAAAATTAAGAAAGATGCAGTTTCAAAAAATAAAGGCTCATCATGGCAGATCAAAAAGAGTTCAAGTTATTACCAACTGGTGGTGATACCTTTTCTGAAATCATCACCAAAAATAAATATTATGTCGATAAGACTTCATATCTAAGATCTGTCTTTACCGAAGATGGTAGCTCTGTACTTTTATTTACAAGACCTCGTAGATTTGGCAAAACCTTACTTATGGACATGTTTGCCGATTTCTTTCGTTTAAATTATTTAAATCCTTCAGATACATCATTTCAAGAGAAAATCTTTAATGATATGGAGATCACGAAAGATAAAGCGTTTGTTGAAAAGTACATGGGGCAGTTTCCCGTTATTTCAATTTCATTAAAAGAAATTAAGGGGATCAGCTATGAGGTTGCAAAAGGGCAACTTGTTACTCTCGTAAAGGAACTAGCAAGAACTTACAGTTTTCTTCAAAAAAGTGAAATGCTTACAGAAGACGATAAGTTGGACTTAAAGAATCTGTGTAGTGATGCTTTCTTAAAAGAATCTATTAATCAAAATAACCTTACTTCAGCTCTAAGTTTTCTGAGCTCTTGTTTGTATAAGCATTTCAAAAAACAGGTAATACTCTTAATAGATGAATATGATGTACCTTTAGCAAAAGCAGCTAGTGGTAAGTACCATAAAGAAATGGTAGAACTTATGAGTTCTTTTTTAGGGGTATTAAAAAGTACACCTAAAAACACTAATGAAGAGTCGGCACCAATATTTAAAGTAGTAATGACAGGCTGTTTAAAAGTAGCAAAGAACTCTATATTTACAGGTGTTAACAACGTTGTAGTAAATACAGTTTTGGATACACAGCCACAATATACATCAATCATAGGTTTTAATAAAAAAGAGACAAAAAAGATCTTAGAAGACTATAACCTAAGTGACTATGAATATATGGTCAAAGAGAACTATGACGGATACCGTTTCTATAATGATGAAATGTTCTGTCCATGGGATGTTATCAACTTTGTTGCTAATAACTATAAACATAAATTAAATTGTACAGAAGCAGATATTAAGCCTAACAACTACTGGATCACCAGTTCATCCTCAGATGTACTAAAGGAGTATATTGGATTTTTGAAGGAAGATATTAGACAGCAACTTCAAGATCTTGTTGATAGAAAAACTATTGAAGTAAGCATCAATGATTCTATGAATTATGATGATTTAAAACTTCATGATCCTAACGATTTCTTCTCTTTATTAGTACATACAGGTTACTTAACAGCTGTTGATAATCCTTTAAAGAATAACTACATTGTTAAAATACCAAATGAAGAAATCCTAAATTGCTTTGAGTCCAATATCGAGAAAGTCTTTGATGCCAATTTAACTTCAGGTCCTGACAAGAGGGCTGATAAGTTGGCTTCAGGATTTTTAGAAGGAAATACATCAAGTGTTACTGCTATTCTAAACTCATTGTTGACTTCATATGTATCTATCAGAGATTTAGCCACAAAATCAAAACCAGAGAACTTCTATCATAGCTTTATGTCAGGAATATTTACTGTTTCTGAAAAATGGGCAAAAGAATATAAATCCAATTTTAAAGCAGGCAATGGGTATGCTGATATTTCTTTTAGAAATTCAGATAAGACTAAAGTAGCCATTTTGGAACTTAAGACTGCTCCTTGCGAAAAAGACATGAAAGTGGTTGCACAAAAAGCGCTTCAGCAAATCGAAGCAAAACAATACGCAAAAGAGTTTTTAGAATTGCCAACTGTTCAATCCATTGAAACTTATGGAATTGCTTTTTTCAATAAACAATGCTTTATTATTTCAAAAAAAATAATGTAATTAAGAGTTATATATTGTAGTTTGATCCTTCACAATTTGAGTTATTTACAACCTTAATCAGACTCCATTTCTACTCTAACAAAAGGCAATCATATCATTGCTAAATAAAACCCATTTAGTGCCGACAACTATAGAAGTACACCTGATTTTGTAAAAAGGATTTAGTAAAAAATGCCAATGGAAGACAATAATAACAACAATAGCAATAACAGTAATGCAGTCGGAACGTACTGTTATGAAATAGCAAAAAAGCTATTTCCTATTTGCAGAAGTATTACAGGTAACGGATTTAGACAATCCTTAGCTATCTTAAAAGAAGAGTTGCCTGAGATAAATGTCTTTGAAGTTCCATCAGGCACAGAAGTCTTTGATTGGACTGTACCTAAAGAGTGGAACTGTACTGAAGCTTATATTGAAGATGAAGATCACCACAGGATCATCGACTTTAAAGATAACAATCTGCATGTTTTAGGTTACTCTGCCCCCTTTGATAAAATACTTCCATTTTCTGAACTTAAAAACTACATCTACACGCAAAAAAATCAAAAAGATGTCATTCCTTATGTAACCTCATACTATAAGGAAAGATCAGGCTTTTGCATGTCTCAGAATCAATTTGATGAATTAGCAAAACATGAAGATCAAAAATACCATGCTGTAATTAAAAGTACTTTAGATGAGCATGGATCTTTAACTTATGGTGAGTGCATTATCAAAGGTAAATCAGATAAAGAGATTTTAATCTCAACTTATCTTTGCCATCCTTCTATGGCAAATAACGAGTGTTCAGGACCTGCTTTATCCGTAGCTATAGCAAAGTTCATTAAAGAAAAGCCTCGCTACTATACCTACAGATTTATCTACATACCTGAGACCATAGGTTCTATTACTTACCTATCAAGAAACCTTGAGGTTCTAAAGAAAAATACCGTAGCAGGCTTTGTACTGTCATGTGTTGGTGATAATCGAGATTACTCATATGTACAAACTCGCTATGGCAATACTATTACTGATAAATTACTTGATAATACCTTAAAGCATTTAGTACCTTCTCATAAGGCTTATTCTTTCTATCATCGAGGATCTGATGAAAGACAGTTTAATGCTCCAGGTGTAGATTTACCTGTATGCTCTGTATCTAGAACTAAATATGGAGCATATCCTGAGTATCACACATCAAAGGACGATTTGAACTTAATTAGTCCTGAAGGCTTTGCTGGTGAATATGAGGTTATGACCAAATCACTTTTGGTTTTAGAAAATAACTTTAAATACAGAATCAACGTATTCTGTGAGCCTCAATTAGGTAAAAGAGGACTTTACCCTACCATTAGCCAGAAAGGATCTTACAGCTCAATTATTGCTCTAAGAGATTTCATTGCTTATGCTGATGGCACTAATACCTTGTTAGATATCAGCGAACTCATCAATATTCCGGCCTATGAGTTGATATCTATAAAAGATAAACTTTTTGAAAATAAACTTATTGATATAGTGGATTAGTGTTGTAATAGGTAACTGAATGTAACAAGTTAGTTGCTTAGATTCAAGGATTTATTGTGGATATCTATTCAAAAATAGTTAGCTGTTTTGATCTGAAAAGAGGTGACTGCATTTGGCTTTCATCTGAACTTATCAAACTAGTTTTACTCTTAAAAAGAAACAATATTACTTTTGACGGTAATGCTCTTATTGAAACTTTTCAAAAGGCAGTTGGTCAAGAAGGTACTATCTTAATTCCTAACTTTTCGTTTGAATTTAGTAACCATAAATTCTATGACATTAGAAAAACCAAAGGTGTTACAGGTGCTCTTGGTAATATTGCTCTTAACAGAGATGACTTTAAAAGAACCAAACATCCTATGCATTCTTTTGAGGTTTGGGGTAAAGATCAAGACTATTTAGTAACATTGGATAATAGAAACTCATTTGGCAGTGATTCTCCTTTTGCCTACTGCATATCTCATCATGTTAAGCAGATAATTCTAGGAACAGACTATGTTCATGCTATGACTTTTGTTCACTATGCTGAGGTTTCTTGTAATGTTCCATACAGATTTGCAAAAACCTTTACGGGAAAGTATGTGCATGAAGATGGTTCTGAGGAAGCGTATTCCTGTGATTATGCTGCTAGAAAGCTAGAAATACGTCCAACAGAATGTTTTAATCGTATGGGAGCAATTTTAGAAAAAGCAGGAACCTCAAAGAGAATTGATACCTTAGGAATCAACAGCTATTTAGTTGATCTAGCAAAAAGCTTCCCTATCATTTGTGAAGACATTATTAGCAATCAATGTAAGAATATCTACGAATTTAACATTCCAAGAGAAGAGATTTTTACCTACTAATTGCAATTAGGTATATCACATGAAAACAAACATTCTTCAGTATCTTGAAGATACTGCAAAAAAATATCCAGATAAAATAGCCTTTGCAGATACAACTGAAATGCTATCTTTTAAACAATTAGAAGCTAATGCCAGAACAATTGGAAGTTTTCTGTTAGAAAAGACAGCTCCTAAAAAGCCTGTTGTGATCTATATGAAAAAAGGAGCCAATAACCTCAATGCATTTTTAGGTGCTGTATATGCAGGATGTTTTTATGTTCCTATTGATAGCGGTATGCCAAAAGGTAGAGTTTCTTTAATATTATCAACACTAAAACCTAGTGTTGTAATTTATGATGACTCTACTAATAAGAATCTCAAAGAGCTTAATATACAGTGCCAGTGTTTCAATTATAAAGACACACTTTCTATTACTGCAGAAAACAAAAAGTTAGATATAAACTTAAAATTAGATAAAATAAGAAACAGCCACAAGAGTACCAATCTTCTGTATGTACTTTTCACCAGTGGTTCCACAGGCACACCTAAAGGTGTTACCATTTCTCACCAAAGCGTAATCGACTTTGTTGAATGGATTTGTGGTAAATACTCTTTAAATGCAGAAAACACCCTCTGCAACCAAGCTCCATTCTATTTTGATGCCTCAGTACCAGATCTTTATATTCCGTTAAAAACTGGTGCAACCGTATTTATTCCTCCTAAGATGTTCTACACCTTTCCTAAAAAGATCTTAGCCTATGTAGTCGAAAACAAAGTTAACACTTTAATTTGGGTACCATCTGCTTTGTGCAATGTAGTTAACTGCAAAGCCTTAGATTTATGTGTACCAAGTAAATTAAAACTTGTGATCTTTTGTGGCGAGGTGATGCCTTGCAAGCATCTTAATGTATGGCGTAAAGCCCTGCCTCATACAAAATTCGTTAATATGTATGGTCCAACCGAGGCTACCTATGCTTGTACCTATTATGAGATAGATAAAGAATTTTGTGATGATGACAAGTTGCCTTTAGGCAAAGCTTGTGAAAACAGTGAAATCATTTTATTAGATGAGAAAAATGCACTTGTAGCAGATGGTGAACTAGGTGAAATTTGTATTTTAGGTCAATGTCTTTCTAATGGATACTATGCTAATAAAAAGAAAACAGATGAAGCTTTTGTACAAAATCCATTAAATCTCTGTTGGAATGAGATGATGTATAGAACAGGAGATCTTGCCTATAAGAATGAAAACGGTGAGCTCATTTTTGCAGGTCGAAAAGATTTTCAAATCAAGAGACTGGGTCACAGAATTGAACTAGGAGAAATTGAAAACGCCATTCTATCAATAGATGGCATTGACTGCGCCTGTTGCATTTATAATGAAGAAAATAGCGATATTATTGGCGTGTATGTAGGTAAATTAGAAGTGGAACAATTAAGAGATCAAATCTCAAAGAAACTACTAAAGTACATGATGCCGAATCGTATTGAGAAGTTATCAAGTATGCCAATGAACCTAAATGGCAAAATTGATAGAACCAAACTAAAACAAATTTATGCTTGAGGATATTATGGAAGAACTACTAACTCTGCTGTCTCACATTAAAGAAGATGTTGACTTTAAGAACAGTGTTAATCTTGTAGAGGATGGTGTTTTAGACTCTTTAGAGATTGTAGCTATTATTGATGGAGTTGAAAAAACATTTAAGATTTCACTTGATCCTGATGATATCGATCCTAGCAATTTCCAGTCAGCTACTGCTATGTGGAATATGATAGAGAAACATTTAGCTTAGGATTGAGAAATTTAAAGGTTCTGCCTTGAAGAGGTAGGTGGGGTGGCAGAACCTTTAAAACCTTTTAGATAATTTCTAACTTACCGTCAATAGCTCCTGCTTTATCTAAAGCTTCTAGTACTGACATTAGATCACCTGGAGCTAAACCTACTTGGTTTACTGCTCTTACTAAGTCATCTAGGGTCGCACCTGTATCAAACTTGAACATCTTGCCCTTTTTCTCACTTACATTGATTTGAGAATCAGGAACGATTGCTGTCTGTCCTTGAGAGAAACTGTTAGGTTGAGATACTCTTGGATCTTCAGATACAGTAACAGTAAGACCACCATGAGTTACGGCAACTGGTTTTAGTTTTACATTGTTACCTATAACAATGGTACCAGTACGTGAATTTACTACGATTCTAGCTGCATCCTCACCTTGATCGATTTCAATGTTCTCAAGAGTTGATAGGTAAGACACTCTCTGAGAAGGATCACGTGGTGCACTTACTCTAATTGAAGCAGAATCCTGAGCTACAGCTGAACCATCACCATAAAGATCGTTAATTGCATCAACTACATTTTTAGCAGTGGTAAAATCAGCTCGATTTAAGTTAAAGACAAATGAATCAGTCTGACTGAAGTTATCTGGTACTTCGCGCTCTACAATTGCACCATTGGCAATTCTGCCTACTGTAGGAGTGTTTACAGTAACCTTTGAGCCATCAGCACCTTCTACACCTAAACCGCCTACTACCAGTGAGCCTTGAGCGATAGCATAAACGTTGCCGTCTACACCACGTAACATGGTCTGTAATAAGGTACCACCACGTAATGAGGTAGCTTCACCTATTGCTGATACAGTTACGTCAATAGTTTGACCTGTCTTTGAAAATGGAGGCATGGTAGCATGAATTGCTACAGGAGCTACGTCTTTGATCTTTAAAGAGGTACTCTCATCAATCTTGATACCAAAGTTATTTAGCATTGAGCGGAAGCTCTGCTCTGTAAACTTTGAGTTCTTTTCACCGGTACCTGCTAAACCGACTACTAGACCATAACCTAAAAGTTGGTTTTCACGAATACCTTGAATTGAAGCAATATCTTTTAATCTTGCTGCTTCTGCATCATTGATGCTTAAAGAGCTTAATACAGCTACTCCTAAGCACAATGATTTAAAAAACTTTGTTGCAATCCTCATAGTCCCCACCTTACAAAACTAGAAGAATATATTAAATGCGCTGTTAAACAGTCTAGACAGATAACCGCGTTCCTGAGTATCGGCAAAATCGCCGGTTCCACCGTACTGAATTCTAGCATTGGCAATTCTCTGTGATGATACAGTGTTGTCTGAGCTGATATCAGAAGGTCTAATTAAACCGGTTACACGGACATATTCATTGCCATTGTTTAACATCAACCACTTCTCGCCTTGTACCTGCAGATTACCGTTAGAATATACCTTGACTACACTAACAGAAATCTGTCCTGACAACTGGTTTGACTGTTTTGCCTTAGCACTTCCTGAAAAATCATTGGAGTTGCTAGAAGACAGTGTTGGTGTCAAATTCTTGTAATGTAATTTCTTACTTGCAAGAGTAATGCCACCATAGTTATTGTTTCCTTCTTTTTCAAGATCAGTAGATGCATTCTTACTTGCAGAAGTGGCTTCTTCTAGGGTTACAGAGATGATATCACCAACTTTATGAGCTGATGTATCTGAATACATACCATTGTTCATGGTATAAGGATTATAGATACCACCTGTAGGTACTGCGTTGGTGTAATCCTCTTCAGGCAGCGCAGGTGCATACTTTGGATCATCAGGTTTTGCAGAGAATGTATCTAAAGCACAACCTTGTAATAGCACTAACTGTGATAAAGCAATTGCTAAAATAACCTTCTTCATTTTACCCCACCCCTATTTTAATAACCTACTTCTTACTTTACCTACCACTCATAACCTAAACTATACTGACTGGATTAAAGAGCCCATCATAGAATCTACAGTAGTTAGAACCTTTGAGTTCATTTCGTAAACACGCTGAGCCTGAATTAGATTTACTAACTCTTCAGTGACTTTTACATTAGATGTCTCCAGCATATTCTGTCTGATAACACCCATACCATCTTCACCGCCGATCCCCTGCTGAGGAGCTCCTGAAGCAGTGGTCTCTAAGTAAAGGTTGTCACCGATGGACTCAAGACCTGTTGGGTTAATGAAATCTGTTACGGTGATCTGACCTAAATCCTGTGAAGCTGTATCATTGGCTAATACAACAGATACCTGACCGTCACGACCTACTGTCAAAGAAGTGGCGTTATCTGGGACCTGGATCTGAGGTAATAAAGGATACCCCTCGCCTGAGGTTACGATAGTACCTTCTTCATTCTTGGTGAACTGACCGTTTCTTGTGTAAGCAGTGGTACCATCTGGTAACTCAATTTCGAAGAAACCACGACCCTGAATCATTAAATCAAATGAGTTGTCAGTAGTTTCAACATCACCTTGAGAGAACTGTCTTTGAGTTGCAACTACCTTGGCACCTGAACCTATCATTAAACCTTCAGGTAAATAGCTATCAGCTGATGATCTGCCACCAGGCTGATTGATCTTTTGATATAAAAGATCTTCAAATACAGCTCTACCACGCTTAAAACCAACTGTTGAGGCGTTGGCAAGGTTATTTGATGTTACAGAGATATTGGTCTGCTGCGCATCAAGACCTGTTTTACTAATCCATAGTGCTGGGATCATGTTCTACTCCTTGCTAATCGTAGCTCAATAAAGTGTTTTGACGTTCATCCATCTGACTTGCTGACTCCATCATTTTTACCTGAGTCTCATACTGTCTCTGGATCCTGATAAGGCTTGTCAATTCTTCGACTGGGTTAACATTTGATGATTCAAGCATACCGCTTCTAACCTGTACGCTCTGATCTTCAGTCATTGCAGTGCCGTCAATGTTACGGAATAAACCGTCATAACCTTTTTCAATATTTTTATAATCATCAGGTTTTACAAGTTTGATACGACCAAACTCTTCAATTACATTTGAATCAGCGCCCTGAGGTCTACCTGAGATAGTACCGTCGTTGCTGATTTGAATATCAGATAACATTGCAGGTAATACCATAGGATCACCTGAATCAGATAAAACCTGAAGTCCATTGGTAGTTCTTAAATTGCCGTTAACGTCTATTTCAAAACTACCGAATCTTGTGTAAGCTTCGTTACCTTCTTTGTCATTGACTGCAATAAAACCATCGCCATTTAAAGCAACATCTAATGGTCTATCAGTTGTCTCAATAGCACCACCATCCATGTTGTAGCCAGGTCTTTCTGTCATAGCAAAAGCTCTGGTTGGATAAGCATCGGCAAAAACAGACATAGCACGTGAATTTTCAAAGTCTGCCTTAAAACCAGTGGTGCTTGCATTAGCCAAGTTATTGCTGCGTACAGCTAAGCTATGGAAATTCTCCTTAGCACCTGACATTGCAATCCACAATAAATTATCCATTTAAAACCTCCGGAAAATGACTTTTCCTCTTACTGATGTTTTAAATGCAATAGCCGTGCCATATTCTATAAATAAGCATTCTATAGCGCTTTGAAAATTTGAAGTGATTAATACAAGATTAATAGGGGGCTTAAATTGTCAGGAAAATGACTGTGTTACTGAACAAAACTACTTGAACGAATGTTATGAGGATTCTTTTTTTGAGTCGTCTGCAAATTGCGCAATCTTGAAGCTTGTTTACGCTAGTTGTTTGAATTGCTATTGTGTTTTGGCATTTGAGATAAAACATAAAGAGATCCTAAAAAGTACACGTTTTAAGATCTCTTTTAACTTTGAAATGAGGTTAACTCTTATAGAGCAATCTGCTCTACCTTGTCTAAAGATATCTCGCCGTAACCTAATAAGTTTAACTTGGTGTCTGAAGTAGTCTTGCCTAATACAACTGAACCTACAGTTGCATATGTCTTTACAGGTAAGTTTACGTTCTGACCGTCCTGTGAAGCTGTAACGTTAATTGTATATTTACCTGAATCATACTTTGCACCAGTTTTCTGATCCTGTATACCATCCCAGCTAAAGTCAATTTTGCCATCTAAGGCAGCTCCTGCCTCGAAGGTTGAAACAACATTGCCGTTGCTATCAGTAATGCTGATCTTAACGTTTGAAGCACCATCACCGGCATCAATCTGAGCGGTAATAGGATTAGAGCCGTCAAAGAAAGCAGTTTTAGTATCAACTAATACACTTCGACCTACCAAGCTTGAAGCTGATAAAGCAGAGCTTGATGAAATTGCATTAACTACATTATCAACGTTATTAGAAATTGTTGATAAGTTCTCAACAACTGATAACTGAGACATGGTAGTAACCATCTGGTTGTTATCAACTGGAGAGCTAGGATCTTGGTTCTGTAACTGAGTTGTTAATAACTTTAAGAAATCCGCCTGATCTAGAGAGTTATTTTTCTTGGATGTAGCCTCTGCTGCATCAGATGCAATACGGGAGGAAGTTTTACCAATTGTACTGTAATCGAAACTCATCTTGTGTTCCCCCATTGAAACCTTTAGGTGGCAAGCTTTGCCACTTTTACTTTGAATGCTGTATATGTATCAAGATATGTGCCAATAATTTATAAAACACTTTACACAATTTTAGTTTATTGATTTTAAAGATTTTTATAAAGATATTTAGCAATCATTAATGGAAAATTAATCTTAATTATCAAGATTAATCCTTTTGACTAATTGCAATACGGCAAATTTGAACTTTGATAAATAATAGCGTTGCCACATTTGTTATTACCTAAGAAAAGTTATGTTGTGGTCAGAGCTTGGTTAATTTGTCATCAGATCTGAGCTCTTTCAATAATACACTGATGAGTTTTAGTGTCTTTTGAGTAGTTAATACCTACTAATAAGACTTCACCTTTATAGTCTTTAAAGAACTGTAAGTAATTCTTCTCTTTAATCTGAGTGATAGCAGTCTGTGCTGACTTATCGAACTTTAACTCAATTAAAAGAGCTGGCTTGTTTACACCTGGCTTTGGCAGATAAACTAAATCAGCATAGCCTTTTCCGGTAGGTAATTCTCTTACAACGTTATAGGTGTTTGTTGTACTCAAAAATAGAGAAATGGCAATTACATTAGCTAATGAGTTCTCATTATTGTAAGTTAGAATTGATGTATGGTCTTGATGAGCTTCATCAAAGATTTTAGCAACAGCTTCAGAGTTTAATGACCAGATATCATTTAACAGCACATCTGTATTTTTGATTAGGTCATATACACCTGCATATCTATTGTTGTTCTTTACACAGGTCTTAAACTCTAACTTAATCTCTTCATTTGGAATGTGGACTATAACGCCTAAATTTGTAGAACCTTTAATTGCTAAATATCCTAAATGAATAAGTAAGGTTAAGACATCATCCTTTGAATGGAAAGTTACCATATCATTACTGAATGTTGATACATCAACTATGACATCTTCACCTGCAATTAACTTTACAATGTCATCTCTTAAGCCTTCCATATTCATGTCAATATATTCCTGAAGGCTTTCAAAGGTTTCTGTTTTGGTCCAGTAACTTATATACTTTTTATAAGTTGCTGCATTTACTACTGAATTAGGATTGTAGATATGAGGTACATCTTTAAATGAATATCCGTCATACCATTGCTGCATTTGATTAAAGGCTACATCATGCTGTTTACAGATGTCCTTGACTTCATTTTCAGTAAAACCGATGTATTGTCCTAAGTTTAGAGGCTCTGTCATAGAGTATTCTGTAAACATGTTCAATGCACTATGAGAACCGTACTTTTTGACAGGCAAAATACCTGTCATATAGGCTAATCCAACATATGGCTTATCTTTAAAGATTGCTTTTAACCATTCTAAATATTGTTTTAGACTATCAGGATCTTCTTTTTTCTCTCGCATGATGCAATCCCATTCGTCGATTACAAAAACAAATGGAACTTTAGAATAGTTATATACTTCCTGAAGCGTTAAATCTAAAAACTCAGGTGAAGAAATTGCACAATTTGGATACTCTTCTTTTAACTCCCTAACAATTGATTTTGTGAGAATGTCTGTCATAGATTTAACATTATGAGAGGCTCTTGAAAATTCATCAGAAATATTGATGGAGATTACATCATACTGATTTAAATGTTTCTTGTAGTCATCAAATGAAGCTATTTCTAGATCATCAAACAATGGAGAGCAATCTTGACCTTTTGCATAGTAAGAACAAATCATTTGAGCCGTTACAGATTTTCCAAAGCGACGGGGTCTGCTTAGACAAAAATATTTATTCTTTGTCTTTATACTTCTATTTAGGATCTCGATTAAAGGAGACTTGTCAACATATATAATAGAGTTTAATGATTCTTGAAAAGACTCATTCCCCACATTTAAATACAGTGCCATTTTTATCTCCCCTATACGATGCTAGTAACTTTCCTCGTTCTCTATTATAAATGGATGGTTGTCTTTTTCACAGCAACTAAAATGCATACAACACCGTATCAAAAATTGGATGATGATGTTGTCTTAGCTTAAATCTGTATTGAGGCACAATGCTCTTTAAATACAAAGGTATAGTGAATAGATCCATTGGCTTATGGTAAAGGCATATTGCTAGTTTTGGCTTTAGCGTCTTTATAAGGTTTTCAGCACCTTTTAAGCAATCTAACTCAGCACCTTCTATATCCATTTTTATAAGAGTAGGTTGTCTATCTATGTACTCGTCAAGCTTTATCTGTAATGTAAGTTCGTGCTGTACGTTATCCGAGCCTACTTTACTATCTGCTAATGAAGCTCCTGCCCCACCGTCATCAGAAAAATTAACATAAGAATGGGTTAAACCTGTTGCTGCTTTTACACATTCTATATTTTTCAACTTTAGCTTATCGACGTTATTGAGTAGGATCTTGTAATTCTTAGTATCAGGTTCAAATGCTAATACAGATTTATACTTACCTTTTACAGCATCAATAAAAGAGCTAATGCTATCGCCTGTAAAGGCCCCACAGTCAACGAATACCTCATCTGTACTTAACTTAGAATCAAAAAAGTCAAAATATTCATATGGAAACTGCTCTATAGGAATATTCTTTAAGCAGGAAAGATGACCTGTTGTAAAAAAATCTATCCTGTTTTTTAAGACTGTTTTAGAGAGCTCATCATCAAACAAATCCAAAACTTCTTTTGTCTCAAAATTGATTTTGTCAGTACTGCTATCAGCTGAAAAATAATCAAAGAACTTTAGGTAATTGCACACATAAGAATCTTGATGGACAACCTCTCTTAGGTAGATAGTTGCGTAGATAAAGGCTTGGTATTCACAAGAATCAGGATCTGAGTTGTAATAAAAAGTCTGTATTGAATTTAGGATGGGATCATCTTTAATGAATTTAAGGATTTGACTCCTATATGAAGAGGCTACTACATATATTGCTTTAGGATACTGTCTGTAAGCCTCATGAGGTGAACAAACTTTTACTTCAGATAACACCTTATCAGAGTTATCTTTTGTATAGCTATCGCAAAAACATTTAAGAGCATCTAAAGCATCAAAATCTTCTAAAAAGCGTTTAAAGGCAAGACCAGAACTACCTGTTCCCCAAATAACTACACCATTTTGTTTAAATTTAGTGATTGTCGATTCTAGGTTACTTGAGAGCTCTTTTCTTAACTGTTCTAATGCCTTATTCATACTCCGAAACTCCTTACATTAGGTATTCTGTTGATAGCTTATGCTTTTGCAGTGCTTTGTTTTCCAGAGCTTGGTACAAAACTTTCCCTGAACTATTTTTAGGAATATCTTCAACTATCTTAACTGTAAAAGCTGATGGATGAAGATGCGTCAAATTAGCTAAAAATGAGGTTGCTTGCTCTTTTAAGCTGCCATCTTTTAGATAAATACAAATTTTAAAATCGTTACCCGTGCAGGCAAGCTCTGTAAGATTAAATTTTTCTTTTAATAAATTCTCACATTCATCAAGATTTACTCTGTTACCAAAGATTTTTACAAATCTTTTTTTACGCCCTGTAATAAAGAAATATCCGTCATCATCAAACTTTGCAAGATCACCTGTTTTCAAAAAGCCATTATTTTCGTCGCCTAAACTTAAGTCTTCACCTGAATTAGCATAGCCTAAAGATACATTATCACCTTTATAGCAAAGCTCTCCTTCTGCATTTGGTTGTAAAACAACATTACAATTATCATCATGCAGAAAGAACTGCCCATTTGGAATGGCAATTCCAATTGAGCCGATTTTATTTAATGACATCTCTGATGGAAGATATGACATTCTTGAGGTAGCTTCTGTCTGACCATACATAACCACAAATTCTTTTAAGTACTCGTTGCAGTACTCTGTAAAAAGTTTTTGTAGTTTTTCTTCAAGATGGCCCCCTGCTTGAGTCATCTGTCTTAATGTTGGGTGTTCTTTTCTTGTAAATCTCAAACGATTTAACATTTCATAGGTGTATGGAATTCCCGAAAATGACGTTACACCACAAGTATCAAATAAGTTCCAAAACTCTTTTTGCATCAGACTTGAGTTTGTAAGTACTATTGATGCCCCTGCTTCTAGGTGGGTATTGATAACACTCAAGCCATAGGTGTAATTCATAGGAAGAGAGGTAATAGCCACATCTTTCTGGGTGATTTTTAAATATTCGATAATAGAAGCAGTGTTAGAACTTAAGTTCTTATAACTTAGCCTTACAAATTTAGGGGAACCTGTTGAACCTGAGGTAGAGAGAAGCAGAGCCAAATCGTCATGCAACTTATAGGCATTTGTATATTGAGTTTTTACTACATTATAAGGACAAACATCCACACCAAAAGAGTAGATGGTTTTACCTAGATCATCATGGCAACTGTCTTTACAGATAACATAATCAGGCTTATATGCTTCTATGATGTTATGCAAGAGCCCTTTATCGATTTTAGCATCCAATAGGATAGGTACAACTCTGTTTTGAATGCAACTTATATAGGATGCTAAAGCTCCTAGTTCGTTTTCACATAAGATCACGACAAGACATCTTTTTTGAATCCAACTGTAGATATCTTTACAGATACAGGCTAAATCAAAATATGAAACTGTTTTCTCAGACTCTAATATGAGAGCTGTTTTATTTTTATATTTCTCAAGATTAAACATTCTCTCATCCTGTTTAATTAACTCTATTTTGCTTGTTTGTCAGTTTGCTATTTTGATTAACAGAAGATTCAAACTAAACGCACTTCAACATCACGATCTTATTGTTTAGTTGAAGATCTTATCCATAGCATCTTTTATAGCCAAAGACCAAGTTTTAACATCGTGCTCACCGTCAACATCTTTGTACAATGCTTTAAGTTCATGCTTCATTGCAAGATCATAGATGTGTTTAGTTTGTTCTTTGGTTAAATAATCAAAAGATCCCGTGTAAAACATAAAATCTGAATTTTCTTTAAAAGGAAAAGTTCTTATTTCATTTTCAATTTTATTAGGACTTTGGCTCTCATCTGGTAAAAAGATCTTTTCCATATAAGGATGAATGATTTTTGATAAAGCAAAAGTCACTCTTTGATTTTTTAATCTATCATCATATGGCAAGGTATGATCATAATAACCACTAACAGCAATTAGACTTGAGAAGAAATCTGGCTTTCTTAATATCCAAGATAAAGCACCATATGCCCCCATTGATACACCTAACACTAGGTTATCATCTCTGTTTTCAGAGATAGGCAACATATGCTTTAACATTGGATAAAGCTCCAAATCTAAAAAATCACCATATTTACCTGCACTTGAATTTACAAAAAATGTATTAGGCAGAGATGGGGCCACAACTATTAGTTTTAAAGACTCAACATAATCTAACATAGATAATCTTTCAAAAAAGATATCTCCTGATGACATGGCACAGTGTAGCGCCCATACAGTTTTGAACTTTTTACCAATGTTTAAAATAGAACAAGGAAGAGCTACTTTGACCTCAACTGTTTCATGAAGAATTAACGAGTCAATTTTTAATGTCATTCTTATCATATGTAGCTCTATTGTGATTTATTGGATATTGAATGAAGGCTAGGCAAATGCTCTTTATTCGTTCAGCAACGCTGAAATATAAGGCTATAAATATTTAATATGGAGCTGTTGCTACATTACTTTAGTAAGCCACCATCAACTCTTAAAACTTGCCCTGTAATAAAACGAGACATATCTGATGATAGAAAAGCTACAGCATCTGCTATTTCAGAAGGTTCTGCTTTTCTTTTCATGATATTTCTTGATACAGCATCAGCTTCATCTTCTGCTGACATAGAATTTCCCATATCAGTTGATGTAAGACCTGGAGCTACAGCATTAACTCTAATTCCAAAGTTACCTAACTCTATTGCCATTCTGCGCATTGCACCTACAATGGCAGCTTTACTTGCACTGTATTCAATATTGGCACCACCGTCGAAGGCTGCAGATGAAGAAATAAAAACAATGCTTCCTTTTTGATTTCTCATCATTGAACGTGAGATTAGCTGTGTTACAAGAATTGATGAAAACAGATTTACTTCAAAAGTATCTTTGATTGTCGCAAGCTTAGTCATAGTAAACATATTCTGTGGGTAAGCTACACCAACATTATTTACTAAGATATCAATTTTGACTTTCTTTGAAATGATTTGTTTTACAGCAGTTTTAATCTCATCTTCAGATGAAAAATCTGCGTAAAACAATTCTATTTTTACAGAATACTCTTTTTGAAGATTTTCACAGTACTCTGTAAAAACAGGATCTTCTTTACGATTTATAACAAAACAATTACATCCGTATTCGCAGAACTTTTCTAAGATTGCCTTTCCGATACCACGGTGAGCACCGGTAATAACAGCTGTTTTATCTTTTAGAAGATCCATTTAATGATACCTTTTAAGTTAAGACTACTCAAACTAAATCTCGATATCGTATTTCTTTAAGATCTCGATGCCTTTAGCAAATGAACTTAAATCAACAATATCATCAGTATCCATCATGATGTCAAAGGCATCTTCGATTGCTGCTACCAGTGACATATGACCTACTGAATCCCATGACTCAACGCCTTGGTATTCTAGGTTTTCAACTTTATCTGCTGGAACTTCTAATGCTTCTACAAAGCAGTTAATATATTTTTCTTTATTATTCATTTTTTTATACCTTTCGAGTATATGGAGATATTTTTAAGGCTTCGAGCATAGATGTGGGTAAAAACGAAGCCTTTGAATACGAACAAAGAACCACAAAAAAACTGAATTCAAACTCAAGATTTAAAATGTTATCTAAAAAAGAATGTACAGCATTAGTTAATGTAAATGCCGACATTCTCTTTTGATTAGCTTGCGTTATATATTACACATTACCTTTGTATTTATTAACATAGTCTGTATATACCGTTTCCAAATCTATATTTGCCTGTATTTTATCATCAAATTTGTCTAAAAAGGTTTCCTTACTCTTCTTATCTCTAACCCAAGTATTTAAATTAGGATAATTCTTTGTAACTTCTTTGATAATTTCAATTGTTCCATTTAGGAACAAATCACAGAACTTTTTAATTAAGGATTCACGAAAAGACTTATCAGAATAAAAAGCGTTATACTTGTACACTTTTTCTTTGTCTACTTTTGAAAAGTTCTCCTTAAAGCCATAATAATACGCAACACAGTAGAACACGCATATATTAGCAATTGCATTACGTCTTTCATAACCTACAATACTTTTTTTAAATCTATCTTTCTGCGTGTTATCATCGCACTCTTCAATGTTTTTTTGAGTTTCTTCTATTTTTTTCTTGTAATAAGAAATAAGCATCTTTTTGCTTAACTTATAAAGATAATAAACAAACAACAATTCGTTTATTTCTTCTTTTGATTTTTTAAACAAGATGCCAATATGTCGGTCTTTTGTAGGCGAACAACGGAATAACTTGTCATATGTTTCGTTCAACAAAAATTCTTCCTGTTTATAATCTGTATCGAATATAGAATTTTTTTTATCTTTTGCCGTAAAAGGATCTCTTTCAAATCCCGCATATGAAAGCTGAGCTAGCTCGACGTTAGTCGTATGTTGGTGTTCGTATAATTTTATATTGTCGGGAGGTGTCATTCCTCTCCTTATTTCCATATAAATGTTAGGAACATCACCTTCCAAAAGATTCTGATACAGTTTCTTTTGCTCTTCCCTATTTGATGCCATATCTCGTGTTGTAATTGGATTTTGTGTGTTATTGTAAATAGCAATCTGCGACTTAAAAGCATCATCAGTAACCTTCAGAATTCGAGTTAACACATATACCTTTTTCAGATGCTCTATATCATTTTCATTATTGTCCATTTCTGCATTTTTGAGAAACTTTCCAAGAGCACTTGTGGTTTGAGCCCCGTTTATGATGGAGAACTCTTTGAGGGTAATTTTTTCAACACAGCCTTTTTTATTAGATTTTGTTTTTACATCGTAATCTTCTGCAATCACAGTAATTCCATTGTTATAAAACCAAAATTTCTCTGATTCCGACCTTATTGTCTTAACCATTCCATCGTAAGTTTTTGATTTAGAAAGGCTATCTCTCAAATTTTGGCCAAATAAAATGTTTCTTCCTAAAGATGTATTTGTATATTTTACAGCCAATTTTGCGAGATCATATCCACGCAAATTCATCAATATTGCTGGATTTCCATGAGACTCTTCATATGAACTGAAATTGTTGAAGCTATCAGCCTCAAAAGTTTCTTCATGAACTCGAGGTTCTTCACATCTTTCTCCATCTCTAATAGTTTCCAACTCAGAACCAGTAATAACTTGCTCATTTTTTTCTTGACCTTTAAAATAGTTGGTAACACCTCGATGAACAAGAATATATCTACAACTTGATTTATCCGATTTGCTAAAATTAGTTTCTGCTAAAACAACCTTTAAATTCTTATGAACATCAGAAGGCTTCTTTAAATATGTAGAAATTGTTTTCTTCATATAAAGAATTGCTTGTTTTATTTCTAACTGAGTTAGCTCTGAATTTTTAACTTGAACAAAATCGTACGTACTACCATCGATGTTATCATGCTCGACAACAATATCAATGCCATCATCTTGAGGAGAAACTATATACTTTGAAATTTTATCCACATCTGTTGATTTTAATTTAGAAACATCTATGCCTTTTTCTTTACCATAAAGAGTCTCTAAGACAACAATTTCAAATGCATCATTTTTTTGATTCTGTCTTACTATAGGACTGTCGTTTGGAAGAGTTTTAAATTTTTCATAATACTTTTCTACAAGCTCATCAAGATTTCCTATATCCATTTTTCTACCATCCTTAAAAATTTTGGTGCAACATTTTGGCTATAAGAGGCTAAAAGAATTTTGTTTCTTTTTAGAATTTTATACTTTGTTTCCACTTTAAAAAGCAATCACATCGACATTTCTAGACATAGCATCAATCATGTCATAACCATCCCAGAAAAACTCAAGATCCATGGTATGCCCCAATGGCACAATTCTGTCTACACCACGAACGCCGTTTTGTAGTACCAATGCTTGAATTGCATTAGGATCAACTCCTAAATAAGAAATTGTCTGGCACTGTTTTTTTAGAATTGGAACAAGATCTTTTAAATCATTGGTTACGTATTCAAAGAAATAGCCTCCACTCATCTTGAAGTCTAAAACATCATCTGAAAGTTCTTTTAAAGAAACTCGCATAACAACGTTATCAGAATCTACTTTATTGACATTTTTATGGGTTAAGGCTAATTCACATAAAGCATTTAACTTGTCGACAGCAAGAATAGCCGACATGCTGTATTTTTCATCAACTAGAGACTTTAAGGCTTTAAAAAAGATATCTTGAGCATCTTTTACCTTACTACCAGTCCATACAATAAGACGAGGAGAACTGCAGGCATTTTGATCTGTAAAATAGGTATCAATGTAAAACAGTGATGCTACTTTTTTAGGATCCTGCTTTAGATATTCATCAGAGCTGATGATTGATAGTGAGTATCTATCAGGGAAAGTCATTTCTATAGAGCGTGGAGGAAGAGAAGATTTTCTTATCTCTTCAACAGTTCTATTGCCACCCCAGACAATTCTTAAATCACATATTGATGATAGATAGTTGTTAACTAAAAGATCATGCTCGTATCTTACAATTACGATATAGTCCTTTAGAAAAGCATATTCATCTTCTATAAGGACTTTATTGATTGCATTACAGATTAAAGTTACCTGTTCAAAGTCTTTTGAAGATACTCTGACAATACTGATATTTCCTGCTAATAAAGATGAGGTTAAAGATACAGCAAAATTTACTGGCACATTAGATGGCGCTATATGAAAAGCAACACCACGACCTAATTTTGATTTGTTCTCATAGCGAGTCTTTTCTTTTAATATAGATGCCTTTCTTACCCAGAATGACCATGACACAACATCTGAATATTGTTTTACATCGCGCTCAGAAAGAAGTTCATGAGAGACTCTATCTAAGAAAAAGACTACTCTTTTGTCAAACAGTTGCATAGCAGGTGTGTTTTTAGAGTTTTCAATATATTCAGCACTACCTACCAGAAAATTAACATTTTTTAATACATCAGAATTTTGCTGCATAGGTATCACTACAACCTCTTAGCTCTGCTTGTTTAATACGACCTGTCAGTTTGAAATATTTGCCTTTTCTACCACAAGGACAATCATCTTCACCTAAGATAATGCCTTCATCTTCAGTTAATAAGGAGTGGCCTGGATAAGAATGAGGTAGCACTGATACGACCTGAATAATGCCCTTTTCACCAATACCACATACAGAAAAGTTATTTGCTCTACGAGGAATTACATCTGAATAAATACTTGCATGCAAGTGACCACATTCACATTGAGCGTAGATACATCCAGTCTGCTCTACCATGCCGTAATGATCTACAAAATGACCAATACCACATTGATCTTTTAAAGCTTTTCTAAAATCGTCATTGGAAATATTTAATGACACAAGTTTCTTCCAGCCACCACCTGTTACTAAATATGCATTTGGAAGATTGAGCTTAACATTTAAAGCTTTAAGTTTAGAGTAAAGATGTTGCCATACCATAAATGTAAAACCAAAGATCAGCATATTCTCATCTTTGTGTTTTTCAATAAACTCTTCAACTAATGGTAAATTTAGCTCCATATTCTCATTTAACGCATAGATACAGTCTCTGCCAAACATTCGTAAACCTAGTATGGCAGCACCTCTTGCTGAGAACATGTTTCTGTCTTTGACGACATTAGGTGAATCAATGATTAACATTGGCAATCTTTTATTGCCAATGAAGTTAGACATGATCTTAATTAGAGCTTTTTGCTGGTTACTTGCTGTTTCCTTATCAACAAAGATCTTTGAAACAGCCTGACCTGATGTACCTGATGACGTCATAGTCTTAAAGACATCTTTACGAGGTACAGATAAAAGCTCATGATTTTTAAAAAGTCTTACTGGTATAAAAGGTAAGTCATAATATGATGATATTTTACTCTTGTCATAACCTAGAGCTTCAACAATCTTCTTATACTCAGGGCAGTTATCTATATGATGCTCTGTAAGTTCTAAAAGCTCTTTAGTTAACAGCTTTTCCTTTTCGCTTTTACTAAGTTCAAAAGGATTTCTTGAGAAAAAGTCATCTATCATAAAACTGTACTCTACATTTTCACGTGCTTTACAAAAACATGATTTACTTTTGTTGGGAAGAATTCATTTTGGATTAGGGCGCGAATTTGAATCATATTGTTTGTTGATACGCCTAATACAAGTTTGCGACCACCACGTTTTTTAACTTCTGCTGGAGTCTGTACATTTGTACCTAAACCACCTTTACGCCACTTCATAAAGGTTCCACCTAATGCAGAGGTGTAAACTCCATCACCAATTTCTCTGATGGTAAAGAAGCCTGTCATCTCACCTTTGATTTGGCCTTTTAAGAAAATAGATCCACGTCTCTTTTCGTCATTTAACCAATTATGAAAACGTTTGGTTGAGGCTTCTTTAGAAAAGAATGGATCATTACTGATTCTGTCAAAAGAGAATGAGCCTGCGTCAATTTCTTTGAACAAAAGCTCAAAGTCCTTATCTTCCATCTCAGATACTTCAACGGCATCATATAACCTTTGTTGAAGAGGTGTTCTTTTGATCTCATGAAGATCATGTTCAAAGAACATCATATCCTCAACAAAGCAATATGAAAGTTCTGATACCATCCATGTAAGATCTGTTCTTGATGAAGGGACTTTTAGAGCTATATAGTCATACTCTTTATCAAGAGATTTTAACTTTTCAAAATCGTCGTTTTTGTCATCATCATGCTCAAGTTCTACTTCTGCACATTTGATTCCAAAGTTTCTTTCATCCCAGATTGCATTTACTACTTTCATATATTTTTCTCTTGTAACTGTTCAACTGGAGAATTGTTAGATTTTGTTATCTTCCCTAATGATATTACCAAAGCAAATGATCGAAGCCATTTCTACTGATTTGTGGAGTATTTTGAGTTTTGCTTCTCTTCTTATTGCATCTATAACATAACGGTAAATACTATAACTGCCTTAAAATTCTTTTTCCTCAACTTTGTACATTTTCTTGTAGTAAAAATAAAGAGTTAGTATCAATTATTTACTGTTATATCTTGTATCTACGTCTGTAGAATATTCTTTTGAAACTCCTGATGGATATTCCAAAGAACCATATCTATAATCATTAACTCCCTCATAATCCATAAATAAAGGAGGAAACTGATCTACATCTCCGTAAATTTGGATCAAATTCTTTTTGTAATTGTTTGGACAATAAAAATAATGACCTTCAAATTCAATCTCTTTCAGAGGGAATACATCTTCTTTAGAAATCACAAGATTATTCATTGGGTGTCCAACATCAGGTGAATAGAATACAATTTCTCTTTCTGAACTATTGCAAACAAAATTTTCTTTTAATATTGTTGGAATGGCAATTTGATAATTGGAGTCATTGATTTTATTTTCATCAATATATTCTTTAATAATTGATCTGATATTTCGTATTTTGCCAGATATCTGGTCAGCAGAATCATCTGACTTAGCTACGTCTAAAGTAAATATATCCAGACCTAATACACCATCTTTACTTCCAAACTGGGCAAAATAATTATAACGATGAGGATGTTCTTTAAGGATAAGCTCAGTATTTTCTTCTATGAACTCCTTTATTTTTTTATAATTTTTATATAGATCTGATCTCAACATGCAAATATCAACATCATGATCCCATGGAATAAAACCTTTATGCCTATATGCACCTAATAAAGTTCCAAAGTCGATCCAATAAGTTATTTTGTTTTTTCTTGCAAATTCATCAAATTTACAAAGAATATCTGTCATTCTTAACTGATTTTTTCTTAAATTACCAGTTGCTTTCTTGCAATACTTAATATCACAAAAGCAAAGCAACTTATATGCACTTCTTGCGATATCTTGGTACTTTCTAAATTGAACATACATTGACTTGCAATCAGTTCTTTTTAGTATAAAAAAATTAAACAAGTAGTACTTTACGCAAAAATGCTTTTCATCAATTTCTTTTCTAAAAATTTTCATTTTTCGATTAAAAATAAATTCTATGATTCTGGAAATTCCATATCCAATCCATTGAAGTAGTCAAAATCCAGAGAAGGGAAACAATTATACTCACCGTATAGATCTTCTAAATATTGTTCACAATTATTGGGAACAAAAAAATAATATCCCTCAAATTTACCCTTTTTCAAAGGATAAATGTCTGTAAATTCATGGCATATACTTTTTCTCTTCATTGGGTAATCTAGGCCACAAAAACAAACTTTTCTCTGAGGTTTTCCTAAATTTCTTTTAATATTATTTAGAACAATTTCTGCTTCATGTAAATACTCTGTTTTGGTTGTTTTGGGGAGAAGCTTAGTTTTAATAAGTTCCTGTCCATCCATCAATAGCCTTGATATCTGACTTTTACTTATATCTGATTCAATCTCATCAACCGGAAATATATCAATTCCAAATTTTTCTTTTTCTGAATATATTCTAACCTGAAAGTGCCAAAAATCGCGACCATGGTGTTTTTCATATAAACCTTCCCTGACAACGTAATCGGGCTCTTTCTCAAAATGTTTTTTCAGTAAAGGAAGGATCTTGTTATAGTCTTCTCTTGGCATGCTAATATCACCATCATCATCCCAAGGCACAAATCCTTGATGTCTATAAGAACCTAACAATGTTCCAAAGTCGAGCCAATATATAAGATTATTTTTTTCTGCAATACTGCAAACAGTTCTCAACAGTTCACAAACTTTTAGCTGTTTTTTTCTCAATTCACCACTTGCTGGTCTGCATTTACGAATGTCACAATAAGACAAATATGAAGCTGAAGTATTTGCTCTATCTTGATATCGTCTGTACATGCAGTACAAATCATGAAATCTTTTTCTGTTGAAGATTTTTATTCCTAAAAAATAGTACGTATCAGTAAAATGTTTTTTATCACATATTTTCTTTAAAATTTTCATATTTATCTATTAATTACTCAACTTTTGCATTTGAAATTTAATTCAATATGCTGATAACAATGCGGTTTAACACTGCATTTGCTCTTTAAAATATGATTTTTGATTATTAAGACGTTTGTGGTAGCTGAATGTACATTTTGATGTAGTCAGTAATACTAGAGAACCACTCTGAGATTGCGTTAGAAATTACTTCTTTGGCTTTAGCTAATTTACCTTTACAGATACAGCCTGCTGCATCTAAGGTAACAGCGATATTATCAATAAGCAGAAGTAATGTTTGCAGAGCTTCAGCAAATGTAATAGCCGCAAGTTCAGAATGGGCGCTATAGAAGAGTTCTCCAATAGAACTAGAATCGTTGTCGTGGCGTCTGTTAAACTCCATGAGTTGTAATCTGATATTAGCAATGACCATAAAGGCATTGCCGGTATCAAAGTCATGAGCCTGACACTCACTCTTTAAGCCCAGATAATTTTTCTGAGCTTTAAAGGCAACTTCAATGGACCATCTTCTACCGTAGAGTTCAATAATACGTGCAGGAGATAAGTCTATATCAGTACTTACAATGCAGATCCAGTCTGTAGAGTTTCTGGCTTTTACAAAGACAAGTCTTACTTTTAAGTCTTTGTTTGTATAAGCAATGACAGAGGTAATAAGTTTAGCCTTATTGAGTTTACCTCCATTGATTTTCTTAATGAGTTCTTTTTGAGAAATGGATTTAGAACTACCTTTTCCAGTTTGAACTGAAGCTTACTTTTAACAAGACAGATACTCTGTAAACCTAACTGCTTAAGCTTTCTTACAAGAAAGTCAGAAAAGAACCATGAATCCATCAGAATGTGAAATGCAGGAATAGCTTTCATTGCTTTCCTGCACATACTAATGAGCACTTCAGGTTTCTTTTTACAAGCTAAGAGTCTGCGTTTAGCACCAGTAGTTCTGTTATCAATGTTACTTGTATTAGACTTCTGAATGAGATTTTTCTCTTTATTAGAGGCTATAAGATGACTCAGTAAAGGAACGTAGTTAACACCATCAGTCCAACCTAAAGCCAGATTGGTAAAACCTTTAACTGTTTTGCCAATAACATGATTGTACTGTCTAGATAAGAGTTCAACCTTTTTACCTCGGCATCTTTCAATCATGGTATCGTCTACTATTAAGCAGTTAACCTGGTTCTTATTGTTTTTATTTAGCTCACAGATAAATCTGATGATAAACGTTGCTATGTAAAACATCAGAGATTGCCAGTCATACTTGGGGTTAGACAGAAATCTATACATAGAGTCTCTGCTAAAAGGTAATGACTTACCTTCAGTAGATTCAAAGAACCTTTAAAGATTGAAGTAACAAGTACAGAAAGAAGCGTAAATACATCAGCACCTGAGCGTTTAGAAAACTTAGCTCTGGCTAAAAGAGAACGAACTCCAATATGTGTAAAAAGTGACTCAAAAGAAATTGCTCTATTGCATAAGATGAATTTATGTTTATTATAGCTCTGTGATTAATTTGGTTTAACTTATTGATTTTGCAACATAAATCACACCATTTTATACACATTTATTCAACAAAACACTCCTCAAAACAGCATTCTTAAGCCATTTTTACTGTGTATTTACATACCACCTTAGTCTTTATAATCAAAAATCATATTTTAAAGAGCAAAGTCGGTGCTTGACCGCTTATATTTATCGTTTTAACTCAATTTTTGAAATGCAAAAATTGAGTTAATTACCAAAATTGCAATTATTTTTTTCAAGATCTAACTCAGTAGGCATATGGCTATTTGCAATTTTTTGAAGTTCATTGTACCGTCTATATATTGTCTTTTTTAATTCAGAAGAAGATACTCCATGACCGTAAGGAAAATAGCACACAGATACCCCTAAATTTTTAAGGTAATCATACTTTCCTGCCCAATCATCTCCTACAACAAATATGTCGAAATTTAACTTTTTTACTTTATCTGTGTGATCCAATGAATTTTGCGGTATAACTATGTCAGGATATTTTAGAGCTTTAATCAGAGCAATTCTTTCCTCAAAAGGAACTATTGGTCTAGATTTATACTGATCAACGAGCTCATCGGTGTTTACTCCAACAATAAGGATATCTCCAAGAGCCCTAGCATATTTAAGCATTTTTAAATGATTTACGTGAAGCAAATCAAATGTACCTGAAGTGTATACAACGACTTTATTTCCTATCATTTGTTTTTACCGATTGAATTGCAATTTTTAGTTTATTTACCAAATCATCAAAATCTGCAAAAGATAAATTTCCAATATGAGCTACTCTCAATATTTTGCTAGCTAACTCTCCTCCACATGGATTCACATAAATAGAGAACTTTTGAGACAAGAATCTATAAATTTCCATCGCATCGATATCTTTAAAAATAATTGGAGTTAAAGCATTTGATAGGTTATATTCTGAAGGGATCTCAATTCCTTCTTTGCGAATTTTGTCTCTAAAATATAAAGCCTTTTGCTTAACACTTTCTATCCAGCAAGACTTTCCGCCCTTTTCCATAATCAGTTCAAGCATGCAATCTAGCTCATATATAATCATATTTGCTGGTGTAAAAGGAGTTTGACCTCTGTTTATATTATTTATGTAAGATTCAAAATTAAAATAATATGATGTGCTATTTTTTTCTCTTAAAACCTTATCTTTCAATTCTGAACTTAAAGCTATAAATGACAACCCAGGAGATAAACACAGCCCTTTTTGTGAACTAAATATTGTCGCATCTACCCCATATTTATCCATTTCATAATCATCTGCTAAAATGCTACTTATAGCATCTACAATCAAGTACATTCCATTTTCTTTGGCAAACTTACTTAGTAGAGAAAGATCATACAAATGGCCGGTAGACGTTTCATGAATATTAACGAATAAAAATTTATATTTCTTTTTATCATAGCCAGTAAAGCTATTTTTCGTTAGCTCTTCATTCCACTCAAGGTCTATTGAATCATAGCTTCTATTATGCTTTTTTAAAATTTCACAAAATCTATGACCAAAAGTACCTCCATTAATTACAAGTGACTTTTCACCATAACCGACGCAGTTATCCACGACAGCTTCCATTGCACCAGTTCCAGAACAAGTCATATAAAACACAGAATTTGAATTTTTATGGCCTATTATCGCAGATAACATATCTATACACTTATTAACTAAACATGAATACTCTGCACTTCTAAAATATGGCAAATCGCGTTGATGTATCATATGTGTGCAAGGAAACTCTGGCACAGGTCCTACCGTAAAAGCTTTCATAGTTCCATATTCTTTTTTGTAATTAACCAATACATTGCATTAGTTTCAGTTCGCGCTCCTGATTTTTCATCAAGGAGAAGACCTTTTCCCTTTACATTCAAGCTACACAATGCACTATTAAAATAAGTCTCGTACTCAGATACGGTTCGGTAAATTGCACTATATTCAGATTTCAAATCATCTGAAAAAAAATTATCAAGTGTCAACCTTTCATTTAATAAAGAAACAGATTCTTGAAGATAAATAGCCCCAGAAGAGGCAAGACAATTTAAAATATTACAAAGAATCTTTTGTACAAAATCATCATTTATGTACATTAAAACTCCTGTGATGATTATGAGATCAAATTTCTTTTTGAATTGAGAAAAGTCAAAATTTTCTAGCTCACAATTAACAAATTTTAAGTTTTTTTCGTCTTTATAGCGTTTCGATAACTCATTAATGAAATTAGATGAAGAATCAATTCCAACATAAGACGAAATATATTCTTTTAGATTCGAATACCACCTTCCGATTCCGCAGCCGACGTCTAAGACAGATAAATTTTTAGATAGGAAATGATTTTTTTCTAATAAAGACACTAATAAATTAGTTTCAATGAAATTTCTGTACTTTTGAGGCTCATCATTTCCTGATTTTCCCAACAGAACAGACTGCAACCCTTCTTTTGAAGATTTGCTGTTCCAAAAGTTTCTGACAGATTCAGAATCTAAATTAATTTGTTTTCCATAAACTCTTGAAGTCATAGAGACATATTCCAATTAAAATTTATGACTAAAACTTTTCATTAGCCATCAAGTAGACATTAAAAAATTGTCCACATGTATATACCTACAGCGTGCAAAAACTTTTATTTTTTTCCAAGCATTTTCATGAAATTAAGCTTGTTTTCATTTGCTCGGATTGTAGGTCTTCCTAAATCAGGTCTAGAGCCCTGAGCGCATTTTACAAGAATAAAACAAGCTCCTTGGTGTTCACATTTGTTTTTATCAAAGTAAATCGATCTGATAACGTTTGTCAAATCAACTTCATTATCAACAGACCACACTTTTTGATAACCACAGATCTTTGCTATTTCTGATAAATCAATTGAAGGAGCACATGTAGGGAAACCTCCAACAGATTCATGAGCACAATTCTCTACTACAACATGAACAAAATTGTTAATTTTTGATTGTCCTATAGTAGCCAAAGAGCCCATATGCATAAGAACTGCGCCATCTCCATCTATGCATATTATGTTTTTTTGAGGATTCTGTAATGCAACACCAAAAGCAATTGATGAAGCATGCCCCATAGAACCTACTGTTAAAAAATCATGGGAATGAATGGCGTTTTTATCAAAATCATAAGGCTCTGTATTAGATGAATGCTCTTGGCAATCTGCTGTATTTTTTTCTCTTAATTCAAAAAGTTCCCTGCTTGTTTTTCCTGTTGTGGATATTATTACCGTATCTTTAGGTATATTTTCAATAATTGTTTCTATTGCCTTTTCACGTTTTAATGAAAAATTGTTATTAAATTTTATTCTTTGCTCTGTTGAAGTTAATGAATCTTTAGATACAACTATTGCAGCACTTTTACCTTCCTTAAAAAGGCTCCTAAAATAGGATATCTTAGACTCTAATTCACTTATAGAGGTTTTATCTGTTAGTACAAAAGTTTCAATATCAAGTAGCTCTAGCTGCTGTTGAGTAACCTTTCCTTGAAATTTATGCTGAGGTTCATCTTTCTTTCCAGGCGCTCCTCTCCAACCTACAATAAAAAGGCATGGAATACCATAAACATCCGGATGAAGCAAAGAACATATCGGATTGACAGCGTTACCTTCACCTGAATTTTGCATATATACTACAGGCACTTTTCCTGTTGAAAGATAATAGCCTGCAGCAATAGCAACAGCATTACCTTCATTTGCTGCTATAACATGGTGAGAAGGATCATTTCCATACTGTCTTATAAGACAGTCACAAAAAACACTCAAAAGAGAGTCAGGAACTCCTGTAAAAAAGTCTGAGTCTACTGCTTCTTTAAATTCGACAACATCCATTAAAAATCACCTATTCTCTTTCTTGTATTCTTTTTTTTAGACCTGATGAAGAGACTCCTTTTGTATACTCTGGTTCAATGACTTGTCCTCCCCAAGTTTTCATTAAATTAATCGCCTTCACTCTTACTTCAGATAAAGGACCTTCTCTCCAATCTGTACCATGAATCATAAAATCAGGTTTAAGTTTGATTAAATTGTCGGTGTAATCCTTGCTTGTCTGAGGAATTACTTCTGACACACCTTTTATGTTTTCTATTACGATTTTTCTCTGTTCGTAAGACATTAAAGGAGCTTTTTTATATGAAGATATAGCTTCATCTGTGAAAAGCCCAACAATAACTTTACCGTAGAGAGCTGCCTTTTTAAGTATATTTATATGACCTGGATGGACTAAATCAGCAGACATAGGGACATAAACTGTAAAACCAGCTTCTTTGATCCTGTTCTTAACTAATTCATCACTAAAAGAATATTCTCCTTGTACAGCACTATACTCAGCAGTTAGCGCTTTTGCTTTCCTACACTCATGATGCACACAACCATCACAAATTGTGCCAGATAAATCATCTTCGAGAAATCTGCGACGCATGTCCTGCATTTTTTCTCCGTACCAACCATCTTTTAGTGACACTTTATTAAGATCAGCAACTACTAGCATATTGTCATAGTCTGCATTTTCTATAGATAGATAGCCTTCTGCGGTAACTGAAATGGCATCAAATGGCAAGTTACATGGCCTACGTTCCTCTTTATCACATTCACAACGCAAAAGAGGATCAATTTCTGGCATATATCCACCTTGGTTATACACATATTTAAAAACAATCTGATCTGCCAAATTGCTAAAAACAGTGTAATAGTCGTTTTTCAAAGCTTCAGTAAACCTTGTTAGTATTCCTGTAAGATAAATTTTGAAATTTAAACTTTTCTCTTTACGATACTCATTCAGAAATCTTAAGTTTTCTACTACTGTATCGAAGTGATCTTTTCCATGGATGAAAGCGTACATCTTTTTGTTTGGAGCATTTACAGAAAACTTAATGCTATCAAGACCTGCTTCTACTACTTTTTTGATTTTATCTGGACTTGCTAGAGATCCGTTTGAGGTCAAATACACATATGTATATCCTAATCTTTTAGCTTCACTGATGTAATCAGGTAAATCCTTAGATAAAAAAGGTTCACCTGTAGCGTAAAAACCTACCTCTCTGGTTCCCAAATCATATGCTTCTTTTAGTATTCTAAAACCTGTTACCTTATTCATTATGCGAGGTTTACGATTCATTTTCTGATGTGCACAAAATATGCAATTATGATTGCACATATTTGATATCTCCATCAAAAAGTTACTTTTAGGGAAAGGAGGAGTAAGGCTATACAATTCAGAGCGTTTTGCTTTTTTTAATCTGACTCTCTCCAGCAAATCTACATCTTTTCCCATTTTTATATTTTTTTCTGAAAAAACTGTATCTGTCATCGTAATTAACCTTACTGTGGTGAAACTGTTGTTTGATAAAAGAGAGAATTACCTTGTACCAGGAATGAGATCTAAAATCTCACTGATTTTCATTAAAGAGCTGTCACATTCAAGTGAACGGTGATTTGTCAAAATGCTTTCTGCAACTTTTCTCATTGCAGGGTATGCGGCTCTCAAAAGCTGATTTGCGTAGATGACAATATTCACTCCTTTTGATTGAAGCTCATCTTCTGTTACTTGATTAAAACTTGAAGGTACTACTACTAAAGGTTTTCTATTTTCTATTTGTTGGTATTTAGCACAAAATTTGAATATCTCTGAAGGATCTTTCTTTCTAGAATGGATCATAATTCCGTCAGCGCCAGCATCGATGTAAGCTTTTGCCCTAGACATAGCATCATCCAATCCTTTTTCCAGAATAAGAGACTCTATTCTAGCGATGATCATAAAGTCATCTGTAATTTGAGACTCTTTGCCAATTCTTATTTTTTCACAAAAGTTCTCTATTGAATCCTGAGTTTGTTTTACATCATTACCAAATAATGAGTTTTTCTTTAATCCTGTCTTATCCTCAATAATTACAGCAGATACTCCAAGACGTTCAAGCTGTCTAACAGTAAACTTGAAATGTTCTGGAATTCCACCTGTATCGCCATCAAAAATCAGAGGTTTTGTTGTAACTTCAAAAACCTCATCCACGAGACGTAATCTAGAGGATATATCTACAGCCTCGATATCAGGCATTGCTCTAGATGTTGAGTCTGTTAAAGAAGATGCCCACATACCATCAAATTCGTAAGGCTTATCTGTTATAACTTTTGTATTTTCTACTATAGATCCTGTAAGTCCATTGTGAACTTCACAAAATTTAAGAATAGGCTTTGCTGCTAATAGGCGACGCAAAGACAATAGTCTCCTTTCTGGAGTTATTCCAACAGATAGCATAGCACTGTGAAGTATTGACTCTGAAATTCCTTTTGTATAAGGTATTTCTACTAATTTTCCTCCCCAGTCTTCAATACAGGCTAAAACTTTATTTCGATAAGAACTTTGAAAACCAACTTTCCAATCATCCCCATGGATAATATAGTCTGGTTTTAACTTTAATAAATTATCTGTTGGATCTAAGCTATCCTGTTTTACAACATTTGATACATATTTCAAAGACTCCACAACCTGAAGTCTTTCAGAATAATTCATTACAGGAAGTTTTTTATAAGATGCTATCGCTGAATCCGTTAGTAAGCCAACTGTTACTTCACCATGTTTTATTGCTTCTTTTAATATATTAATTATTCCATGATGAATTAAATCAGCGGATATACTTATATAAACTTGTTTTTTCATACTTAGCTACCGATACGATTTTGCACTATAAGTAAATTGAAAACTTCGTTACAAATATGCATATAAAACAGTTTCACAAAAACCAGGTTCATGCTGTCTAACTTTGAACTTATATTCAGGTACGAGTGATTTCAAGAATTTAGGAATTTCATAAAAATCAAAAGGCATATGGTAAATACAAATTGCCAATTTTGGTTTCTGCGTCTTGATAATTTGAGTTGCACCGATCAAAGAATCAAGTTCGGATCCTTCGATATCCATTTTGATAAGCGTTGGGTGATAATCTATATAATTGTCTAATCTTACTATATCAACACTCAATTCATCTGAACTGTCTTTTACATCAACAGTCTTAGAGAACATGTTTCCTTTATTCAAGAAAGAGACTTTTCCATTTTTATCTCCAGTAGCTTTCTGTATTACGACAACATTTCCTATCTTGTTATTTATAAAAGCATTTAACCGTTTAACATTTTTCTCATCAGGCTCAAAAGCTACAATTTTCTTATATTTTTTGTTAGTAAAAGTAACAAAGTCTTCAATTGTGTCGCCTGTAAAGGCACCGCAATCAAATAAAATTTCATCATTTGAAATTGAATAGAACTCTTGAGAAAAGTATGTATGTCTATTGATTACGTTTCTGTCGATATATGTTAAATCTCCAGTTAAAAAGGTTTTACATCTGTTATGAATAATATCTCTTGATTCTTGATCAGCTAAATTAGCATCAATATAATCTAGCATTTTTTTTAATTCACGAGATTTTTGTGCTTTTTCATAAATTGGAAACCATGTGTAGTTAAAACCAACTACGCACTTTGGATCAGGAGGATTGGTGTAGTAAATAAGTTGCTTTTCAAGCATCTTATTATCGTTGTCAAGAACAAAAGTATCTATATCTGAATAAGAGCTTTTAGAAATTGAATTTAGTATTTCTTCATAGAAATCAGATGCAATTATAAATTTTGCATCATGATAAAGAGATGAACATTTAATTGGAGAGTAAACAGGAATATTCTCAACACAATCTGATTTTGTATCATCGTGAAAACTATCGCAGAAACAGCACACTTTTTTGTTTATTCCTAATAATGTTAGGAATGACAATAACCACTTTCCATAGGCTCCTGTACCCCAAATGACAAATTTAGAAGAATCAAATGATAAATACACTTTACTAAGTTTTTCTATCAATTGTTCTTTTAAAACATCTCTTGGAGATTCTAAATTATGTTGACAGATCATTGTCTTTCTGCTCCTTATTTTCTTGAATAACTATGCGATTTTCTGAGCTTTCGAAAGCAATCAAATTATCCTAAATTTCCTTACTACAAATATGTGCAATGTCCAATTTTTATACTTATCTACTCATCTAGATCTTATTGATCTCACAATTTTTCGTACAGGCCCACTATTTTTGTGATAACGGTCGGCTTCATTTGGTCGCCGTAATATTTTTATATTAACAAGGTGTACCTCTTCTAGACATACGCATACAAAACAGTATCGTAAAAATACTTCTGATGTTGCCTTATCTTAAACTTATATTCTGGGACTAATGTTGAAAGGTACTTTGGAATATCATAAAAATCAGTTGGCCTATGATATATACATATAGCCAGTTTAGGTTTCAACGTTCTAATAACTAAACTTGCTCCTTTTAATGAATCAAGTTCAGCCCCCTCAATATCCATCTTTATTAGAGTAGGATTCTCTTCAATGAAATCGTCTAACTTAACCAAATCAACTTCATTAACCTTAATTGTATCGCCGACTTTAGAACTTCCTTTACCATCATTAGAAAAATTTACCTTTCCATTAGAGTTTCCTGTTGCAGCAACTTTAACATCGATATTTTTTAATTTTGATGTAACAATGTAATCTCTTAACTTAGATATATTCTTAAGATCTGGTTCTAGAGCTATTATCTTATTATAATGCCCCTTTGTTTCAGTCATGAACATCCTAATGAATGGGAAGATTCGTAGGATCAAAAAAGAATATAAGCTGTTTTTCTTGAGCAAGATTTTCAGTAACAATATCCATTATTTCAATATTTGGATAAGAGCTGTTTTTGACATATCTTATAATATCTTCATAATAATCAGAGGCTATGATAAATAAGGCATTATTAAAATTTGAAGCTGCGCTTTCAAACGACATAACAGGAATACTACAAATATAATCTATAGATAAATCATCATAAAAACTATCGCATATCGCCTTGATGTTTTTATGCATTCCTATACATTGCAACAAATTGCATATAAACTTTCCGTATTTACCGGTTCCCCAAATAACAATGTCTCTATTCTGATATTTGAGATATCTGTTTGCGCATTGCTCAAATAATTGTCTGTTTAGCAATTTAGTTGCATCAAATACTTTGTTGTTCATATTATTCTCACTTATTCAGAATAGATTTTATTAGTAGCAAAATAGCGAATAAAGTTTTCGTGTAATCATTTGTTTTGTGAACCTTATTTTTCTCAATCTAAAAGGAATTACTCGCTAAAGGCATAAGTTCACATACAACAAAACATTCACACGATTTTTTACTGCAGATATAATTGTTACATAAAAGGAAACTCAAAGTTGTTACCATTCTTACTTACAAATATAGAACCGTTTTAGAGGTAACACTAGCTATACTCATTGTTGATTTAGTTCTGTTAATCAAATCTAAAGCAATCTCTCTTAACTCTTCATTAAACTTATCCCAGTCTTCAACTCCATGAACAGTTGGAAGTTTAGGATCAGCATAACTTTCGTTATATTTATCAGAGAAAGCATCAAAACCTGCTATAGCCACATTTTTTACATGTAACTTATTCAATAGTCTTAGCATACAGATAACTGGATTATCAAAATGCGACCAACCTCTTTTTATTGCTCTTTCATATCTGATGATGTACTCATTTTCTAAAGCTTTTGTCTTTACATTAGATAATAGGATCTTTTTAGTTGAGTTAAAGATGTCTTTATATGACTCTTTAGCATAGTCATATCTTACTTTACTCATTAAAAAGACATAGTCATATGAGTATTGCTTTAAGATTGCATTTACACCAATCACAACAGGATGATGTTCTTTTATGTATGACTTTACTTTATCTAGCTCATCAACTGACGATTTACCTGGTGCTACTAAAAGTACTTCCCTATCTTTTAAAAGATTGGTTAATGTTTCTAAAGTTCGTTCATCATCAACTTCATTGTTCTGATTCTCAACATACTTTTCTTCTAAAAGATCATAGTCATATTTAACTCTGTCTTCAGGATTTAATGATGAGATCACAGAGCGGATCTCTTTAGCATTAGCTCTATGCTTCTTTAAAAGATAATCGATGTTATTGACATGAGAGCAGTACATACCTGCTATGTAAGTAGGAATTGAATAACCCCATGTGTACTTTTCCTGGAATGGAACCATATACATATCAATGGTATCCATGATGAGATCTAAATCATAATTGCCATAGTATCTTTTATTTAAGAAACTGGTAATTAACTCTGTGGTAGTGTTTCCTGCACCTCTGCCCATACCACATAGGCTTGAATCAACAATAATATCTCTGCCCTGTTCTGTCATTTTTCTTACAAATTCAATAGTAAGAGCAAAGGATAACTGCTGATTGTTGTGTGAATGGAAGCCTATCTTTACTGAAGGATGCAGATTATGGGAAAAGATAGAGAGTATTCTCTCAAGATCTTCAGGAAGCATCGCACCGAAGGTATCCACAATAGAGATACATTCAGGTCTTACTTCATTTACTCTTGAGATAAGATCTAGTAATTCATAATCGGTATAACCTAAGGTATTAGCTGCCTGACAAAAGATCCTGTACCCTTTTTCTCTGATCTTTTTAGCAACCTCTAGACCTTCCTTTGCTTTACCTCGAGGGAAAACTACACGTATGGCATCAATTGATTTACTGTTATTTACGGGCAGATTATTTAAATTGTATCTGTCAAAATCAATCATTGCCACATAGGTAACATTAGGATCTTTATTCTCAATATAAGGAATTAAATCATCTGGTACATGGAAAAATGAGCTGTCGGTATTCTCATGTGGAGCATCTTTGAGCCAACCACATTCAATGATCTCAACTTTTGCGTTTTGCAGTCTTTTGATCATGCCTCTGATTGTATCTTTACCAAAGATAGATGCATTGATATATGCTCCGTCACGTAAAGTACAATCTAAAAGCTCAATTTTTTTATTGTCCATGATTTATCTCTTGCTCAATACTTATAGAAATCTTTTCTTTAGTAATGCCTACTGTATTCCAAATATATTTTTGAGAGCCAGCCTTAGTAAAGGCATTAAAGCCTAAGAATATCTGTCTTGGGGTATTCGCTTTAGTTGCTTTATATTCAGCTACTGCTGAACCTAAACCACCTATGATGTTATGCTCTTCTACAGTCACGATTAACTTTGAAGAGCTAAAGATTTCATCCAGTGCAACTGTATCTAATGGTTTTATAGTATGAGCATCATATACAGATGCCTTAATACCTTTATCGGCCAATATTAAAGAAGCTTGAAGAGCTTCATTTACCATAAGTCCTGTAGCGATGATGGCAACATCATCGCCTTCTTTTAACTTTACAAATTTACCTAACTTATAGTCATAGTCTTCAGTATATACAGATGGACAGTTAATACCGCCAGATATTCTTAAATATACAGGAGTATCAAGTTTTGTCGCAGCTTCAAAACACTTTAAAGCCTCAAGACTGTCAGCTGGCGACAACACTGTAAGATTTGGCAGCGCTCTCATAAAAGCTAAATCCTCTGTTGCCCAATGAGAAACTCCTGACTTTGCAGCCACGACTCCAGCAAAGGTTCCAATTATTTTTACATTAGCATTGGTATTAGAAACATTCTGTCTTATTTGCTCTAAACTTCTTACAGCAATAAATGATGAATAGGTTGTAGCAATGGACATATGACCTTCCATAGCATAACCTGCTGCAATAGTCATCATGTTTTGCTCAGCAATACCTGTCTGGATGAATTTATCAGGATACTTTCTTATAAATCTGTCTAAACCTGATAATAGTGAAAGATCAGCGGACAACACCTTTACATTAGGATTTTCTTTGACAAGATCTAAAAGTCCGTAATTAAAGATACTTCCCTTTTGTCCTAGCTTTTCCCAAGCTCTTAAATTTCCTGGAGAGACTTTCATAAAAGAAAAACTCCTCTAAGCATTTTCTATTTCAGATTTAGCACACTCATACTGTTCTAGAGTTAGAGCATGATGATGCCATTCTCGATGGTTCTCAATAAATGACACCCCTTTACCTTTGATGGTATCGGCAATAATAATGTAAGGTTGTCCGTTACTATTTTTTCCATTAGATGGCTTTACTTTGTCAAAAGCCTGCAATAATTCATAAGTATCATGCCCATTACACTTTATGACGTTCCAATTAAATGCTTTTAACTTTTCATCTAATGGTTCTAATTTCATAACATCTTCAGTGTTACCGTCATATGAAAGATGGTTTCTGTCAATTATCACCACCAGATTGTCTAATTTGTAGTGAGAGGCAAACATAAACGATTCCCACACAGAGCCTTCATTAAGTTCCCCATCACCCATTAGCACAAAAACCTTTTGAGACAAATTCTCTTCACGCATAGAGAGAGCCATGCCAATACCGACACCTATTGCCTGACCTAGAGAACCACCAGAGTACTCAAGTCCCACCTCAAGATTTTTAGGATAACCTGTTAACCTACCACCATCTTTTTGGAATTCTATAAGTTCTTCTTTTTTAATAAAACCAGCTTCATACAGAGCAGGAAAATGAGCTAAAGTACAATGATTTTTACTAGGTAAGAATCTGTCACGCGCTTTATTCCGAGGATCATTTACGTTGTACTCTAATACAGCTCCATAAAGCACAGCTAAAATTTCGATACAAGAAAAGCTACCACCTAAATGAGCACCTTTTTCACCGGTTGCTTTTGCCATATCAAGACCGTTTAGGCGCATTCTTTTTGACATAGCTTTTAAAGAAGAAGCTAACTCTTTAGATACTTTAAAATCTCTCATTAGCGACCTCCATCGACTCTTATAGTCTGTCCTGTAATAAATTTTGCTTTATCAGAGGCAAGATAAAGACAGATTGATACTACATCATCGACAGTTCCCATTTTTCGTAAAGAGGTTCTGTCGATTACTTTATTAAGCTCAGTTTCATTCTTGTAGTGTCCCATTGAAGTATCAATAAGACCAGGAGCTACAGCATTAACTCTTACTCCATAAAGGCCTACTTCTTTTGATAAACATTCTGTTGCAAAGATTAGTGATGATTTACTTGAGCCATAGGCTAGGTATCCTGGATTTACCTCAATACCACCTACTGATGCCATATTGATGATTGAGCCTGAGCCCTGCTTTATCATCTTTCGAGCCATAAGTTGCATAATGGTTACAGGAGCAAAGAAGTTTACCTCAAAAACTTTTTTTAACTTATCATAAGAGGTCATTACAAATGGTGCTCCATAAGCAATGCCAGCATTGTTTATAACTACATCAATTTGAGGAGTTGTTTTTATAATTTCTTTTAAAAGCTTTGTAAGTTTTTCGCTATCAGTAAGATCGATTTCATGAGTTGACACTGATGCTTCATACTTATCCTGTAAAGACTTTATATAGTTTAAGTACGACTCATCTTTAGCATTACGGACAAGCGCAATTACCGTAGCACCTTCTTTTGAAAAAGCCTCTAATAAGGCTTTTCCAATACCTCGATTAGCTCCTGTAAGTAATACTGTCTTTCCTGAAAACTGTCCCATAAACTACCTTAAACTGGCTTACCGTAACTTGTGTCCATTGGCTTTACAATCATTTCTTTAAAGAATAAGTCTCTATCTAAATATGGAGACTGATCCTCAATTGGTCTAAAGCCAAACTTACGCTTTCCGTACATAACAAGACCATTATGTAAGTCAAACTGTTCAGGATCACAAATAACTTCTAAGATACAAGGCTCATTATTTGAGAACATCTCGCTTACTTTGTCTTTAATTTCGCTGTAAGTTGAGATCTTTAAATACTTTATACCAAAAGCTACAGCTAACTTTTCAAATGAAGGTAAGGTAAGACCATTTGACTCATCGGTACCTATGGATTTTCCTCTAAAGTGAGCCTTTTGTCCGTGACGTACTCCTGAATAGCCATCATTGTTGATGATGACAATCTTGATATTAAAGTGATTTCTAACCACAGTTTGGAGTTCCTGCAGATTCATCATCACAGAACCATCGCCGTTGTAGGAAACTACAGGACCATCACTAAAAGTTGCTACACCACAAGAACCTGGTAGTGCATAGCCCATCTCACCTTGAGATAAAGCTAAAACGAATCTGTCACCTTCTTTTAATTTGGTAGCTGCAGGAGATGCTGCACCTGTAAGACCAGCATCAGAAATGTAGGTAACATTTTTAGGAGCCATTTCTGATAATAGAGTCATGAAGATCTTCATATCAAGAGGTTTGTCCTCATGTTGCTCCATTGGATAGGCGAAGATCTCTTTCCAATGACGACACTTTTCATACCAGAAATCGTCAGTTACTTTTAGTTCTGTCTCTAATAGAGAGTCAATAAAATCTTTAGCATCAGCATGGATAAATCTGTCAATATGAATGCCGTTTTTTAAATGCTCAATTCTGTCAACATCAACTACAACTTTTACAGCTTCACGAGCAAAGTCCTGACGAGCAGAACCTGTAACCTCAATTGATAATCTTGAGCCAATGGCTAACACAAAATCTGAGTTTTGAACAATGAAGTTAGCATAACGGTTGGCACCTGCCACACCTCCGATTAAACCGAAATTACATTCATCGTCAAAAGGCAGGATGTCAGAGGCCAATCTTGAAAAGACCACAGGACACTTTATCTTGTGAGCTAATTCTTTTAATTGTGCTTTAGCACCGGCACTTCTTACACCATTACCAATTAACAGAACTGGTCTTTTAGATTTAGAGAAATTCTCTTTAATAAATAAAAGATCACTTTCACTAATTTCAGATTTTGGTTCTGTTGCAATATATCTTTGAAGATGCTCTTCATTGATAATTGTATTTTGGACATTCAATGGCAGATCGATCCAAACAGGACCTTTTCTGCCAGTAGTTGCTAAATGAATGGCTTTATCAAGGTGCCAAGCAATTTCTTCAGGTCTGTCTACTGTTACTGCATATTTAGTAATAGGCTTCATGATAGTTTCAATGTCAGCTTCCTGAATACCTACCTGACGCAAAGGCAGTCCTGATGCTTTTACAGTATCACTATAGTTTTGCTGACCTGAGATGATGATTAAAGGAATACTATCTTGATAAGCATGTAAGATACCTGTCATGGTATTGGTACCTGCACAACCTGTAGTTACAAGGCCAGCACCTAACTTTTCATTCATGGTTGCATAAGAAAGAGCAGCCATTGCCACAGCCTGCTCGTGATGCATGCTAATACCTTTGATGTTTTCGCTTCTTCTTAAAGCGTCAGTAAGGTATACACATTGACCGCCAGGTACATAGAATAAATGTTCAATGCCATACTCTGCTAATCTTGACATTACATAGTCTGCTAATCGGATCATATTCAACCTTTCTTAATTTGACAGTCTTTTTTTAGGAATCGTTCTTTTATTATATTCAAAAAAAATTTATAAAAATAAAACAGATAGCTCTATTTTAGATCTTCTGCAATAATTTTAAGCTGAGAGATCTAAGAAAGATCTGCCTATTTGTCGTTGACAGCTCTCTTTACAAACTAATGAATCAATTCTCTTAGACATCATAATCATTGATGTTATTTGCTATTTTTCAAATTTGATTTTGAATTACTACTGATTTACCATTTTTCTCTAGTATTTTTATCCCTATATTGAAAATTAAAGTTATAAGATCGAATGTATCAATAATAGACTGATTCATTTTTTCGATATACTCCAAAAACTTCTCATTCTGCTCTTCTTTATAAATACATTCAGATATTTGCTCAAAATAACTACAAAATGGCATAAAAAGATCTCTAAAACTCATATTAAGAGCTGTTATTAAATCTAAAATATCGCTACTATAGAAACATGAAGGTATTTTTTTATAACAGCAAAATCCTTTTTTTAGTAATGAACTAAATTCATTTCGATTGAACAAAATTTTAGCTGATTCGTTAATATCCTCCATTTCCCAAATATTTTCTTTGTGACCATTTGAAGTCAATAAAGTAAATTTGTTGTGAATAGATTGAAGAATATCCTTTAAATTATTCCATCTATCTTGGTTCTGCTTATTAAAATGTGTTAAAAATTTAGGATATAATTCAATTCTAGGAATATAATTGCTATTCGGATCTTCGATTGATTTTATTCGTTCTAAAATTGAACCAATAAACATAAGTATCTTATCTGAATTAATTTTTATTTTACATTCAAGAAGTTCTTCAAAATTCTCAACCTCTTCAATTGCGATTAATTTTTCATCAAATGGAGCGAATTGAAGCTCTTTCCTAAGTTGAACGCATTGAAAAATTGGATCATCAACATTTAATAAAGAAAGGTTGAGTTTACCTACTTTGGCTTTTTTGACTTTAATAAAATTATTTAAAATAAGCGGATCTATATCATTCATAATAAAACTCCTTTTATACAAATTAAACTGAATTGTGCTTATATTTAAAATTTGGTAATTATGCATTTTAGAATTTCTCCAATAAGTAAAAACCACAATCTTGTATGATTAGCCATGTTATATTTATAAAAAACACTTTCTCGTAGAATTGCGGTCTATATGTATATTTATAAAAATCGTGCATTTACATGTTCCTTCTCTTATCTTATTTATATATTTTTTAAATAACGTTTTGCGATACTTTGTTGAAATCTGTTATAGAGGTAATGAACAATAGCTTCCTATGGGATGATGTTGCTAAAATGGATAAAAAACTTAGAACTATTTAAGAAAGTTACCGTAATTCTTTTACGTCAACTCACAACTTATTGTTTATTTTCCTTATAATAGAGTTCGTAAGAGGAGAAAGGCATGCTAAAAAGATTCTCTGTTAAGAACTTTAAAGCTTTTGAAGATAAAGTCACTTTAGACTTGTCTTCTATTGGCAATTATGAGTTCAACAAAGAATGTATTAGTAATGGTATTTGCAAAACAGCTTTACTGTACGGTAAAAACGCTAGTGGCAAATCATCCTTATGCTTTGCCTTATTTGATATTGTAGAAGTTCTTACAGACAAGAATGTTTGCCATGATGTCTATAAGCCTTACAAGCACATTCTTCATCAAGATGAGGCAACTAAATTTGAATATGAATTCAAGTTTGATAACAATGAGGTTATCTACAAATATTCAAAGTCAGATCAAAGCACTCTTATAAGTGAAGAGCTTATAATCAATCAAAAGCAGATCTTCAGTTACAAAAAAGATCTTGTAGCTCAAGATATAGCAGTAAATCTTGAAGGGGCAGAAACTCTAAAAGTCTCCTCAGATAAACTAAATATCTCTCTTTGCAGATTCATCAAGAATAATGCCCTTTTAAAAAACAATCTTGAAAACTCAATTTTTCAAAAGTTCTTTGAATTTGTTGAGAACATGCTGATGATTTGCTCTTTTGATCAAAGCTGTTTCATTGGTTATAAAAAACCACCAAAAGACAATCTTGTAAAAAAGATTATTGAAAACAACAATTTTGAAAAGTTGCAACAGTTCTTTTTAGAGGCTGAATTTACAGACAAATTAACCTATAAAAAGAATAGTCTAGGCGAATATAACCTCTTTATACAGTATGATGATAAGTGCTTAGACTTTAACGATGCTGCATCAAATGGCATGAAGGCATTATTGCTTATTTACTACTATCTTGAAAACAAACTTAATCAGGATAAAAGACCTTCATTTGTTTGCATTGATAACATTGATGCTATCTTCAGTTTTGAGCTATCTTATTTCATCGTTAATAAATTCAAAAGCTACAATTCTCAGGTAATACTCACAACTTACAATACCAGTAACTTCTCAAATGATTTACTTCGTCCTGACTGTTATTTTCTCTGCTCTAAAACCAAGATTGTTAATGCCAATAACGCAACTGATAAAGAGCTTCGCAGAGGACATAATTTAGAAAAGTTATATCGAGGAGGAGCATTTTCATTTGACAATTAAGAATGAAAATAAATGCTTTAACTTGTGCTTTAAGAGATGTCTCTTACACTTACAGATTCAAAAGATATAGATTGAGATTAAGTAACCGACTATGTTCAGATCACTATTTACATTTTTAATATCACTACTTTTAAGCTGTTTTTTAACCTCAAATGCAGCTTCAGCTGATGATTCATTTGATGCACTCTTTAACATGCCTGAGGTTAAAACAGAGAATCACACTGTAGCTACAGTTCCTTTTACAAGTACCTGTGCTTATGATGAGCCTGCAAAAATTAAATGTAAGCTCTATTTAAAAGCAGGCTCTTATATCTATAAAGATTCTGTACAGGTAGTGTCTTCTAATGCTATGGCTGTTATATCTTCAATCCCAAATGGCATTGATCACACTGATCTTAATGGCAAAAGCAAAATTATCGATAAGTCTTTTGAAGTTAAAATTACCATTTTAAAGGCTTCAAAAGAGAATGTAATTTCTCTTTTATACAGAGGTTGCGATAGCGCTGGTATCTGCTACCCTGAGCAGAAAACCAACTTTGTAATTACTAAAGATGTTGATGCTGGTAAAGATAAGCTCTTAAATGCAGGCAACAGTAACAAAGCAGAATCTACCGATAATTCTTCAGCATCTAATCTTACTGGCAACGTATCAGAGCAAACTTACACTCCTGAAAATAAAACTGACCGCATCCTGTCATCAACTGGCGCTATGGCATTGAGTGCAACTGATAACAATAATGCACAGAATCAGCACTCTTTATTTAATAAGTCAGACAGTTTTCTTTTAATTTTATTTTTATGCCTGATCTTTGGTGCTGCTCTTGATTTAACACCTTGTGTATTGCCAATGCTTTCTATTTACTCAGCAACTATCCTAGGCGGAAAATTTATAAATACGGCACATGCCTTCAAACAGAACTTAAGTTATCTTTCAGGGTTAGCTCTAACCTACTGTGTATTAGGTCTTGTATTTGCACAGTTGGGGGTCGCAGCTCATGGTGTTCTGCAGCATCCATTAAGTCTAATCGTCATGGCATCATTACTCTTAATCTTTGCCTTTGACTGCATGGGGGCTATTCATTTAAAAGTCCCATCCTGCTTAAATGCAAAACTTGAAAAGACAATCAGCAGACAAAAAAGCGGTACTTTGAAAAAGGCTTTTGTGTTTGGTGCACTAAGTGCACTGATTGCTACACCGTGTACCAGTGCGCCTTTAGCAGGTGCCTTAATTTATGTTATAAGCACTAACTCTATTCTAAAAGGCATGCTGATGTTTTTATTTATAGGTATTGGTATGGGGGTACCACTACTTGTCATTGGCACCTTTGGTTCTCGCTTTTTAAATATCTTTAGAGGTAAAAGTAATGTAGTTAAAAACCTTTTAGCTATACCTTTAATTCTTGGTTCTTACTTTATCGTAAAGCACCTTTTCGGCGCTTTAGATGTTTATATTGAGCCTTTTGTTTATGCCCTGTGCACAGCTTACGCTGTAGGTATCTTACTGCACTCACGCAAACTCTCTATTATTCTTACCTCTTCTCTTGCAACTTTCTTTGTACTCTTCAGCTGCATCTTCTTTATTGCTGGTACTACTCAAAAGTTACCTTTTACCTATGAGCAATCTTATGAGAGTTTATCCACATATAAAGGACAAAAGATCTTAATTACAGTATCAGCTGACTGGTGCTCAAATTGTCATGAACTGGATAAAAAGCTCTATTCAACTAGTGAATTTAAAGAGGCTGCAAAAGATTTAAAACTGATACGTTTTGATTTTACCAAGCCAGATACAGATGACAATTTAAAGCTAGCAAAAAAGTTAGCCATTGTAGGTGTACCTTTTGTAGCTTTAATAGATGAGAAAGGAAAAATTAAAGGTTCTTATACGGGAGATGTTTCTTTATCAGAGCTAAAAACTCTGATAAATGAGTAAAAGAAAAGCTAAACTCTGCTTTCAAATCACAAGATCCTTTTCAAAGAAAGCTCAGTAGCATAGCTTAAGTGCTTAACAGATGATCTTCAAAGTCAACGTATGACATTGAAGTGTAGGTTTCAGTATAGTAGCCCTACATCTTTACCATACAGATTAGGGCTTTAGCTAATATATTGAAACTAGCTATACGACTTTTTGATACTCGGTAAAAGCTCTTACCTTAGGATCTGCATTAAAGACAGCTGCTATTCTTAAAAGCTCTGCTTTCTTAGGCTCTGTATTACCGTAGTCTCGTGATTTAATCTGTTCTACAGCATCAGTAAGTTTTGTCTTTGCCTCAGTCTCGTTTTGAGCATACTTCAACTCAAAAACTAAGCGTCTGTTTTTAGTTTCTATAATTAAATCTGCTCTTCCTTTTGAAGAGTGACTTTCAGTTGTTGTTTCAATACCTGCACCTATTAAGAATAGGTATAGGTAGTTCTGTACCGCAGCTTCACTGTTAATAGGGAAATGATCATAAGATACTGAATTTATAACTGAGTTGAATCTATCTATGATATCTTCTATCTCACCTGCATCTAATAAGTCTCTTACACCTTTAGCTAAAGCATAGATACCTTCCTTATAAAAGTTGATGGCAAGTAATCTGTTTAAGGCTTTATAGATTTCACCATTTGGAATACCCAAATCTACTGTAAGATCACCACTAGTTAAAGCAGAGCGTAAGGTTAAGTAGCCTGTCTGGCACATCAGTACATTCTGATTGATAGTAGTTAAAGATGTTGGATTTAAAAAATCGTTAACAGGGATTGTTACTGATTTTTCTTTATTTAAGTATTCAAAAGCATTTAGTTCATGTGTTTTTAAATAGTTAACAAGGATTGATGGTAAGCCACCATTGTCGTACCAGTACTCTCCAAAGTATACAAGTTTATTAGATACCGCACTTTGGAAAAATTTATTTACAGACCAAGTACTGAATACTTTCTTTTTATAGAATTCATCAAAGCAGTAACCATCATAGTTTTGAGCCATCATGTCCAACATAGACTCAATCTGAGTGTCAGTTACTTCTTCAACTCTACAGTTGTTCTCATAGGATGCTGCAAGTGTCAAATAATCAATGTAGTACTTTTTAATCTCATCACGTGTAAAACCTATCATCTGAGAATAGGCACTGTCATTAGTGATATCGTTGATATCAGAGCCAACTGAAAATATCGCTACATCTTTTAATCTGGTGACACCTGTTATTCCTAAGAACTTAATTGCAAACTTATCTTTGATGTTGGCATAAAAGCTTTTGATTTTTTCCTGAAATTGCTTATATAGAGTTTCATTATTGATGTTTGCTGTCATCTGACAGTCATACTCATCAATTAAGATGACTATCTGTCTTCCTTCTAATCTTAATTGCTCCAAAAGATGGTCAATGGAGTCTTCAGCTTCTTCCTTCTCTTTAAAGGTGGTTACTTGATTAAGTTCTGCAAATTCGGTTATTTTAGAATTAAGTTTATTATTAAATTTCTCTAATGAGTTTTTATCAAAATTTAAAAAATTCAGTCTTAATACAGGATAGGTAGGTTCTGTCCATTTATCGTAAATCCAAGTACCTTTAAAGTAAGGCTCTACACCTGTTTCAAATAAAGTTGCTATGGTATCTAAGGTAAGAGATTTACCAAAACGGCGCGGACGGGAGATAAAGACTCTAGCTTCATTGTTAATGAGATTATAGATATATTCTGTTTTATCCACATAAATTTGGTCGTTTAAATAAAATTTTTTAAATGAACCTGTGTTACCAATCTTTTTCATACTTCTAAATCTCCATCAGACTGCTAAGAATTATAGCGTGAAAAGATCTTGTTTTGCCCTAATCAGGGATAATTGTTGCCAAATTTGAGAGGATTTTAGAAGGATATTTTTAAAATCAGAGCTAATGGATCTCATTGCTCTGAATGGGTCTGCTGTTCTTATATTCAAGATAGCTGTCTGTAGTTAGTATTATCTACTACAAGTTAAAATTTGCACCTCACTATTTTGCTGAGTATTTAATTCGCCACAGGATAGTTTTTATGTGGTGCCTTGGATACGTAGGTATTATTCTCTTAAGCTTTGCACTTAAAATTCATTGTAAGCTTAAACAGACTGATACTCTGTAAAAGCTCTTACTTTAGGCTCAGCATTGAAGACAGTAGCAATTCTTAACAGCTCATTTTTCTTAGGCTCAGTATTGCCATAGTCTCGTGACTTAATCTGTTCTACAGCCTCACTAAGCATTGCCTTTGCTACAGTTTCATCTTCAGCATACTTTAATTCAAAGACTAAGCGTCTGTTTTTAGTTTCTATAATTAAATCTGCTCTTCCTTTTGAAGAGTGACTTTCAGTTGTTGTTTCAATACCTGCACCTATTAAGAATAGGTATAGGTAGTTCTGTACCGCAGCTTCACTGTTAATAGGGAAATGATCATAAGATACTGAATTTATAACTGAGTTGAATCTATCTATGATATCTTCTATCTCACCTGCATCTAATAAGTCTCTTACACCTTTAGCTAAAGCATAGATACCTTCCTTATAAAAGTTGATGGCAAGTAATCTGTTTAAGGCTTTATAGATTTCACCATTTGGAATACCCAAATCTACTGTAAGATCACCACTAGTTAAAGCAGAGCGTAAGGTTAAGTAGCCTGTCTGGCACATCAGTACATTCTGATTGATAGTAGTTAGTGCTGTTGGATTCATAAAATCGTTAACGGGAATTGTTATAGGATTTTCTTTATTTAAATAGTCAAAAGAATTTAGCTCATGAGTTTTTAAATAGTTAACAAGGATTGATGGTAAGCCACCATTGTCGTACCAGTACTCTCCGAACTGAACTTTTTTCTTGTCAACAACTGACTGTAAGAATGTATTTACTGACCATGTACTGAAAACTTTCTTTTCATAGTCTTCATCAAAACAGTAACCATCATAGTTCTTGGCAAGTCTATCTAACAAAGATTCAATCTGAGCTTCGGTTACGTTATCTACAGTGCAGTTATTCTCATAGGAGGCTGCAAGTGTCAAATAATCAATGTAGTACTTTTTAATCTCATCACGTGTAAAGCCTATCATCTGAGAATAGGCACTTGAGTTGGTGATATCTCTGATATCAGAACCTACTGAAAATATCGCTACATCTTTTAATCTGGTGACACCTGTTATTCCTAAGAACTTAATTGCAAACTTATCTTTGATGTTGGCATAAAAGCTTTTGATTTTTTCCTGAAATTGCTTATATAGAGTTTCATTATTGATGTTTGCTGTCATCTGACAGTCATACTCATCAATTAAGATCACTATTTGACGTTTTTCTTTTCTTAACTCATCTAACAGGAAGTAGATTGTGTCTTCAGGTTCGACTTTCTCTTCGTAGTTTTTGACATTGATGTCTCGTGCAAATGAGCTAATGATTGCGTTTAGTTTTTGCTTAAAATGCTCAAGTGAGTATTTATCTAAATCTAAAAAATTCAGTCTTAATACTGGATAGGTAGGTTCTGTCTATTTATCGTAAATCCAAGTACCTTTAAAGTAAGGCTCTACACCTGTTTCAAATAAAGTTGCTATGGTATCTAAGGTAAGAGATTTACCAAAACGACGTGGACGGGAGATAAAAACTCGCTTTAGTTTGACGAGCTTTGGAATATATTCAGTCTTATCAACATAGATAAAGTTCTCTAAAGTAAAATCTATAAATGAACCTGTTGAGCTGATATCTTTCATATGTATTATCTCCAAACCTTATTCTAGATTATATATTGAAAAGCAATTTTTTTCTTTTATCAGTGACAAATTATGGATGGATCAAGACAGTGCAGAAAACAACTTATATCCTGTCTCATAAGACCTTTTCTCTATCTTAAAGTTTAACATTAAGTTCAAAACTTCTACTTAAACATAATGCTCTCTTAATAATGTGAGGATTAGCAACAGAACAGATGCCATTAGCAATAAAGGTTGGCACCATTTATGGTGAACATAAATGATGAATCTTTTCTTACTACGTATTTCTAAAATTAAAAGCTCCAACCAAAGATCGTACATTTGGTTAGAGCTTTTAGATGCGAGTCCTTCCACTAAATGAAAGAACAGCTTTTTTATATTTTTAAAGCTTAAGTCTACTTCTTAGCTTCTTCTTTTGACTCAGTCTCAGCCTTAGAAGCTGGTTTTTCAATCTTTAATAACTGAACATCAAAGATTAAAACAGAGTTTGGTTTTACAATCTGTGAAGCACCATTCTCTCCATAAGCTAGTTTTGATGGGATGTAGAGGATGTACTCTGAACCTTCGTTCATTAACTGTAAACCTTCGATCCAACCTTCAATCATGTTCTCTAATGGGAACTCGATAGGCTTTTTAGACTCGTCAAAAGTTACACCATCAATGGTTGTGCCTTTATAGGTTACAGTGATCTTGTCACCCTTCTTAGCGGTCTCACCTTCACCCTGCTTTACAACCTTGTACTGTAAACCAGAAGTAGTAGTTACAACACCATCTTTCTTTGAGTTAGCAGCTAAGAATGCTTCACCAGCCTTTAAGTTATCTTCAGCTGATATCTTCTGTTCTTGAGCAATCTTTTCCTGGATCTTTGCATCAAGATCTTTTAATACTTTTTCAATCTGTGCTCTGTCTAATGCTGAAGCGCCGTTTACACCATCAGTAAAGCCTTCGATTACTTTTTCAGCAGAGATTGGGCCGATTAACTGCTCCTGACTCTGCTTCATCTGAGCTACATACTCGCCTAAAGAAGCGCCGATAGCATAGGCGGCCTTCTCTTCAAAAGAGCTCTTATCATTTAGAGCTGCAGTTGCTGTAGCATTTGCATTAACAACTGCACCGTTTTTTGAAACTGATACTTCGTGATCGCATGCACTTAAAGATAATACTGATGTTGCCAATACAGTTGCGATGGCAGTCTTTTTTAATAATGTGTTCAAGATAAATCTCCAATGTTTCCTTGAATTCTTTTTTAAAAATGTTCGAACGACTTTACGTTTTGTTGGTACATCTTACCATGTTTTAAGATCTCTAATGTACCATTTTTAATTTTGCCAATTTTGCTTACTTTTACAGCATATGTTGAAGCCAATTCCATGATCTTGTCTTCATTCGCACTTGGTGCTGTAAATAACAATTCATAATCACCGCCACCATACAGACAAAGTTTGTCCTGTATTTTTTCATCAAGGTTGTAAATTGAAAACTCACTGGGCTTTGGCAACTTTTCAACATCGATTCTTGCGCCTACGCAAGAACGCTCTAAGATATGTCTTAAGTCTCCTACAAGTCCATCTGAGATGTCTAAAGCACAGTCTGAGTAATTTACAAGTTTATGAGCAAATTCACATCTGTCAGGAATTATCATGCTCTTTTCATAGCAGTATGAAAAAGCATCTTTTCCATCAATAAACTTATCAAGGCAAATGTTCTTATAACCTAGTTCTACAGCAAGACCTGGCAGACCTAGTGTACCTGTAACATAGATGTCGTCGTTTACTTTTGCCTTATCTCGTCTTAAAGCCTTACCTTTATCTACAAGACCATAAGCACTGATGGTTATGGATAACTCACCTTTAGTAGTATTGCCTCCAATTAGAGGAATATCTACTTTTGAAGCAAGTGAAAATAATCCTTTTGAAAACTCTCTTAAAAAGTCCTCGTTAGCCTCAGGCAGTGTAAGTGATAATGTAAAACAGTATGGTTTTGCTCCCATGGCAGCTAAGTCAGATAAGTTTACCAGCAAAGACTTATAACCGACATAGTAAGGAGAGGTGTTAGAAAAAAAGTGAATACCCTCAATCTGGGTATCGGTGGTGATAGCAAGAGTTTTGTTTTCAGGCAGATTTAATAAGGCACAGTCATCGCCTATGCCTAATTCAATACCAGTACCTCTGTCATTCTGACAGAAGTACGTTTTTATAAGTTCAAATTCACCTAGTGACACTAGTGAGCCTTAAAAGACTTAACGACCTTATCTAACACACCGTTTACGAACTTGTGGCTGTCCTGCTCAGCAAATTCCTTTGCAAGAATAATAGCCTCGTTGATAACTACACGGTATGGAACTTCCTGGCGGTACATCAGCTCAAAGGTACCTAAACGCAACACTGCCTTATCCACCTGATCAAGATCGTCTAATGGACGGCTTAAGTATGGAGCATAAACAATGTCGATATCATGAACATTGTTAATTACACCTGATACTAAATCATGGAAGTAATCAAGATCGGTGCCCTTCATAGGCTGATCTTCTAAAAACTGTTTTTCAATCTCGGTTGGGCTTAAATCAGTTAACTGCCACTGATAGATAGCCTGCATCGCAAAGTGTCTTGCCTTGTGACGCTGAGCTGGTGTTACTGCACCTTCTGTTGAATCCATCTTTTTAAATCCTTTATTGTTTTAGTTTAAAGCTCTTATCTAAGTGCTTTATTTAAAGCTTTGTTTTATAAATTTAAAGCATTTGTTTATAACTTTTTATAAACTTTTAATTCAGCTTTAATTAAAACTGTTTTACTACATTTACCATTTCAAGTGCAGCAGAAGCAGCTTCGGCGCCCTTGTTACCGGTATGAGAACCTGCTCTCTCTAAAGCCTGCTCTAGAGTATCTACAGTTAAAACACCGTTTGATACAGGAATAGCATACTTTAAGGTTACCTGAGTAATACCCTTTGCGCACTCGTTTGCTACAACCTCAAAGTGATAGGTTGAACCACGAATTACACAACCTAAAGCGATGATAGCATCGTACTTTTGAGACTGTGCAATCTTTTCGCATACTACTGGGATCTCAATAGCACCTGGAACACGTACTAAAGTAATGTTCTCCTCTGGCACCTCACCTTCACGCTTTAAAACGTCTACAGCACCTTCAACCAGGCGCTCACAGATAAGGCTGTTAAAACGAGATACTACAATAGCAAACTTGCCCTCTCGGCAAGGCTTGTTACCTTCAATTACTTTGATAGACATAGGTTCTCCAAAATTACTTAAAACCGTTCATGAGTAATGCACTCATGGTAATAGCAGAGGACTTGTAGCTCTTGCTATTTGATAAATTATTCTGTTTGCTGTTTGAGGTATGACCTTTCATGGCGCCATCTTTAGCTAGACTTTGAGTTCCTGCGTTAATGGAGCCAACTCCTGCCGTAAACAGTCTTTCTAAATATCTAGCTAATACGTCACACTCAAGATTAACTTTATTACCTTCATTAAAGTTCTCAAAGTTTACATTACTTTGAGTATGAGGAATTAAGGTTAATCTAAAGCAGTCACCCTTTATCTCATTTACAGTTAAAGACACACCATCTACTGCTATAGAGCCCTTTGTGGCAATATAGCGTAAAAGCTCATTAGGAGCTTTTATCCAGATGTCATAGGCATCATCCAGTGTATGTCTTGATACTACCGTTCCGATACCATCAACGTGGCCCTGTACAACGTGCCCTCCTAAATGAGTAGACGGGGTACAGGCTAGCTCCAGGTTTATCTTATGCCCTGATGAATAACTGCCCAAACAGGTACATTTTACAGTCTCTGAAGACACATCTGCATAAAAGGCGTTACCTGACATAGCTGTAACTGTAAGACAAACACCATTATTGGCAATAGAGTCGCCTAATTTAACGCGTTCTTTTAATTTAAAAGAATCTGGAGTCTCTACTAAAATCTCGTAACCGTGGCCATGCTTTTTTAAAGCCTTCAGGGTACCTACAGCTTCAACAATACCTGTAAACATCAGTTACCACCTGATAGATAATGTAAGAGCACATCCGAACCGTACTTTTTAGTCTTATATAAGGAAAATTCCTGACACTTATCTAAAGACAGTGCATTCTCAAGATTAAAGGCATTGCGACCGTCTTTACCTAAAACTTTACCTGACATAAAAAGATAGAGTTCATCACAGAAACCTGAGTTAATAAAAGCTGTGGTTAAAATTGAACCAGCTTCAACCATCACACGACGGATTTTTAACTCGCCTAGATATTTTAACAGATATTCAAGATCGATTAGATCATGTCTTAAAGGCATAAAGATGCGAGTTACATGCTCATTAACCACTTTTTCTGTGCCCAAAAGCTCAGAGTCAGTTGTGCCATGAACTAACAGCACTTTGCCCTCTTTAAAGATCCTGTACTTTGTAATATTTAGGCTTGAGTTGGTATCTAAGATCACCTTTAAAGGCTGTCTTAAATACTCTTTATCAATCTTTTTATAGTACTTTTCTTTTAACTCGTCATAGCGGACAGACATTAAAGGATCATCTGCAATTACAGTATTTACACCTGTAATAATGCAGTCAGACTTTGCTCTGATATCCTGAACTTTCTGACGAGATTCAGGACCTGTGATCCATTTACTAGAACCATCCTTTAAGGCAGTTTTGCCATCTAGTGACATACCAACCTTTACAGATACATAAGGGATAGGACCTGTAATGGATTTCATGAAAGCACGGTTTTGGAATAAAGCTTCTTTTTCCAGTACATGCTGAGTTACTTCAATACCCGCATCGCGCAAGATCTTAAAGCCTTTGCCGTTTACTTTAGGATTTGGATCATCTGCTGCAGCTACTACTTTTTTGACCTTCAGCTCTTTAAGTTTTAAGGCACAAGGAGGAGTTCTGCCATAATGAGAGCATGGCTCTAAGGTTACATATACAGTAGCACCTTCAACATCGAAAGAAGCATCCTGTAAAGCCATAATCTCAGCATGTGGACAACCAGCTTTATGATGGTATCCCCTGCCGATGATTTTACCGTCACGGACAATGACACATCCTACCGCAGGGTTTGGGTAGGATGTGTATAAGCCGCATGATGCAAGCTTTAGGGCTTGCATCATGAATTTTTTGTCAGTATCTGATACTTGACTCAATGTAAATTTCCTATCTTGAGACTATTAGTCTTTGTATACAGGGAATTTAGCGCATAGAGCTTTAACACGCTCACGACACTTTAAGATAACTTCATCATTCTGATAGTTGTCTAGAACATCACACATGATTGAAGCTAACTCTTTGATCTCTGCTTCTTTGAAACCACGACGGGTACATGCTGGAGTACCAACACGGATACCTGAGGTGATAAATGGAGAACGTGGCTCACCAGGAACGGTGTTCTTGTTAACAGTAATGAATGCCTTACCTAAAGCAGCCTCAGCATCTTTACCGGTCATCTCTAAACCGATGAAGTCCATTAAGAATAAGTGGTTGTGGGTACCGCCTGCTACAACTTTGTAACCGCGCTTCATAACTTCCTCGGCTAACAACTTAGCATTAGCTACAACCTGCTTCTGGTACTCAACATACCATGGCTCCATAGCCTCTTTGAATACGATAGCCTTAGCAGCGATAACGTGCTCTAGAGGACCACCCTGAGTACCTGGGAAGATAGCTGAATTTAATTTCTTGTAGATAGCTTCGTCGTGGCAGTTTGATAAGATAAAGCCTGAACGTGGACCACCTAATGACTTGTGAGCAGTTGAGGTTACAACGTGAGCATACTCAATTGGGCTTGGGTAAACGCCAGCGGCTACTAGACCTGCAACATGAGCCATATCAACTAATAAGTAAGCACCAACTTCGTCTGCGATTTCACGAAGTTTCTTCCAGTCAACGATGCCTGAGTAAGCTGAGAAACCGCCGATGATCATCTTTGGCTTGCACTCTAATGCTTCCTTGCGGATTGCATCATAATCTAACTCACCCTTCTCGTTAACTTCGTAACCTACAGCATGGTAGATTTTACCTGAGAAGTTTACAGGGCAACCGTGAGTTAAGTGACCGCCTGAAGCTAGTGATAAGCCCATTACGGTGTCACCTGGTTTGCACAATGCCTGATATACAGCATTGTTTGCCTGAGAACCAGCATGAGGCTGAACATTAGCATAATCGCAGTGGAATAGCTTGCATGCTCTGTCGATTGCTAACTGCTCCACAACATCAACGTATTCGCAACCGCCGTAGTAACGCTTTCCAGGATAACCTTCAGCATACTTGTTAGTTAGCTGTGAGCCCTGTGCTTCCATTACACACTTAGAAGCATAGTTCTCTGATGCGATAAGTTCGATATGATCTTCCTGTCTCTGGCATTCGCCGCTCATTGCGGTCCATAGCTCTGGATCATATTCTGCGATTGACTTGGCTTTGTTAATGAAGCTCATGGAGTGTTCCTCAGTAGTTATTAAGGTTAGGCACCTTTCAACAGGCACCTTAAAATGAAAGAAAAAACTGTGTGCACATTCTAACATTTTTTTGTGTTGTACATCATAGTTTTTACAAGTTTTCGTATCTTAAATTTGCCAAATAAAAAAACACAAATTACATTCAGTAAGTGAGCCTTTTATTAGTTCTCTGTAGTGAGTAATTTAAGGTGAAAAAGGTCAAATTTTATAAAAAATACCGACTTTTTAAGAAAATTTGCGCCACTTTACTATAAAAATGATAAAATGCGCCAATTCAGTTTTTTGGAGTTAGATTTTGGCTAAATATTCAATATTAGTGGTTAATGGTCCAAACCTTAACCTTCTTGGTACCCGTGAGCCTGAGATCTATGGTCATGAAACCATAAAAGATCTTGAAAATATGCTCAAAAAGGTAGCAGATGAACTTAATGTTGATATTGAATGCTACCAGTCTAATCATGAAGGCGACATCGTCGACAAGATCCAAAATTCCCGCAACAAAGTAGATTTCATACTATTAAACGCAGGTGCCTATACCCATACTAGTGTAGCTATTCGTGATGCGCTTGCAGGTATTGATATGCCATTCTATGAGATTCACATTTCCAATGTTCACAAACGAGAGGAATTTAGACATCATTCATTTCTTTCAGAGGTGGCTGTTGGAGTCATTGTAGGTTTCGGACTTGATGGTTATGAGTTTGCTCTAAGAGGCGCTGTTCGTTTCTTAGACCGTAAGCATTAAGATTAGAATCAACTAAATAGGATATTTTTCATGCAAATTGATATTCATAAGATAGCTAAGCTTATCGAAATTGTATCTAAGTCAGATGTATCTGAGATCAACTTAAAGCAAGGCGAAGAAGAGCTTAAGATTACCCGTGAAAAGGCTGTAGCTCAGTCAGTTCAGACCGTAATTGCAGCTCCTGTAGCAGCTCCTGCACCAGCTCCTGTACAGGCAGCTGCAGCGGCTCCTGCTCCTGCAGCAGCTCCATCAGCACCTGCAACTCCTGATGCAGCTAAACTTATGAAGTCACCAATGGTTGGTACTTTCTATCGTTCAGCAAGCCCTACTGCAGCTCCTTTCGTGGAAGAAGGCACTTCAGTAAAAGAAGGCGATACCCTGTGCATTATCGAAGCTATGAAGATGATGAACCAGATTCAGGCTGACAGATCAGGTGTTATTAAGAAAATTTTGGTTGAGAACGGTTCTACCGTTGAGTTTGATCAGCCATTATTCGAGTTTGAATAATATAAGGGGTAACCCATAAATATGAAACTTGAAAAAGTTCTGATTGCAAACCGCGGTGAAATTGCTTTACGTATTTTAAGAGCGTGCCGTCAGTTAGGTTTAAAGACCGTTGCAGTACATTCAACTGCTGACCGCGATTTATTGCATGTAAAATTAGCTGATGAGGCTGTGTGCATAGGACCTGCAGCTCCTAAAGACTCATATCTAAATATTCCATCAATCATCGCTGCAGCTGAGGCTACAGGCGCTAATGCTATCCACCCAGGTTATGGATTCTTATCAGAGAATGCTGACTTTGCTGAGATGGTTGAAAAGTCAGGCTTTATCTTCATTGGCCCTACTGCTGATACCATTCGTTTAATGGGTGATAAAGTTTCAGCTAAAAAGGCTATGCAGAAAGCTGGCGTTCCATGCGTTCCAGGTTCTGCCGGTGCTTTAGGTGAAGATTTTGAAGAGAACAAACGTTTAGCTAACCAGATTGGTTACCCAATCATCATCAAAGCAGCTGGTGGTGGCGGTGGTCGTGGTATGCGTGTTGTAAGATCTGACGCTGAGTTAGAGGATTCAATCGCTCTAACACGCCGTGAAGCTGACATGTTCTTTAACAACCCTGCTGTATATATGGAAAAGTTCTTAGAGAACCCTCGCCATATTGAGTTCCAGGTTTTATCTGACGGTCAGGGTCATGCTGTATACCTAGGTGAACGTGACTGCTCAATGCAACGTCGTAACCAGAAGGTTCTAGAGGAAGCTCCAGCTCCATTCATTTCAGAGAAGCAGCGTGAGACTATCGGTTCACGTTGTGCTCAGGCATGTATTGATATTGGCTACCGTGGTGCAGGTACTTTCGAGTTCTTATATGAGAACGGTGAGTTCTACTTCATCGAAATGAACACTCGTGTTCAGGTTGAGCACCCTATTACTGAAATGATCACTGGCGTTGATATCGTTCGTGAAATGATTTCAGTTTGCGCTGGCAACCCATTATCAATCAAGCAGTCAGACATCAAGTTACGTGGACACGCATTTGAGTTCCGTATCAATGCTGAAGATCCTGCTACCTTTATGCCATCTCCTGGTGAGATAAAGTATCTGCATGTACCAGGTGGTCCAGGCGTACGTTGGGACAGCCATGTATATCAGGGCTACAAGGTTCCACCTCACTATGATTCATTAGTAGGCAAGTTAATTGTTTACGATGATGACCGTGAGTTGGCTCGTCTGCGCGGTTTAGAGGCTTTAGATGAATTAGTACTTAACGGTATTAAGACCAACGTTCCTCTACACAAGGATCTGTTAACTGATCCTGTTGAAATCAAGGGCGGTGCAAGCATTCACTACCTTGAGCAGAAACTCGAAGCTGCTAAAGAGCAAAAGAAATAATCTTTTCTCTTAAACTAAAGCGGACCGTTAAGGTCCGTTTTTGTTTTAGTGTTCAGTAAGTTACCATAATTTGTACTTTCTGCTTGCAATATGTGCTGAAACTTAAGCAGTTTTAAAGCTTAGCTTTAAGCTAACAACTTTTTAAAGCTAAAAGTCAAAGTCTGTCATTTGAGTGTTATGAAGTTTTACTCATTCATTTTAAAGAAAGACTTTAACTTTTAGTTTACGTTACACCACCTTTTACATTATCTGATGCTTTTTCATCAACTAATGTATTAACACTTTTGTTTTAAGGCAGGCAACCATGCTCTATTTCACCTCAGATCTTCATTTATGTCATAAGAACATAATTAAGTATGCTCGTCCTCAGTTTGAGTTTTCAGATGAAGGCTTACAGCAGTGTGAAGATCTAATGCTAAAAAACTACAATGATGTCATCACCGATGACGACATCGTAGTCTTTTTAGGTGATATAGCTTTCTTAAAGTCTGAATTTAAACCTCATATTTCTGAGTACTGCAAAAAGCTTAAAGGCAGAAAGCTCATGCTCAGAGGAAACCACGATACCATTACGGATAAGTTCTTTTTAAGCTGTGGTTTTGAAAAGATCATAGATTACATTCTTTTTGAGAATATCTTTATCTGTCACTATCCATTATCAGAACCTGATTCAAAAAGAGAAGCTGAGTTTAAAGAGATCTTTGAAGAGAATAACTGCAATACCGTAATCCATGGACATATCCATTCAAAAGAGCCTGACTGCTCTGATGGGATTGTTCGTTTTAATATGTGTGTTGATTATGCTCCTAATCATTACTCTCCTGTGCTCTTTAATAACGAGGAGTTAGAGCATTACATTCTAAATGAGATCTTAGGTGAGATTCAGGTTAAAGAGAAAGTAACCTTTAAAGATAAGCTTCTTCATGCTGAGCATCAGGCATCTCAAAGGTTAAAGAGACTGTTTCATTAGCTATAAAATTTAAGAATATCTTTTTCTTATTCTTTAATCTTCTCTATAGCCTATCTAAATAGACCTAAAACCTATCTAAATAGAACTTTTGAGCGCCTCATTTAACAATGTGGATGAGAGCTGACATTGTGATCTAAGATCAAAAGTCCTGTATAAAATACTATAGCAAGACCTAATGCAGTATAACCTACAATCTTGTGTCCTAAGCTAGATTCTCCGGCACTATTGTTGCCATTACTATCTTTATTGTTGGCGAGAATTTCAGCATTGAAATTGTCACTATTATTGTTAGCGTTCTCACGGATTGCAGCTGCTGAAAGACTACATACCATCTTCTTATCTGAAGAGGCCTTAGCATTGTTGCCAGATATTGTAGAGCAGGCGGTAAGCATGATCATTAAGCTTACTATGGCAGTTTTTGCTGTATTTTTAACGCATGCTCTTACAGAATGATTCATTCTGTTCTCTCCAGTTACTTAATCTGTGTAGTGTAGCATGCCTGTGCCTTAAGCACAGGACTTTAGGTTGCTCTACAGCATTGATGCCTGCTGGTCTTTACGCTGCTGTTCTTTACGGTTGTTAACCTCATTCATGGATTTAAAGAAAGAGTTCTGACCGTAGATGACATCAAGCTCAAAGCTCATATGAGGAGCATCGAGTTTCACGGTTGATTTACCGTTTTTATACTCAGCATATTTGTTGCCTACAAAAGGGATCTGCTTTTTAACGAGCTTATATTTTTTGTTGAGCTGACCGTAGAGTTCATCAAACTTGGTCTTTCTAAAGGTCATATCTACGACACTTAATGTGCCATCTGGATTAAAGATGAACAGCACTTTTTGAAGATCCTGAAGTCCCACTTCGTATGCATCAACATTTAGCATTTTGCCTTCTGTGTAGGCACTGATACCAGCCTCTGTGGTTTTATATGTGTTCTGTACATCCTCAATGGTAGCTTTGCCAAGCTCAAATCCTAATGGCTTAGGATCAGCTAAAGCTGTATTAGTTGAGGTTAAAGCTAAAACTAATGTTGCGATTACTGATGATTTTTTCATTTTGTTTTCCTTTATTGGGTATATATTCTGTTTTAAGTTTTAAATCTGAGTTTCTAATTTGTGAAAAATTGAGTACAGACTGTTACTTGCAGTCCTGTTACTTACCTACTGGCAAATAAATGCTCTTTATCTTATTAGGTCTTAGCTTAAAGACCTATGGTTATCTTCTCAGTGCAGTCTTTTACTCTTACCTATAACTTAACTTTACAAACTGCAGTGCGATTAAAGCTATGTCACAGACCATTGGAAGATACCACAAAATACGTGAATACCATTTTCTGCCTTTTTCAAAAACTTTTAAGTCGGCATAGATAAGAATGACAGCTGCAATAAAAACCAATTCAATGACAATTGCTTCACCTAATGTCATGACTGGAGCTACAGCCATTACATTCACACAATGTTCCATAGTCTTTTCCTCTAAAAAGCACTAATACGCTTCTTTATGCTTTGCTTTAAATCTCAACTTACTTTAAAAAGCTCAGGTTGCAAAAAGTAAGAAACGCAACCTGAGAAGAACTCTATGAGCTACTACTTCTTTTAATTACCTACGGTAATAGTGCTCATTAAAGATTTCTGTTTCTTTTAATGCGCTTTATATTCACACACCTTACATCCAGTCTTTTCCATTGTACTCACGCCTGAATCTTGTAAAACAAGTCCAAGACGGACTCACACTGAAAGATACATGCAGGTCCAGTAAAAGATGGTGTAGTATGAAAACTGCCATAAAATTTCTGAATGAGTGCACTTAAATTTCTTCCAGAAGGTTATGAAGATGCCCATTCCGATCAGATAAATGACAACGTAACCAAAGTACAACCAGAATCTCATATTTCACCTCATAGAAATCAAACTTGAAATCAACCTGTAACTTACCGTAAGCATGAAAAAATGTAGTCTATTAGGTAGTCAAACATTCTCATGAGCCCAAAACCTACGGTAAAGCCTAAAAACACCTTTAAAAACTCGACTAGCTGTCTGTTGCGTCCTGACTTTGCCTTAGAAAAAGTGCGTCTAATCAGGATGATTGCAACCATGAAAAAAGCGATGATAAGGGCTGCTCTAATCATTGTGAAAACAATTTCTACAATGGTCATGACTCTCTCCTGTTTTCTTTTAATCCTTTGTTGCCAATCTGTTTTCTGCTTTATGTCCGTCTTTTATCTTGCTCTGCTTTTGGAGCTTTTCTTTTGTCCCACTCACCTTACAAAGGCATCGCTAAAGAAAAAGAGCCAGAACATAACAGAGAACAGGGTAAGTCCGCTTACAGTCTCGGCTGCTTTGATCTTGCAGAATCTGCAATACACTGTGATGGCTATAAACATCAGCACATAAATTGCGATACAGATAAAATCATCAACTGCTAATAACATAGGACTCTCCTTTCTTAACTCTTTTACTAGTAAATCTCTGTCTTTGCTGTTATCTTCAAAGTTATGCTTATCTAGCCCTGCTTTGAGGTGTACTTTTTTACAATCAGAACACCTACTCTTAATGAAGCAGCTTGAGATACAGGTCCGTTTAGACAGGTAGATAAAAGATCACCTACAACCTGTGAATAAGCGCCAACTATAGACAAACAAATTCCTGCTAGAACAGAGAAATCGAGAACCTTTTCAAAAAGAGCATAAGCACGAGTTAAATTCTGCTTTAAAGTAGCGATGATTACTTTTGACATATTCGTTCTCCTTTCATGATCTGTTTATCTTTTTAGTTGATATTTGCTGAGTTTTTAAAAGTTGAAATAGTCACTTCTCATTTCAACTTCAGGTAAAACTCAAAGATTCCATTGCTCTTTCAAGTAAAGGATCTTTAATTCAACAACTGACTTATCTGTTCAGTTATGAATTTTTAAAAGAACTATAAAAAACTAAAATCTTTGTAAGTTTGTATAAAATGTGAACTCTTACACGGTCACTTTACAAAAGCCTTTGTTTCAGCTTTCCTTTCACAAATCTGAAGATTTTCTCTTCAGAACAAATCAATAAAACGAAATGTTCATTCGCTACAGTGTTAACAGTAGCAACTGCTGTGCCAACTTTTAAAATTAGATGTAAATTAATTTTTTAATTTATTGATATTTAAAAATTTTATCTGCCTATGCATCTTTTTTCACCTTTTTATCTGTCTCTTATACACATCTGACGCTGCCGACGAGCGATCTAGTGTAGATC
>ERZ1026776.44-NODE-44-length-85377-cov-22.392513_pt1 | contig 85377 bp, 75 predicted proteins | sample MGYA00380125_ERZ1026776 | MGnify/ENA primary metagenome ERZ1026776 (study PRJEB33269, sample SAMEA4719761) | human gut metagenome | biome: human-associated habitat; feature: organic feature; material: feces | place: Cameroon | collected 2013-10 ...
TTATTTGTGTTGCATAAAATACCACTACATATACGGAATTTTTTTCTTACCAACCTCTTGACTTTTTATAGTTAGTCTTCCCCTTTAATTATATACCTATCAATTTGACGATTATACACTAATTGTTTCATATGATATTGCTCCTTTCAGACCAAGTATTTACACTATAACAAATCTAATTTTGCGAACGTATCAGCAGCATGTTTTTGTAGATTTGGCACCAGATTATAGTAGATATTAAGCGTTGTAGAGACCGAACTGTGCCCAAGACGTTCGCTCACAGCTTTAATATTTTCGCCTGCTAACAACAGCAGTGTTGCATGGGTATGCCTCAGACCATGAAAATTAAACCCTTCTGGTAAACCGGCTGCTTTAACTAATTTCCGCCAATAACGACGATAAAAATTAGTGTGATTGTACATTTTACCCCAACTATTAGTAAAAACCAAATTTATTTCATTGTCGTAAATTGAATGGTATTGCTTTGCATAACGATTCTGATATTCCCGCCATTCTTTCAGCAAGTTGATTGTTTTTTCATCTATTTGGATAAGTCGTTGAGACCTTATCGTTTTTAATGTTCCAAGTTCTCTACCGTTAGATCTATGCTGTAAATTTCTTCTAATCATAATATTGAATTTATCAAAATCAACATCATCCCAAGTTAAAGCAAATAGCTCCCCTATTCTCAGTCCCGTAGCAATATCCAAAGCAATAGCATAGTAATAACACTTTCGTAAGTACTTTTTCCCTTCATCTTCTATAAAATTCTGTTTGACATCAGTATAAATATAATCTGCTTTAGATGCAGTACTTAATAACGCTATTACCTGTTCTTTTGATAACGCAATTACTTTTTTATCTGCTTTTTTTAACGGCTTCGTAGTTGCAGCTGGATTCATTCTTATGACTCCATTTTTTACAGCATATTCCAAGCATGTTTTTAACGTTCTTCGCATACCGTTAATTGTAGTTGCTGATAATGCCCTGCCTTTTTTACCATTTTCACCAACCATTTGGTTAAAAAATTCCTGTAGCATTATAGGTGTTAACTCCTTCACCTTTTTCTCTCCTAAATTAGGATTAATATAATTGCGAAGAAACATATCATAATAATCGTAAGTGCTTATTTTAATAGTGGGTTTTATCACCGTAAGCCAATTACTGCTCCAATCAGCTAATTTTACATCTGATATATTAAGCTCTTTCTTACTTTGATACTCCTTAATTTTTTCTTGCAACCCTTTTTTGGTCTTAGCTGTTAAATATTTCTCATGCTTTAACCCATCCTCTCCTAAAAATTTCAATCGCCAAATATAACGATCATGCTTATTGTCATATCTTATAGATCCTTCACCTTTTGCTCGTCTCACCATTTATACTGACATCCTCTCCAAGTCTGCGCTTTGCTTCTTTAAATTTGAAATCCTAATAGTAACTTGATTATCATGTCTCTTATCTATTATTATTGTAAAATTGTGATAATTATAACTATACCCAACCATGTTTATTTCCTTAATGGCAAGCCTTAGGTAACGATTAAATGCCTTGTTTTCTTCACCCTCGTTTCTTCCGACACGCTTCCCTAACTCATCATAACTAACACGTATTACACCATTTACCTCAATAGCACGTCTGAGTACATATAAATATAATTTATATGAGTATTTTCTTTTCAATTTTATTGATATAAATATATTTTGAGATAAATTTCTAGCAATCCAATTAAAATACAGCATTAAAAATGGATTGATTTCATACATTACGCAAACTTTTCTTTTATCAAGTTTATCGCTGAAAATAGCCAAATTAGTTACTATACTTGATCGTATATTAGCTTTATTGTTGACAACCCTACGTGATATATCAAGTATAACAAAACTTAATCGTTGAAAAAAATCATAAAATCTATTATAATCTTTTGATCCTGGACGTTTAATTCCCTTTACATAAAAATAATCACATGCTGATACATAATGCATCTTTTGCGAAACAGTATTGTTATTCAACGCCCACCAAACAATAAAATCTACAAACTGATGTAACTCTACACTTAACTCATGATCATATTCCTTTAAATTATATTTTATATCTATCAAATCATACATTGGCCTAATAATTGGATTATAGCGATCAATCTCCTTCATAGTTAGCTCCCTTTGCCAAAGCTATTTGCTGCTTAACCCACCAACACGGAATAAAAATCCTACGCATCACACGTATAGATGGTATTTGACCTGCATGTACCATATTTTGGAGCGTTGCTAACGATATTTCTTGACCATATATTTCCTCTCTAATTTCCCTCAATGTGTAAAATAATTTTTCCTTTTCCATTTTTTCCTCCTTTTTGTGCCTTTTTGTGATATGTGATATAATTAGTGTTAGTTAGACTTTATTGTTCGCTAGATTATTTTTAGCGTTTCTGCTAGTTATATTTTAGCATCGTTGTATTATCAACGCAACCTTTAGATTGTAAAAAAATGTGAATTCAATGAAGGGATATTATTATGTTATCTTTTAGTGAGAGTATCAAATTACTGCGAACAGCATATAAATTATCTACAAGAGATTTGGCAATGATTCTAGATATCAAAGCTCCCTCTATTACTGCGTGGGAAAGCGGCAAAAGCCAGCCGACACTCGAAATGTTTAAGAGTATCTGTAATTTATTTGCTGTTTCTAGCGATTTCATGCTTGGTTTTTCTTCAAAAATATACAACGAAGATTTTCTCCTTGAGTTAGAGAAAGAATTAACTGCTTTTTGCTTTAGCGAGCACTACTCTGGATCTCATAAAGACCTTATACATGATTTTCCACTCCCTCAAAAATATATTGATGAAAAGCTAAGAGTAAGCAGCTATACCCAAGTTATGAGGGCAAATATTATTTTTTTGACACGCATGTATATTGCATATCGCATTGCCCGCTATACAGTAGCTGCACCCTCTGAACAACGTTATTGTAAAGCTCTGATAGACAACAAAGACCTCCTAAAGAAATACGAGGATCAGGAGTACATGTACATATGCCGCCTAAACGATGCTCTTTTCAAAAGCACTATTGATTCCATTTACGATATCGAGCAACTTCTTCATCAACGAGGCTTGGGCTAACTCCAGATTTAAACATAAAAACCAGTGAAGTTTTACCATCAAGTAAATTTCCACTGGTTTTTTAGTACACAAATCTTAGAGAATACTTAAATTTTAGCTATCCATTAGTTTGAGATGCTATATTATAGTCTTAGTCTCCAAACATCAATTAACGGTTTTTTGCACACCTCCAACAATTAGATGACGGTTTTTTGCACACTTTTTACGGTTTTTTGCACACCTTAATCACGCGCAAACCCAGCAACAATGGGCTTTTGCAGCAATCCTATATTATTATAACTAGAGCTCGCGATAATCTCGCTCTAGTCTTTCTCCCCATACTTTCGCACCATTATTTTACAATGTTGGCAGAAAGGTAGACAAAAAGGTAGACAAATCCCCTATTTTTTTTCGCACGAAAAAAAGCACCCTACGGCTTAAAACCCGCATGGGTGCTTGATTTTTTAATGGAGCTACTGACGGGATTTGAACCTGCGACCTACTGATTACGAATCAGTTGCTCTACCAGCTGAGCTACAGTAGCACATAAGCCTATTAAATTTCCTGCTGCATCGCAGCCTCTTCCGCTGCCTTAGCTGCTGCCATCTCTGCCTTAGTACGGCGCTTTCTGGCCTTCTTGGCACTGTTAATACCAGCCTTTTTGATGACCTTAGCCAATTCAGAAATAATATGCAGCTCGTCTACAGAACAATCCTTAACCAAGTCAGCCAGCTCATTGCAGTAAATCTGCTCACTGTGATGAATGTTGTCACACAACAGCTCGTCCACAGAAACATCCAGTACATTAGCCAGATGAATAATTGTAGGCAGGCCAAGCTTAGTATTACCGGTTTCTATATTGCTGATATGCGGAGTTGACAGACCAGTTAGATTAGCTATATTTCCCTGAGTTAATCCTTTTCTGGCACGAGCGGCCTTTATCCTCAGTCCAATAGCCTTGTAATCAATATCTAACTTCACAAACGTTCTCCCCTTCTACTTAATCACATACTAATAACATTACAATTATATCTGATATCATCGTAAAAGGCAAGAGCCATTTATTTTTTTATAGAATTTTATTTTTTCAACACAGGCACTGTCAAACTACCCTGCGGCATCAACAAAACCTTATAATCTTTGCCAACATATTTTTCTGCCAGCTGTATTGCTTCCTCTACACTGTCCACGGATTCAAACAGCAATTTCTTAGCAAGCTCTTTATCCAAAGCAGAAACAAGGATAAAATGCGCTTTCTTCATCAGACGGGTGATAGCAAACGCCTTATGCGCACCGATAACAAAATTCTTTTCCAGCTCAGCTTTAATAGCATCCGGCGAAGGATTTTCCTCCAATGCTTTTTCCAAAGCAGCACTGCCGCTGCCTTCTTCACATTCGCCAAGGATTATAATCACGCCGCCGTCCTTAACAGCGCACCAGGCGTTATCCATCGTCTTCTGCAGCTGGTAGATGTTAATATCCTTAGGATAACCGCCACAGCTGGCAATTACTACATCCGCAGGCTCGTTGATAGGTACGCCATAAACTTGCTCCACAAATTTGCAGGCCTCAAGATGTGCTTCATCCCAGTCACCGGCAAAAACCTTCAGGAAGTGCTTTTGCGCATCTAAGATAGAATGGAACAGGAACATCTTATGCTCTTTGGCAAAAAGACGCACGCCCTCTACCTGATCATCGTATACAGGATTACCATGCAGCTTGCCTAATTTGGCCTCCGGGCTCATCATCAGGCTATGGTTTTTGCGTACCGTTTCCATAGCGGCAACACCGGGCAGCACAGCCTTGCGTCCGCCGCCAAAGCCGCTGAAGAAGTGATAAACAACGGTACCGGTCAAAATAACCAGGTCAGCATCGCAGACATGCTTATTGAGCCATACAGGCGTACCATGCTCTGTTTCACCAAAATATTCAAAATCATCCTGCACGTGGCAGTCACTATTATACATTTTCAGGCGTTTGGCAACGTCCTCGCCAACCTGCTCCACCATTTCCTCATGGCTCATGCAGCGATGGGTGCCTAACGCAAAGACAATATGCATATCCTCATCCTTAACGCCCAGTTTATTCATTTCGTTAACCAAAATGGGCATAAAGGAATGCGTGTTGGCAACACGGGTTGAATCGTTACAGATAAAGGCAATTTTCATTCCGGGCTGCACCAGCTCATTAATCGGTGCGCTGGCGATAGGATGATACAAAGCATCCAGAACAGCTGCTTTTAAATTCTCCAGCGGCTGCATCTGCTTCATTTTCAGTTCGCCCAGAACATGCTCCTCCGGCAGAGAAAACTCCTTGTAGCCATGACCATATTTGTACTTATAATCAGTCATCTCCGTACCTCCTCCTGCTTAGCTTAAGCTATTTTACTTAATTCTATTCTATCATATCTGCTATGAAAAATGTTTATTTTTTGGGCAGTGAAAGTAATAAAACCGTGAAAATAATGCACGCCATACCGATATAGTCAGCAACTGCCAATTTTGTGTTCAGCAACAAAACTACGGAGATAATAGAAGCCAAAGGCTCGGCGCAGGAAATCAGACTCGCCTTGGTAGGTCCGACAAATTTCAGGCCTGCCAAATATAAGGCATAGCTCGCAATAGTAGCACCCAACAGCAGATACGCAAACGCCAGATAACCGCTCATATCCCAATGACCTGCAGGAGCAAAGGGATTACGCCAGATAATCAATGCCACACCGCTGATAAGCTGGCCCCAGCCAATAAGCGTTGCCGCAGTATATTTTTTGAGCATTTGGCCCGGCTTAATGCTGTAATATGCATAGGAAAGCGCAGACAATACACCGATTGTCAATGCCATTGGCGAAATCGCCAGGCTATCCAGACTGCCGTGCGTTGCGATAAGAAAGACACCGACAAGTGCGCCGACAATGCCTATCAGTTCACGCACGTCAGGAATTTTTCTTGACTTATAACTCATCCACAGCATTACATAAATCGGTGCCATGTACTGCAATACCGTCGCTGTAGCAGCATTACACAGGCTGATTGTGTAATAAAAGCCCAATTGCGCGCCTAAAATACCTAAAAAAGAAAACTCAATAATATTCCAGGTATCTGCTTTGAGAATAGCAAAGATATCCTGCTTCTGCACAAAGGCCGCAAAAAGCAAGAACATACAGCCTGCCAAAATCTGCCGCGCCATGCAAAGCCAAATCATATCTGCCTGATGATATTGATACAAATACTGTCCTGCTACACCGCCCATGCCCCAGCAGGTAGCTGCGCCTATAATTAAAAATATACCCTTAAGCATACAGATAACCTCTTTCATATATGATGATTATCAATAATATAACACCCAATAAGAATATTTACAAGACAGATAAATTATACTTTGAAAAAACTACGTAAAAGAGCTGCCGCACCTGCGTGCGACAGCTCTCAAAAGCATTTTACAATGTTGCAATGAAGTAAGCAATGCTGCTTACCAGCACCGTTAAGGTAATCATCATCGGGTCAGCGATAGATGTACGGTAGTTTTCCGGGTTATAATGCGAACGCTTACGGAACGGTTTGGCATCGAGGAAATCCATCGGATTGCTCGTAAGATCCATAAACTTTTCGTACAGAACGCCCCAGGCTCCGCCCAGGCCGCCACTGATTGCACACAGCAGCATGCTGATACGAACGATGACAAAATCAATCGGCTTACGATAGAACCAGTCTGTATCGAGGCTGAGCGCTGTATGAGGCTCCATGCGCGGCAGGAACATCATAAACGGAACCATGGTTACGACAAGAATTTCTGCGTAGCTCAGCATATGTGCTGCAGTGAACGGCTGGTAATCTGGATAACCGAACGGCAGATAACGATACAGCAGGTCCGGATATACGCCGTACAGGAAGCAGAGCGCTGCGCCAAAGCCCATGCCAAGATACATATTCTTCGGCAGAGGATTTTTAATTTCTACATTCTTATCGGCATCACGCAGGAAGATAAAATAACCCATCTTCAAGGTAATGGACAAGAATGTACCTATGCTGGCAAGCTCCAGCAGTGTATATACCCAATCATAACCGGCAGCAGATGCGGCGGCAATCGTAATCGTTTTGCTGATGAAGCCGTTGAAGAACGGTACACCGGAAATGGAGAACGCCGCTACAAAGAAGCACACTGCCACAAACGGCATCTTTTTCGCCATACCGCTGAGCTGGTTAATCTTACGGATACCGGTTGCATAGATAATTGCACCGGCACACATGAAGAGCAGCGATTTATACAGGATGTGCGAGAAGGCATGAGCCGCAGCACCGTTCAGTGCCATTGCCGTGCCAACGCCTACACCAGCAACCATGAAGCCGACCTGGCTGATAATATGGTAACCGAGCAGACGGCGCATATCGTTTTCCATAATCGCATAGGCTGCACCGTAAAGCGCCATGAAGCAGCCAAAGCCCATCAGGAAATCAGTTCCGGCAAAGATACGGATTAAAGCGTAAACAGCAACCTTTGTCGTAAAGGAGCTTAAGAATACGCTGCCTGTAATCGTGCCTTCTGGATAAGCATCAACCAGCCAGGCATTAACCGGCGGAATTGCCGCATTGACAGCAACACCGATTAAAATCGCCCAGAAAGCAAGGTCATGCGGAGCCTTAGACAGATTTGCAATCAGAGAATCACCGCTGCCAACCTTCAGGAAGATACCGAGCAGCAGCAGGTTACCGCCGAGCATGTGCACCAAAAGATAACGCAAGCCTGCGCGACGGGACTGAGGAGTATTGCGGCACCAGATCAAGAACAGAGAGGTTACGGCAAGTGCTTCCCAGAAGAAAATCAGCGTCAGCCAATCCTTAGCCAGTGTTACACCAAGAGCACAGCCGGCATAGGACATGGAGCACAATGCTTCCATGCGGTTCTCGTTATGACAGGAATAAATGCCGCCGATGCAAGCCATCAGCGCAAAAATCATGCAGAATACATAGCTGAGCTTATCTACAAACATGTAGCCCAAATGATAGCCTGTACCAAGAAACTCAATGCTCAAATCTGTGCCAACCGGCATAGAAAGTGCAGCAAAGAGGGCAAAGAACGGGCCTACAGCCAAAATGAACTTGCGCAGCATTTTCGGCACAAGTACCGCAAGAACGCCCACGGCAATGAGGATCAGACCGGGATGAAGCAGATTACTCATCGTCCTCACCTCCCTTAGGATCATCATAGTAGGTTTCATCACGCTGCAGCAGCGGCGTCATGATAATTTTTGCCAGAATAATCAGCAGCCAACAGCCGACAAAGCCGAAGAAAATATCATAGCCAAACGGCAGCGGCCACCACGCAGGACTGTGCAGATGTACGCCGCAAAGCTCTCCGATTGCGGAAAGCACGAGCACGGCAGCAGCTATCATGTAAACAGTTTTCTTGCTCATTACATCCAACCTCCATTCCAGCCTGCGCAAATAGCGTTGGAGGCCATTGTTGCCAGCTCATAGAAGTGCGGATAAATATCCGGCACGATACCGAGGACAACAGCAATAATCGTTGTAATGCAGATAGGAATCAGCATCGAGTAGCTAATAGCGCCATATTCACGAAACTCCTCCTGTGGGTCCTTGCGGAAGTATGCCATCTGTACAACAGGCATCAGATAGCCGGCAGCCAAAAGTGCGCTGGCAACCCAGACGAGAATGTACAGAGGCTTGCCTGCCTGCAAAGCACCGAGTGCCAGATTCCATTTGCTGACAAAGCCAACGAGGAACGGCGTACCGGCGATACCCAGGGAAGCAATCGTGAAGCAGGCCATTGTTACCGGCAGCTTTTTGCCGATGCCATAAAGCTCACTTATATTGTTTCTGTGTGTACGCGCGATAATCAGACCGGCGCACATAAAGAGGGTAATCTTCATAACAGCATGAGCTACCAGATGCAGGTAAGCACCCTTGATGCTCAGCGGAGAAATCAGAGCAGCACCTAAAACGATGTAGGAAAGCTGGCCGATAGTAGAGAACGCCAGACGACGTTTCAGATGATCCTGACGCAGAGCGATAAGCGAAGAAATGATAATGCTTGCCGCAGCAGCCCACGCCAATACGTCAACGACACCGATTTCCGCCAACAGCTTCGGACCAAAGACGAAGCCGATGATACGCAGTACGGCGAAAACGCCGGTTTTAACAACGGCAACGGCATGCAGCAAGGCAGATACCGGAGTCGGTGCAATCATTGCTGCCGGCAGCCAGCCATGCAGCGGCATAACTGCAGCCTTTACGGAGCCTGCCAAAATCATCAGTACGAAGATAGCCTGCAGCACCCATCTCGGAGCCATGTCCGTAGTCAGAAAGCCGCCGGGAGTAAAGTCCATCGTACCGCTGATGCAGTAAACGGCGATAACGCCGGCCAGGAAAAGCTGACCGGAAATCAAGGTATAAATCAAATACTTACGGCTGGCCATCAAAGCTTCCTGGTTACGCTTATGCAGTACCAGCGGATAGCTTGCCAGAGTCAGCAGCTCGTAAAAGATGAAGAAGGTCAACAGGTTTTCGGCCATCGCAATGCCCATTACGGCACTCATGCAAATAGCAAAAGCAGCAAAGTAACCGGTCTGCTCGCTTTCGTTATTGCAACGCATATAGCCGATGGAATAGAAGTTCATCGGTACCCACAGCATCGAAGCCAGCACCGCAAAAATCATGCCGGCCGGATCGGTACGCAGCGTCAGTCCCACGGTATCGGTAATCTGGCACAGCGTCCACTGATACTGATTGCCGTCGAGAACAGCAGGCAGCATCGACAGGATGATACCGAATTTAAGTACGGAAGCGATAACGCTCCAGGTTTCACGCAGGTTAGGCCAGCGTCTGCTGAACGCGATAAGTACAGCAGCTATAAAGGATACACCAACCGCCAGAAATGGTCTGCAATCTATAATAGTCATCTCAGAAACACCTCCGGCAATCCTAACTTAACAACATCGGTAACGATGTCAACACTGTAGAAGCCAAGTACCAGAATCATGATACCGCCGACGAGAATCGGGATAACCATGGAAAGCGGTAAGCCCAGCTTGCCCTTATGCGGATGTACCTCGGTCAGCGAAGCTTCACGCTGAATAAACATCTGCTCAATAATGCGGAAGAAATAAATTGCGTTCAGCAGAGAGCTGATAACAAGTACAGCGATGTAAAAGTACTGTGCGCCGGTGTAGGCACCAAGCATAAGATACCATTTACTGAAGAAGCCGCAGGTCGGAGGCAGGCCGATCATAGACAGAGAAGCCAGCAGCACGGTGATCGTGCTGATAGTCATCTTTTTGTTCATGCCGCCTAAGCGGTAAAGATTAACCTCACCGAAGCGATACTCAATACCGCCGATAACCAAAAAGAGGCTGCTCTTCATAAAAGCATGGTTGATAGCATGCAGCACGGCGCCGATGAAGCCGTACATATTACCCATTGCCAGACCGATTGCAATGTAACCGATCTGTGCCACAGAGGAATATGCCAGCATACGGCGGAAGTCATACTGAGCCATCGCCATAATAGAACCGATAAGGATACCTGCTACACCGAGAATGCCCAAAACGTTGAGCGCACTCTGAACTACAGGGTTATCAACCTTAAAGATATAATATACAAAACGAATTAAAGCATATGCCGGAGCCTTACTCATGCAGCCTGCGATAAAAGCAGCAGCGCCCGGATGAGCGAAGGTGTAGGCATCAGGCTGCCAGCCATGCAACGGGAACAGCGCCATCTTGATACCGAAGCCAATAATAAAGCAAGCTACAGCAATCGCAAACAGTGGCGAGTTCAGATGCGGTACTACGCGTGCAGCAAGGTCAGCCATGTTCAGAGTACCTGTCATAGCATACAGATAACCGACGCCGAGCAGATACAGAGAAGCACCGATGGTACCGATTAACAGGTAACGGAAGGCTGCCAGCATTGACTTTCTGCCGCCAAGAGCAATCAGGCCGTAACCGGAAAGTGACATAATCTCCAGATATACATAGAGGTTAAAAACGTCACCGGTGATGATCATACCGGAAAGGCCAACAGTCAGCAGACCAAACAATGTATAATAGCCGCCTACATGCAGCCAATCCTCATCCTTGACGAACGGACGGCTGTAAAGCGAAACCATCAGGGAAATAAACGTTACCACTACTGCCAGAATACTGTTTAAGGGGTCAAGAGCAAATTCAATACCGATTGGCGGTTCCCAACCACCCATCCAGTAATGCCAGGTTTTGCCGCCGGACTCCATAACTCTTTGCAGTACGATGCAGGCATTGGCAAAGGCACCTGCGATAGAAGCCATAACTATCCAGGAGCCTAAATTTTTGCTCATACGGGAAAACAACATACACAGCAACGATGCTGTTAAAGGTAAAAGTACAATTAAGACGGGAGCATGCTGTGTCATTTACTAGCCCTCCTCAATACCTCTACCTCTTCAACAGAGCCGTAGATTTCTTTAATACGCATGAGGAGTGCAATTGCTACGCCTGTAGTACCAAGGCTTACAACGATCGCTGTCAGCATCAGGCCATGCGGCAGAGGGTTAATGTAAGCATTAGGATCTGTTGTCAGGCCGTTCTGGATAGGAATCATTGCGCCATCCTTCTGTGCAAAACACAGGTAAAAATAGATTACGGCAACCTGCATAACATTCATCGCCATCAGCTTCTTCATATAGTTTTTGCTGAGGACCATGCCATACACACCCAGGAAGAAAAGAATCATGACCAGGGAATAAATGCCTTTTGTTTTCAAAAACTCATTTAGCACTTCCATCTTCGTCACCCCTTTTCACAATTGCATCAAGCAGATTAATAATTGTCATCATTACGCAGATGGCAACGCCGATTTCAATAAGGAAAATGCCCATAGCATGCATTTCGTGCTGAGGCTCCATATGAATTGGCATATAATTGTAGTTCAGGAAAAAGTCTGCGCCGCCGAACAAGGTCAGCCAACCGGTGAAAGCATACAGGAAGGTGCCAACGCCGGCAAGAACAACAGAGGTTTTGCCTAAAACATTGAACTTTGTATCAAAGCCCAGAATAAGACGTGCCAGCAGCACGCCTACAGAAAGCAATGCGCCTGCCTGGAAGCCGCCGCCCGGAGAAAACTCACCCAGGCAGAGAACATAAATGCCGTAGGTAATCGTGAACGGCACCAGCATTCTGAAGGCCACATTCAGGATAAGACCGCCAAATGGTTCTTTCATTTGATAATCTCTCCTTCCTCCGGATCCTCCGGCTCTTCCTCAGGTCTGCGTCCTACAGGATTGCTGGTCAGCACCAGCACCGTTGTCAGACCGGCGAGGAACATTACCGAGGTTTCCCACATAGTATCGAAGCCACGATAGTCGATGATGACGCCCGTTACGATATTGGGCGAGCCTGTATCCTCCGCACTACGGGAGATATAGGTCGGAGTAACATGCTGGTTAGGCGCAGTGTTCGCGTCACCAATTTCGGGCAGGTAGGTTACAACAGAGCAGAACATGCCTGTCATAATCGCCAGGATAACAGCAACTAATCCACGCATTATTTACACCACCTATCAATTTTTTTCAACGAAGCTACGAAGAAGATGGTAGAAATCGTACCGATAACAGCCTCCGTAAAGGCAACGTCGGGCGAACCCATCATCAGGTACAGCAGCACAGCACAGAAGCTGAACGCACTGTAAATAATCGCAGCACTAAGAATATCCTTGCAGAAAATAACTGCACAGGTAATGAGAATCAGGAAGACAAGTAAAAGAGCTTCAATAGTATAAATCTCCATTTTATTTATCTCCTTTCTTCTTATGATATTTATGTACCTGATTACGATTTGTTTTTACAGTCTTCTTACGGATATGACCAACAGGCTCATCAGCGCTGTGGTCTGCCTTTTCCAGACCGACAAGCTTTTTGGCGCCCTTGCTTTGCAGTGTCCAGACAGGATGTCCGGATTTATAGGCTGCCTTGCTCAGAATATGCGAGCCGATTGGATTCGCCATAAAAACAAGTAAAAATACAAAAGCCATCTTTGCCGCTGTAAGTGTAGGTCCTTCATAAATCATCAGACCGATAAAGGAAAGCGTACAGCCAAGAGTTTCACTGTTACCGGAGGCATGGATTCTGGAATAGAAGTCCGGCAGGCGCAGCATACCGATAGCTGAGCCGACGAAGAATACCAGACCGCTTAACAGAAAGAGTGCAGCGATAACTTCGCGCAGGGAGGTAAAACCAAATTGTTCAATCATATCCTTTTACCTCCTATAAATTTAGCTACAATCAGCGAGCCGATAAAGCCTAAAATTGCATAAGAAATCGCTATATCAACATACATATCCGGACGTTTGTCAATATAGCCGAAAAGTACCAATAATAGAATTGTATCGGCACCGATAACGCCCAAGGCGTTCATTCTGTCAAAAATTGTCGGTCCGTTAAACAAGCGCTGCAGCATCGTACCGATGATCAGAAGAATGGCTACCATCATAATATAAAATATAATCTGCATAATCATTCCTCACTCTCTACTACTGCAAAATCAAATTTTTCGCCATATAAATCGGCAACCTTTTTCTGCATGCCGCCATCAAGCACGCCTGTGGCCGCACCAACGGTCAGTGCATGAATCTCATACACACCGTCGTCGGTAACATTCATTGTTACTGTACCCGGTGTCAGCGTAATTGAGTTCGCCAAAATAACAGATGCCATAGGATTATCGGCTCTGAAGCGGAAGCGGACAACCTTAGGATCAATGTTCAGCTCCTGACCTGTAGTTGCCAGCAGCACGTCAATATTGGCGAGCACCAGCTGCCACATCAGCCAGAAAAAGTACATGATCATTTTCGGAATCGAAAAACCGAAAACATAATACTTTTTACTGCCGTCCTTATTCGGGACCAGCAAAAGCGGGTATGTAACCCAAGTTGTCACCACAGCTGTGAGGATACCGTATACGACAAATTTTGTTTCTGTTCTGCCTGACAAAACCATCCAGAATGCAAACAGCACCAGAGCAAGACATGTCATATGCACCATAGGCGAGCCTACAATTTTTTTATCGTTCAATACTCCCTGCTTTTCCACAGCTACCACCTTTCTTTATATTATTTTTGAATATAATAGCATTTGCGTAACCAGTCATCTGCCGATACAGATGACATAGCTGCGAAAATATAAATACCTATTTAGACAACTCTCAAAGCAAGCTATCTTAATAGAAAGCCTTCTCACTCCTATTTACTATAAATTAGACATAAAAAAGAAAATTCCTGCTATTTTTTACGAACGGAATAAAAGTTATGCAATCAATTCTCCTTTAAATCAATTAAAGAAAAGTCGCAATCGTCGACAGGCAACATTCTGCCTGCCAAGCGCTCTACTCTTGCCAGATCAGCCGTGCAGCAAACCTGCAGACGTCCCTTGCCTTCTGTACGCAGCAGGCCTTCCTCCTTAAGTGCCGCAATGGCGTCAGCACTGGTGGCAGCCGCCGGGTCAAGCACCTTTACCTTCGGTCCTAAATCGGCTTCGATTTGTTCTTTGATAAAAGGATAATGCGTGCAGGATAAAATCACTGCTTCAACACCAGCTTTTTTAAAAGGCTCGGTATACTCTGCGATAGCCTGCTGCAGCTCCGGGCTGTCAAACTGCTCACCCTCGATTAACGGTACAAACTTGGGGCAGGCCACAGGATAAACCTGCGCTTGCGCGTTAGCGGCAAGAATAGCCTTTTTGTGCAGTCCGCTGGCAATAGTAAACTGCGTTGCCAGTACGCCGATTTTCTTATTCGGACTGGCCGCCAGCAGCTGCTTTGCCCCCTTGGACATCCCGACAACCCTGAACGGATGCGTCCCCCGCAAACTGTCTACACCAAGCATCGTCAGCGTATTGCAGGCTATAACTATCTGCTTGACGTTTTTTGCTGCCAGCCAACTGATTATTTCGCCCACAAAACCGCGGATTTCTTGTTCACTGCGTGTGCCGTAAGGCGTACGTGCAGTATCACCGACATAAATAAAATCCTCGTGCGGCAACATCCGATGCAAACATTTCAAAACCGACAGGCCGCCGACTCCTGAATCAAGTACGCCAATGGGCTGCATTTTATCCATAAAAATACCCTCCCGTATTTTTTATACTTTAATACATTAATTATATCACTTATATTCGTTTGCGTATATAAAAAACAGGCAAAGAAAAATTCTTTACCTGCTCTTTACCTGTTTTACATAAAAACAATATTAACAATATTCATCCGGCCGTCAGACCGCCATCAACAGTTACAATGCTGCCGGTCATAAAGCTGTTGGCAGGTGACGCCAGACTGCAGATTACGTGCGCTATCTCACCTGCTGCAGCAATCCGCTGCAGCGGATAGGCTGCAGCTACATCCGCCAGTGTATAACCGCCATTCGCATCCGCAAGCTGCTGCGCCAGCAGCGGCGTATCCACGTCTGCCGGACAGACGCAGTTCACGCGCACGCTCGGCGCCAAATCCAGCGCCAGCGCTCTGGTAAACGCAACTACCGCGCCTTTAGTCGCACAATAAAGCGCACAGCCGTAATTGCCGCTGACAGCAGCATCCGACGCAATATTTACCACGCTGCTTTTACTGCGCAGATAAGGCAGTGCTGCCTGCGTCAAGAACATCATGCCTTTGACGTTGACGTTCATCATCGCATCAAAATCTGCTTCCGTCAGCTGCTCCAGACGCTGCTCGCGATAAAAGCCGGCGCTGTTGACCAAAATATTCAATTGCCAGTCAGGCTTAGCTTCCTGCTCGGCAATCTTTGCCACTGCAGCCTTGCATTCAGCCTGCTTCGTCACGTCACAGGCAATATACACTGCCTGTTTCCCGGTCTGCTCCTCCAGATAACGCAAAGCCTGCGCACCGCGCTCTACGGAACGTCCCAAAATATATACCCGCGCACCATCTGCCAAAAAACGCAGCGCCGCCGCCAGCCCGATGCCCGACGTACCGCCGCTGATAGCAACGCAAAGGCCGTCACAGCCGTAATTCATCTTATTCATTTGCATACTCCTTTTCCTTCAGCTCGGGCGGCAGACTGATAATAATCGTTGTACCTTCGCCGAGCTTGCTCTGTAGCTCCAGCTGCATATCATGGCGCTGGGCAATCTGCTTGGCGATTGCCAGTCCCAAGCCACTGCCGCTCTTATTATGCTCATTGCGCGCCTTATAAAAGCGGTCGAAGGCATGCGGAATATCCTCTTCCTTAATACCGCAGCCATGATCAATCAGCTTCAGCCTGTTGCCTGCCAGCTCCAGCTTAATTTCACTGCCTTCGGGTGAAAACTTGATGCTGTTATGCAAAAAAATCATCAGCATCTGCCGCAAGCGTCCGTAATCACCATTCAGCATGTAAATGTCCTTATCCGCACTGCCTGTAATCTGCAGCTTTTTATCAGCACCGAGCTGCCTGCCGCTGCGCACTGCATCATGCATAACATCGACAAAGTTCAACGGAGCCTTTTCAATCGGAAAATCTGTATTCTGCAAACGCGACAAATCCAGCAGATCATTTATCAGTCGCTGCAAAAACAGGCTTTCCTTATACATCTGCTCATGGAATTCCTCTACATCCGCCTTTTCCGTAACTACACCGTCGCGCAGGGCCTCCAGACTGCCGCGGATAACCGTTACAGGCGTGCGCAGCTCATGCGAAATGTTGGCAATAAACTCGCGGCGCAGCTTTTCCAGCTTCTGGCTTTCGGCATCTGCCAGCTCCAGACGTTCTGCCAAAACATCAAGTGTACGTGCCAGCTCGCCAATTTCGTCATTTTGCTTAATGTTGGTGCGGGCGCTATAATCACGTTCCGCCAGACGCTCGGCAATTTTTTTCATTTTTTCTATCGTGCCGGTAAAGCGCCAGCTGAGCACTACCGAAAGCAACATGCCCAAAGCCATTGCCACCAGCAGACTGATAAGCAGAATGCGCAGACCGGACCAGATAGCATCTTGCAATCCTGCTACCGGAGAATGCAGCAAAAGCACAGCCTTTACCTGTCCCTTGCTGTCATAAATCGGTCTGCCTACAGTCAGCATAATGCCATCCAGAACAGGATTATATTCTTCTATAATAAATTCTTTGCCGCTAAAGCCCTCTTCAACCTTTTCCCTGACCTGTGCAGGAAGTCTTTCGTAGGCTTCCTTAGAAGTCTTAGGCGGTTCCTTCCAGGCAATCGGCGGCAGCGGACGCTTAAAAAGGCCAAAGCCGCTATGCTCATGATGCTTTTGTACCTCACGACGCTGACGCTGTACCCTGTCCTTATTGATGCTCAGCTGACGGTTGCTGTCTACCACCCAGACGATTTCCTGCGTCACATTATCCAGATAGCTGATAAATTTGCTGTTGGCAATACCGTCACCGTGACGGCTTTCCATGCGCTCCATATTATCACTCAGCACTTCGGCAATTTTCTCCGCCCGCAGACGCATTTCCTTTTCCTTGATTTCAATCGTCTGCTGTTTGAAGAACTGGTAAAAAACGCCGCCGATAATCAGCGCAAAAACAAGCAGCACCGCAGAAAAATACAGTGTCAGCTTTAAAGCAATTTTATTATTCATCCTTGTGTCCCTCAAAACGATAGCCTACGCCCCAGATAGTTTTGATTTCCCACAGAGGGTGCTCGTACTTATCCAGCTTGGCGCGCAGGCGCTTGATATGCGAATCGACAGTACGGCTGTCACCGAAATAATCGTAACCCCAGATGCTGTCCAGCAGATTATCACGGCTGAAAACCTTCGTAGAATTTTTTGCCAGTGTCCATAAAAGCTCGATTTCCTTTTTTGTCAGCGGCACATCCTCACCGTTAATCTGCACTGCGTATTTTTCCAAGTTAATGTACAGATTTGCATAAGACAGAGTCTGAGCGTTCGCCGGCTCCTGAGCGCCCAGGCGACGCAGTACCGCACGCACGCGGGCCATCACCTCCGGTGCGCTGAACGGCTTAATCACATAATCATCCGCACCGATATCCAAACCCATAATCTTGTCGTAATCCTCACCACGCGCCGTAATCATAATAATAGGCACCATGGATTCCTTGCGCAGACGGCGGCAAACCTCAAAGCCATCTATCTCCGGCATCATAACATCCAGCAGCACGACAGCAATTTCATGCTCATACTGCAGATATTTATCCAGTGCCTCTGCTCCGTCCAGCGCAACAACCGGCTCAAAGCCCTCCTTCTTGGCATAACCGGATAAAATTGTCGTAATCTGTTTATTATCATCAGCGATAAGTATTTTCTTCATTGCGGAACCTCCTTAAGCTGCTTTTCTTTCATTATATTACATTTTAACGTCTATGTGTGTTAAAAGTATGACGCAAAAAAAGATATTTTTCAGCTTAAATTAAGTCTAAAAACATAAAAAAGTCATAAAATGCCTGTACAATATAAGCAAAGTTAAGGAACTGCTAAAAGCCGGGCCTTAAGCAAAGCAAGATTCCACTAAACGATTTAAAGATATAAGGAGTGATTCTGATGTTGAACATGAAAAAGATTCTCGTTACCGGTACAGTTTTAACAGCCTTCTGCACCAGCGCTTTTGCTGCCTCTGCAGATTGTCCGCCGCAGCCTTCTATGAGCGAGCGTGTAAATGCTATTCTGCACGAAAATGACACAGACCGTCCCTGCCCGCCGCCGGTTCACAGAATGCATCGCCAAGGTCCTAAGCTTACACCGGAACAGCGTGCCGAGCGCCAAAAAATGCGTGAAGAATGGAAGAGCATGACACCCGAGCAGCGTGAAAAAGCTGTAGAGAAAATGCGTAAGGAGCGCAAGGAAGCTCATGAAAAGTACGCCAAAGAAACTATGTCTAAGCTCACTTCCGAGCAAAAGGCCGAAGTACAGCAGTTCATTAAGGACGATATGGCGCAGCGCCAGACACGCCACGAGCGTCTGCAGCATATGACTCCCGAGCAGCGCGAGGCTGTAAGAGCCAACAGACCGCTGCCGCCGAAGCCGCCCAAACATCATAAAGGTGAATACCGTGGCTACAAGCACCATAAGGAAGAATTCCACGGTTACAGACATCACAACGGCGAATTTCCCCAACCGCCTCAGGATTAACACAAGACAAAAATAGTAAAAATTAATTAATCCTCTTTCCCTTCAATATAACCGTAAAAAGCTTCATCCCCTGGGAGCTTTTTACAACATATTCTGTAGCTTGTGCGGCAACACAAGCTATACAGCTCAACCCCTTTTTTCTACTCAATACTCATCAAAAGCAAAACCCCGCAGGCCATATGGCCGCGGGGCTTTGTATTTTTTGCGCACAACGCAAAAAGCGTCCGTTTGCCGCCGGACGCCTTTTACGTTTTTTGATGAGTATGAGTATATCATGAAGCGAAGTCAAGTTCTTGACTAAACTCTATGTATATGATAATCTAAGTTGGGTAAAAAATCTATCTACAAAAATCGAAATTCGTACTTTAATGAACACTTTTCATAAATTGTACATTATCGGGAGAGGAGCATTGCATACCATGGACAGAAGACAAAAAAAGACCAGGCAGGCAATTATCGATGCCTTTGTCAAACTGCTTACCAAAACGAGCTATGAAAAAGTCAGCGTCAAGGAAATTATCGATGCAGCCAACGTCGGACGCAGCACCTTCTACAGCCACTTCGAAACCAAGGATGATCTGGCACGCCAAATCTGCTTCGAGCTTTTCGACCATATTTTCAGTCCGGTTGTTCCTCCCTGCTCCACACATAATTTTTCCGATATGCCGCAAAACACAGAAACACGTATTACGCACATTCTTTACCACCTGCGCGACAAGCGCGAATACTACCTGGGTATCATCAACTACGATGACGGTACGCTGTTCTTACGCTTCTTCCGTGATTATATGCTGCAGAATGTCAGCATCAAGATGAGCGGCTCCTATAATGAATACTCTCAAAGAGTGCCCGAGGATTTTTTAATCAACAGCCTCACCAGCAGCTTTGTCGGCATGATACGCTGGTGGCTCAAAAACAAAATGAATCCCGGTCCCGAGGTTGTCGCCGGTTATTATATGGCATTGATTAATCCTGCCATTGCCGAATTCCAGACCAAGGGAGAATAAAAATTGTTTACGCAACAAAAAAGAACTGCTAAAGCTTTGTACAGCAATACACTGCACAGAGCTTTCGCAGTTCTTTATTTTTTAAAGGTATTTAATCCACAGCGGATAGGTACTCAGCACTACTACCAGAAGGAGTACGAAAATATCTCCGAAGCGCAGCGGTGCCGGCGGCATATTCTTGTAGGTGTTGCCGCCAAAGCCCTTCAGCTCCATAGAAAGCGCCAGTGTTTCCGATTTGGCTACCGCACGCATAACCAGCGGACGAATAACAACCAGATAAGCGAAGAAACGCTTGAACATATTGCCACGGTTAGAATAGCCGCGACAGCTTTGTGCATCCAGCGTAATACCGCTGTCAGTCAGGAAGTTAGGCACAAAGCGCAGTGCCGTAGTCAGCATGAAGGCATATTCGCAGGGCATATGGAAACGGTCTACCAAAGCCTTGGCAATATCCTGAATTCGGCTCGCTGCCAACAGGCACAAAAACGCCATCGTCATAACAAGCATGCGCAGGCCACCAATCAGCGATACATCAAGTGGAGAGCCGAAAAGCAGCTGCAGTAAAATCATCATACCGGTGAAAACTGCCAGGCCGCCGATTGCAGCCATCGTCATTCTGTCATGCTTAATGTATAGCAGCAGCGCCAGCTCCAGAACAAGAATCGTAGCTACCGCTTCTACCGGCAGAATGAATACCCAGGCAGTAACTGCCAGAGTAACTATAATCTGTGTAAAGGCTGTCAGCTTCATCTGCTTCCCTCCTTACAAATAACTTGCTTGCAAAATTCTTCGGCAGTTGCGGCCTCAATGCCCAAAGAAGCAGCTAACGCTGCTACCGTAGGACGGCACAGGCCCCAGCGCTCTACAGGCTGGCTGCCGTCAAACAGCTTCGCCGGCGTACCATCGTAAACCAGCTTGCCGTAATGCAGTACAATCGCACGCTTAGCATAACGACGTACAATATCCATATCATGCGAAATCAGCACAATCGTAATACCGCGCTTTTCATTGATTGCCTGCAGGTAGCTCATCATAGCTTCCTTTTCCAACGCATCCTGGCCATTAGTAATCTCGTCCAGAATCAGTGTACGCGGATTAAGCGCCAAAGCCGCTGCTACGCCAAGGCGGCGCTTCTGTCCAAAGGACAGCAAACGCGGATACTCGCCCTTCAGCTCTGTCAGCCCCATCGCCTCCAGCGCTTCGTTTACCTGACGCTCTATAGTTGCTTCCGTCAGCTTTTTGGCACGCGGACCATAAGCAACCTCATCAAATACTGTATCCTCTAAAATCTGCAGGTCCGGGTTTTGGAATACGTAACCGATTTTGTCGGCTAAATCTGCCGGCTCACGCTTAACGATATCCTCGCCGTCAACAAAAACCTGGCCGCTGCGCGGATGGCACAGTGCCATAAACAGACGACTCAAGGTTGTTTTGCCGCTGCCGTTATGTCCCAGCAGCGCCACAAATTCTCCGTCCTCTATCTTGCAATCCATATCCTTGATTACAGGCTGCCCACGCATGTAAGCGAAATTGACATCCTTTGCTTCTAACATCAGTCAGCTCTCCCTTCTGCCGCAACAATCCCATAGGTGCGAAAATCAGCCAGCGCATCCTCTTCGCTGCGCCAATCGCCCAAATCCACGCCAAGCTTTTCCTCCAGGCCCAGCTTAATCTGCCACAGTGACGGCAGCAACGGACGTAATACGGGATTTTCATACATTTTAGGAGCTGCAGCCTCAAAGGTATCAGCCGCCACCAGCTCGCCCTCATTCAGTACAATCATATCCGTTACATAAGGCAGCACATAATCCACGCGATGCTCAACAGCAATAATTGTTGTACCATACTGCTTATGGATTTTATCTACCAGCTTATACAGGGAACGTGCACCATCCGGGTCCATTGCGGATACAGGCTCATCCAGCACAATAATCTCCGGATGCACGGCAAGCGTTGCAGCCAGCAGCAGACGCTGACGCTGACCGCCGCTGAGCTCGTCCAGCTGATAGCTTTCGCGCCCCGGCAGACCTACATCCTCCAGTGCCTGTCTGGTGCGCTCTTCAACCTCATGCGGCGCAAAGCCGTGGTTCAGCAGGCTGAAGGCAATTTCCTCACCGGCAGTCAGGGAAACCAGCTGGCTTTCGTAGTCTTCCATAATAAAGCCTACGCGCATGGCAATATCACTAACGCGTTTGCCCTTAGTGCTTTCGCCGTTAATTTTAACATCGCCGCTGTAGCGTCCGCCCATGTAATAGGGGACGATACCGGTCATAGCCTTACACAGCGTTGTCTTGCCGGCACCGCTCGGTCCGGTGATAACGGTGAAACTGCCTTTTTTGATTTCAAAGTTGATATCACGCAGCACCAAATCCGATTTTTTATAGGCAAAGTAAAAATTCTCTAAGTTGATTACGCTTTCCATTATTTTTCATCCTCCTGAAAGTAAAACAGCTTCCGCACGGGAGCATACAGGAAGAAGGTTATCAGACCGTTAAGCAGGCCTACAATCGCAACAACCGGCAGCATAGCATAAATCCATACGTGCAGCGGCAGGCCTAAAATAAGCTTCAGAATAAAAGTAAACAGACCGCCGCTGGTCATCGTAGCAACAAAGCCAGTGATAAACGGACGCAGCTTCCATTCGCTGATACCGGTTTTGAACATAGCCTCAACCAAAAGGCAGCAGACAGTCGCACCGGCCAGCTCACTGGCAACATTGCCCAGCGGGAAAGCCGATTTGGAGGACGGCACCAGCGTCAGACCGGCGATAAAACCGATACCGATAGCCTGAGACAGCTTAGGACGCGTCAGATTGATAACAATAGAATACATAGCAATTGTCCAGTTAGGCGTTACACCGCCGACGTTAGGACTTACAGTGTGCAGAATAATACCGATTGCCAGCAGCATCGCCGTAATTGCGACCCAGCGGTAGCCATCCTGCATTGGCTCCACCTCTATCAGCTGCGGCACAGGCTTATTATTTCTTTCATCCATGAGTAATTACACCTCTCCCTAAAATAGTGCCAGAAAATAATATGTTATCATTATACTATATTTAAATGCTTTTGTAATGCTTTAGCGAAAAAAAGTATCTTAGGTTATAGCAGGAGAAGAAAATTGTTACAAAGGTAATAAAAAAATCTACCACGCTTTCGCACAGCAGATTTCTGTTTTATGACAGGTTACGCGCCGTCTTTTCTATTTGGCATTTAAAGCATCATTACGTGTGAGCAGATACACACAATACTGATTCATACTGATACCTTCCTGCTTAGCATGCTGACTCAAAAGCTTATGCAAAGCCTTGGGCACACGAAGTTTAAACTGACCGGAATACTTATCCTTTTTTTCAGGCAGAGGAATTTCCATTTCATTTTCCAAGGCAACTTCCAACCATGTACGCTTAGCGTCAACTGCATTTGCCGCTGCCTCTTCAATAGTATCCCCCATAGTAATACAGCCGGGAAGCTCAGGAAAATAAGCAACATAACCGCCTTCATCTTCATCAGGTTCAAACTCAAGACGATAATTCAGCTTCATGTAATCTTCTAAAGTTTTCATTTTTCTTCCTCGCTTTCCACAATATTTTTCACTAACTTAATATACACCTTTTTGATTGGCTTATGCTTAGGAATAGTAATAACAGCTCTGCCCTTTTTACGAAACGAAAAATGGCTGCTGCCACTTCTCGGAGATTGCATTTCGTAGCCATAGCTTTCCAATATTTTCTGCAATTCCTCAAAGCGCATATCAGGTGATAATTTTTTCAGCTTGTACAGTAGCTTTTCCCATTGTGACATAGCTTCTTTCTATCTCCATTATACTTGGTGTCATATGCGATGTCAATAAAAAAGGCATCTGCCGAAAGCTCGACAGATGCCACTGACTCACACAGTCAGGCACGATCTTTTCGCTAAGTGAAAATAACCATGCAACTGTTTATAGTCTACCATACATATTGGGTTTTGTAAAATTTTCCTTACGCTCTCTTGCCCCCAAGCTCACGCAGCAGCTCCTCCGGCGTAATGTTGTGATAAGCCAGAAGCACCAGGCAGTGATACCACAAATCTGCCATTTCGTGCAGCACCTTATCCTTCTCGCCGTTCTTGGACGCGATAATCGTTTCCGTAATTTCGTTGCCCAGCTTTTGCAGCAGCTTATCCTGACTGCCGCTCATAAGGAACTTCATCTCTGCATCATCAGCCTGGCGCTTATACAAAATCATGCGGTACAGCTCGCTGATAACCTTCGGCAATCCTTCTACCTCAGGCACCGGCAGATTGGAAGTATGCCACAGCGGATTATGGAAGCAGGAATATTCACCTGTGTGACAGGCCACTCCCTGCTGCTCCACCTTTACGAGCAGCGCGTCACCATCGCAGTCATAGAACAGCTCCACAACCTTCTGCAGATTGCCGCTCGTCGCGCCCTTATTCCACAGCTCCTGACGGCTACGGCTCCAGAACCAGGTATAACCTGTTTCCAATGTTTTGAGCAGTGACTCCTCATTCATATACGCCAGCATAACAACATCGTTCGTGCGTACATCTACAACGACAGCAGGAACAAGTCCTCTGCTGTCAAATTTAATTTTAGAAATATCGATCTGCATTATAACCTCACCTCTATACCTCGAGAACGCAGATACTCCTTCACCTGCTTAATAGTGAAGGTTTTATAGTGAAAAACAGAGGCCGCCAGCACAGCGTCAGCGCCACCTTCTGTCAGCACATCATAGAAATCCTCCAGCTTGCCTGCACCACCGCTGGCGATAACAGGCACATTTACGGCACTACTCACGGCCTTCGTCAGAGCAATGTCATAGCCGTTTTTTGTGCCGTCGGCATCCATGCTTGTCAGCAGGATTTCACCGGCACCGAGCGCTACGCCCTTTTTCGCCCATTCTACAGCATCAAGGCCTGTCGGCTTACGCCCGCCCTGCACATAAACCTCCCACTTGTTCTCACCGCATTTACGTGCATCAATCGCGAGAACAATGCACTGGTTACCAAACAGCTTGGCACCGTCGGCAATCAGCTGCGGATTTTTTACGGCAGCGGAATTGAGCGAGGTTTTATCAGCACCGGCACGCAGAGCATTTTTGATATCCTCCACGCTGCTGATACCGCCGCCGACTGTCAGCGGCATAAAAACCTTGGCCGCAGTTCTGCTGATAACATCCAGCATCGCCTTGCGCTCCTCAAATGTCGCAGTAATATCAAGGAAAACAAGCTCATCGGCACCCTCGGCATCATAGGCTGCCGCACGCTCCACCGGGTCACCGGCATCACGCAGACCGACAAAGTTCGTGCCCTTGACCACACGTCCTTCCTTAACATCAAGACAAGGAATAATTCTCTTCGTAAGCATCTTATTCCTCCTTTGCCGCAGCAATTTTTAAAGCGTCCGGCAGATTAACGGCACCGGTATAAATTGCCTTACCGATAATGCAGCCTGCTACGCCATCCTTTTCGTATTTTTTTACGTTGCGAATATCATCGAGCGAAGCTACGCCGCCGCTAGCAATAATCGGTACGCCGCAGGCACGCGCCAGCGCCGCTGTCGCTTCGGCATTTACGCCGCTGAGCATACCGTCACGGCTGATATCGGTAAAGATAATCGTTGCCACGCCGTAGTCCGCCATTTTTTTGGCAAGCTCGGTTGCGGCAACGCCGCTGCCCTCGCCCCAGCCTTCGATAGCTACATCGCCGTTCTTCGCATCAATGCCGACAGCGATATGTCCGGGATATTTGGCGCAGGCCTCCTTGACAAGCTCAGGATTCTTTACGGCAGCACTGCCCAAAATCAGGCGTTCCACGCCCAGCTCCAAAAGCTTTTCAATCGCTTGCAGATTGCGGATACCGCCGCCAAGCTCCACCGGAATTTTTACAGTTTTGAGGATACGCTCAATCACAGGCAGGTTTTTGCCCTCGCCCGCCAGCGCACCATCAAGGTCAACAAGATGCAGCCATTCGGCGCCGCAGGCCGCCCACTTGGCAGCCATCTCCGCCGGGTCATCGGCAAAAACAGTTTCCGCATCAAAGCGTCCCTCCGTCAGACGCACACAGCGTCCGCCACGGATATCTATTGCAGGATATATAATCATAACTTTTCCCTCATAATTCAACAAAATTTTTCAGCAGGCGCATGCCGACTCTGCTCGACTTTTCCGGATGGAACTGAAAGGCCTGTACCTTACCGCGTCCTACGGAAGCAGTAACCTCCATACCGTAGTCGCAAACCGAGGTAATAATGCTTCTGTCCTCAGGCTCCGCATGAAAGCTGTGCACAAAGTAAACGTATTCACCCTCCGCACCCTCTAAAAGTGGGGACGGACTGCGCAGCTCCAGCTTATTCCAGCCCATATGCGGAATCTTCAGCTTGGTATGCAACAAGCGCACCTGACCTTTGAAGAAGCCAAGCCCTTTAACACCCGGTGCTTCATCGCTGCCCTCAAACAAAAGCTGCATGCCCAGGCAGATGCCGAGAAAAGGCTTGCCGCTGTGCAGGCTGTCCATAATAACGGGAATCAGCCCCGACTTTTCCAGGTTTGCCATGCAATCACCAAAGGCACCCACGCCAGGAAGCAGAATCTTTTCAGCATTCGCGATAACCTCTGCATCGCTTGTCACCACAGGCTCCGCTCCGATAGCGCGCAGTGCATTCTGCACGCTGTAAAGATTACCCATGCCATAATCTATAATCGTTATTTTTTTACTCATATATTTTCCCTCATGCTAACTTACAACACATGTGAAGCAACGGTGCTTTATAGTGTGTCTTAAAGTGTACCCTTGCTGCTCATAACACCATGTACACGGCTGTCAAAGGCTACTGCCTCGGCCAAAGCTCTGGCAAAGCCCTTGAAAATCGCTTCGATGATGTGATGCGTATTCTTGCCGTAAAGCACGCGGATGTGCAGCGTGAGGCCTGCCTGCATTGCCAAAGCGCGGAAAAATTCCTCCGTCATTTCGGCATCGTAAATGCCCAGCTGTACCTTAGGAATATCCGCATCAAAAACAAGATACGAACGGCCGCTGAAATCGAGGCACACCTGTACCAGCGCTTCATCCATCGGCAAAAAGCAGTTTCCGTAACGGTGAATGCCTGCCTTATCGCCCACAGCCTCCTTCAGCGCCTGGCCGAGGACAATACCGCAGTCCTCCACTGTATGATGACTATCAACGTCCAAATCACCAACAGCATGCACCACCAGATCACTGAAGCTGTGCTTTGCCAAAAGCGTCAGCATATGGTCAAAAAAGCCGATGCCGGTATTAACCTCACAGCTACCGCTGCCATCAAGACACCATTCAGCGCTGATGCCTGTTTCTAGCGTTTTTCTTTCTACATTACCGCTTCTCATGCTCTTACCTCCGCACACAGCTCGGTGATTTTAGCAATAATCTGCTTGTTTTCTTCAGGTAAGCCGATGGTGATACGCAAGCAACCCTGCAGCACCGGATGCGTGCTGAAATCACGCACCAGAATACTGTTGGTCAAAAGATATTTAAATATCAGCTTGCCTCCTGCCGCCTGCTCCGGCAATCTTTCGCTAAACTTCGCCGCATAAGCATTAGCGAGCTGCTGCATCAGCTCACCCTCCGCACGGAAGGTAACAAAATTAGTTGCCGTCGGCCATACCTTAAAGCCTAAGGTTTTCAGGCAGTCCGCAAATTTATCGCGTTCCTCACGGATTGTTTTGATGCGTTCTTTATACAATTCCTTGTTTTCATAAACAGTTTTGGTGGCCATAAGCGTAAAGGCATTTACATGATACGGCAGCAGTGCCTTGCCCAGCTGACGCACCAGCCCCAGCGCACCTACTGCGTAACCGCAACGCAATCCTGCCAAGCCATAGGCCTTGGAAAAGGTGCGGAAGACCATCAGATTGCTGTAGCGTCCCACTAAGCTCAAAGTAGAGCCTGCTACCAGCCACAGCTTATGCATCGGACGCAAATCATTCGGTGCCAGATCCTTGCCATCGGCAAATTCCATGTAAGCCTCATCCATAATAACAGGGCAATCTACATTAGCAAGAATTTTTTCCATAGCTGCCAGGCTGTTATAGTTGCCTGTCGGGTTATTCGGATTGCAGACAATTAAAAGTGACGGTTGCTGCTCCTTGCAAAAGCTGATAACGCTGTCAGCATCAACAAAGCCTTCGGCTGTCAGCGGATAGCGCACCTCCTCGCTGTCGGAAAGGGCAGCGTACTCGCCGTACATGGAAAATGACGGCCAGGGTACGGCAATCTTTTTACCGGGTCCGCCAAAAACATAGCAGGCCTTTTCCAACAGCTCGCTGGAGCCGTTGCCGATTTTTACACAGTCAATATCTACATCCAGCTCTTTGGCAATAACCTCGCACAGGTTTTCCGATTTAATCGGCGGATAACGGTTAAACGGGAAGCGTGCGGTACGCTGGGTAATTTTTTCCGCAATCTCCTGCGGCAGCGGGTAATTGCTTTCGTTGGCATTAACAATAATGTCCGCAGCCACGCTTTCTACGGCATATTCCTCCATCGCCTCAATACTTTGGCGAACAGTAAAGCTACTCATTTTCTGCCTCCTTATTTACCCACACGTTTACGGATAGCGTTGGCATGAGCCTGCAGGCCCTCTGCCTCGGCTAAGGTGATAATATCGTCAGCAGCGGCCATAAGTGCCGGAGCAGTGTAGGCAATAATGCTTGTTTTCTTCATAAAGGTTTCTACGTTCAGTACGGAATAGAACTTCGCCGTACCGCCTGTCGGCAGAACGTGGTTCGGTCCTGCATAGTAATCGCCCAGCGGTTCCGGAGAATAAGCACCCAGGAACATAGCACCGGCATTACGGATATACGGCATAATTTCAAACGGTGCCTTAGTCATGATTTCCAAGTGCTCCGGTGCGGACAGATTTGCCATTTCGATAACGGTAGGCATATCCTTGGCAAGGATAATCTTGCCTGCCTGCTGCAGCGAGGTACCGGCGATTTCCTTACGCGGCAGCTGTGCCAGCTGCACTTCGATTTCCTCGCCCACAGCGTTAGCTACACGCTCGCTGTCGGTAATCAGGATAGCGCAGGCCAGCGGATCATGCTCTGCCTGGCTCAGAAGGTCTGCTGCCAGATAAGTCGGGTTAGCGCTGTCATCTGCTACAATCAAAATTTCGCTCGGACCGGCAAGCATATCAATATCAACGTGACCGATAACGGCTTTTTTAGCCAAAGTTACGAAGATATTGCCGGGGCCGGTAATTTTTTCTACCTTCGGTACGGTTGCGGTGCCAAAGGCCAGCGCAGCAATCGCCTGTGCGCCGCCCATTTTATAAATTTCGGTAACACCGATTAATTTTGCTGTTACCAGCACGTTCGGATTAACCTTACCGTCCTTTCCGGGCGGTACGGCCATCACAATGCGGGGAACGCCTGCTACCTTTGCCGGGCAGGCATTCATCATTACAGACGAAGGATAAGCAGCAGTGCCTCCGGGAACATAAATACCGACGGAATCAACCGGGGTAACCTTTTGTCCCAGCAGTGAACCGTAAGGACGGTTCGTAAGCCAGGTTTTCGGCATCTGCTCTTCATGGAACTTCATAACATTGGCGATGGCACGCTCCAAAGCAGCCTTTACTTCCGGTTTGACGATAGCTTCCGCTTCCGCAAATTCTTCCTCGGTTACGCGGATATTTTCCGGCGTCAGCTCTACGCGGTCAATCAGCTTAGTATAGTAAAAAAGGCTTTCGTCACCATTTTTGCGCACATCAGCAACAATCTGGTCAACAACCTGTGCCGCCGTCATGTGTCTGCCGAACATAGCATCCGTGCCTGCCTGAATGCGCGGAGATAATTCCACCTCGTCAAAAGCTTTCTTCTTCATTAAAACAGCAATCTCTGCTGCGCTCATCTTTCTTGCGTCTGTAACCTGCATTTTATTTATCCTCCTCATTTAAAACAATACGTAAATCCTCAACCAGTTTATGTAAGCGGGCAAATTTCAGCTTGAAGCTGGCGCGGTTAGCAATCAGTCTGGCAGTAGCGGTAAAAATAGAATCAACCTCCGCCAGTTTATTTTCTTTCAGGGTGCGCCCTGTTTCTACTATATCTACAATCATTTCGCTCAGGCCTACGATAGGTCCCAGCTCAATTGAGCCGTTGAGCTTCACAATTTCCGTCTGAATGCCCAGCTTATTGAAATAAGCCTTGGCGCAGTTAGGATACTTCGTTGCTACCCTCAGGTGAGCGTAATCCGTCAGCTTGGCGCGTCGCTTAGCCTCCGGCACTGCCATCATTAAACGGCAGCGGCCAAAGCCCAAATCCAGAAGCTCCACTACGTCCTTATCCTGCTCCAACAGCACATCCTTGCCGATGATGCCGATATCCGCCGCACCGTATTCCACATATGTCGGCACATCAACAGTCTTGGCAATAATGAAGCGTACCTTGGTTTCCTCGTTGCTGATAACCAGCTTGCGCGAATCCTCGGTAACATTTTCGGCGCTGTAGCCTACCTTCGCCAGCAGGCGTACAGACTTATCGAACAGCTTGCCCTTCGGCAATGCTATAGTAATGTATTCGTCCATAAAAATACCCCTCTATATTTCCCAGCTGTAAGCTTAATGAGTATAATGTTTTTTCTTTAAGCTTATTCTACATATACTAACGATTTACAGCCATATTCCTTTACTGCGAGCGCTGCTCCCTGCAGGTCCGCAGCCTCGGTCAGCAGCTTCACGCTGCGGCCTTCGCGGCGCAATGCTGTCGCTTTGGCAATCGCCTCCGGCAGCTTGCCTTCGCTCCAGGCTACCAGCACGTCCCAGGTGCGGTTATTAGTAGCAACGCCGTTGCGTTCCAAAGCCAGCAGTACGCGGTCAACGCCAACGGCAAAGCCTGTTGCCGGGCACTCGAGGCCGAAGCGCTGCATCATTTTGTCGTAGCGGCCGCCGCCTGCCACCGGATAACCCATTTCCGGCAGATACACTTCAAAAAGCATACCCGTGTAATAATCAAGTGAACGGTACAAACCAAGGTCAAAGCTTAAATAGTCTGCAGCACCGTAAGCCTCCACCAGCTTGTAGATTTTGTGCAAATCATTCAGCGCGCCTTGGCATTTAGCGTTAGTTACTATTGCAGCAACCTTGTCCAAAAGCTCTATGCCGCCCTGCAGGAAGAGGAAATCGGCAAAAAGCTGCTTGATTTCCGGGCGGATATTTTCCATCGCATCTGCCATCTGCTGCATGCCCACAGCATCATGACAGCGCAGGCAATCCTTCAGCTGTTGCAATTGCACGTTATCGAAGCCCGCTTCCTCCGCCAGGCCGTTGATAAAATCAACGTGGCCCAGGCTGATAGCGAACTTCTGCAAGCCTGCAGCCTGCAATGCTTCGGCTGCCAAAACAATAACCTCGGCATCAGCGGCAGCACCGCTGGCCCCCAGCATTTCTACACCGGCCTGTTCGAATTCACATTGGCGTCCCGCCTGAATTTCTTCATAACGGTAAAGATTTGCCAGATAGCAAAGACGTTTAATCTTTTCGCCGCCCTGCAAGCGTGTCGCTGTCAGACGGGCAATCGGTGCCGTCATATCATTGCGCAGTGCCAGCAGATTATTGCTGCGGTCAAAGAAACGAAAGTCACCTTTGGAACCGGCAGCGCCGAAGGTCTCAACATATTCAAAATCGGGTGTTTTTACCTCATCATAGCCCCATTTGTCAAAAACGTTGATAATTGCATTTTCAATTCCGCGGCGTGTCTTCATCTCTCCCGGCAGAATATCCTTGGTTCCATAGGGAACCTGGTATACCTTATTAGTCATCTTCTTTCTTCCCCTCTTTTATAACTTGCATGACTGAATTATAACCATCAGCGCCATAAACAAGACAACGCTTAACGCGTGAAATGGTTGCGGTGCTGGCACCGGTTTTCTCTACAATAGTTTCGTAGATACAGCCATCATCCAGCATGCGTGCCACCTCCAGGCGCTGTGCCATGGCCTTCAGCTCGCTGATAGTACAGATATCCTCAAAAAATTTATAGCATTGCTCCTCATCCTTTAAGCTGAGAATCGCTTTGAATAACTGGTCTGTTAAATGATCATGAATATTTGCTGCCATTTTTTAGTTTCCTCCTGTGCGTTACGTGCATATAACGATTGTACTTTAACTCACTAACTCGTAAAAATACTTTAATACTTTATCTCGTGAAAGTCAAGAAAAATTTACAAAAAATCTTTTTTCCGCAGGTTTTGTAAAAAATTTCGCATTTCGCTTTACAATTACCTAGTATTTTGATATAATTTGAGCAATTCCTGAAATCCATTGGACGCAGCTTTACAGCTTTACAGTTTTTTAGTAAATTTTACGCAAAACTGTTGACAATATCCTAAAATAGATGTATGATTATTTCATTCAAACTTAACAGAGATTTCATCAAGAGTAGCTGAGGGACTGGCCCGATGAAGCTACGGCAACCACACATCAGTGAACGGTGCCAATTCCAACGGATAATTCCGGCAGATGAAGATTACAGATGCAACGTATCCTTCGCCGTGCCGGTGAAGGATTTTTTTTACGCAGCAGTCAGTTAGCTGATGGCTGATGTACACCGGAGGATGCAATCTACAAGGAGCATTCGCTGCCTTCTATTGGAAAATAATCTCTCACACTTAAATAAGGACCGTTGAAATTATCGGTCGCATTAGAAAGGAACACAAGAATGATAGAACTAGTTAATGTAGAAAAAACCTACTACAGCAAAGCTGGCGACATCCATGCTCTGCACAAAACAAGCCTGAGCATCAAGGCTGGCGAAATTTTCGGCATCATCGGTCTTTCCGGTGCCGGCAAATCCACATTGGTGCGCTGCATCAACATGCTGGAAAAGCCGACCGCAGGCCAGGTATTTGTTGACGGTCAGGAGCTGACCGCCATGAGCGAAGCACAACTGCGTAAAGCCCGTCAAAGCATTGGCATGATTTTCCAGCACTTCAACCTGCTGGCAAGTCGCACTGTTTATGATAACATCGCTTTTCCGCTGGAAATCCAAGGTCTGAGCAAGAGCGAAATCGACAAGCGCGTTCGCCCTCTGCTGGAGCTGGTACAGCTGGAAAGCCGTGCCAACTATTATCCCAGCCAGTTATCCGGCGGCCAGAAGCAACGTGTAGGCATTGCCCGCGCCCTGGCAAGTAATCCTAAGGTACTGCTGTGCGACGAAGCAACCAGCGCCCTCGACCCGCAGACTACCAAATCTATTCTGCATCTGCTGCAGGACATCAACAAAAAGATGAACCTGACCATCGTGCTGATTACGCACCAGATGGAGGTTGTAAAAACCATCTGTGACCGCGTTGCTGTTATCGAAAGCGGCGATATCATTGAGGAAGGCCCGATGATTGATGTTTTCACCAATCCGCAGCACCCCACCACCAAAGAATTTACCAAGAGCGTTATCAACGCCGAGCTGCCTGACATCGTTAAGCAGATGAAATTAAGCGATACCTATACCGAAGGCAGCAAGCTGCTGGTACGTATCTCCTTCATCGGTGACAGTGCCAGCGAGCCTATTATTTCCGGCATGGTAAAACATTTTGATGTTGACGTAAGCATTATTTCCGGTAATACCGACCAGCTGAAGGATGTCCTCTTCGGCACATTGCTGATTGAGATTTCCGGTAACCGCGAGCGCATTAAAAATGCTTTGGAATATCTGCATCAGCAGCATCTGAAAACGGAGGTAATTGGCTATGAGTCCTGATATGATTGACCTTTTAATAAAATCCTTTTGGGAAACCTGCTACATGGTTTTCGCTTCTACCGCACTTTCCACTTTAATCGGCATTCCGCTAGGCGTAATCCTTACCGTAACCCGCAAGGACCACATTCTGCCGAACCAACCGCTTAACACTATTCTGGGCGCGATTGTCAACGCAACGCGTTCCACTCCTTTCATTATATTGATGGTAGCAATTATTCCGCTGACACGTATGATTGTCGGCTCTTCTATCGGTACTACCGCAGCAATTGTGCCGCTGACTATTTCCGCAGCACCGTTCATTGCACGTATCATTGAATCTTCTTTGCTGGAAATCAACCCCGGCATTATCGAAGCAGCACAGGCTATGGGTGCAAGCCCGATGCAGATTATCACTAAGGTACTGCTTCCCGAAGCAATGCATTCCATCGTACTGGGCGTAACGCTTGCCATCATCAGCTTAATCGGCTATTCCGCAATGGCCGGCACCTTAGGCGGCGGCGGTCTTGGTGACCTGGCAATCCGCTACGGCTACCAGCGCTTCCAGATGGACGTTATGATTGCCACCGTTGTCGTACTCATCGTCATGGTACAGGCAATGCAGTCCTTTGGCGACTACGCATCCAAAAAGCTTAACAAAAACAAACTGTAATCTACAGGCCAAATGAGGGTTTACAACGATGAAGCGAGTTTCATCGACGTAATAAAGAAAAAAGCCGCTGCTGTCTGACAGCAGACCACCATTATTTTAGGGAGGAATAACTTATGAAGAAGATTACTAAACTTTTACTGACCGTTGCGCTTTGCGCACTGACCATCATCGCCGCAGGCTGCGGTGGTGACAACAAGGCAACCGACAAAAAGGCTGACCCGAACGCACCTGTTAAAATCGGCGTAACTGCAGGTCCGCACGCTGAAATCATGGACAACGTTAAAAAGCTGGCTGAAAAACAAGGCCTGAAAATTGAGGTTGTCGAATTCTCCGACTATGTAACCCCGAACGTATCCCTGGCACAGGGCGAGCTGTTTGCCAACTCTATGCAACATGCTCCGTATCTGGCAGCAACTCTGAAAAAAGAGCCTAAATTCGAGCTGGTTGAAGCTTTCAAAACCGTAAACTTCCCGATGGCTATCTATTCCACCAAATACAAAAAGGTTGAGGATATCCCGGCAGGCGCAACCATCGGCATTCCTAACGATCCGTCCAACGGTGCACGCGCACTTCTGGTTCTGGCTGACAAAGGCTTCATCGAAGTTAAGGATAAAAACGATGTTTCCACCTCTGTAGCAAGCATCACCAAAAATCCGAAAAACTACAAGATTCAGGAGCTAGACGCTGCTTCTATTCCTAAAGCAATGGGTGACCTTGATATTGCCGTAATCAATGCCAACTATGCACTGGTTGCCAAGCTGAATCCGTCCAAAGACAGCCTGCTGGTTGAACGCGCTGATAACCCGTTTGTCAACATCTTCGTAACCACCAAGGCTAACGAAAAGGATCCGCGTATGGAACAGCTGAAAAAGATTTATACCTCTGCTGAAAATAAAAAATTCATTGAGGATCACTTCAAAGGCTCCATTACTCCGGCATTCTGATTTGTCAAAGTATAACATGAAGTCCTCGCAGCCTTCCTGCGAGGGCTTTTTCTTACCCATCCGTAAATTCCCAAAAAATTTTGCGTTTAGCACTTTACAAATTTAGCATACTAAAGTATAATGGGTACATAGTTAAATGCTAATTAACAAATGAGGTGTGGAAAATGAAAAAATTAGTTGCTTTAGTAATGGGCCTGATGATGATGCTCATGATGGTTGCCGGTTGCGGCAGCGATGGCCCGAAAAAAATGGTAATCGGCCTGGACGATAACTTCGCTCCTATGGGTTACCGCAATGAAAAGAATGAAATCGTCGGCATGGATATCGATCTTGCACGCGAAGCCTGCAAGCGTGCCGGCATGGAAGTAGAATTCAAACCTATCGACTGGGGTGCAAAGGAAGCAGAGCTCAAATCCAAACGCATTGATGCCATCTGGAACTGCTTCACCGTTAACCCGGACCGTGAAAAGGTCTATGGCATGTCCAAGCCTTACATCACCAACTCCCAGCTGATTGTTGTTCCTAAGGATTCTCCGATTAAAACTATTGCAGATTTAAAAGGTAAAGTCGTAGCAGTGCAGGATGACAGCACCGGCTCTTACCTCCTCGAGCAGCCTGCACACAAAGAGCTGGCAGCTTCCATGAAGGAAGTTCGCAAATATCCCGACTTCGCAGCTATTTACATGGAAATAGACAACAAACGTGTTGATGCTGCTATCGTAGACGCAGTTCTTGCTCGCGGCTATTATGACAAAAAGAAACCCGGTGCCTACAGAATTCTTGAACAGACCATGGGAGATGAGGTTGTAGCAGTTGCCTTCCGTAAGGATGATAAAGACTTCAAAGACCGCATCGACAAAGCTATGGACGAAATGAAAAAAGACGGTACCTGCAAAAAGATTTCCGAAAAATGGATGGGCGCAGATATCACAAAATATTAATTTGTTATCACTTGAGGGCTGTCGCATTTAGCGGCAGCCCATATTATAATTATATGGAGAGAAATAGTTTATGGATTACGTTTTAAATATCATTCCTCAGATGATCGATGGTTGCCTGGTATCATTTCAAGTTTTTATTATTACCATCGTCCTGAGCATTCCTTTGGGCATTCTGCTCAGCCTTGGCCGTGTTTCCGGCATTAAACCCCTACAGGCCCTCATCGGCGGCTACGTTTGGATTCTGCGTGGCTCCCCGCTGATGCTGCAGATTTTCTTCGTTTACTTCGTACTGCCGTCCGTAGGCATTCGCCTGCCGGACTTTGAATCGGCCATCGTAGCCTTTGTATTAAACTACGCTGCCTACTTCTGTGAAATTTTCCGCGCCGGCATTCAGGCAATTCCTGCAGGCCAATACGAAGCAGCGCACACTTTGGGCATGAACTACGTGCAGACCATGCGCCGCATTATTCTGCCGCAGGTTATCCGCATTATCCTGCCGCCTATCAGCAACGAAACCATTACTCTGGTAAAGGATACCTCCTTGGTATACGTTCTGGCGATGAACGATCTGATGCGTACCGCACGTAATCTGGTACAGCGCGACTTTTCTATTACCCCCTTCATCGTTGCAGCTGTCTTCTACCTGCTGGCAACTCTGATTTTAACCCTTGTTTTTGAACGTCTGGAAAAACGCTTCTCCAGATATGACCAATAGGAGGAGTAACCACCATGACAACTAAAATCAAAGCAACCAATATCTGGAAAAAATTCAATAACTTGGAAGTACTCAAGGGCATTGACCTGGAAGTAAATGAGGGCGAAGTTGTTGCCGTTATCGGCCCTTCCGGTGGTGGCAAGAGCACCCTGCTGCGCTGCCTCAACAAGCTGGAAACAATCGACAAAGGCAGCATCACCATCGACGGCGAAGAGCTGTGCCGTGAAACCTCCAGTGGTACGGAATATGTCAAGAATAATGACGTGCGCCGCATCGCCTGCAAAATGGGCATGGTATTCCAGCAGTTCAACCTTTTTCCGCATATGACTGTTCTGGAAAATCTTATTGAAGCACCTGTCAACGTACAAAAGCGCGATAAAGCAGAAGTAATCAAGGAAGCAGAGGTTTTGCTGGCGAAGGTCGGACTTTCCGACAAGCGCGATGTTTATCCGCGTAAGCTCAGCGGCGGCCAGCAGCAGCGTGTAGCTATCGCCCGCGCTCTGGCAATGAAGCCTGCCATCATGCTCTTTGACGAGCCTACCTCTTCTCTGGACCCGGAGCTGACCGGTGAGGTTTTGCGTACCATGCGCGAGCTGGCAGACGAAAAAATGACCATGGTAGTCGTAACACATGAAATGGGCTTTGCCCGTGAGGTTGCTACCAAGGTTGTTTTCATGGCTGACGGTCATGTGCAGGAGCAGGGCCGTCCGGAAGAAATTTTTGTTAACCCTAAAAACGAACGTCTGAAATCCTTCTTAAAAGTAATTTTAAAGTAATCAGATAAAGGTTTCTAAATTAATTCACAGATTACACCTACCTTTGTCATATATGTTTGTTACAATAATACTCGAGGATGAAAGGAACCTATTGAACAAGGCAAGCAAAGAAAGGTGATTTCAATGCACGTTAAAATTCTTGGCCCCATGACTAAGCAGGCAGAGCTGCTACTGCAGAATACTGCTATTGCTTTAAAGAAGCTCAAGGTTAAGGCTGAGTTTGAAAAAGTTTCCGAATTCCAAAAGGTAGTAGCCTATGGAGTTATGGCCTTCCCCGCTTTAGTCATCGACGAAAAGTTAGTTGCTGTCGGCAGCACGCTTTCGGTAGATGAAGCCATGACTCTTATAAAGCAACTCTCCTAAACATATCTTTTCATCATACACCTCTCCTTAAATACACCGCACTGTCCGAAATGTGCGGTGTATTTTTTTATTTTGAAAGCATTTTGATTAATGTAAAATTTATGTAAAGTTCCTTACGCACTTTTAACATCATAAAATTTCGAGTATAATAAGTATAGGTATATGCTGTTTTTACAGCAATCATGGATGCATACAAATTAAAAAAGGGGACTTATTTTTTATGCTTGCTTATTTCTTGGCATTTTTAGGCGGTATCGCCTTATTTATGTATGGTATGCAGCTGATGGGTGACGGTCTGCAAAAGGCTGCCGGCGCCAAGCTGCAAAAGATTTTAGAGGCCATGACCGGTGTGCTCGCCATGGGCATTCTGTTGGGCGCAGTTGTTACTGCAGTGCTGCAGGCCAGCGGTGCTACCACCGTTATGACCGTAGGCCTGGTAAATGCGGGCCTGCTCACACTGAAGCAGGGCTTCGGCATTATCATGGGTGCCAACATCGGTACTACTATGACGGCACAGCTCATCGCCTTCAAGCTTTCCGATTATATCACGATTTTAATCTTCATCGGCTTTTTGATGCAGCTGCTGGCGAGAAAAAGCCGCACAAAATATCTTGGTCAGGTTATGCTGGGCTTCGGTATTTTGATGCTGGGCATGGATATGATGGGCAAGGCGGTTATGCCTCTGCGTAACTATCCTGGCTTTGTACATTTCATCGAGGTTTTCTCCAGCAATCCTCTGCTGGGCATCGGTATCGGTATGATTATGACTGTACTGATTCAGTCCAGCAGTGCTACCATCGGTATTCTTATCGCCATGGCCGGTCAGGGCCTTATTCCGCTGGAAGGCGCGATTCCTGTACTGCTCGGCGACAACATCGGTACCTGTATTACTGCTGTACTCGCTTCGCTGCGTGCTAACCTTACAGCTAAGCGTGTAGCTGCAGCTCACGTAATGTTCAACGTCATCGGCAGTATAATTTTCGTAATCTTTATGCCGTTCTTCATTAAGTTCGTGTTAATCGTATCGCCTGATGGCGACATCGCGCGTCAGATTGCGAATGCGCACTCGGCGTTCAACATTTTGAACACATTGCTCTTTATGCCCTTTGTCAACCCTTTCATCAAGCTGGTAGAAAAGATTGTGCCGGGCAAGGCAGAAATCATCTCCATGCGCCCTGTTTATCTTGACAAAAACATGCTGAACACTCCCTCTATCGCTATCAGCCTTGCTGTCAAAGAGGTTGTGCGTATGGGCGAGCTGGCACGCAAGGACGTGCGTCTAGGCATGGAGGCTATTCAAAGCTTTGATGCCAACAAGGTAAAATATGTTCTGGAGCACGAGCCTGTTGTCGATGCGTTGGAACGAGATATTACCGACTATCTGACGCAGATGAGCTCCTCTGAAATGAGCGAAAGCCTGACGACACGCCACACCGGTCTTTTGCACGCCTGCACGGATATCGAACGTATCGGTGACCATGGTGAAACATTGGCTAAACGCGCACGCAAGCTTGTTGAGGAGGATGTAGTTTTCTCCGATGAGGCTAAGGCCGAGTTGCTGCAGCTCAGCGAAATGGTACTGCGTGCCTCCGGACGTTCATTAGAAGCACTGGAGAAAAACGATAAGGTTATTGCGGAAGACGCTGTACGTCTGTGCCGTGAGGTTAAGCAATACCAGAAGGAAATCCGTAAGAATCACATCACGCGCCTTAACGAGCACATCTGCAATCCGACTGCCGGCTTCGTCATGATGGAGCTGCTGATTAATATGAAGCGTGTATCCGATCATTCCAAAAACATTGCCCAGCTGGTGCAGGGAACCTTCTAAAAACTATAAAATCATCAAGCATACAGACTACCACTAAGCATAGTCTGTATGCTTTTCTTTTGCGTAAAATTATCGCTGAGCTGGCAGGCATCTATATAATTAAGGCACACTTTTTCATACGCGCCTCTAAAATTACTCAAGTATACTTTAGTAAATCGTACTTGAGTAAATTTACTCGAAGTGCCGCAACCCCTGCTCGCCTAAAACAATAATATAATTACAACAGCCTTATCATTACAAGCCTATATTAATACACTTATAAAATCACAACTTTTTCACAAAATCTTTGCTATAATTTAGATAAGCAAGGACTGCGCTTCCGACTGCTACAGTCTTAGCGCAGTCCTTTTGTTATGCGTAGAGCCACATATGGCTTTACGGTTTTTTATTATATTTATTACTAAAAAGTTTTTTATCATGTACATGCTTAGCAAATATATGCTACATATTGAACACAATAAAAGTAAACCACAAGGTTTCACACTTTTTTTACTTTAAATATTGTTGGCACCTTTTACTAATTACAGCTAAAGTATTACAATATAAACTGAGGAATTTTCAGCCTAGATTATAAAAAAGAATGTGAACAGGCATCAGGCACCAGTCTGAAAGTCATATTCGCAGGAGGTTACTATGCAGATAGGATTAGATGTTGGCAGTACTACCATTAAAATCGCCGTACTCGACGATGCGGGCAATCTGCTATTCCATAAATACGAAAGACATTACAGCCAGATAGCAGAAAAAATTCTGGCCTTACATAAAGAATTGATGACTAAATTCCCTACCTTGCATAGCGCACGTCTAGCCATCAGCGGCAGCGGCGGTATCGGTGTAGCGGACAGCTGCGGACTGCAGTTTGTGCAGGAGGTTTTTGCGGAAAAAATCTGCGCCGAAAAGCTCAATCCCGGAACCGACGCCGTTATCGAATTAGGTGGCGAGGATGCCAAAATTCTCTTCTTAGGCCGCCATTTTGATGCGCGCATGAACGACAGCTGCGCCGGCGGCACTGGCGCCTTCATCGATCAGATGGCTTCCCTGCTGAATGTAGAAACACCCCAAATGAACGAGCTGGCACAGCAGGCACAGAACACATACACCATTGCCAGCCGTTGCGGCGTTTTTGCCAAGAGCGATATTCAACCGCTACTAAATCAGGGAGCAGAAAAAAGCGACCTGGCAGCCAGCATCTTTCACGCTGTAGCCAGCCAGGCCATCACAGGTCTTGCCAAAGGCCGTCCCATCAGCGGCAATGTGCTGTATCTTGGCGGACCGCTCACCTTTATGAGCTGTCTGCGTGATGCCTTTGACAGTATTCTGAATATCAAGGGCATCTGCCCGGAAAACAGTCTGCTTTATGTAGCAATGGGTGCAGCCTTCTGCGCCGAGCATGAGGTGGATCTTACCACGCTGCCCGACAAACTGCAGACAGCAGCAGCACAGCACAGCTTTGAGCATCTGCCGCCGCTTTTTAAAAACGAAGGTGAATATACTGTTTTCAAGATGCGTCACTCTAAAGAAAGTGTCGCTATAGGTACCCCTGCGGAGGCTGGCGAAGCCTTTATCGGTATCGATTCCGGCAGCACGACTATTAAAATCGCTGTTATGAGTCCTGACGGCAAATTGCTTGATTCCTTCTACCAAAGCAATAAGGGTAATCCTGTTGTTGCCGTCCGCAATTATCTTACCGATTTCTACACAAAATATCCTAACTGCCACCTGTTGGCAGGTGCAGTCACCGGCTACGGCGAGGAACTGATTCGCCACGGCTTTGGTGTTGACTATGGTATCGTAGAAACCATGGCGCACTTTTATGCTGCCCAATATCTGGAGCCGGAGGTAGACTTTATTCTCGATATCGGCGGCCAGGATATGAAGTGCCTGAAAATCCACAACGGCGCTATCGACAACATCTTTCTGAACGAAGCCTGCTCCAGCGGCTGCGGCAGCTTTTTGCAGACCTTTGCCGAAATTCTAGGCTACACAGCCGAGCAGTTCGCACAAATCGGTCTTAAAGCAGATATGCCGGTAGATTTAGGCAGCCGCTGCACCGTGTTTATGAACAGCAGCGTCAAGCAGGCCCAAAAGGACGGTGCCTCCGTTGCCAACATCAGCGCCGGTCTGTCCATTAGCATCGTAAAAAACGCTTTATATAAGGTTATCCGTCCGGCCAGCAAGGAGGCCATCGGCAAGCACATCGTTGTTCAGGGAGGCACCTTCCTCAATGACTGCGTGCTGCGCGCCTTTGAGCAGGAGATGGATTTGAACGTTATCCGTCCCAACATTGCCGGCCTTATGGGAGCCTACGGCGCTGCCCTGTACGCACAACGCCGCTACAAGGATGCACCGCATCAGACAACGCTGCTTAACCTGCAGCAGTTGGGTGAATTCGTCCACACAGTCAAGGGCATGACCTGCGGCCTGTGCAATAACCATTGCCATCTCACTGTTAACACCTTTGCCGGCGGCAAACGCTTTATCAGTGGCAACCGCTGCGAGCGCCCCATCACCCACATGGCACCCAAGGATGAGCTGAACCTGTACCGCCAGAAGCTGCAGCTGCTCAAGGAATTGCCTGTTAACGAAACACCTAAACGCGGCATTATGGGTATACCTATGGGCCTGAATATGTATGAGCTGCTCCCCTTCTGGAACGCCTTACTCTCCAGCCTGGGCTTCAAGGTTGTCCATAGTCCGATTGAAGATAAAACTATTTACCGTCTTGGTCAGGGAACGATCCCCAGCGACACCGTCTGCTATCCGGCCAAGCTGATGCACGGCCATATCAAATGGCTGCTGCAGCAGGGAATCACCAATATCTTCTATCCCTGCATGACCTACAATATAGATGAACAGGGCACGGAAAACTGCTATAATTGCCCTGTTGTAGCCTACTATCCAGAAGTGCTGCACGCCAATGTCCGTGATTTGAATAAGCCCGAAATACATTTCTTCTATGATTATCTTGGCCTGCTCCATAAAAAGAAGCTGGTCAAAAAACTACAGGAAATGTTTGCCAAGGCCTACCCGGATATCACCAAGGAAGAAATCCGCAAGGCTGTTGACGCTGCCTTCACTGCCTTTTATGAATATGAAGCGCAGGTCAAGACAAGAGGACAGCAAATCATCAGCAAAGCACGCGAACTGCATAAGCCTATCGTTGTACTAGCAGGCCGTCCCTATCACATCGACCCCAAGGTCAACCACAGCATCGACCGCCTGATTACCAACATGGGCGCTGCCCTCGTCAGTGAGGATGCCGTAAGCAGTCATATCAAGACCAAGGAGCTCAACCGCGATTTGCAGGTGCTCAACCAATGGACCTATCACGGCCGCCTGTATGCGGCAGCCGAATATGTTGCCCAAAATCCTGATATGCATCTGATTCAGCTCGTCAGCTTCGGTTGCGGCTGCGATGCGATTACGGCCGATGAATGCCGCCGCCTCCTCGAAGAACGCGGACGCATCTATACACAAATAAAAATAGACGATATCGACAACCTTGGTGCTGCCAAAATCCGCATCCGCAGTCTGTTCTCCGCAGCCCAGCTTTTCGATATAGATAATCATTAAAGGAGATTTGCATATGCTACCAGCAGCTAACGTTAAGTTTACCCCCTTCACGGAGGATATGAAAAAAACGCATACTATACTTGTACCCGGCATGCTGCCTATGCATTTTTCACTGCTGCAGGCAGCACTCGTAAGCTGCGGCTACAAAGCCGAGGTTCTGCACAACACCGGCCGCGAGGTAATCGAAACCGGTCTGAAATACGTCAATAATGATATCTGCTATCCGGCACTGCTTGTTATCGGCCAGCTGATAAACGCTTTGGAAAGCGGCAAATATGATTTGGAGCACACTGCGCTGATTATCACCCAAACCGGTGGCGGCTGCCGTGCCTCCAACTATATCTATCTGCTGCGCAAGGCTTTGGAAAAAGCCGGCCTTACGCACATCCCTGTCATCAGCCTCAACGTCAACGGTCTGGAGCAGCAGCCCGGCTTCCATCTGGATGCATCCATGGTGCATAAGTTTTTAGCTGCCGTAATTTACGGCGATACCCTGATGTACCTGACGAATAAAACACGTCCCTACGAAGTTGTACACGGCGCAGCCGACAGATTGGCGCAAAAATGGCTGGCACGCTTAAGCGAAGCCTTCAAAAGCGGCAAGGCGCAGGCCTTAGGTACTATCAAGCAGCTTACTAAGGCTATTGCGCACGAATTTGCGGATTTGCCTATCACCAATAAGGAAAAAATCAAGGTTGGTATTGTCGGTGAAATCTACATCAAATATGCAGCTTTGGGCAACAACAATCTGGAAGCCTTCCTGCAGCGTCAGAACTGCGAATATATGCTGCCCGGTCTGATGAATTTCATCATGTACTGTGTTGATACTTATCTTACGGACTATAAGCTCTACGGCGGCAGCCTGCTCAAATACAGCGTCAACAAAGGCGCTATGTGGTATTTGAAATATATGGAAGGCATCCTGCACCAGGCGCTCAGTATTGCGCCCTTCAGCGCCCCCGCTACCTATGAGGAAACCAAGGCTATGGCCAAGGGCGTTATCGGCTACGGCAACAACATGGGCGAAGGCTGGCTGCTGACTGCCGAAATGTTGGAGTTGGTGCACAGCGGCTACACCAATATCATCTGCGCTCAGCCCTTCGGCTGCCTGCCTAACCACATCGCAGGCCGCGGCATGATTAACAAAATCAAGGAGATTGCCGAGGAGGCCAATATTCTGGCACTGGACTACGATGCCAGCGCTGCCCGCGTTAATCAGGAAAACCGCATTAAGCTGATGCTGGCGACAGCAAAGTAAAAAAAGCATAAAAGATTTCCAAGGCGTTCTACCGTACTTAAGTAGAACGCCTTTACTGTTTTTGCCCCTTAACGACAGTCCTTTTCAAAGAAAACCTCCGCACTATCCCGCAACAAATAATTTACAATCTTTTTGCTTGTAGCACACAAATATGCTGTGCTATAATATTCAGCGCAATTTTATAGAATGAAAGTAAGGTGCTTTATATATATGGAAAACAAAATAACTACCCGCGAATGGCTGCCGTTAATCGGCATGACCGTTTCCGCTTTTATTTTTAACACATCGGAATTTATGCCCATAGGCCTTTTATCCGATATCGCCGCAGATTTTCGCATGACAGAAGCGCAGGCCGGTATGCTGATTACCATTTATGCCTACGTCGTAATGCTCATGAGTCTGCCGCTGATGATTGCTGCTTCCCGCTATCCGCTGCGCAAGCTTTTGCTGGCAACCATCAGCCTGTTCGCCGTATCGCATGTAGCCTCTGCCTTTGCCACCGGCTTTTGGACGCTGCTGCTTTCGCGCATCGGCGTAGCCTTCGCCCACTCCATTTTCTGGTCCGTCGCCTCGCCTATCGCCGTGCGTCTTGTCAAAGGTCCCTTTAAAGCACTGGCTATGAGTATGATTGTAACCGGCACGGCCATCGCCATCATCGTCGGCCTGCCTTTAGGACGTATCATCGGCCTTTACGTAGGCTGGCGCATGGCCTTTATGTGTATCGCCGTTTTAGCCTTTATCGTACTAGCCTACATGTTCCTGGTATTTCCCAAGCTGGAAAAAAGCGAACCGTTTACGCTTTCGCAGTTGCCGGTAATGCTGAAAAATCCTGTGCTCATCGGCCTCTATATGATGTCCTTTTTGCTCCCCACCGGCTATTATACCGCCTACAGCTATATCGAGCCTTACCTGAAGCAGATTGCGCTGATGGATGATGCCTGGATAACCATCACCTTGGTTATTTTCGGTGCAGCCGGACTTTTGGGCAGTGCAGCCTTTTCCAAATTGTACGATAAATGCCGTTACCATTTCTTCCGCATCACCGTACTTGGCGTTGCAGTTGTTTTGCTGCTGCTCTACCCCGTAAGCATCAATCATTATCTGCTGGTGCTGCTCTGTGCTGTCTGGGGCATCTTCGTTACCGCCTTCAACGTTGTAGGCCAGGCAGAGCTTTTGCGCACAACTACTATGAGCACCTCCGCTGTGGCTATGTCGATTTACTCCGGCATTTATAATCTTGGTATCGGCAGCGGCAGCTATCTGGGCGGACTTATCTGTACGCATGCTTCCATCGCTTATATAGGTCTCGGCGGCGGCGCAATCGTGCTGCTTTCCTTTATTTACTGTGCCTTTTTCCTTATTCCCGCTATGCGTCGCCAGAAAGTAGAGGCTGAAAAATAAATTTAACCGCCGAAAAGCGTATAATAAACTGTATATTAAATTTCCTCACTTGCTATATTTCCTGTTTTTATTTATAATTAAGAGATACGTAAGATTACAAAGAAGGAGATTTTCTATCAATATGTCTGCAAGTACAACCAAAACCAAGAATCAACCATCCCGTAAACCTGTATTGCTGGATTACTTAAAAGCCTTCACTAAGGATAAATTGATTTTTGCAGCTCGTCAGCTCTGCATCACCTACAGCAAGCTCAAAAAGGACGAGCTTGCTGAAAAAATCTGCACAGAAATGCAAAAGCCGGAAATTGCAGCAAAACGCTTTGCTATTATGCCGGACGAAAACATTCAGGCCTTCGAAGCAGCCATGGAGAAAAAATGTTTCCATCCTACCTACAGTGAATATGCACTGCTGCTGCCCTTTATTTCTATGGGCTACATTGTTTCCTATCCCGATGACTGCTTCGAAGCAGTAAAGGAAGCACGCACCGTCTACAAAAAAATCAACACCGCAGATTTCCAGGCTCACCGCCAACAGCTGGCATGGCTTTTGGACTGCATCACCGCTATGTCCAGCCTGCACCTTATCCTGCCTGTAGAATTTTTCTGCGAAATGTATAATCAAAAAGCAGGCTTTGAGCTTACTCCGGAAACTCTGCCGCAGCTGCTGGACGAGGTTCCGAGCAACTTTAACCCCTGCGCAATTAAAGATGGCCGCATCCTGCTCAAGAAAAATGACAGCGATGACTTCTACACCAGACTGGAGCAAGGCAGAAAGCCCTTCGGCCTGTACCTGCCTACCGTAAAGGAAATCACCATGCTTTCCCACTACGGTTATATGCAATCTACTACCGCATATCAGGATCTGCATGACTTCTTCACTCAAGAGCTGAATGTTGCGGCACTGGATGCACATTACTGGTGCCAGTACATCTATGAATTTGAAAACTCCAACACCGACGGCAATACCTCTGAGCTGATTCAGAAGCTGCAGGCTAATATTCCCACCTGGAACAATTACAGCCATCTCGGCAGACTTTCCGTACTGCTGCAGAACGCCCGCAACAATGCTACCCGTATGTTCTGCCTCGGTGGCCACACTCCTAACGAAACTATCAAGCTGCTGCGTGACGCACAGCAGGCAGCTCAGCAAAATACCCGTGTAGGTGCCAAAGCGAAAAAGGTTTATCCTAACGATCCCTGTCCCTGCGGCAGCGGCAAAAAGTATAAAAAATGCTGCGGTAAAAAGCACTGAGCAGCAGGCTATGCTTTAGTGTAAGAAGGAATTGCAATGAAGAAATTTTTAGTCGTTGATTTTGAATTTACTACCTACGAGCGCCCTGTCGGCCGTCCGCGCGGCTTCTTTTCCGAGATTATCGAAATCGGTGCAGTGAAGCTGGACGACGAACCGCTCACCGACTGCGGACGCATACAAAGCTTTGTCAAACCGCATTTTTATCCTAAGCAGGCTAAGGATTCTATGGATTTTTGCATGATTACCGCTAAGGATATGCAGCAGGCCATTGAATTTCCTGACATGGTGCAGGAGCTGGCAGCGCTGTATGAAAGCGGCGAAACCTACTTTGTAGCTTGGGGAACCGAGGATTACAAGGTACTGCAGACAGGCTGCGAGCGTCATAAAATCGAAAACCCCGTAAAATACGAGGACTATCTTGATTTGGCGCTGGCCTACCGCCTTTGGAAGGGTGATGATTACACCACCGGTCTGAAAAAGGCTACCGAGGAACAGGAGGTCAACACAGCCGGCCTGTGGCACACCGCCTTTGACGATGCCAACAACACCGGCAAGCTGCTGATTGAAATGTTTAACCGTGGCTGGAAGCTGGGGGATTTCTTCGCTGCCCGCGAGGTTTACGAAGCGGAGCGCGCTGCCCGTCAGGCAGAACGTGCCAAGCACCATAACGGTTACAGAAGATGGTAAAATTTTAAAGCGCACCATAAAAAAGCTATCACCGGGCTTTGCCCGCTGATAGCTTTTTTGCTTTTATGCTGTTTATCTTTTAGTAACAACTGAAAATCTCCTGCACCTCGTTGCGCTCCTGCGTCCGCAAAAGTGCCAGCTGCAGCAAAAGGCGTGCCTTTTGCGGATTAAGATTATCCGCATACAAAAAGCCTTGCTCCTGCCAACGCTCCAGACCTGCGGCAACAATACCGCTGCCGGTGCGGCTGGAACGCACTACTACAACGTCGCGGCCAACAGCCTCCGCCAGCGCCGCTTCCACAGCCTCATGAATGCTGCCCATACCGCTGCCGGCGTAGATAAGGCCATGTGCGCCTGCTGCCAGTGCCGCATCCACAAATACGCGATCCTCACCGATATGCGTGTAGATGATATCCACGCGCGGCAAAGCAGTAACACCGCTCACATCAAATTCGCTCTGCAGTGTGTGCGGACGCACGCTGCGATAATAGTAATGTACCTCACCGCCAACTATAAAGCCTAAAGGACCACCGTTCGTTGCCTTGAAGGTTGCCACATTCGCCGTGTTCGTCTTGGTCACGTCACGCCCGCTGTAGATTTCATCGTTCATCATCACCAGCACGCCCTGTCCGGCGCTTACAGCATCCACAGCTACCTTAACAGCGTTGATAATATTCAAAGGTCCGTCGGCACTGACTGCGGTGGCAGGACGCATTGCGCCCACGAGTACCACCGGCTTAGCACTCTTTAGCGTCAGATTCAGAAAGAAGGCCGTTTCTTCCATAGTATCGGTACCATGGGTAATAACAACGCCGTCGACATCATCCTGCGCCAGCAGCTCATTGCAGCGCTGCGCCAAGCGCAGCAGCAACGCATCGGTAATACTGCTGCTGTCGATGTTGCACAGCTGCTCGCCGCTGATATGCGCCAGCTCGCCCAGTTCAGGCACACCTGCCAGCAAATCGGCAACGCTGTAGGCACCAGCAGTATAGCCTGTCATCTGGATACCGGAGGCAGCCTTGCCGGCAATAGTACCGCCGGTTGCCAAAATTACAATATTTTTCAACTCAGTTTTTTCCATCAGCCTGACCTCCCTCAGTCCTTCTGCAAGCTCCGCAGTTAAGTATTATTTTACCATGCCCTTTTCCTGCAGATAATCAGATACCATGTCTGCCGCTTCGGCAGTAATCTTAATACATTTAGTTCTGTATTCCGGTGTACCGAAGCTCAGGCGATTCAGTGCTCTACAGCAGGAAGTGCCGAAATGCTTGGTAAAGCGCTCATGAAACTCATGCGTATATTTATAGACCTCTGTCTGATGCTTTTCAGACGGATCCAATCTGCCAACGATAGAACTGATAACCAGGCAGGAACCGCTCAGCGCACCGCACACGCAGCCACTGCGGCCGATACCGCCACCCATGCCGGACACCATGCGGATTGCTACATCCGGCAGGCCCAGCTTTAAGCCGTCATTGCACGCCTTAACTACGGATTCTACGCAGTTATTGCCCTCGTTATGGTACTGCTCTGCTAAATCATAAATTTCCTTCATATTCTATGCCTCCAAAAAATAACCTAATCCTGTTTATTTTAGCAAGCATAGAACAAAATAGCAAGAAAAATGCTGTAACCGAAAAGCCACAGCATTGTATATCAAAGACCGAACATAGTCTTTGCCAGCTTTATTCCGCTCTCTGTTTTAAAAATCCGCTCCACAGCCTTGGCAATATTCTCCTTCGGCGTACCGTCCTCATAAAAATTTACTATAAAATCAGCTTCCACAAGCAGCTGATAATCAAGGCCGTCAATCATATTATATGTATGATGATGACCGACAAGATAGCAGATGCGTTCAATTTTTTCAGGTGTATAGCCAACCTTTTGCAAAAGCCCGCGTGCTACCGACGGTCCCTCCTGCTCCTGAATTTTACCGGTGCAATGACCGGCACCGTACTTGGCTTCACCCGGCTTAATACCGCAGTCATGCACAAGACCTGCCGCCTCAACAAGCTCTGTCAGCTCTGCATCTGCACCCTCGCTCTCAGCCAGCTGCTTGGCCAAACTGGCAACCTTGATAAAATGCTGGCAGCGGCGTGCATCTCCGGCAAAAAAAGCTATCATCTCATTATATAAAGCAACGTTTTTATTCATAGCATTCACTCCAATCCGACTAAAATACGATTCAATCTTATTTTGGCCTAAACAATGCAGTTTTGCAAGTTTTTTCGCCATAATAAGATTATAAAAGCATTCTCCTCCAACACACAGAAAAGCGCTCTTAGCCTGCATTACGCAAGACATCGAGCGCCTTCCTGTTTTATTAGGGAGTTAGATTAGGGAGAAGCAAATTATTTTTCCTCAATAGGATAATCCTGCAGAGCATCATAGCCTGTTTCACCGGTACGAATCTTAACAACATCCTCAACATCATAGATGAAGATTTTGCCATCGCCGTATTTGCCGGTATACAGAACCTGCTTAGCAACATTGACTACTGCTGCAACAGGAATTGCGGAAACAATCATTTCAACCTTTACCTTCGGCAGCAGGTGTGCAGCAACCTCAGCACCACGATACATTTCCGTAGAGCCCTTCTGGATGCCGTAGCCCAAAACCTTGGTAACAGTCATGCCGGTAATTCCCAGCTTATCCAAAGCATTTTTCAATGCTTCGAAACGATTTTGCGAGGTGATAATAACAACCTTGCTCATCTTTACTGCGCCTGCAGGCTTAGCTGCAGTTTCCTTGACCGGAGTAACATAAGTAGTAGTAACAGAGGTCTGTACCTCCAACGGAGTTTGCATAAAGTCGGCATAGCTGCTGAGCAGGCCATGCTCTTCCATATCCAGGCCTTTGATTTCTTCGGATTCCTTAACACGCAGACCAAAGAGCTTATCAAGAACTTTAAAGATAATCGTCATCGTAATCGCAACATAGATTGCTACAACTACAACGCCGAGGATTTGTTTTACCAGGAAATCAGTACCGCCGCCATAGAAGAGGCCACCGTCAAGAGCGAAGAGACCGGTTGCGATAGTACCGAAGGCACCGCAAACACCGTGAACAGAAATGGCACCGACAGGATCATCAATCTTCAGCTTCTGGTCGAAGAATTCAACAGCAGCAACTACCAGCACACCGGCAATCAGGCCGATGATTAAAGCGCCGGCCGGACTTACCATGTCGCAGCCTGCGGTAATTGCTACCAGACCTGCAAGCACGCCGTTCAGTGTCATGGAAACATCAGGCTTGCCGTAACGAATCCAGGTGTAAATCATAGTTGCGGTAGCAGCAGCTGCTGCAGCCATGTTAGTGGTAATGAAGATAGCACCCATGGAAACCAAGGCGTCATCACCGGTTGCGCAGACGGTGGAAGCACCGTTGAAGCCAAACCAACCGAACCAGAGAAGGAAAACGCCCAAGGCCCCAAGCGGAATGCTGTGACCGGGAATAGCGTTTACCGTACCGTCGGCATTGTATTTGCCGATACGCGCGCCAATCATCTTGGCACCGACGAGAGAAGCAACGCCGCCTACCATATGAACGGCAGTTGAACCGGCGAAATCGTGGAAGCCCATCTGTGCGAGCCAGCCGCCGCCCCAAATCCAGTGACCGCTAATCGGGTAAATAATAGCGCTGATTAATACGCTGTAAATGCAATAAACCAGAAAGTTGGTACGTTCTGCCATAGCACCGGAAACAATTGTTGCTGCTGTAGCACAGAACATCGTCTGGAAGATAAAGTACGCAGTGCTTGGATAGCTGGCACCGTAATCACCTTTTACAAAGAAGTCCGGCGTGCCGATGAAGCCGCCGATATCGGTACCAAACATCAGGCCAAAGCCCAGAACCCAGAAAACAATGGAGCCGAGGCACATATCCATGACATTTTTCATGACGATGTTGCCGGCATTTTTGGCTCTGGTAAAGCCTGTTTCAACCATTGCGAAGCCCGGCTGCATAGAAAATACCAAGAAGGCACCTATCAGCACCCATATAGTATCGGCAGATACATATTTGTCCATTTGTAAACACCCCTCAAATTATAATATTTTTTAACGTGTCATTGAGCAGCGCTCACATGGCATTAGCTAAAGAAAAAGGGGCGTACCCGATTTTTCGGATACACCCCATTGTGTATGAGTTTATATATATTATTTTATCTTAACACACCTTACTCAAGGCTGTCGAGAAGGCAACTGCAGCTTACTCATTTACACCAAACAACAACTCACCATAAGTCGGATAGTCGAGATACTTACCACCGGTCAAAGCTTCGGCAGCATCAACAGCACTTCTCAGCTTGCCCATTTCTTCAAGAACGGTATCGTGATAGTACAGAGCCTGCTTCTCGCTATCGCCGATTTCTGCTGCTTCCTTCAAGCCATCTTCCAGCTTCAGGGAGGATGCATACATTTCTCCGCCCAGCTTGCTCAGCTTATCGGCAAGTGCGCCTTCAAATCCTGCACTGATACCGGCAGCCTTTTTATCAAGTACTGCTTTGGTCAAATCTCCGGTATAAGCGGTAACTGCCGGGAGGATGTCCTTATGGAACATATCCAGCATGGTTGCTGCTTCGATAGAAATCGTGGTGCTGTAGTTCTCCAGCAGGATTTCTACACGGGATTCAACCTCGGCTTTAGTGAAGATGTTATGCTTTTCGAACAGCTCGATGTTCTTGGCATGTCCCAGATACGGCAGAGCCTCCGGAGTAGATTTGAGGTTCAGCAGGCCACGTTTAGCTGCTTCCTCAACCCATGCATCGGTATAACCGTTACCGTTGAAGACAATGCGCTTATGAGCCTTGTAGGTTTCTTTAACCAAATCATATACTGCTGCTTCCAGATCAGGAGCATCTGCCAGCTTATCAGCAAATTCATCCAGCTCTTCGGCAACGATGGTGTTCAGTACGATGTTGGGACCAGCGATGGAGAACATGCTGCCCAGCATACGGAATTCAAATTTATTGCCGGTGAAGGCGAAGGGAGAGGTTCTGTTTCTGTCGGTGTTATCCTTAACAAGAGCAGGAATGGTATCGTCGCTTACTTTAATGTAGCTTTCCGGGTTGCCGTTGTAAACCTTGTCTGCTGCAATAGCTTCGAGAACTGCAGTCAGCTCAGTGCCAAGGAACATGGATACGATAGCCGGAGGAGCTTCATTTGCGCCCAGACGATGGTCATTGCCGGCGCTGGCAACAGATACACGCAGCAGATCTTGATATTCATCAACAGCCTTGATAATTGCTGCCAGGAAGGTCAGGAAGCGGATGTTTTTGTACGGCTCCTTGCCGGGATCCAGCAGGTTCAGGCCTTCTTCCGTAGATAAGGACCAGTTGTTATGCTTACCGCTGCCGTTTACACCATCAAAAGGTTTTTCATGCAGCAGGCAAACAAGACCGTGACGCAGAGCAACACGTTTCATGAACTCCATCATCAGCTGGTTATGGTCAGATGCTACGTTGGTAGTTGTGAAGATAGGTGCCAGCTCGTGCTGTGCCGGAGCAACCTCGTTATGCTCGGTCTTGGCGAGTACGCCCAGCTTCCACAGCTCCTCGTCCAAATCCTTCATGAAGGAAAGAACTCTTTGCTTGATAATGCCGAAGTAGTGGTCGTCCAGCTCCTGCCCACGCGGAGATTTCGCACCGAAAAGGGTACGGCCGGTGTAAACCAGATCTTTACGTTTTTCCCACATTTTTTTATCTACGAGGAAATATTCCTGTTCCGGACCAACAGTGCTGTTGACGCGGATGGTATCAATGCCGAACAGCTTCAGCAGCTTGCAGGCTGCTTTGCTGGCTGCATTCATGGAACGCAGCAGCGGAGTCTTTTTATCCAGCACTTCGCCGGTGTAGGAGCAGAAGGCTGTAGGAATGCACAGGCAGTTATCTTTGATAAATGCATAGGAGGTCGGGTCCCATGCTGTATAGCCGCGGGCTTCAAAGGTTGCACGCAGGCCGCCGGACGGGAAGCTGGAAGCATCAGGCTCGCCCTGAATCAGCTCTTTGCCGGAGAAGTCCATAATAACACGGCCTTCGGCAGTAGGAGAAATGAAGCTTTCATGCTTTTCAGCAGTAATACCGGTCATCGGTTGGAACCAATGGGTGAAATGAGTGCAGCCATGCTCCAGAGCCCAGTCCTTCATAGCATTGGCGATGATATTAGCAATTTCCAGATTCAGCGGAGTGCCTGCAAGCACTGCTGCCTTATATGCCTTATAGGTTGCAGTCGGCAGACGGTCCTTCATAACGCTTTCGTTAAAAACTAAGCTGCCAAACAGTTTCGGTACATCATTCATTGTAAAACCTCCCTAATTTCTCTCTGAGAATTTCCTTGGGTTTACGAAGTGTAAGCCCCTCATTTGAAATACAGTTTTTTGTGCTTTACAGATTTTCTTCTCTCTGGCTCTGTAAATAAGAAAGCACCGTCAGCTGCGCCTTGCGCTGCTACGGTGCTTCGTTGCACTTATCATGGGTAAGATATAAATTATAATTCTCACCGCTGATATAACAGAAAAAGCAACCACGAAGTTTGGATCTTTCAATCCAACAACCACGTCGTTGCTTTATGCGCTTATTATAATACTAGGATTTGAATTTGTAAAGGGGGGTAAGAGGAAAAATTTTTATTTTTTTCGTGGAAAACGCTTTTTCTGTTAGCGTCACAATTAACATTTCTTTCCGTTCAGAAAAAATTTTCCGTGCCCAAAGGGCACAACGCAAATTTCGTGTGGAACCATATGCGAAGTGCTGCAAAACTCGCGCGAAGCTAGGAATTTTTGCAAGATAAACATACAATAGCGCTCAAACAATGCAGCACTTCGATGCTTCCAGACACTCATTTGCTAAAATTTTTATTCACTTCCCGATATGTTAATTGCTTTTCGCATGAATATCTTCAAAAAATAATGCTAATATAAAATTAACGGTTATACTACACACGCTTCAGCAGGATTTTTGCGTTCTGTAAAGAATTGTACAGTATAGAGTATGCAATGCAAAACGCAATATAACTAATTGCCAAGGAGGAACCCTTATGGAATTAACCGCTGTTGCGCAGCTGCGCCGCATGGTGCTGGAGCATTTATCCCGCTACACCTGGAATAACGAGTTGCCTGATCATGTCTACGATATTCTGCAGGAGGTACGCGAGGACACTCCGCGTTACCGTTGCTGTGTTTATAAAGAAAGAGCTGTACTGAAAAACCGTATTGATATGGCGCTGGGTCAGGAGTGCTCCAGCAATATCATCGAGGCTGCCAAGCTGACGCTGAACGAGCCTGAGCGCACCGATTTGCCGATTATCGACGTGCTCCCCGCAGCCTGCGACCAATGCCCGATTGATGCTTATTACGTTACCGATATGTGCCGTCACTGCATCACCCACAAATGCATGAATAACTGCCCGAAAAAGGCTATCAGCATAATTCAGGACCGCGCCTTTATCGATAAAACGAAATGTATCGAATGCGGTCGTTGCAAGCAGATGTGCCCCTACGGTGCGATTATCGAAATCCATCGTCCCTGCGTGCGTGCCTGCGCCATCGGTGCCATCAGCATCGGTGAAAACCGTAAGGCTGTCATTGACCACGAAAAATGTGTTTCCTGCGGTGCCTGCCGCAACGCCTGCCCCTTCGGCGCCATTGACGAGCGCAGCAATATTATCCGCGTTATCCGCGAAATCCAGCAGGGCAAGCAGGTTATCGCCCTTGTGGCACCGTCCATCGTAGGCCAATACGGTTTGAAGATTACCATGGCGCAAATTTACGAGGCACTGCAAAAAGCAGGCTTCGCTGAAGTTGTAGAGGTTGGCGTTGGCGCCGATATCACCAGCGTTAAGGAAGCAGAGGAATATTTGGAGAAGGTTCCTGCCAAGCAGGGCTTTATGACCAGCTCCTGCTGTCCTGCCTTTGTTAAGCTGATTAAAACGCAGGTACCGGAGGCAGCAGACAAGATTTCCGACACTCCCTCCCCCATGCTTACCTGTGCCGAATTAATCAAGCAAAAATATCCCTATGCCGTTACCGTGTTCATCGGTCCCTGCATCGCCAAAAAGGTGGAAGCACGCGAGCACCGCGAAACCATCAACTACGTGCTGACCTTTGAAGAGATTATGTGCATGCTGGAGGGCAAGGATATAAAATTTGCGGAAATGAGAGGTGATACTGCTTATGAACGCGATGCCTCCAAGCTTGGCCTGAGCTTCCCGCTGACGGCCGGCGTAAGCGCTGCCGTGCAGGATACGGTTGCAGCTATGGGCGGTGAGGTACATAATGCGCAATACTGCTCCGGACTGGACAAATGCCGTGATACGGTTAAGGCTGCTGCCGCAGGCAAGCTCGACTGCAGCTATATCGAAGGCATGGCCTGCTCCAACGGCTGTATCGACGGTCCTGCTGCCGTAGGCGACTTCCACATTACGAAGGTTGCCCTGACGAAATACGCAGCAGCAGCCCCCAATAAGCAGGCTGCCGAAGACAAGCACACAAAATAAAATTTTACAAACTATCCCTTCTGTTGCATTGGCAGAGGGGATAGTTTGTTCATAGCAGGATTTTAGTCTGCTAAAATCATAGAGTGCGTTTTACTGCACACTAAAAGAACGGAGATTCCCAAGCAAATGCAAAACACTCGCTACATCGGTCACATTGCTGCCCTCATTACAATTGCTACCTGGGGCACGACCTTTATTTCTACCAAGGTTTTACTTACCGGCTTTCAGCCGCTGGAAATTCTTTTTTTCCGCTTTATTATGGCCTTTTTCGCCCTTTGGCTGGCCTATCCTAAAATGCTGAAAACAGATAAAAAGCAGGAGCCTGTTTTTATGGCAGCAGGCCTCTGCGGCATCTGCCTCTACTACCTTTTGGAAAACATCGCCCTGACCTATACGCAAGCCTCCAACGTTAGCGTAATCGGCAGCACAGCGCCTTTCTTTACTGCGCTGCTGGCGCATTATTTTATGCATTCTGACGGCAGCTTAAGCAAACAGTTCATCATCGGCTTTTTCATCGTAATGGCAGGCATCGCCTGCATCAGCTTCAACGGTGCAGCCATGCAGCTCAATCCACTGGGTGATTTGCTGGCGATTTCGGCTGCCGTCGTGTGGGCGTTTTATGCTCTGCTGACGAAAAAAATCAGCAGCTATGGTTATCCTGTTATCCTCGCTACACGCAGAACCTTTTTCTACGGCATTCTCTTTATGCTGCCGGCGCTGGGCTTTCTGGATTTTGAACTGAACCTGGCGCGCTTCGCCAATACTACCTATCTTTTTAACATCGTCTTTCTGGGTCTGGGTGCTTCCGCCCTCTGCTTCGTCACCTGGAATTTGGCAGTTAGGGAGTTGGGCGCAGTAAAAGCCAGCGTTTATATTTATATGGTTCCCGTCATCACCGTCATTACCTCGGCGATTGTCCTGCAGGAAAAAATTACTCTGCTGGTAGCACTCGGTACCATCCTGACGATGACTGGTCTGTTTATATCAGAATACCGCCCGAAGAAAAAAATACAGTAAGAAGGCAAACAAATACGCCCTAGGCATCAACAGCCTAAGGCGTATTTTTATTTATTCTGCATATAATAATTAATAAAGGTCTGCGCAACCTGCGACAGCTCTCTGCCCTTAACTATAGACAGCGTCATCTCCAGAAACAAGCGCTCATCCTTGATTTCCTTGCGGACCAGATTCGCCGGAAACAATTCTACAGCCGGTGCCGGTACAATTGCCACACCGGTATTTTTTCTGCCCAGGCTATGGCCGAAAGCTTAGTAGTATTAATACTCATAACCTGCGGGAAAATGTGTGAATCCGAGCACACAGAAAAAAACAGCTCAGAACAGCCACGCGAAAGACATAACGGAATGTCCTCCAAATCATCCAGCAGGATATTAGGCTTATCATTTTTCAGATACGGGCTATCCTTATGAAAAAGCGCAACCAGACGCTCTTTACGGCTGAACAGCGTTTCAAAGCGTTTAGATTGCTTTAGGGGTGCATTGGCAATGCCTATTTCCGTTTTCCCCTCCAAAAGCTGCTGGGTTTGTTCGTCAATCGGCACCTCATACAGCTCATAATTAATATGCGGAAACTCTCTGTAAAAATCACTCAAAAAGTTTTTAATAAAGTTTATTGACATCGAAGGTGACAGACTGATGCGCAGCGTACCGCTAAAACCTGCCTGACAGTCAACTATCTCCTTCAGAGCGCTGTTTTCGACCGAGCAGATATACTTAGCCTTGTTATATAAAATACAGCCTGCATCCGTAAGCTCAATGCTGTGACCGCCACGGCGCACATGCAGCAGCTGCGTACCAAAACGCTTCTGCAGCACCTTAAGCTGATTACTCAGCGCCGGTTGGGCAATCGCTATCTGCTTAGCTGCGGCAGAAATACTGCCGGCCTCAACTATGGCAATAAAATTGCGGTAATATTCTATGTCCATATATAGTTCTCCTTTACTTCTCTCTGCCTTTATTATACTATACAGCAATATTTCTGAGTACTTTTTTAGTTTTTAAAATTAAATTTTTCATAAAACCAATGACAGCATATGCAAAACGCATATAACTCCAATAGATTATTTTTATAAGTGATTAGGAATAAACGCATAAGTTTTTCGTTTTTTTCTAAAAACAGACAACTATATATCATGAATTATCCTGTTCCCGCATCAAAGAACGAGTTAACGTATATGCATTTTTTATATGTAAAATGTATTTTCCGTATTTTACTTTATATGTTGATAGATTTAAACTGTAAGCAGATAAGGAAATTTCCAAAAAAGAAAAGAGGTTTTTAAAATGCTGGATGCAACACGTTTGCGCACCCCCTGCCTATTTGACAAAATAGTCAGCGCGGACGAAGCAGCCACACTGATTACCGACGGTATGAATGTCGGTGTCAGCGGCTTCACCCCCTCTGGCTATCCTAAGAAAACCACACTTGCTCTCGCTAAAGCCATCAAGGCCGGCAAAAAATGCCGTATCAATATTTGGAGCGGTGCTTCCGTCGGACCGGAAATCGAAGAAACACTTGCCGAAGTCGGCGGTATCAGCGGACGCATGCCTTATTATGCAGCCTCCAACAAAATACTCAGCCGCCAGATCAACACCGGCAGCGTAACCTATATTGATCAGCATTTAAGCCACTTTGCCCAACAAATCGACTACGGCTTTTACGGCGATGTTGATGTTGCAATCGTTGAAGCCGCTGCTATTAATGCAGACGGCAGCATTGTTCTCGGTTCCGGTGTTGGCAACACGCCTATGCTTGTAAAGCATGCAAAAAAAATTATCGTTGAGGTCAACACATCTATCCCGCTGACGCTGGAGGGAATGCACGATATTTACATCTGCAGCAAACCACCAGAGCGCACCGAAATTCCTATTTACCATGTCGGCGACCGCATCGGTTCTCCTTATGTAAGCTGCGGACTTGACAGAATTACCTGCATCGTCGAATCAGACATTGTCGACCATGTACGCAATTTAAGCGCTCCTGATGAAGCAAGCAAAAAAATTGCCGCTAACCTGGTTGATTTTTTGGAGCACGAGCAGCGCCACGGCCGTCTGCCACAGCAAATGCTGCCGTTGCAGTCCGGCGTAGGAAACATAGCCAATGCTGTATTAATGGGTTTGGCAGAATCTAAATTTGATAATCTTACTATGTACTCGGAGATTTTGCAAGATTCTGTTTTTAAGCTGATCAAATGCGATAAGGTCACCCAAGCCTCCGGCTGTGCCTTCACCCCATCGCCGACAGTTTGGGAGATGTATAAAGAAGATCCCGAGCTCTACCGTAATCGCATTGTTCTGCGCCCGCTCGACATCAGCAATAATCCGGAGGTCATCCGCCGCCTCGGCGTTATCTCCATGAATACACCGCTTGAATTTGATATTTACGGTCAGGCAAATTCTACCCATGTTATGGGCAACCGTATGATGAACGGTATCGGCGGCAGCGGAGATTATATGCGCAACGGTTACCTGACAATATTCTCTACCCCATCAACTGCCAAAGGCGGTAATATCTCGAGCGTAGTTCCCATGGTTTCACACGCAGATCATACCGAACATGATACGATGGTTTTTATTACCGAGCAAGGTGTAGCCGATATCCGCGGTCTGAGTCCTCTAAAACGGGCCAAACTGATTATCGAAAAATGCGCCCACCCCGATTTCAGGGAACAGCTTTATGATTACCTGAAAATGGCGCAAAGAAAAAACGGCCATGAGCCTGTTGATTTGGAACACGCCTTCGACATGCACATAGCGTTAGAAAAAACAGGCACGATGAAAGAGAAATCCAAGGAGGAAAATCATTATGACTACACGAGAAAATTTACAGCTTAGCTTAGATGCCTATGATGCCAAGGTTGCCAAGGCAATCGCAAAATTCCCTGAACGGCAGCATTTAAGCGAAAAGCGCTTATATACACCCTTAGATATCGATGAAAAATTTGATTATAACAGTAAACTCGGCTTTCCCGGTCAGTATCCCTTCACCCGTGGCGTACAGCCCACAATGTACAGAGGCCGCCTGTGGACTATGCGTGCTTATGCAGGCTTTGCCACTGCCGAAGAAACCAATGCCCGTTACAAGTATTTGCTGCAGGCAGGCCAAACCGGTCTTTCCGTAGCTATGGATTTACCGACACAAATCGGTCTGGACAGCGATGCACCGTTATCCGAAGGCGAAGTCGGCAAGGTTGGCGTAGCTATTGATTCTCTCGCTGACATGGAAAAGCTTTTTGAAGGGATTCCGCTGGACAAGGTCAGCACCTCGATGACCATCAATGGTTCGGCAGCCGTACTTTTGGCAATGTATGTTGCTGTTGCCGAAAAGCAGGGCGTAAAACCGGAGCAGTTGAAGGGCACTATTCAAAACGATATTCTCAAGGAATATATCGCCCGTGGAACCTATATCTTCCCGCCACGTCCTTCCATGCGCCTGATTACAGATACCTTTGCTTATTGCTCGCAGAATATCCCCAAATGGAATACTATCAGCGTTGGCGCTTATCATATTCGCGAAGCAGGTGCTTCCGAGGTACAGGAAATCGCTTTTGCCTTCGCTAATGCCATGGCCTATATTGATGCTGCAATCAAAGCAGGCCAAAAGGTTGATGATTTTGCTCCCGGTATCAGCTGGATTTTTACCGCAGGCCTGAATTTCTTCTCTGAAATAGCTAAATTCCGCGCTGCCCGCCGCTTGTGGGCACGCATCATGAAAGAGCGTTACGGAGCTACCATTCCCAAAGCACAGATGCTGCGAGTACACGTTCATACCGCAGGCAGCGTGCTGACAGCACAGCAGCCTTTGAACAACGTTGCCCGCATTACCTGGCAGGCTATGTCTGCTGTACTTGCAGGCATTCAGTCGATGGCCTGCTGCGCGTATGACGAAGCCATTGCCCTCCCGACGGAAGAAAGTGCAACGCTTGCACTGCGCACCCAACAGCTCATCGCTTACGAAAGTGGTGTTGCCGACACAATCGACCCCATGGCCGGTTCCTATTATGTTGAAGCACTCACTGACAAATTCGAAAAAGAAGCTTATGAATACATCCAAAAAATTGATGCCATGGGCGGTGCGGTTGCTGCTATCGAACAAGGCTATATGCAAGGTGAAATGGCTGCCCATGCCTACGAATATCAGACAGATATTGAAAAAGGCAAGCGTACAGTCATCGGCGTCAACAAATTTGCAGACAATAAGGCTGTCAAAACAAATGATATTATTACGGCAGATTTAAGCGTTGCGGAACGTCAGATTGCCCGTGTAAATGAAATGAAGGCTCACCGTGACCAGCAAGCAGTAGATGCTTCCCTGAAAGCTCTGAAGGAAGCTGCCAAGGGTGAAGCTAACCTTATGCCTTATCTGATTGATGCTGTTAAAACCTATGCAACCTTAGGCGAAATCTGCGGCGTACTGCGCGAGGTTTTCGGAGAATACCAGCAGGGAGGTAATTTGTTTTAAGGCTAAGGCAGGTGTTTACGTTGCATTTGGCGAATACCATGGCAATAGTTAAAATTAAAGAAAGGCAGGTATTAACAATGACAACTAAAGCATTAGCAAAATTTACCGCAGAATTGTGCTACGAAAAGCTTTCTGCTCACAGCATCGAAATGGCTAAAAAATGTCTGCTGGACTGGCTGGGAATTGCTGTCCGCGGTTCTCAGGAAAAACCGGTACGTATTATACATGATGTTATCCTGCAAGGTGATGCACCACAGGCGAATATTTTCGGCAGCCTTCCCGCCAAAAAGGCCAGTGCCCTGAACGCAGCCTTTATCAACAGCGCTGCTTCCCACAGTCTGGATTTCGATGATCTTCATAACCCGTCTATTATCCATCCGGCCTGCGTTGTTGTTTCTCCCGCGCTGGCTGTCTGCGAGGCAGAACACAAAAGCGGTAAGCAGCTCATCGCAGCAATTTGTGCAGGCTACGAAGCAAGCGGGCGCGTAGGCGAAGCGGTTATCCCCGAATCCTACTTCTTTTGGCATACTACCGGTACCGCAGGCACCATCGCCGCCGGTGCTGCTGCCGCCAACGCTCTCGGTCTTGACGCACAGCAGACCTTGATGTGCTATGGCAGCGCCGGCACCCAGGCCGCAGGCCTGTGGGAATTTTTAAAAGAGGGTGCCATGAGCAAGCCGCTGCACACGGGCAAGGCTTCCTACAGCGGTGTTCTCAGCGCTTATCTGTCGCAGAAGGGTTTTACTGCAGCCAGTGAAATTTTAGAAGGCGAAAAGGGCTTCTGCCGTGCCATGGTCAAAGAACCGCACCTGGAGAAACTTACCGAAAACATGAGCACTGATAAACTGAAAATCGACATCAACTCCTTCAAGCCCTACGCTTGCTGCAAGCATGCCCATGCCGCTCTTTACGCCATTCAGGAGCTGCGTAAGGCTCATTCCCTACAGCCTGAGGACATCGCTGAAATTAAACTGTACGTCAACAATATTACCAACTATCTGATCAACAATCCGCAGCCGCAAACTCCCTACGGCGGCAAATTCAGTATTCAATATTGCTCCGCTGCTATGCTGAAGTTCGGCGAAGTAGGCATTGCGCAGTTCAGCGAGGAATGTATCCATAACAAAGAGCTTATGAATTTAATGCAGCGCATCAAGGTTATCCGTGATGAGGCTATGGAACAGCTTCATGCAGCAGATGCTTCCAAGCTGGCTTCCAGAGTAGAAATCCAGCTGCAAAACGGACAAACACTTACAATGCAGGTTGATTATCCTAAGGGAGATCCGGAAAATCCTCTGACTTGGGAGGAGCTCTGCGCCAAGTTTATGAGCCTTGCCGTACCTGTTTACGGTGAAGCAAAGGCATTACGTTTACAAAATTGGGTAGCAAGCCTTGAGCAATGCAGCGACGTTGCCCAAGCGCTGGACGCCTGTCTAAAGGAGGAATGATTTATGCAACCGGAAGAAATTATCCGAAGCGTAAAAGATATCTACACGCATAACGCTTTTATGCAGCACTGCGGCATAAAGGTTCACAGCATCAGCTGCGGCAAAGCTGCAGTCGGCCTGCGCATCGACCCTGTTATCCATACAAACCTCAACGGCAAGTTGCACGGAGGCTTGCTTACAACACTGGTGGATAATGCCACCGGCATCGCCTGCGCCGCTATGGGCAAGCGCGTGGTTACGGTATCGATGACCGTAGATTTCATCAAGGGCGCTCCTTCCGGTGCAATGGTAGAGGCACAAGCTGAGGTTGTTTCGCATAATGGCCAGTTAATTACTATGCAGATTCATGTATATGATACTGATGCAGATACACTGCTGGCTACCGGCAGCTGCTGTATGCTGACGATTGCCGACTTCCCCGGAATTCCGGAAAAATGGTAAGTGTCAGCTTCGCAAGCAGTCTATAAAGCGTATACCATAACAGCTTAACTGCTTTCGTTATAATGTAAAAAGGCGTTCTCCCACTGCGGGAGAACGCCTTTACTGTAAGCAACTTATTAAATTCATTCCACCTCAATAGCTTCAACCTGTTCAACGGAAAGCGAAGTAGCCTTAGCAATATCCTCTACAGATAATCCCATACTTAAAAGACGCTTTGCAGTTGCAGTCTTTTCTTTTGCCTTACCTTCGGCGAGACCCTGAGCCTTACCCTCGGCCAGACCTTCGGCATGTGCTTCGTCACGCAGGTCTTTCATACGCATTTCGTAAGTCATATAGGCATCCCTCACTTTCTTGTCATTTTTAATTTCTACAATCGTGTCAGCAACCTCACGTGTAAAATTACTGTTAATAGTATTGCTGTTGATGTAGTCAAACAGACTTTGAATGTCCGGTGACACATCACCTTTGGTTCCCAAGGTATTGAGAAACATAATAACTGCTTCATCTGCCAATTCAATATTCATGTTTTCCAGACAACGCTTCTTAAAGGTATAAATACGCTGAGAATCCTGAAAAAAATCAAACAGGCAAAAGAAAATTATATACGTAGGAGATAATTCGTCATAATCCTGACCTTTTTGTAGCATATCCGTATCAAGCATAGCCTGATAGTAGCGGGTACGCTTAGGCAGCAGAAATTTTCCTGTAGCACGATTAACAGGATTCTTTACCTGCATTTCCAAATTGTAATGAGTATTGGCAGCATCTGCAATTCTAACATCCAAACGAATACCATGGCTGTCAGGATAAACATCGATAGTCTTCTCTGCTTCAAGATAGGTAATATCTGCAATTTGGGTGTGTAAAAGCTCTTCCAGAATATGCTTGCAGATGCGCTTTCTGAGCATAACGTGCTTGAAAAGAAAATCGTTGGACAAAGTCAGCTTGTCAAGATTAGAAATTTGCTTTTGCATATGTTTCCTCCTTTGATTATAGCATAATTTGTAGTAAAAATATATAAGCCGGCAATCGCGACTGACAAAAAGGAAAAGGCGCCTGCCGAAAGCTCGACAGGCGCCACTGGTCCGCATGACCAGGCATAAGCTCCGCAAGAATGCAGCTACCTATGCAACTAAGGTAATTATAACACAGATAGATTGCAAAAACAATAGTTCGCAAAAAGAAAAGTAACGTTGTAATTATTGATATATTCACTACTACAAAAGGCGTTCTCCCCTGCGGGAGAACGCCTTTACTGTTTACTGAGCTTTATTCACTTGTCACTGCCGACAATTTATTTTGCCAGCTTGTTGCCGTAATGGTCGCGCTCGCCTTTGGTTGCGTTAACGCGTACACGTTCAATCTTGTTGCGGTCACCGTCTTCACCGCTGATGCGGTCTACACGGATGCGGCCCAATTCAGGCTCAAACTCTTTGATGATTCTTTCTTCCAGAGCTGCGCCGTTTTCAATTGCACGGTAAAGCATGGTAGCAAATTCATAACGAGTCATCAGACGGTCACCGCCGAAGTTGCCGTCAGGATAGCCTTCAATGTAGCCATTGCCTGCCAGCTTAGCGATGTATTCATATGCCCAGTGGTTAGCCGGAACATCCGGGAAGAGCTTGGTCTTGGTTTCATCCAGCATACCGAATGCTTTTTCCATCTTAGCCATCTTAGCGCCCATTTCTGCCAATTGACCGCGCAGTTCGATAACCTCACGAGCCAGAGCAGTACGGCTGTTGCTTACATGGTTGGTACGATCCAGGGAGAAGGAGATGCCTGCGTTAACCATGTTTTCACCGTTGCCTACAGTGCCGCCAACGCTGAACATTACCTTTTCATCAGGACGGTAGTAAGCGCCGATTGCTGCTGCGTTTTGGCCTGCATAGTTACCGTAGCCTGCGGAGAAGGTCAGTTTGTCGTCTGGATCAAAGTCCATCGGGTGCAGTGCTGCCAGAGCTGCTGCGCCTGCGCCAACCTTGTTCACGCGGCTGCTCAATTGACCGATGCGGTTGCTATTGCTGATAACCTGGTTTTCAACACCATCAATACGGTTGTTGATCTTAGTTTCGGTATCAAACAGCTGACCACCGTTAATAGCGTCTTTGGAATCCTTTTTTACCTTACCGTTTGCTACATTGGTAATAGTAGTGTAGGTATCCCCTTCCTTATTCAGGGTAATCTGAGTCTTGTTAACGGTGCCGTCGTCCTTACGGTCGTACTGTACAGTGCCGCTCATTGCCTGCTGCAGTTGGGCTTCGGTTGCCGCCTTGCCGGAATCCTTGTACTGGTCAGTATTCTTAGCATCCCACTCCTTGTTGCTCAGGTTATCAACAATGTTGTTTTTGATGCTTACGCCACCGATGTTGGCTTCTTTTGAGGTTACACTGTTCAGACCAGTCAGGTCTTTATTCAGCTCAACCTTAACATTGGTACCATCATTGCTGATTTTAATGTTCTTGTCAACACTGAAGTCAACAGTTTTACCAGGTGCTACTTTAGATGCTTCGCCTCCGTTAGTGGACAAGTTCCAGCCTTGGTTTGCAGTATCTGCTACATCCTTCAACGCTTGGTCAAGCTTGCCGATTGCGGTAGTAGTACTGTCGCCATCCGCAATATCACCTTTGTCTACCTTGCTGTACTGCAAATCACCAACCTTGTTATCTAGCTTCTGGTTCAAGTTATTTACAGCATCAACAACGGTGGTAGTACCATTCGAGTTCTTCAGGTCATTGTTAATGTTATTAACGTTACCTAAATCGCTTGCTTTAGCAACATCGGTAATGGTAACGGTATTAATCTTCGTACCAGTCTTATCAACAACGTCCATATTAACCTTGTTGTCAGCACCAACACCGTATTCACCCGGTTTGATATGGGTATCGGTATTGCCTGCTTGAACTGCTGCATTCAATTGGCCTACGTTAACGGCATCGGTAGAAGCGGTACCTGCGGTTACGTTATGGATTTGGCCATTGCTGCCAAAGGTTACATTATTATTGATAGTAACGTTTCCGCCGGAGAAGCTGATGCTGCCGCCTACGCCGGTGATGGATTCAATGCCGGTCAATTTGTTATTCAGCTTAAAGCTAACTTTATTACCAGCATTGCTTACTTTGATGTTATCATCGCCATCAAATTCAACTTCATCACCAGGTTTTACATCAGATACATTGCCATTGTTAGTTTTCAGCTTCCAACCCTTGTTGGCAGTTTCTTTTACAGCGTTCAATTGGACTACGTTTACAGCGTCGGTATCAGCAGTACCTGCTGCTACGCCGGTAATCTTGCTACCTGCAACATTCAGGCCACCGCTGATGGTTGTACCATTTTCACCAAGCATAATAGATTTTGCAGTATAATCAGCACCAATATAACTCATGCCAATACCGCTATTAGTAATTGCGAAGGACTTATTACCATTAGAAATGCTGATGCTGTCGGCATTAAGGTTAATCTTGGAAGCACCGTTGGAGACAGAGGTAATGTCTTTTAAATCACCTGCAACATTTACCTGGTAATCAGTCTGCCCGTCAGTTCTTACAGATGTAACAGTTGTATTCTTGCCATCGGACAAGGTAGTTTTTTTGCTTGCTTCCGCTTTTACAGCGTTCAGCTGGCTTACGTTGACTGCGTCGCTGTCATTAGTGCCATCTGCTACGCCGGTAATTTTGCCGGTATTGTCAATGGTAACCTTGTTGTTAAGCTTGATATCGCCGTCTGCAAAGCTGATGCTGCCTGCACCTGCACCATTGATGGATTGAATACCAGTCAAAGCAGTGTTCAGTGCCAGACCGTTGCTGTTAACTACGAGGTTAGAACCTTCTTGCAGCTTAAGGCCGATTTCCAATGCACCATCTTTAACGGTAGAAGTAATACCATCTGCACCCTTAACCTGAACTGTATTGCCCAAAGTACTGGTAACTTCGCTGCCTTTATCATCTTTCAGACCGAAGGTCTTGTTACTGATATCAGTATTGATGCTGTTCTTTATGTCATTCAACTGGCTACCGTTTACTGCGTCAGTAGAGCCTGCAGCGATTGTACCTGCTGCTACACCGGTAATCTTGCTGCCAGCTACATTTAAGCCACCGCTGATGGTTGTTCCGTTTTCACCAAGCATGATGGATTTTGCACTATAATCAGCAGTGATATAGCTCATGCCAATACCGCTGTTAGTAATTGCAAAAGATTTATTACCATTGGAAATGCTGATGCTATCTGCATTCAGGTTGATTCTGGAATCACCATTGCTAATGGATTTGATATCCTCCAGCTCATCATTCAGCTCTACTTTAACCTTAGTACCGTTATGGCTTACGCTGATGTTCTTGTCACCACTAAAGTCAACAATTTCGCCGGGTGCTACTTTAGATACTGCATCGCCGTTAGTGGAAAGCTTCCAGCCTTGGTTTGCTACTTCACTTACTGTTTTCAATTGGCCTACGTTTACAGCATCGGTATCATCAGTGCCATCTGCTAAACCGGTAATCTTCTGATTATTTGCGTTCAGACCGCTGCTAGTGATATAAGCCTTTCCATCGTAACCTACGCCTTGGGTTTTATCCATAAAGAACTTATCTGCTTTTACGCTGTCTACGGTCAGGTCTTTCTTCAATTCCAGACCAGCGTCAGTAACCTGAAGGTTGTTTTCGCCTGCCTTCACTTTTACAGAAATCTCATTGTTTGCACCGCTAATAATAATGCCATTGCCTGCTGCATAGGTGGTGTCTTTAGCGCTGATGGTATATTGCAATCCCTTATCTGTACTTTCTTGATTCAGTTGTACATTTTCACCAGCAACCAAAGTAGTGTGCTTGCCTGCTTCTACCTTAAGGTTTTCTACCTTGGTGTTAGTTTCTTTCAACTGACCAAAGTTAACAGCATCGGTGTCAGCATTACCTGCTGCTACGCCGGTAATCTTTTGGTTATTTGCGTTCAGACCGCTGCTGGTAATGTATGCCTTATCGCCATAACCAATACCTGTAGCAGACATAAAGGAACTGCCAGCTTTTACGCTGTCTACAGTCAGGTCTTTCTTCAATTCCAGACCAGCGTCAGTAACCTGAAGGTTGTTTTCGCCTGCCTTCACTTTTACAGAAATCTCATTGTTTGCACCGCTAATAATAATGCCATTGCCTGCTGCATAGGTGGTGTCTTTAGCGCTGATGGTATATTGCAATCCCTTATCTGTACTTTCTTGATTCAGTTGTACATTTTCACCAGCAACCAAAGTAGTGTGCTTGCCTGCTTCTACCTTAAGGTTTTCTACCTTGGTGTTAGTTTCTTTCAACTGACCAAAGTTGACTGCATCGGTGTCATTAGTGCCATCTGCTACGCCGGTAATCTTCTGATTATTTGCATTCAGACCGCTGCTGGTGATGTACGCCTTGTCAGCGTAGCCTACGCCTTGGTTTTTATCCATGAAGAAGTCGCCAGCTTTTACGCTGTCTACAGTCAAATCATTCTTCAGTGCTACCTTAATATCTTTACCGTTATTGGTTACTTCAATATTAGCACTATCGCCGTTGAATTTAACTTCATTACCAGCTTCGCCAACAGTCACAGTAGTTTGGGTGCCACTATCTGTAGTAAATTTCCAGCCTGCATCCATTACCTTCTTCAGCTGTTCTTCTGTAGCAGCATTGCCTTTAGTTGCAAAGTCTGTATAACCAATATTAGTATTATGTAAACCGGAAACTACTCCGTCAGTACCATTAATTATTACAGGAGTTTTTCCATCAGTACCGCCGCCAACTACTACGCTGTTTTCACTAAAGGTAGTATTGTTAACCTTAACATTAGCACCATCAAAGCTAATCTTGCCTTCGCCTGCGCCTTGGATAGATTGCATGCCGGTCAGATTTTTGCTGACCGAAATTGCATTGCCACCATTAATTTCGATGCCATCGCCTGCAGTGTAAGTAGTATCGGTATCTGTAATGGTAGTTGCTTTGCCATCAACAGTAATGGTGGTAGTTTTGTTTGATGCATCTTTTGCAACACTTACTACAGAGCCGGATTTGATAGTATATTCCTGACCATTGATTTTAATGCCTGCTGTAGCTTCTGGAGTACCAATAGCCTCTACCTTAGAACCGGTAGCAAAGGTCTGATTAGCTGTACCATTAGAAATCTTAACGAAAGTGTCACTGCCTTCAGTACCGCCACCGCTGGTAACAGTAATAGCACCATCAACTGCCTTATCGCCATTTCTCAGCAAGCTGATAGTTGCGGAATTTGCTTTGCTGGTATCCAACGTAACTTCTTTAATATCGTCACGACTCAGCTTATTATCATTTTCCACTAATACAGCCAAGTCTTTCTTATACTCAGCCAAGCGATAAGATTGCATGGTAGCGCTCGGGTCGGTAACCTCGGCAGCCCAATAGCTGTAGAAATGATCTCCATCCTTTACAGTCATAAGGATTTCATTGTTTTTGCCAAAGACGGTGCCTTTATAGAAATCACTGCCACTTTGATTAGTAAACACACCAATCTTACCATCAATAACATATACGTTGCTGTAATCTACCGGTTTTCCGTTATAAGTGTAGGCCTGCTTAGTATCATCCCATTTAAGCTTGTCACCTACAGTTACAAAGCCTTTAGGCATCCCACCTTCTGGGCCAATTAAATCAACATAACCATCTTGGAAGTTTCCGTTCTCAACATAACCTTTCCAACTGGAATCCTGAATAATATAATTCCAATCACCGACAACAGCAGTGCCGCCACTATGGCTTACACCAGTAAAAGCACTTGCAGTAATCCTGCTTAATGATTCGCCCATATTGGTTACTGTACCACTTGCTGAAACCATCGAAGTTACTGATTGCAAAATGCTGCCTGTATCACCACCACCAATATATGCTACATCAGCAGCTTTGCCATGGGCGGAAAGCGGTGTATGCAATTTGCCATTTTCTTCAACCTTCAGTATATAGCCTTCACGCACCCAATATTTATTGGCTGCATCATAGATATACTTATGCCCATCAATCGTCTTATCTTGTCCATCAGTCAAACCAGCTGCTTCATCACCAAACGCAACATATTGAGACTTAGCCGTTGCAGCTGCACTAGGCGGCGCCGCCAGCACATCAAAGCTTGCACAGGTCATCACACCCGTTGCAATCAGCATTGCCAACAGCTTTTTGGTAGAGCAGCTTTTGCTGCCTCTATTCTTCGCGATTTCCGAAACAACAACGTAAGCATTACGAGCTTCGTTCCAAATGACTTTAAAAACCTTGTTCATGCTACATTCCTCCAAAACGCTTTTTTAATATTTATCTATTTACGTGGCCCCAATCCACGCGAGGAAGCTTATTTTATTATGTAACAATATATTTTTATTAATAAATAACACTGTATTTTCGCACTTTATTTAATAGACTTTATTTTCGTAATAGCTTTAATATACTGTACTTTTCGGACATTCACTATTGTGGTTTATCATTAGAGGAACATCCACAATTGTATATCAAAGGCCAAAGGTAGATATATTTTAATTAATCAGATAATTATTCTCTCAACATATACCTTATTTTTTATTATACCACCTTTGTCCGCACCAGACAAGCATTGTTCTTGTCTTTATAGTTTAAAAGCATATTGTTTTACATTAAAATCAGTTGACTACTTAATTTTTTTATTTACAAATTGAGTTTAACACTTTTCCGTATTATGCAATATATTAGGCAAAAGCTTATGTATTCATATTCTTTTTTTCAGGCACAAAATCTAACTAAAGGCACCAAAAAGCCCAGCACATATACATTTGTCAAAAAAGCAGCTCGATAGCATCGCAGTTGTATGTGCAAGAAAATTTTTCTAGCACGCTACATTTTTGCAAAACTGCCATTTTCTTACTATACTCAGACTACTATGCAGTTCAACACTAGAAATTTTAGCACTACCTTATCTTTATTTTTTTAAATTTTATTTATACTTAACGCGACTAAGAAATATCGCCATTTCTACAAGAGATTTTTGCAACATGTTGCACTTTTCTCTTCTAAACACGCCACCCAAAATAGCAAAAGCCCCTGAAGCAGGATAAACCTGCTTCAGGGGCAATCAGGTTAAATTTTATTTTGCTTTCGGTCCCAGGCCGTACTTCTTCAGATAACGGTACAGGGTTACACGGCTGACATCAAGCATTGTTGCCAGCTTACTGATATTGCCGCCGGCAGATTTCCAGGCTGCAATAAAGGCTTCCTTGTCGTACTTCCAGGAGCGCTCCAAGGTTTTGTCACCGGGTAGCTTAATGTTTTCCGCTTCGATGATGCTGCCGGGAGTGTGGAAGAAGGCCTGCTCGATAACACCCTGCAGCTGCTTGATGTTACCCGGCCAGCTGCAGGACAGCAGCAGGGAAACAGCCTCAGGAGACAGGCGCTTTTGCGGCAGGTTGTGCTGTGCGGACATTTCCACCAGAATATGCGAAGCAATTACCTCTATATCCTTCACGCGCTCGCGCAGAGGCGGCACGCGCATGGTGGTATCCAGCACCAGCTCATACAAATTACGGGAAAACAGGCCCTTATCTGCCAAGCGCTTAAGGTTGGAATCGCAGGCAGCGATTACGCGCACATCGAACATACGCGGCTTGCCGCCCTTTTCCGTTGCAGGCAGGCCATGCGTCAGCGCATCAGCCAGCTTGTCGCCCATTTCGAGCGGCAGCTTTTCTACCTCATCAAGGAACAGCGTACCGCCGATAGCAAGCTCCAGCTTGCCTGCGGACTGCTGTCCGTCCTCATTTGTACCGAAGAATTCGGCCTCCAGCTCTGCCAATGAGGCGTTGTGGCATTTTACCGCAATCAGCGGAGCGGCAGCGCGGGGGCTGGCCTGATGAATGCCATGTGCCAAACGCTGCTTGCCAGTACCGGGTTCGCCCTGCAGCAGGATATTGTGGTCAGTGCGGGCAACGCGGCTGGCCTTATGCTGCAGCGCCAAAAATTCGCTGGTTTCGCCAACCATGCTATACAGGCTGTAACGGCTGCTGTAGCCTGTCGCATGGGCGATAGTTGTCTTCAAATCCTCAATGGACATAGAAAGCACCAAGGCACTTTCTACCTCGCTACCTACCTTAATCGGCATAACAGTGGTAATATCCTCAAAGGTTCTGTCCTGGGTAATCCAGGTGATTTCACGACGCTGCGTTGCTACGCCGTGCAGCGCTTTTTTGATAGGAATATGCTCGTAGTTCAGGAACACATCTTCGAGGCGCTCGTGTCCCTCCAGACGCTTGCGGCCGTTTTCGTTGCAGTATTTTACGCTGCCGTCCTTGCCCAGCCAGTAAACGGTTACCGGCAGCTGCTCCATCATAATGCGGTTGATGCTCCAGGCCTCCAGCATGTTCAGGTGCTGTTCGATGGAATATTTCATCGTCATCAGCAGGCTCAAAAGCAAATCATAGGGCAAATCGTTCTGATCCAAAGAAAAGAAGGAAATAATATAGCGGATTTTACCATTGACGCAGATAGGCGCGCTGCAGGCATCTCCGGAATGGCTGTCCTTAATCCACATTTCCGGACCAAACATCAAAAACGGTACGTTGTGCTCACGTGCCACGCTGATGCTGGAGGTACCAACATCCTCCTCCAATACGCGCATACCCTGAATATCCTCGATAATGCGCTGGAAGAACGGCATAGCATAGTTTTTGATTACATAGCCGTTTTCATCAATCAACAGCATGCTCAGGTTGTGGATATTGAAGTGCTGCTTGCTTTGCTCATACAGGCCATCAACATATTTAACAATGAACTCATGCGTCTTTTGATGCGCGATAATCTCTTCGCGGCTCAGCTTGTTGATTTTAGGCATTGTTTCATGCGGCAGATGCATAGCACGGCAGCGTTGCCAGCTTTCAGCAACCCACGGATGCACGTTGGGATCAACAATACCCTCTTCCATAAACTTTCTGTAATAAGAAGCCAGCTTATCCTTATTTCTTCTCTCACGAATCATGTTTTATACCCTCCCCGTCTGTCCGGCAGCAGGCTGCCGTCAGCAGAACTTTTTATTTATTAACCTCGCCGTTCGTAATCAACACCCGGCGTGCTCCAAAATAACGTTGTTTCCAATACTCTTCCTTCAGCGATGACAGGATTACACCCTTGGACGAGGATGCACTCCAAAATTGTCCGTCACCGGCATATATACCCACGTGCGATGCTCCCGGCGCGTAGGTGGTAAAAAACACCAAATCACCCGGCCGCAGCTGCTTCTGCGTTACAAAAATCCCCTGTAACGCCTGCTCGTCTGCCAGTCGCGGCAGCTTGGCCTTGCAGTCCTTAAACACATACTGCACGTAACCGGAGCAGTCAAAGCCCTTGGTCGTGGTTCCGCCGAACACATAGGGAACACCCTTGTATTTGGCTGCACGGCTGACGATTTCCTTGCCCTTAACCTTGGGGATGCCTTCCTTGGCAAAGGCCTCCCAGGTCAGCTTATGATAGGTTGCATCATTCAGCTCGCCGTCCGCCTTCAGCTTGTGCTGCTTCTGGAAGCTTTTCAGCGCAGTGCTGGTAGCCTCCGTCATGCGTCCGCTGGGGCGTTCGTCACTGAAGCCCAGCACCTGCAGCTTTTGCTGTGCCACCTTCAGGCGCCAGTTGCTTTGCTGCACCTGCACCTTGGACTGCTTTTCCTTCGTTTTTTTAGACTTTTTCTTTGCGGTTTTCTTCGCCTTTTTCTCGGGCTTCGCCTGCTTCGGCGCCTTCACTTCGGCAGCAGGCTTGGCTGCGGTATCGGCCTTGACGGCAGCAGGCTCCGGCACCGCCTTCACAGGTCGCGCCTCGCTTACGGCCGGCGGCGTTGCCACCGGTGCCTTATGCGGTTTGTTGCTGACAATAGGCGCTGCAGCCTGTGCCTGCCATGGCAGGCTGCAGGCCAACATGATTACGGTCAGCACAGAAGCCAGCTTCTTTTTCATCTTCATCAGCCCCGCTCAAATGCAAAATTAAAAATTAATTGTAGTTATATACGTCCCAGCTTTTCAGCTTGCTCAGCTGAGCAATACTGTAATCAATATCGCGCAGCAGACGCTGCTTGTCATGCGGCAGCGTTGCTGCCAGCTGAACGTAGTTTGATACATGGTTACTGCGGAAAAGGCAGTGCCTGTCCGCAGGTAAATCTATATTTTCTATTATCAGCTTCAGCTCGCGCATCAGTCCTGCCGGTGAAAGCGGATTGAATTTGCCTGCCTCGTACTGGTCCAGCAGCTCGCTGCCGCGGTACAGCATCAGGCAAAGTGCACTCAAATGCGTCGGCTTGATAATATTTATAGCCTTAGCTGTAGCCAGTGCGTGGCGTTCGCTGCCCTCCGCACCTGCCAGCCCCAGAATAATCATCATGGAAAGCTTCATGCCGCTGGCGGTAACTCTGCGTCCCGCTTCTACCGCCTGCTCGGCGTCAACACCCTTGTTGACAGCCTTCAGCGTAGCATCGTCGCCTGTTTCCATGCCGTAATACAAAAGCTTCAGGCCTGCTTCCTTCAGCTGGCGCAGCTCCTCCTCGCTCTTGCGCAGGATATCCTTTGGCGCAGCATAGCTGGCAACGCGCTGCAGATGCGGAAACTGCTCGCGCAGCACCTGCAGAATCTTCAGCAGCTTGGCCGTCGGCAGCACCAAAGCATCGCCGTCCGCCAAAAAGACGCGGCGCACCTTGTTCTTGCCGTAATGGGCCGCCAACGCTATCTGACGGGAAATTTCTTCATCCTTTAAAATCTGAAAGGGAACACCTCTGTACATGTTGCAGTAGGTGCATTTATTATGTGCGCAGCCGCGCGTAACGCGCAAAATAAAGCTGCGTGCCTCACTTGGAGGTCTGAAAACTGGTGTGTCATAAGACTGAAAAAACATTTCTACTATTCTACCTCATTTTACTTTGATTGATTTGGCGCCAGTTTGAGATCTCAGAGATTTTGTAAAGTATAATACACTTTAATATTATTATACTAGATTTTTCGCTATTTGTAACGTCCAGCTGAAAACTTTTTGTTACTTTTTTTACAGAGATTTTGTGAAACATTGTCAGAGTGTAAAATAAGTGTGATTTTTCGCGCCTTCAGGCAACGGCAAGGACGCTTTGGCAGGCAAAAACGGACGTAACAGCATATACCCGCACACAAAAAAATATGCCTGCGGTCACAAGCAACAGCATCGCCGCAGGCGCACCAAGGAGGCTGGCGCAGCTCAGCCTCCGATGCTTCATATTATTTTTTCGGTAAGCATAACGCTTTACAGCATCAGCTTATCATTTACGCTTTCTGCGCAGGAAGAAGAAAGCAGCGCCACCGATGATAATAACGCCGCCGATAATCGTCAGCCAGCCAAAGCCATCATCGTCATCCTCATTTTCTTCCTCATCCTCGGCAGCAGGCAGCTCCGCAGTGCCCACAGCCACCGGCCATTGGCTCTTCATCTCGCCGTGGACTGCCGTGACGGTAACAACGCCGTCAGCCTTGCCGATCAGCTTGCCATCTTCGATAACGGCAATTTTTTCATCGCTCACGCTCCACTCCGGTGTTACACCGTCAGCCTCGCCCACAACGTAGGCCTCCAGCTTCAGCGCCTCGTCTATTCCCAAGTGCGCCGGCAGATTCGGAGCCTCCAGCTTCGGCTCATAGGCAGTAATCTGCGTCATAAAGGCCTTTTCGCCCTTTTCTAGCAGCAGCTTGCCGGTAATCGTCGCAGTTCCCGGCTTCACAGCCAAAAGCTGCACATCGCCGTCCACCTTCACTATATCACTATTGGAAGAACGCAAATCAGTTACATTATAGCCTACGCAGCCCGGCAGCGAAGCAACTATGCGTGTACGCTCGCCCACCTTCAGGCTTGCCTCCTCCGGAGCCACCGTCACCAACGGGCTAAGCTCGGAAGCTGCGGTTGCAGGCAGGTCAGGCGCATCCTCGTCACCCTCCAGCTCGCCGCTTTCGATTGCAGGACCTTCCAGCTCATCCTCCTCTACGAGCGGTGCTCTTTTGGCAGCCAGCATATTGATCGGGTCACCGTAAATAAGGCTTACCTCATCCTCTTTATCGTTGCGGTACACAGCGCTCAAATCGGCAGCTACCAAAAATTTGGCAATAACCTCGCCCTCATCATCCAGCGCCGTCAGCTGGTAGAACCAGCCGTCCACAGGCTCCTCCGCATAGAGCAGCTTATAATCATCGGCATCCTCCGGCAAGCCCGTCTGCTTTTCCGGCAGGCCGGCAAGCAGCGCGGCTGCGGCAGCCTCGGATACATCAAAGCTGTCCTCGTTAAATCTGTATTCACCCTGAACATCAAGCGGCAGCGGTCCGTCCTGATAGGCGGTAATGCTCTTGTCCTTCAGTACGAAGCGCAGCTCTACCGTATCATTATTTTGGTAATCTACCTCGGCAATACCGTCGCCGTCCTCGTTGATTTCAAAAACGCCGGCAGTAACGAAATCCTCCGCACTGTCCTCTTCCTCACTGCCGCGCATAACCTTCAGCTCGTAAAGATATTTATCATCGCCCAAGGGCTTGATATTCAGCACGCCGTTATTATACTGGCTGCTTTCTGTCCACACATAGCAGCCTGCCGTATTCTTCCAGTCATTTTGGGAGGCGGCGCCTACTAGCAGCGTCAGGCTGCACAGCAGCAGGGTAAGCATAACAGTTACGATAATACGCATCATTTTTTCTTTCATTATGCTCCCCTCCTCAAATGCTCAGACGGAACTTGGCAGTCTTGGGATTAACGCCATCCATCCAATACTTCACGGTATATACGCCCTTAGCACATTTTTTGCCGCTGTTGCCGCTCGCCCAGCCGTTCCAGCTGAAGGCAAAATCCTGATTGGCGTTTCTTGCCTTATATTTCGTGCTATAGACCAGCTTGTTGTTTTTATTGAAAATCTGGGCATAGCAGGTCTTGCCCGTAGAATTATTCTTTTTGAAATACAGACGCTGGTAAACATCGCCGTTGCCCTTGCGGATAATCTTGGACGCACGGAACTGCATCTTGCTCTGCGGCTTGTAGCTGATGTTGACGGTCTTTTTAACCGCACCGCCCTTGCCGAAGCTGCTGGTCGTTACCAAGCGATATCTGCCCGGCTTCAGGTTTTTCATATCATAGCTGTAGGGTACAAAGCGGAAATATTTATCACCGTCATAGTACCATTTTTTCAGCTCGCGCTGCTTCCAGCGCACAACAACCTTATTATCCTTGTTGAGCAGCACCGCCTTATCCTTCATAGGCCCCTTGCCCTCTACATAGCGCTGCACGTTCAGCTTAGTGCCGTTTACCTTGATAGTTGTTTTGTACTGCGTCGCCGCCCACGCCAATGCCGTAAAAGCCACGAGCATTGCCAGGCACGCCCCGAGCACTGCCTTCAGCCGTTTCATTTTTCCGCCTCCTAACCGCCGGATATAAAAAGACCCGGCATATACTTCTTCATTTACAGTATATACCGGGTCAATATTAACTATAAGTAACCTTTAGTTAAGAGTTGGGGAAAAAGCGCTCCAGCTGATGTCTTTTATTTTTGGCCGCCGCATCAATCTGCAGCTTGGCAAAAATTTTATTGAGATATTGCTTAATCGTCCCCTCCGACAGCGACAATCTTTGCGCAATCTCCCTGTTCGTATGGCGTGCCGCCGCCAACTGCGCTATCTGCAGCTCCTGCTCCGTCAGCTCCTGCAGGCCTGCTTCGGCAAAGCGTGCGGACATAATCTGTCCCCGGCCCGCTTCCAGCTGCTGCCCCAGGTGCAGCACCGCTGCCGCCGCTGCTGAAAATTCACCTTGCAGCTCCTGCTCCAGATAAGGACGCAGCAGCGCTATGTTCTGTGCCAACGGCAGCACAAGCTTATCCGCCTCAGCCATTGCCAGCGCCTGCTTCAGCGAAGCGCGGCAGCTCGTTACATCGCCTCTGCCGGCAAAGGCCGCCGCCCTTTGCACCTGCAAATACAGCAGGCACAAAAAATTACTGTAGGAACGGCATTCCTGCTCCCAATCGGACCAGCGCACCAAAAGCTCCGTATACTGCCCTTGTGCCAGCAGGCACTGGGCGCTGATATAGTTGCGGCAGGGACGCGCAGGATAAAGCACCGAAGGCTGCTGTCCGTTTCCGTCTGTCAGCCAGCTTGGGATATATTCCGGCTTGCCCAGCAATGCATAGTAAAAGCCGGCGCACATATCGGCAGTATTCAGCAGCATGCTCTGCTTCCAGGGCTGCAGCTGCCACTGATGGCGGCTGTAGGCCTCCGCCTTACTGCTGTAAACGCCGCGGAAAAGATCGCGCTGCATCTCCAGAAAATCACAGCAGATAGTAATACACTCCTGCCCATGCTTTTCCGCCTGATAATACGCCTTCTGCAGAGTCATATCCATTTCGTCAATGCGTCCCTGCAGCAAAAGTGCTTCCGCCTCCGTCAGCTCGGCGGCACCGGCACCGTGCCAGCCGCTCAGCAGATAGTATGGTGGCATACACTCCTGCATATCCTCCACCGTCTGCCGCAGACTGCAGCCCGTGCGTAAATACAGCCCCAGAACACTGGGCGCGCCGAAGGTCCAGATGCCCTGCTTGCTGAGCGTCTGCGGAGCACCACTCAGCAGCTTGTAGGCACGCCTGTGATGCTCGCTCATACCGGTGATGCTGTTGAAGGCCAAAAAGCTCAGAATAACCTCCAGCTCGCCGTAATAATTATCGCGCTCCCGCTGGCTGAGGGCAGTATTGCGCTCCAGCGCCGTCACGTACCATTCCTTGACCTGCAGCATTTCCGGCACCATATTCAGCGAAAACATGCGGCGCATAATTATCAGCACCGCCTGCGGATACTGCCACAAGATTTCCGGCGGACATTTGCGCAGCCAGTCGAAAAGATGCTGCCTGTGCTGCGGGCGCATCGACCAGTCGCGCAGCTGCTGCACTGCAGCCAGCAAACCGTCAAAATCACAGCCGCGGTACAACCAGTCCAGTGCTTCCTCGTACTCCTTCTGCTGTGCGTACCATTGTCCCAGGCGACGGAAGTACATTTGCTGCTCAGCCTCCGGCAGCAGGCCGAAGGCATGGCGCGTTGCCTGCTTCAGCATATGGTGACACCGCAGTCTGCCGTTGGCCAGCCTGATAATAAAGGCGTTGCATTCCAGCAGCCTGCTTACAGACTCTCTGCAGCTTGCGCCGTAGGCAAAGACCACCTGCTCCGGCGTAAATTCCTCCGGTTGCCCCATAAGCAGCAGCAAGCGCTGCTGCTCCGACGGCAGCGGCCGCAGCAGTACATTGGCTATCATCTCATAAACGCTGCCTGTATCAAGGCAAAAGCGCTTATACCTATCGTAGTTCAAAAAGTTAAGATAGGTAACGGAAAACCAGCCCTCGCAGGCCTCATGCAAAGCATCCAGCTGCTGCGTTGTAAGCTGCAGGCCGCATCTGCTGCTGTATTCCGCCAGCTCGTCACGCTGCAGCGCCAGGTCATGCTTATCAAGGCAAAAGACCTTACGTCCCAGCTCCAGCAGACGGCTGCCGTCAAAAATCTGCCCTCTGCTTACCAGCAGCAGGTGCAAATCAGCAAAGCCTGCCTTGCTCAGAGCAAAGAGAAAATCAATCGCCTCGCTGCTCTCCAGCAAATGTAAATCATCTATAAACCAATAGACAGGCTCCTGCGGCAGCAGCTGACGGAACAGCTCCAGTACCAGCGTTTTGGCATTGGCATCGGCAGGCAAAGACTGCTGCAGCAGCGCAGCGCCCAGCTCCGTACCCTGCCAGCTGTGGCACACTCCCTGCCAGAAGGCTTCGGCACCGGCGCCGTAAATGCTTTGGCGCAGCACCTTTTTGCCGCAGCGCTCCTGCTCCTGCAAAAAGTACTGCACTGCCAGTGTTTTGCCATAGCCCATGGGAGCAACAACCAGCGTTGTTCCCGCTGTCTGCAACTCTGCCAAAAGCTCTTTTATTCTCTTGGAATAATATAAATTATTGAGCCTTTTCATAGTGTTTTTACTTAATTACGTTCTGCGGTGCTCCCGCCAGCCATTTTTCGATGTTGGCAAAAACGATATCGGCACGTGCAGCCAGTGCTTCGGCGCTGGCGAAGGCCACGTGCGGTGTCAGCACGGTGTTCTTTGCATGGCACAGAGGATGCTCCGGTGCAATCGGCGGCTCGCCCTCAAACACATCAATGCCTGCTCCCGCCAATCTTCCTTCGTTCAGCGCCTGTGCCAGCGCCTCGCTGTCCACAACAGGACCGCGCGCAGTATTCAGCAGTACGGCCGTCGGCTTCATCTTGGCAATAGCCTCAGCGTTAATCAGTCCGCGGGTTGCGTCCGTCAGCGGCACATGCAGGCTGACAAAATCGCTGGCAGCCAAAAGCTCATCCAGACTTACATAGCTTACACCGTCAGCCTGCAGCTCTGCCTTCGGAGTACGGCTGTAGGCCAGCACCTTGCAGCCGAAGGCAGCGGCAAGCTTCGCCACTCTGCTGCCAATCGCACCGGTGCCCACTACGCCGAAGGTTTTGCCGAAAAGCTCAAAGCCTAACAGGCCATCCTTCGTTCCTGCCTGACGGCAGCGTGCATCACAGGGAACGATGTTGCGGATAACGCTGATAGCCAGGCCGAAGGTCAGCTCTGCTACCGCATTGGTGGAATAGCCTGCGGCATTGCACACTAAAATTCCGCGCTTACGGCAAGCAGCCAGCGCAATATGGTCTACACCGGTAAAGGCCACGGAAAGCATTTTCAAATTAGGGCAGGCGTTGATAATCTCCGCACTCAGCGGCTGGTTGGCCAGCATGATAATATCGGCCTGCTGCACACGCGCTAGCAGCTTCGTCTGGTCGGTTTCTTTTGCGGTATAATATACAAAATCATGGCCCGCAGCCTGCAGCGGCACTGCCAGTGCATTTATCTGCTCCATCTTTACGCCTAACGGCTCCATAACTACTATTTTCATCCAAGCACCTCCGAAAAAGTCTGTAAAATTTTTGCTTATCACTTACATATTACTACTGTAGGAATTGATTAGCAAGGAAGAAATTTTCAGGACTATATTCTGTTTTGCCGGAATTTATATCCGCAAATACAAAAAAGCCGTTCTTCTTTCGAAGAACGGCATATTTTCGTTGGTGATCCACCCGAGACTCGAACTCGGGACACCCTGATTAAAAGTCAGGTGCTCTACCAACTGAGCTAGTGAATCATTTGTCGCCATAAATTAGCAACATTAATATTATACAGACTAACGCAAGGAAAGTCAAGTACTTTTTTAAAATATTTTTGCTGTTTTTTCAGCAGCCTAAGCTTACAGCAGTTCTTTCAGAACAATGGTCTGCTCGCGGTTAGGACCAACGGAGATAATACCCAGCTCAACACCGGATACCTCGCTGATTTTAGCCAGATATTTCTTAGCGTTTTCCGGCAGCTCGTCATAGTTGCGGATGCCGCTGATATCTGTCATCCAACCGTCGAACTCTTCGAAAATCGGCTCAACCTTAGCCAGAACGTTCAGGCTTGCAGGAATGCGTTTGAGAACCTCATCGCCAATCTTGTAGCCAACGCACATTTTAATCTTCGGCATTTGGTCGAGGATATCCAGACGGGTAATTGCCAGATAATCCAGGCTGTTCAGGCGTGCGCTGTAACGCAGCATGAAAGCATCCAGCCAGCCGCAACGACGCGGACGACCGGTTACGGTGCCGTATTCATGGCCGGTTTCGCGGATTTGGTTGCCGGGGCCATCGGTATCCAGCAGCTCGGTGATGAAGGGGCCTTCACCAACGCGGGTGGTATAAGCCTTAACTACGCCGACAACATGGTCGATGAAGCGGGGACCTACGCCACTGCCGGTGCAGGCATTACCTGCAGTCGGGTTGGAGCTGGTAACATACGGATAGGTACCATGGTCAATATCGAGGAAGGTAGCCTGTGCGCCTTCGAACAGAACGTTTTTGCCGGCGCTGAACAGCTCATCCATAACAACGCCGGTATCGGCAACATACGGACGCAGCTCTTCTGCATAAGCCAGATATTCCTTCAGTACGGTATCATAGTCAAACGGTTCTGCACCGTAAATTTTGGTGATAATAGCATTTTTTGCTTCCAGATTAACCTTCAGCTTATCAGCAAAGGTTTCGGGTTCCATCAGATCGCAGATACGGATGCCTACACGAGCAACCTTATCCATGTAGCAGGGGCCGATGCCGCCTTTGGTGGTGCCGATTTTGTGATTGCCCAGTGCTTCCTCCTGCAGCTCATCAAGACGTTGATGATACGGCAGAACAACGTGTGCACGGTCAGAGATAACCAGATTGCTGCAATCAATGCCCTTTTCCTTCATGCCGGCGATTTCAGCCAGCACAACGCCGGGGTTGATTACAACGCCATTGCCCAGAACGTTAGTCTTATCATTAAACAGTACGCCGGAGGGCAGCAGACGCAGCTTATAATTAATGTTGTTAACTACAACGGTATGGCCTGCATTGGAGCCGCCGCTATAACGAACTACAGCGTCAGCCTTTTGCGCCAAATAGTCAACAATTTTACCTTTACCCTCATCGCCCCATTGGGCACCTAAAACTACAACAGATGACATTAGCAGTCACTCCTTATCAAAATTATAAACCAAATCTAGCAAAAATCTCGTCAACGTGGCGCAGCATCGGTTTCGGATCGAAGCAATGCTCAACCTCTTCGTCGGTCAGATATTTCTTGATATCCGGGTCAGCTTCAACGTTGGTCTTAAAGTCAGCGCCTTGCAGCCAACGTGCCATAGCGTTACGTTGTACCCATTTGTAAGCGTCCTCACGCAGTACACCTTTGGTAACCAGAGCAATCAGCAGGTTTTGGCTGAAAATCAGGCCGCCGGTTTTGTTCATGTTGGCAATCATTGCATCAGGATATACCAGCAGCTTGTCGATGATGTTGGAGAATTTACGCAGCATATGATCCAGAGCAATAGTTGCGTCCGGCAGAATAACGCGTTCTACAGAAGAATGGGAGATATCGCGTTCATGCCACAGGGTTACATCCTCCAGAGCTGCTACTGCATAGCCGCGCAGCAGGCGAGCCATACCGGAAACCTTTTCGCAGGTGATAGGATTACGTTTATGCGGCATAGCGGAAGAACCCTTTTGGCCGGGTGCAAAATATTCTTCAGCTTCACGGATATCGGTACGTTGCAGGTTACGGATTTCGGTTGCCATCTTATCCAGAGAGGAACCGATGATTGCCAGAGTAGTCATGAAATGTGCATGACGGTCACGTTGGATAACCTGAGTTGCCAGGCGTACCGGAGTGAGCTCCAGCTTTTCGCAGACATATTTTTCTACAAACGGATCAATGTTGGAGTAAGTACCTACAGCACCGGACAGCTTGCCGACTGCCATCATTTCACGTGCTTGTTTCAGACGTTCGATGTTACGTTCAATTTCAGCGGACCACAGCAGAAATTTCATACCGAAGGTCATCGGTTCTGCGTGGATACCGTGAGTACGGCCGATCATAACGGTATATTTGAATTCAGCGGCACGACGGCGCAGAATTTCATGGAAGTTTACCAGATGACGCATAATCAGGTCTGCGGATTGTACAGTCATGTAGCACAGTGCAGTATCCTTTACGTCGCTGGAGGTCAGGCCTTTGTGAATGTATTTTGACGCATCGCCTACATACTCAGCCACATTAGTCAGGAAAGCAATAACATCATGGTTGGTAACTGCTTCAATTTCCTTAATGCGGTCCAGACGGAAGTCAGCCTTCGTCTGAATATCCTTCAGCGCTTCGTCAGGCACAATGCCCAGTTTGTTCATAGCCTCGCAAGCCAGAATTTCTACCTTCAGCATGGTACGGAATTCATTTTCGAGTGTCCAGATATTACCCATTTCAGGATGAGTATAACGATCAATCATTTTTGTATGCCTCCCAAGACAATTTTATTCATGAAAAAACATCTGAAAGCCACAGATATTACCTTCAGATTCTTCACTACACTTTGTTGCATAAATATCATATCATTTTCCGCGTCTTATCGCAAGCTTTATGAACATTTTTTGTTGATTTTAGGTAAAATATTCGGTTTTTCTTCGCAGCTTCCTTGTAAGCTTTTTTACACTTATCAGAAAAAATCTTTTGCCAAGAGAATAATTTTCACGCTTTTAACCCCCATCAGGCAATGCTCCATGCAATAATCGAGTAGGAGACTGCTCATTATTTGAGCAGTCGACCTCTCACACCACCGTGC